>Ga0224505_10001413_pt1 | contig 15185 bp, 13 predicted proteins | sample SF_Jan12_sed_USG_FD_169102 | JGI IMG/M metagenome (GOLD analysis project Ga0224505, IMG submission 169102) | Sediment microbial communities from San Francisco Bay, California, United States - SF_Jan12_sed_USGS_4_1 | ecosystem: Environmental > Aquatic > Marine > Sediment | place: USA: California... | reverse complement strand
GCCGCCGAGATCCTCGACGCAACACCCGACCTGGTGGCCTGGGCCGACCCCGAGTGCCGGCTGGTGTACGTCAACAGAGGGGGACGAGCGATGTTGGGGCTCGACCAGGACGCCGCTGTCGAAGGCATGACGATCCAAGAGCTGTGCTCGGACGAAGCGGAAGGTCTCGACATCGCCATTGCCGCCGCCCAGTCATCCGGTGTCTGGCGGGGCGAGGTGAAGTTCCGGGCCGCGACCGGGGGTTCGGTCCCGGTGTCGCTCGTCGTGATCGCGGACGAGGCCTACGTGGCCGTCCTCGCCCGCGACCTGACCGAACGTTTCGAGATCGACCGTCTCAAGGAGGCGTTCGTTGCGAACGTCTCCCACGAGTTGCGGACCCCGCTCACCGCCGTGATCGGATACCTGGAGCTGTTGCGTGAGGGAGTGCTGGGAGAGGTCAGCCCCGATCAAGCGGAAGCTCTCGAGGTGATGACGAGGAACGGCGACCGCCTCCTCGATCTGATCGGAGACATCCTGCTGATCGGCTCGCTCGATGCCGGTGGTGTCCCCACCTCTTCCCCGGTCGACCTGGCGGACCTGGTCGGCGATGTCGCGGCCGATCTCGCGTCACTGGCCGAACGCAAATCGATTCACGTCACGGTTTCCCGCGATGAATCCGCCGTGGTGTCGGGAGAGGAGAACGAGCTGAGAACCGTCGTGTCCAACCTCATGGGTAACGCCTTGAAGTTCACTCCAGAGGAAGGCCGCGTCGGCGTGGAGGTGACGACCTCCGACGAGGAGGTGGTTCTCACCGTGAGCGACGATGGATGCGGTATCGACTCGGATGAGCTCGAACACGTCTTTTCCAGATTCTTCAGAGGAGACTTTGCCCGCCGGTCCGAGATCCAGGGAACGGGTCTGGGTCTTGCGATCGTGCAGGGAGTGGTTCAAAGACACGGCGGAACTGTCGATATCACCTCCAAGGTCGGTGTCGGAACCTCCGTCACGGTCACGCTGCCGTCCAGAAAGAAAGGCACCAAATGAGTTACAAGGTATTGGTCGTGGACGACGACCCTGATGTGCGGCGTCTGGTGCAGATGAAGCTCCGCTTGACGGGGATCGAAGCCGTGCCGGTGAGCAACGGCATCGAGGCGCTCATGGTGCTCGATCAGGCCGACTTCGATCTCGTGATCCTCGACATCATGATGCCGGAAATGGACGGGATCGAGACGTGCCGGCGTCTCCGGGCCCAAGAGCGGCTCTCGGCGATTCCGGTGCTCATGCTCACCGCCCGGGCCCAGCTCACCGACATCGAGCGCGGATTCGAAGCCGGAGCCACCGATTACATGGTCAAGCCGTTCAGTCCACGAGAACTCAGCGATCGGGTCGTAGGCCTCCTGAGCCAGGAGGGCGCCGCCTGATCGAAGGGAGCGCGTGCGCCGAACGGCCTGAGCGCAGCGCGGGGAGATGGTCCTGGATGATGCCGATAGGGGCCCATCCGAAAGCTCCGCGGGCTCGATAGTGCTTGTGGAGTTTGATGACCCGGCGACCAATCGCTCGGCCCGTATGCTGTGTTCCAGTCAGTGATGTACGCCCATTCTCGACAAAGAGATGGTGGAACGGTTCGACCCACCGTTGGTTAGGCTTCTCTGTGGTGCCGTTGGGCCCGCGGCTCGTGCCTGAGTCGCCGCCGGCCACCACGACATGGGATCCGAGCGAGCTTCAGTGATATCGACGTGGACCAGTTCGCCTGGTCGTTGCTGCTGGTGTTCGCAAACCGGTTCGTAGATGGTGACCCGGTCCCCGATCGAGCTTGCCCACCCGCCCTGGTTGAGGATCGTCTGGACCGTCGGGCCGTCACCCCAACGTGGATCGCTATCCAAGTCGGCACCGTTGCGCCCTCTCCCCCGTCGTACCAGCTCCCGCGCGGCACCCTCCTGGAGACTGTCCAATCTTCCCTGGTGGGCGGGTCTAGCACGCAATACCCGATGCCACCGTGGCTACCGCTGTGAAGCAGAACCTGCACCCGACACTGTCATCCGGTCCTCCGAGGAGCGTGAGCTCCGTCCAGTAGCTGCAAAGTTTCTTGTGGTAGCGTCAAAGTCCGCAAATAGTTGAGGTGAGCAGTGGTGAGATTCGGTTGGCTCTGCTCGCACGAGTCGTACCAGCCGGAGATGTTGGTGGACCAGGCGGTACGAGCCGCTGAGGCCGGCTTCGACTTGGTGCTCGGCTCGGATCATTTTCATCCGTGGGTCGATGACGAGTCCGCCGCCGGGTTCGTGTGGACGTGGCTCGGTGCAGTCGCTGCCCGCACCGATCTGGAGTTGGCGACGTCGGTCACCTGTCCGCTCTATCACTATCACCCCGGTCTGATCGCCCAGGCCGCTGCCACCGTTGACCGGTTGTCCGGTGGCAGGTTCATGTTGGGGGTGGGAACGGGTGAGAACATCAACGAGGGCCCGCTTGGGTTCGAGTTCGGTGATTACAGGGAACGCATCGGCCGGATGCGTGAGGCGTTGGAGATCATGCGTCGGCTGCTGGCGGGTGAGAAGCTGGATTTCGCCGGTGAGTGGTATACGACCGACAAGGCGAGGTTGTACAGCCCGCCGGTGGGGAAGTTGCCGATCCTGATGGCGGCGGGTGGCCCGCAGTCGGCGACGTTTGCGGGGCGGCGGGCGGATGGGTTGATCACGTCGGTAAAGAAGCCGTCGGACACGATCGAGAACGTAATCGATCCGTTCAAGCAGTCCTCGGCCGAACACGGCCACGCCGGGACGGTGTTGGCGACGCGGTGGACGGTGTTCGCCGATGATCGTGAACAGGCGTGGCGGGCGTTGGGGACGATGCGGGGATTGCGTGCCGAGGGTCGTCTCGAGGCGGTCGATCCGATGGTGTTGCGTGAGCGCGCCGACGGCATGGACCGTGACGAGATCTTGGACAAGTACACGATCGTCCACGACGTCGCCGGGTTGATCGACGTGTACCGCGAGCTGGTCACCGATGTTGGCGCCGACTACGTGTCGATCCAGGTGGCGTCCACCGACCCTGACCGTGTCCTCGACATCATGAAAACGGAAGTCCTCCCTGAGCTCCGCAAACTCGACTGCGCATGAAACCGGCGGCCTTCGTGTACGAGCGTCCGAGCTCGATCGCCGAGGCTGTTCAACTCCTGAGCGAGGCGGACGGCGAGGCGAAGGTGCTGGCCGGCGGCCAGAGCCTCGTACCGCTGATGGCCTTCCGACTGGTGAGCCCATCCATGTTGGTCGACATCGGGGCGATCGCCGAGCTCGGTGACATCGACTCCGGGCCAGACACGATCAGGATCGGCGCCGGTGTCACCCACCGTCGCGCCGAGCTGGCTCTCGGCCCGGTGATCCCGCTGGTGGCGGTCGGCCTGAGAGAGCTGGGACACGTGGCCATCCGCAACGTCGGGACCGTGGGCGGAAGCCTCGCCCATGCCGATCCTGCCTCGGAGTGGGGTGCATTGGCCCTCGCACTCGACGCCTCGATCTCGGTCACCGGGCCCGCCGGCGAACGGTCCGTCGGCGCCGATCGTTTCTTTCTCGACTGGATGCAGCCCGATCTGATGCCCGGAGAGATCGTGACCGGCCTCCACATCCCAAAGCCGTCGTCGATGCGGTGGGGGTTCGTCGAGATTGCCCGCCGCCGTGGAGACTTCGCCCTCGCCGGCGCCGCCGTCAATCTCGGCGTGGCCGACGGCGTGATCGCCACCGCCAGGGTCGGCATCCTCGGCGGCGGCGTGACTCCGTTGCGGGCGCACACGCTGGAGGCGGCGTTGACCGGCATGGACCTGGTCGGTGCGGCCGAGGTTGCCGAGGCGGTGGACGCTGACGTCGATCCGCTCGACGACCAGCACGGCCCTGCCCGGTACAAGCGGCGACTGGCTCGAGTGGTGTGCGAGCGTGCCATCCGGCAGGCGGCGGAGGCGGCATGAAGGTTGACCTCGAGCTGACGGTGAACGGCGAGGCGGTGGGGATCAGCGCCGATCCGCGAACCACGCTCGCCGACCTCCTGCGGGACCACCTCGGCCTCACGGGCACGCACCTGGGCTGCGAGCAAGGCGTGTGCGGGAGTTGCACGGTCCTGGTGGACGGTCACAGCGCCCGCTCGTGCCTGATGCTGGCCGCTGCCGCTCAGGGCCGAGAGGTGACCACCATCGAAGGCATGGCTTCGGAGTCGGGGCTGCATCCGGTGCAGGAAGCTTTCTCACGGCACCACGCCCTCCAGTGCGGGTTCTGCACACCGGGCTTCTTCGCAACAGTGCTCGAGATGATGTCCGAAGGCGTCCTGGCCGACGAGGCGATCGTGCGGGAGCGGCTTTCGGGAAACCTGTGCCGCTGCACCGGATACCACAACATCGTGACCGCTACCTTGGAACTGCTCGGGGGCAGACCGTGACCTACGTCGGAATACCGGTTCCCCGAACCGAGGACGCCCGCCTGATCAGTGGCCAGGGGCACTACCTGGCGGATCTCGCCATCCCGGGGATGCTCGAGGCGGTGGTGGTCCGTAGCCAGGATGCCGCTGGTGAGCTCCGCTCGCTCGACGCCGACGAGGCGCTGAGCCTCCCCGGAGTGAGGATGGTGATGACGGCGGCGGACCTTCCCGAATCGGCCCGAGCCATCACCCGCTCCTTCTATGTCCTCACGCCCCAGTTCGTCGAACGCCACGCGGTAGAGGTGGGCGGTTCGTCAGAACCGGTCCTCGCCGCGGGTCGGGTCTGCCGCGTGGGTGAACCGACGGCCTTGATCGTCGCCACTGACCGCTACGTCGCCGAGGACGCCCGCCGGCTGGTCCTCGCCGACGTGGACCCGTCTCCTGCTGTGGTCGACCCTGAGGCCGCCCTGTCACCGGGTTCGCCCCTGGTGGACCCGGCTGTACCCGGCAACCTCCACGGCCGCTTCGATGTGGTGGTCGGCGATCCCGACCGGGCACGGGAAAACGCCGAGCACCGGGTGTCGGCTCGGTTTCGGATCGCAAGGTCGGTGGGGTCGCCGCTGGAGAACAGGGGCGTCGCCGCCAAATGGGTCGACGACACGCTCACGGTTTGGTCCACCACCCAGATCCCCCACGTGCTCCGCTCCTACCTCGCCCCGATGCTCGGCCTCGAGGAGGAGCGGATCCGGGTGATCGCCCCTGACATGGGAGGCAGCTTCGGGGGAGGCGTCTACCCCGAGGAGGTGCTGGTCCCGCTCGCGGCCATGCGACTCGGTCGGCCTGTGCGATGGCTGGAAGAACGCGGCGAGGATCTGATGAACTCGCGGCACTCTCGCGACCAGTTGATCGACGCTGAGCTAGCGTTCGACGGGAACGGGAGCTTCCGCTCTCTCTCGATGCGCATCCTGCAGGATTGTGGAGCGGTGAATCCGTTCGGCATCACCCTCCCTTTCAACGTGGCGTCCCACGCCCGCAGCGTTTACCGCATCGACCACTTCAGAGCCGAGGGGTTGTGCGTGCTCACCAACAAGACCCGCAACACCCCGGTGCGGGGGGCCGGCCGTCCCGAGGCTGCGTTCGTGGTCGACCGCCTCGTCGACATGGCCGCCCATCGTCTCGGCATGGACCCCGCTGACCTCCGGCTCAAGAACCTGATCCCGGCCGATGAGATGCCCAAGGACATGGGCATGATGTACCGGGACGGCAACCAGCTCGTCTATGACAGCGGCGACTTCCCCGATCAGGTGCGGACGGCGCTGGAGGCGTCGGGCTACCAGACATTGCGTGACCGGAAGCCGCGGTCAGACCGGCACCGCATCGGCGTGGGCATGTCCTGCCACGTCGAGGGCACCGGGCTCGGGCCGCACGAGGCGGCCGAGGTCAGGGTCGACACTTCCGGCAAGATCGTGGTGCGTTGCGGCTCGCAGCCTCATGGGCAGAGCCACGCCACTGTGCTCGCCCAGGTGTGCGCCGACGTCTTCGGCATCCGGCCGGACGACGTGCTCGTCCGCACCGGTGACACCGCTCTCCTCCCGTTCGGCGGAGGGACGTTCGGCAGCCGGAGCGGCGTGACCGCCAGCGCGGTGGTTCGCATCGCCTCTGAGCAGACGCGGCGCAAGCTGGAGGAGCTAGCTTCCGACGTGTTGGAGATCGCGGTGAACGACCTGGTTTTCGAGGGCGGTCGGGTGTTTCCCCGCGGCGTGCCCGACGCCGGTCTGACCTTCGCCGAACTCGCCCGACTGGCCGCGCCCGGCCCGGCCAGCCGTCGGCCGCATGACCCGGGGTTGGCGTCGCTCAACACCTTCGTCCCCCCGTCGGTGACCTTCTCTTCCGGCACCCAGGTGGCGGTGGTGGAGGTCGACATCGACACCGGGATGGTTGAGGTGCTTGACGTGGTCGTGGTCGACGACTGCGGCACCATCCTCAACCCGATGGTGGTGGACGGCCAGCAGCACGGCGGGGTAGCTCACGGCCTGGGCAACATCCTCCTCGAGGAGTTCCGCTACGACGACACCGGCCAGCCCGGATCGGTCACCTTCATGGACTATCTCCTCCCGACCGCCACCGACGTCCCGTCTATCACAGTCATTCACCGGTCGCATCCGACCCCGCTGAATCCGCTGGGTGTCAAGGGCGCAGGGGAAGGAGCGACTGCGTCGGCGCCTGCCGGCATCGCCAACGCCATCTGTGACGCCCTCGCCGAGTTCGGGGTGGAGGTCACCGAGATGCCGATCTCGCCGGCACGGTTGCTCGATCTCATCGACCAGGGGCGCCGCTGACGTGTGTGGCGTTGGCGAATCCTGCGAGTACCGTCTATCGCCAGGATGAGCATTCCATCGGAATCAATGGAGAAGCTGAGCGAGGACGAAGCCGACGGCGACGAGATCCGCGATGTTTCTCTCGTCTCGCTGGGGCGTCGCATTCGTCATCTCCGGAGAGAGCAGCGAATGACACTGCAGGACCTGGCCGACGCCACCGGTCTCAGCTCGTCCATGCTCAGCTTGGTGGAGCGTGGCCGTACCAGCCCTTCCATCGGATCGCTCGTGGTCATCGCCTCGGCGTTTCGGGTGCCGATCGCAGACCTGTTCGTCGAGATCGATCAGAGCCGTGACGACTACGTCGTTCGCGTCGAAGATCAAAGTGTCGTGTCGCCGTGGCCGGGCGTGGCCCGGCGCACGGCACGCTTCGACCGTCTGCGGCGGGTAGAGATCTCCGTGAACGAGTGGGCGCCCAACGGCGACACCGAGCCGCAGCCCGCCCACCACGCCGGCTACGAGTACGGGTTGCTGATCGAGGGCGAATTGACCGTCGACGTGGATGGCGCCACCTACGTGCTCAAGCCAGGCGACCTCATCTCATATCCGTCGACGGTGCTGCACAGTCTTCGCAATGCGGGCGACGGTGTGGCCCGGGCGGTCTGGGTCAACCTCGACGCGTTCTGAACCCGCGCCACATTGCCGTGAGTGCGGGTCAAGAAAAATCCACCGACAGCTAATCGCGTCTACGATCCGGGCATGAGACGCGCCGTCAACTCTCCCGACTACCACGTCCCGATCGACGGTTTCTCCCAAATCGTGGAGGTACCCGCCGGTACGCGGCTGCTGTACGTGTCCGGGCTCACGTCGCGCACCGCCGATGGCTCCATCGTGGGCGTCGGCGACCCCACCGCCCAGATGCGACAGATCTTCGAGAACCTTACGCTGATCCTCGCTTCTGCCGGAGCGACGCTCGACGACGTCGTCTCCATCCGAACGTACGTGACCGACATCACCGTCTGGGACCGCATCGAACCGGTGTGGCACCGCCACTGGGGTGATGTGTGGCCGGCATCGACCCTGGTCCAGATCACCCGACTCTTCGATGAACGCCAGCTTATCGAGTTGGAAGCCACCGTTGCCAAGAAGGAGGACCGATGAGCAGCTACGACCTCGCCGTAACCGGAGGACGGGTCTGGACCGACAGCGGCTTCGTCGACGGGCTGGACGTGCTCGTCAGCGGCGAGACCATCGCAGAGGTGGTGCCGACGGGTTCGGCTTCATTGGGTTCGGCTGAGGTCATCGACGCCTCTGGCCGGGTTGTGATCCCCGGTGTCATCGACACCCATTCCCACCATCGTGACCCCGGGTTCACCCACAAGGAGGACATCACGTCGGCCTCCCGGGCCGCCGCGGCTGGAGGTGTGACGGTGACCGTGGGCATGCCGAACGTCGATCCTCCCACCACCACGGCGGCGCTCTTCGAGAAGCTGCTCGAGGACTTCAGAGGCCGGTCTGTAGTCGACTACAACCACAACCCCTCACCCACCAACCTCGGCGAGATTCCCGGGCTGGCTGCTCTCGGCTGTCTCGGGTTCAAGTTGTTCATGGTGGTCGACGGGAAACGTTCGTACCCACACATGCCCGGCCTGGGCATCCACGACCATTCCGACATCGCCAAGATCCTCGAGCAGACGAGGGACACGGGGCGGCCGTTGATGGTGCATCCCAACGATCAGGCTCTCCTGGAGCTGATCGAACACCGGCACTGGGATGCCGACCTGATGGGCCCCGAGCCGTACTCGAAGGCTGAGTGGATGTTCGACGGTGTCGTGTGGAACTCGGCGGTGGCAACTCTCATCGAGATCCAGCGCGGCATCGGCGGCAAGCTGCACGTGCTCCACATGATGTCGGACCGTACGGTCGAGTTGATCCGCCGGGCGAAGGCGGACGGTCAGGACGTCACCGCCGAGGTCAACGCCTTTGCGTTGTTCCTCGCCAACTGGGACGAGGTCGCCCATCTGGGTCCCTACGCACTCGGGCGCTGCCTCAAGGACGAGTGGCGGGCGGCGTTGTGGGCGGGTATCGCCGACGGCACCATCGACGTGCTCGGCACCGACCACGCCCCCCACACCTTCGAGGAGAAGAAGAGCGGGTGGGAGAACATGTGGGCGACGCCCACCGGGACTCCTCAGCTTCAGCATTACGTCATCAAGCTGCTCGACGCCTCGCACCGCGGCCTGATCACCCTCGAGGACGTCGTCCGCATCACCTCTGTGGAACCGGCGCGCCGTTTCGGGCTGGCCCCCAGGAAAGGCGTCATCGCTCCTGGGTCCGACGCCGACCTGGTGGTGGTGGACTACGACCGGGAGCACACCCTCGGTGACGAGCCGGTGTACAGCAAGGCGGGATACAACCCGTACACCGACGAGACGGTGAAGGGCTTCCTGGACGCGACGGTGCTCCGGGGCCGTGTCGTCGCCCGGGATGGATTCGTGACCGCCGAGCCGGGGTACGGACAACAGGCCAAACCGGTCTCGGCTATGTGATGTCCCAGGCTCGCATCGAGCTCTAATCAAGAAAAATGAACTGACACCGAACACGGGCGGCCCGCCCGCCCTAGCATCCATCGGCGGAGCGACCGCTGTGAACGGGCTTCGACCGGGCTCGCCCGGTGGCACGAGACCAATCGTAATGGTGCACAGGCACCGTGAAGAGGTGATCGATATGCGTTCCTTGCACAACAGCCGGTTCGGCCCGCTGGTGGCCGCGTTTGCGCTGGTGTTGGCTGCGTGCTCCAGCGGGGCGGGCACCGACACCACCGCCGGGGCGACCGAAACGACAGCCGGTTCCACCGAGACCACCGCCGGGTCCACAGACACGACGGCCGGGTCGACCGACACAACGGCAGCCGGCGGCGGGCAGCCGTGCGCAGTCGATGGTGAATTGCGGGAGACGACGTTGCTGCTTCCCTTCCCGTTCGCGGTTCCGTTCTTCTCGGTGTTCGTCGCTGACGCCCGCGGCTACTTCGAAGAGGAAGGCCTGTCGGTCTCCATCGAGTTCGCCGACGGCAGTGCCTCGGTGGTCCAGCAAGTGGTGGCGAACAACGTCGAGTTCGGCATGTCCGATCCCGGCCCTGTCATCGACGCCGTCGCCAAGGGCGAGGAGCTGAGCGTCCCCTATGTGTTCCAGACCGGCCTCATCTACGGCTTCGTCGCACCCGAGGACTCCCCATACAACACCATCGCCGACTTGGCCGGCCAGACGATCGGCGTGTCCGAGGCGACCGCCGGCGAGGTACCCTTCGTCGAGGGCCTGCTCGCCTCCGAAGGGGTGCAGCCCGGTGTCGACGTCACCATCGTCGAGAGCGGTGGTGGTGCCAGCACTGCGGCCGCCTTCGACTCAGACAGGATCGTCGCCTACTTCTCGGACTTCTTCAACATCATCGAACTGGGCTTCGAGGTGCCGTTGAAGGAATTCGACCTGGGTGAGTTCGGCCTATACCACGCCGCCAGCATCGTGGCCCAGAACTCGCTCATCGCCGAGGATCCCCAGCTCGTGGTGTGCCTCACCCGTGCCATGGCGCGAGCGTCGGAGTTCACCCACGCCAGCCCCGAGGCGGCCCTGATCGCCATCGCCGAGAAGTACCCCGAGCAGGTCACCGATCCCGAAGGGTTCGACCTGCTGGCGCTTCAGGAGACGATCGAACGCACCATCCCGTACGAAGCCGGCGGCGGCATGTGGGGCTGGAACCGTCCCGATTCGTGGCAGGGTTACATCGACCTCCTGTCGAACCGCGGCGATCTGACGGCTGATGTCGACCCGACCAGCCTCTACACCAACGATCTGATCGACCAGACCAACGACTTCGACAAAGAGGCCGAGCGGGCCGCCGCCGAAGAGCTGGCCGCCGGAGGCTGATCCTCACCAGTGGAGAGGGGCGGGACCCTGACGTCCCGCCCCTCTCGTCGCTTTGTGAGCGAGCGGTCGGCCCCATTGCACCGGGGCCCGTTCCGGAGAAGAAGCAGAAGGACCTCTTCACCGTTTCGACACGATGGCTCTCTGTTCCCTCCCCCCTCCGCGTGACGGCAGAGCGCGCCGTCCGTCGTTGGCCCGCTCGAAGTCGGCCAAACGCGTACCCCCTCCGAGGAGAAGCTAGGAAACTCTTCGCCGTTTCGACAAGGGGTGCCTCTGTGTCGCCTCCCCCGGAGGGGGGACGGCCGCACCGCGGCCGCAGGGTGTCACCTGTGACGTGAGCAGACGAATCGCCTCGGATCGTCCCTGCCGCCCGGGCTGCGAGTCGGGCGGACAGGTGGGCCGTCTGCGCAGTGCGCCCTGCGTCGACCGCCCCAAGGCAGGAAACCTTCAAACGATGGACCGCGAGCCGTGCGGGCTTCACGGGGCTTCCCGGGGCCTCCCACCCCCTACATGCGGTTGGCGAGTGCGCCGGCCCGCTGGCTGGCGGTCCAGAAGACGATGCGCCGCTCCGCCCACTCGACCACCGTGTACAGGGCATAGGCCAGCAGCGACAGCACCACCAGGAAGGCGAACAGGTTGGCTGTCTCCAGCCGTGCCGCTGAGAACTCGATCTGGAAGCCGAGCCCTCGCTGGGCGCCCGCGAATTCGCCGATGATGGCGCCGACCACGGCGAAGGCCATAGCGGTCCGGAGGGCGGCGAATATGTAGGGGAGGGCGGTGAACAGCTTGAGTCGGCGGAAGGTCTCCCACCGCGACGCCCGCAGCGACGCCATCAACTCCAACTCGTCCTCGGCGGCAGCGTTGAGGCCGGTGATGGTGTTGATGAGCACTGGGAAAAAGCAGATGAACGCCGACATGATCACCTTCGGGGCGGCCCCGAATCCGAACCACACCACGAACAACGGTGCGAGTGCGATCTTGGGCGTGGCGTTGAGGGCGACCATGTAGGGGATGACGACTCGGCGCACCGTGGCGAACTCGGCGACGAGGGCTCCAAGCACGAGGGCTCCGCCCACGCCGAGGGCATAGCCGAGCACGATCTCGTACAGCGTGAGCCAGGTGTCGGTCCAGTAGGAGATGGGGGAGAACAGGTTGGTGATGTAGAACCACACCGACTGTGCGATGGCGCTGGGGGCGGGGAGCACCAGCGGGTTGATGAGCCCGGCGCGTGAGATGCCTTCCCAGGCGCCACTCAGCACCACCAGCGAGGTGAGGAACGCTGCCATCGATTTGGTGCGTTCAGACATGTCGTTCTCCCCGGTTGGCCTCGAACAGTTCTCTGACCTGGGCGACGTATCGGTGGACTTCGGGGGCCGAGAACATTGACTCGGGCCGCTCCCGGCCCAGATCGATGGCGACCTCGCCGCCGATGCGGCCCGGGCGGGGCGTGAGGACGATGACCCGGTCCGCCACGAACACCGCTTCCAGCGGGTTGTGGGTGACGAGCACGGCGCTGCGTTGTTCCTGGACGATCACCCGGCGGAGCTCTGAGTCCATGAACTCGCGGGTGAGCTCGTCGAGGGCGCCGAAGGGCTCGTCGAGCAGCAGCACCCTCGGTTCGTTGATGAGCATGCGGCAGATGGCGACGCGTTGTTGCATGCCACCGGACAGCTGCCACGGGTAGCTGTCGGCGAAGCCCTCCAGCCCGACCAGTTTGATGAGGTCGTGGGCCCGGTCGGTGTGGTCGGCCGCCTTTCCCTTCCGCACCTTCACCGGCATCAGGATGTTGTCGAGGGCGGTCAGCCACGGGAACAGCACCGGCCGTTGGAACATCATGCCGGTGAGCTCGCTCGGCTCGGTGACCTCGTTGCCGTAGAGTGCCACCGTGCCCTCGGTGGGGGTGAGCAGCCCGCCGATGATCCGGAGCAGCGTCGACTTCCCACAGCCGCTCGGCCCGAGCAGTGCCACCAACTGGCCGTCGGGGACGGTGAGCGACACGTTGTCGAGTGCGACGACTCCGCCGGCCTCCTCGGTGCCGAAACGTTTGGTGACGGTGTCGACGGTGACGGCGACGGACTCGTCGCCGATCCGACGCGACGGTTGTGAGGAACGTTGCGGCCGCCGCTGACCAGCCTTCATGTCAGACGTTGACCCGCGGGGCGACCTCGCTCCAGAACATCTCCCACTGTTCGATCAGTTGGTCGACGTTGTCGTAGATGAACTTCATCTCGAAGGCCGTGCACCCAGACTCCAGGTACTCGCTGATGCGTTCCGCCACCGACTCGGGTGAGCCGATGAGCGATGAGTTCCAGATCTCCGCCAGCGTATCGGCCTTCTTTCCGTCGTCGGCGAAGATCCCGGTGGTGCCGGCGTAGCCTTCCTCGAAGGCCAGCATCGTCGGCTCCACGTCCTTGCGTGCCTTCTCGACCGTGTCGGCGATGTACACCTGGATCTCGGTGCCGACCGTGAAGTCCTCGGGGTTGCGGTCCCGCTTGACCAAGCGGCCGTGAAGGTCGTCGATGGCCTTGGGGAACTGTTCGGGAGAGATCCAGAACGACAGCCATCCGTCGGCGTAGTCGGCGATCATCTCGAGCGACTTCTCGGCCGACCCTCCCATCCACACCGGGGGAAGCGGCTTCTGCATCGGCTTGGGGTAGATCTCCGCACCTTCGAACTGGATCATGCGGCCCTGGTACGAGGCAACATCCTTGGTCCACACCTCGCGGATCGACTCGAACACTTCCCGTGTGTGACGGATCTTGGTGGCCCGGTCGATGCCCATCACCTCGAACTCGACGTTGTGGGTGGAGGCGGCTGCGCCCTGGCCGATGCCGAATTCGAGGCGTCCACCACTGAGGACGTCGACGCAGGCGAGCTGTTTGGCGGTGAAGAGCGGCTCACGGTACGGAAGACACAAGACGGCGATGCCGAGGCGGATGGTCTCGGTGACGCCGGCCAGGAAGGCCAAGTTGGTGATCGACTCGTAGAAGATGGGCTCGTAGTCGTCCCGTTCGACGGCATCGAGGAACGACTTCTTCGATCCGCAGGAGATGTGCACCGAATCGAGCAGCTTGTTCCACACCAGGTAGTCGTGCACCCACAGCGTGTCGAAGCCGAGCCGTTCGGCCTCTCGGGCGCTGCGGACGATCGACGCCGGGTTGGCCAGCGGGCCCGCAACCGGGATTCGTACGCCGTACCGTGGGGGCTTCTGCATGTGGATGCCTCGATTCTGTGCCTCGACAGGGTCCGTGCTTCTAAAGTGACTCTAAACATAAGTTGACCAGCAGAGAAGGCGAATGGCGACGTCGATTGCGGCCGCGGTGGGGTTTCTTCGCGAACGCCGTGCGCATTGGGTCGACACGCTCGCCCGGATGGTTTCGATCGACAGCGGGCCGGGCGACACTGCCGGCGCCGAAGCCATGGTGGGGCTCCTCACGGCTGTGTGGACTGAGCTCGGTTGGCCAGTCGAGATCCGTCACGCCGGTGCTCCCGTGCTGCTCGCCCGCCGGTCCGGCCCCGGCCCCCGGGTGCTGCTGATGGGCCACTACGACACCGTGTTCGCCGTCGGGACAGTCGCCGCTCGACCCTTCGCTGTCGCCGACGGGCGGGCGACCGGTCCCGGCGCCTCCGACATGAAGGCCGGGCTCGTCGTCCAGGCCGCAGCCATGTCGATCCTCGACGACGGGCGGTGTGACATCACAGTGATGGTCAACGGCGACGAGGAATCCGGTTCGGTCGGGTCGCGACCGCTGATCGAGGACCTGGCCCGCCACGCGGACGTGGCGCTGGTGTTCGAGCCTGGCGGGCCGGACGGTGCCATCGTCACCGGACGCCCCGGTGTCCGCCGGTTCCGGGCGGAGACGATCGGCCGCCCCGCCCACACCGGCGTCGAGCCCGAGAAGGGTCGCAACGCCATCGAAGGCATGGCCCACCTGGTGCTTTCGATCGCAGAGCTCGGCCGTCGTGGAGACCTCGGATCGGTGACCGTATCGATGATCGACGGCGGATCCCGCCCCAACATCGTCCCCGAAGGCGCCTCGATCGTCATCGATGGACGGGTCCCTACCCCCGAAGCCGGTGACCGTCTCGCCGTCGAACTGGAGGCGATCGCAGCCTCGGTCCCTGTCGACGGCGTGACTGGCCGGCTCCAACACCTGGAGGATCGCCCTGCGTTCGTGCCCAGTGAAGAGTCGCTTCGCATCGCCGGCACGCTTCAGCAGCTCTCCGCCGAGCTCGGCCTCGACCTCGACGCCCGCCCCGCCCGCGGCTCGTCGGACGGCAATTTCAGCTCCGGACTCGGCGTCCCCACCATCGACGGCCTCGGCCCGCCCGGGAGTGCGTTTCACACCGACCACGAATGGTTGGAGGTCGACGGCATTTTCACCCGGGCGGCGATGGTGGCGTCTCTGATGACCGCGATGGGAGCTCGCTCACAGGGTTGAGACTGCCGCCAGCACCTGCTCGACGGAGGGGATGTAGGCGTTCTCGAGGGGTGGGCTGAGCGGCACCGGGGAGTGCGGTGCAGTCACGCGTCTGATCGGGGCTCGCAACTGGTCGAAGAGTTGCTCGCGGACC
>Ga0224505_10001412_pt1 | contig 15192 bp, 15 predicted proteins | sample SF_Jan12_sed_USG_FD_169102 | JGI IMG/M metagenome (GOLD analysis project Ga0224505, IMG submission 169102) | Sediment microbial communities from San Francisco Bay, California, United States - SF_Jan12_sed_USGS_4_1 | ecosystem: Environmental > Aquatic > Marine > Sediment | place: USA: California... | reverse complement strand
GACGACTCCCCGGGTCGCACGGCGAGTGGCGGCGTCGAGTCGCGCAGGGTTGCCGTACTGGCGGTCGATCCCGCGGGCATGCGGGGCTCCGGTGCGCCACAGGCGATCGGCGAGAGGAGCGCTGCGCACGCCGCCGCCATGCGCGCGATCCGCATGGTGCGCATGATGCGCAGCCTGCCCACGATGTGTGTCCGGGTCATCGCTTCGGCGGCAGGTAGGGGCCGCCGAGGTCCCAGTGCCACGCGTCACGCCGGACGCCGTCGCGTGGATCCTTGAGCGGATGGAACTGCAGGCGCCCTTCCGGGATGCCGACGCGCCGGCCCCACGTGAGGAGCCGTTCGCGGTCGGTGGAGACGAGGTGCGCGAGGCGGCGTCCGAACCAGAGGTGGCGATGCAGCCAGAGCCCGCCGTCCATCGCGTGGATCATGCCCGCACGACGGTCACGGAACTCCTGCCATTCAAGGGAGAGCGCGGCCGGGTCCTGCGGTGGCGCCATCTGCGGGCGCGGCGGATCCGCCGCGCCGTTCACTGACAGGCCACCTGCCCTTCGGAGGTGGCGGGCGCCGGCGCCGTTACCAGCCCGGAGAAGTAGGCGCACGTCAGCGGATACGAGAGCGGGTGCGTGGCGATCGCGGCGAAGCCGCCCGCTGTCGCCGTGACGATCTGCAACTGCGTCCCGTTCGTCGTCTTGTAGTTCAGGACCATCGTGTCGGCGCTGTACGTCTGCCACACGAAGAAGTACGCCTCCTCGGCGGTAGCGAGGTTGCGCAGGTCGGCCTTGAGCGACGCCGCGTAGGCGCGCCCCTTCGTGGACGCGAACTTCGGCACCGCGATGGCCGCCAGGATGCCGATGATCACCACCACGATCAACAACTCGATCAGCGTAAAACCACGCCGCTTGGCTCGCGCCATCTGGTGTCCTGAGAAGGAGGCCTGCGGTCCCGCGTGCGGGTGAGAGTAGTTACGCCGCAGGACGAATGGTGTCGCACCCGATCACGCGATACCAGCCGCCTAGGGAGCAATCCCCAAGCCACAATTCCACGAAGGCTCCTAACACATTGCCCCACAACCGTTTGTGGCGCAAGCCCTCGCGCCAGTCCCGGCCTGGCAACGGGCATCCCCCGTCGGTTCTCGCAGGATGCAAGTGCTACGACCGTCGCGATTTGCCCGGTCAGGCCTTCGCTTCGAGCCAGTTGGGGCCTGAGCCGATGTCCACCACGAGCGGTACGTCGAGGGCGATCGCGGTGGTCATCTCGCGCTCGACGACTGCGCGGAGTGCCTTCTCCTCTCCCGGGGGACACTCGAACACGAGTTCGTCGTGCACCTGGAGCAGCATGCGCGATTCCATCGCGGTGCGTTGAAGCTCGGCGTGGATGCGGATCATCGCGACCTTGATGAGGTCGGCGGCCGAACCCTGGATGGGGCTGTTCTGCGCGAGCCGCTCGCCGAACGACCGCGTGTTGAAGTTGCGGTCCATGATCTCCGGGATGTAGCGGCGGCGGCGGAAGATCGTCTCGACGTACCCCTTCACGCGCGCCTGCTCCACCGACGCGTCGAGCCACTTCCGCACGCCCGCGAAGCGCTCGAAGTAGGTCTCGATGAAGACCTTGGCCTCGGCGTGTTCCACGTGCAGTTGCCGCGAGAGTGCGTGGGCACCCTGGCCGTAGATCGTGGCAAAGTTGATCGTCTTCGCGCGCGCGCGCATCTCGGCGGTCACCGCGTCGAGCGGCACGCCGAAGATCACGCTGGCCGTCTGCCGGTGGATGTCGCCACCGGCACGGAACGCCTCGACGAAGGCCGCGTCGTGCGAGAGGTGCGCGAGGAGGCGCAGCTCGATCTGCGAGTAGTCGGCGGCCACGAGACGCCAGCCCGTTCTCGGAATGAAGCCGCGGCGGATGTCCTTCCCGAGTTCCCGGCGGATGGGGATGTTCTGGAGGTTCGGGTCGCTCGAGGAGAGGCGGCCGGTGCTCGCCACCGTCTGATTGAACGATGTGTGCAGGCGCCCCGTGTGCGGGTTGACCAGGCCGGGCAGCGTGTCGAGATAGGTGTTCTCGAGCTTCGCGAGTTCACGGTACTCCATCAGGAGTTCCGGCAACACGTGCCCTTCGTCCGCGAGTTCCTGCAGCACGCCTGCATCGGTACTCGGTCCGGTGGCCGTCTTCTTCTTCACCGGGAGGCCCATCTTCTCGAAGAGGATCGTCCGCAGCTGGGGATTGGACGCGATGTTGAACTCCTCGCCGGCCTCCGCGTAGATCTGCTGCTCGATCTCACCACGCGCGCCCTCGAAGCGCGCCTTGAGCGAATGGAACCAGGGAACGTCGATCGTGATGCCCGTCCACTCCATCTCGGCGAGCACCTCCACCAGCGGCAGCTCGAGTTCGTGCAGCAGGCGCTCGGCCTCGTGCTCCTTGAGTCGCGGCTCGAGCATGTGCCGGAGCCGCAGGGCGATGTCGCTGTCGGCACTCGAGTACTCGCAGGCTGCGGAGATCGGCACCTCGTCGAAGGGGATCTGCTGTTTTCCCTTGCCGCAGAGCTCGTCGTAGCCGGTCATCGCGACGCCGAGGTTCTCGACCGCCAGCGCGTCGATCGCGTTGGAGCGCCGGCTCGGGTCGAGCACGTAGCTCGCGAGCATCGAGTCGAAGTCAAGGCCGCGGAGCGTGACGCCCGCGCGGCGGAGCACGAGCACGTCGTACTTCGCGTTGTGCGCCGTCTTCCGGACGGCGGGGTCCTCGAGGAGCGCGCGCAGGTCGGCCACCTCGTCGGAGAGGAGCGGCGGGAGGTTCACCACCGGGTGCTCGCCCTCCGCGAGCAGGCGTGCCGCGATGGAGCCGTCGACGTTGGTCTTTCGCGGCTTCTTCGGCTTCCCCGCCGGCACGTCGCCCAGGGCGAGGCCGCCCTGCGCGTCGCGCGGGAGCGCGTGCGCGAAGGGGAGGTACCAGGCCTTGCCCGGCGCGGTCGCGACCGAGATCGCGACGAGGTTCGCGCGCAGTGGCGTGATGATCGGGGGCGCGTCGGCGTCGAGCACCGTCTCCGTGTCCACGGCGATCATGCCCGCCTTGCGTGCATCGGCGATCATCTCGGCCACGAGCGCCGGTGTGTCGGCCACGCGGTAGTCGGTGGCGACGGCGGCCGGCGTGCCGGGCACGTGCGTCGCGGCGTCGCTGGCCGTGCCGGCGCTGGGCGACGACTCGCCGTCGCCCTCGGTCGCGTCCGCGCCCTTCTTGCTGCGCTTGCCTCCACTCGCCGCCGGTGGCGCGCCGCCCTCGGCCTGCACCGCCGCCGCGCGCGCCGCGCTGTTGAACTCGAGCTCGACGAAGAGGTCGCGGAGCGCCGCCCAGTCCGGCGGATCGAGCGTGAGTGCGGCGGGGTCGAGCGTGACCGGCAGGTCGTGGTGCAGCGTGACCAGCTGCTTCGAGAGCTTCGCGGCGTCCACCTGCGTGGCCAGCGCGTTGCGCGTGCGGGTGGGCTCGATCTCGTCGACGTGGGCGATCATCTCCTCCACCGTGCCCCACTGCTCGACGAGCGCGAGGGCGCCCTTGGCACCGATCCCCTTCACGCCGGGCACGTTGTCCGCCGTGTCGCCGACGAGCGCGAGGTAGTCCACCACGCGTTCGGCCGGAACGCCGAGTCGCTCGTGCGCGTTCTCCACTCCGTACCACTTTTCGACCGTGCGTCCCGGCGGGCCGTGCCATGGATTCAGGATCCAGATGCGCGGCCGGACGAGCTGCATCAGGTCCTTGTCCCCCGAGACGACGCAGACCTCGAACTCCTGCGCTGCACCCTGCAGCGCGAGCGTCGCGATCACGTCGTCGGCCTCGTAGCCCTCGAGCTCGAGGGTGGGGATCCGGTAGCCCGCGAGGATCTGGTGCACGCGCTCGACGCCGGTGTCGAAGTCCTGCTGCTCCTCCTCCGGGAGGGCGACGCGGTTGGCCTTGTACTCCTCGAGCAGTTCCTCGCGCCCGGACGATCCCGCGTCATTCACCCAACCGAGGTAGTCCGGCTTGTGTTTCTCGATGAGCCGGCGGATGAAGTCGCTCACACCCTTCGCCATGCCGGTGTTCTCGCCGCGCGCGTTGCGGAGCGGGGTCCCGCCGCCGAGAGCATGGAAGGCGCGGTAGATCAGCGCATAGCCATCGATCAGATAGAGCCGGGGCCGGCCGGGCATCGTCATGCGGGTAACCTACGCGACCACGAGCACCCACGCCGCGAGCCCCGCGGCTGCCGCGACGCGCACGTTGTCGTCGAGCGCGAGGCGCGGGCGCTCGGTGGCGGCGGTGATGGCGCCGACGACGAGCGCGGCAACCGGCGGGGCGGCGACGAGCCACCACGCGCCGAGCGCCGTCGCGAGCGCGCAGGTGATCGTTCCGGTCCAGGTCTTCGGCCCGCCTTCGCGCGCGACGAGCCGGCCGGTGATGGACGCGAGGCCATCGCCCACCGCGGCCGCCCAGAGCGCGACGATCGCCGCGGCGGCCGGAAGCAGCAGTGTGGCGCCGAGCATGGCGAGCACCAGCCACGTGGCACCGGTGAGTGCGGCACGCTCGTGCGGGCGGAGCAGCGCCCCGACCGTGGCCACGAAGCGTCGTTGCACGGCGGGCGACCGGCGCCGGGCGGTCTCCACCAGCAGCGCGACGGAGGCGGCCGCGAGCAGGAGCGCGCGGACCTCGGGCGCGGTGAGGGCGCCAGCGCTCCATGCGACCGGAAGAGCGGCGAACGTGAGGTGCAGCGCCTTGCGCGCGAGTTCGGCGCGGACCGGCGCCGGGCCCGGCCGTGCGCGCGCACTCACTTCAGCTTGCGACGATACTCCTGCTCGAATCGCGCGTCGCTCGACTGCGTGAGGCGCCACCGCCCGGTCCCGGTCTGGTCGTAGAAGACGAGCTGCAGGTTCATCCCCTGGTATTCCCAGACCTGCTGGCGTCCGCGTTGGAAGTCCGCGCCCGGCGGCTCCATCAGCACGTCGGGTTCGCCGAGCGTGATGTACACGCGCCCGCGGTCGGTCATCCAGCCGGGGGTGGTCTCCTCGCGATAGCGCGCGTTCGCGACCACGAGCTTGGCGAAGTACGCGCGCAGGTCCTCGTGGATCGCGGTGTTGGGATCGCTGTCGGTCTCCCGCACGAACTCGGCCCATGCCTCGGGGCGCCGTTCGGGCGTCGCCTCGCGCAGCCGCGAGATGCGGTACGGCTGCGCGAAGCTCCGCAGATAGCTGAGCATGTCGTCGTACGAGGCGATCGGCAGGTCGTCACCGAAACCGACGAACACGTACGTGCTCGACGAGTCCGCGGTGCCCGGGTTCACGAACGTGAGCTCGGCGACGCCGATCCCGATCCGCGAGAGCGGGACCTGCACCACGCCCGAGACCATCGCGCCGGCGCGGGCGGGGAGGGTGACCGGTTCGCTCCAGAGTACGCGGCCTCCCTCGTTCCGCACCAGCAGCTCGAGGGGCGCGGCGGGGGCGCCGTAGCTCTCGACGTAGATGAGCATGGTGGTGTCGCGCGCGGCCGTGGCGGTCCCCCGCGGGCTCATCAGGATGTTCGGCAGGGAATCGCGCGCGGCGCGCGGCACGACACGCTGGATCGGGATCGGCGAGGAGATGCTCCCCGTCGCGAGCGCCGGGACGGTGATGTCGATCCGCTCGTCGGCATCGCGCCCGCTCTCCTCGTCGCGCAGGGAGACGGCGAGCGAGTAGCGCCCGGGCGTGAGGTCGATGATCTGCTGGAAGAGCACGCTCTCGTCGCTGCGGCTGGTCTCGCGGAACGACCCGACGATGACCTCCTCGCTCGCCTCGTGGCGCGCGACGAGCTGGCCGTCGCGATTGACCACGATGATGACCGAGTAGCGCGCGCGGAACCGGTTGTCGGCCTCGCGCGCGAAACTGAGCACGTTGTTCGAGAGCGAGAGTCCCACCACCGCGTGCGTGGTATCCGGGACGCTGCTCGCGAGGAAGGCGACGCGGCCGAGCATCGCCAGCGGGAAGCCGTGCGCGATCATCCCCATCTGGCGGTAGAGGGGCGTCGCGTCGAACGTCGGCGTCGAGGAGGCGCGGGCCACCGATGGGGCGGGCGCGCGTCCCGCCGGCGCGGACGACGCCGACGGCCCGCCGCAGGCGAGTGGCGCCAGGGCGAGGAGGGCGCCGGCGATGCGAACGCGCAGGACGGGATATCGAACGGTGGTCGGTCGCGGCATCGAGTCGGTGAGGAGGGTCGCGCGCGGTGGCACGGCAACGACTAATCTACCCCGCAGGACGGCAGCCGGTCATCATCACGCGGGCGCGGTGCTGCGGCGATGATGAGCCCCCGCGTGCGCGAGGCGCCTTCGCTTGCCTCCCCCGGATCCGCCGGGTAGCTTCGCCCCGTGTCTCGCGATCCCCTCGTCGGAACGACGCTGTCCGGTTACACCCTCCTCGACCGGGTCGGCGAGGGCGGCACGGCCACCGTGTACCGCGCCCGCCATGAGACCCACGGCGACGTCGCCTTGAAGGTGCTGCGGGAGAAGTTGCGCCAGGACCGCACCGCGGTGGCGCGCTTCGTGCGGGAGGCGAGCTTCGGCACGCGCGTCACGCACCCGAACGTGATCCGCACCATCCAGACGGGGGAGGAGAACGGCCTCCCGTTCCTCTGCATCGAGTGGGCGGAGGGCGAGCTCCTCGAGAGCTACGCCAAGCGCAACGCGCCCTTCCCGCCCGACGAGGTGGCCACGGTCATCACGCAGATCGCCGGCGCGGTGTACGCGGCGCACGCGGTGGGGATCGTGCATCGCGACCTGAAGCCCGACAACCTGATGTACGACCACGATTCGCGCACGGTGAAGCTGCTCGACTTCGGGATCGCCACGGCCACCGACGTCACGCCGGACCAGCGGCTCACGCGCGCGGGGTTCTTCGTCGGCACGCTGATGTACGTCGCGCCCGAGGCGCTCTCCGGCGAGGTCGTCTCGCCGGCGGCGGACCAGTACTCCCTCGCGACGATGGCCTACCTCTTCCTCACCGGCACGCTGCCGTACACGGCGAAGAGCCCGCGCGAGATGTTCACACAGCTCCTCTCGCAGCCGCCGATCCCACTCAACAAGGCGAAGCCGGACATTCAGTACGCCGAGGCAGTGGAGGCCGTCGTGATGAAGGGGCTCGCGAAGGAACCCACGGCACGCTACGCGGACGTGAATGCCTTCGCGGCCGCGCTCGCTGAGGCGCTCAAGGAGCCGTTCGCCGGGGAGCAGCCCGTGAGCGGGTTCATGTCGAAGATGAAGGGGCTCTTCGGCCGCTAGTCGGCGCGGCGCGCCCTACGGGCGCGCGGGATCCGCCGGTAGCCAACAGGTGAAGGTGGCGCCCTCTCCCGCCGCACTCTCGAGTGTGATGTCGCCGTCGAGGAGCCGCGCCAGGCGCCGCGTGATCGAGAGCCCAAGCCCCGTGCCGCGCCGCTCGCTGTCCCCGCGCGAGCCCGCATCCACCTGCTCGAACTCTTCGAAGATGCGGGTGTGGTCCTTCGCCGCGATGCCGATGCCCGTGTCCACCACCTGCAGCGCGATCCAGGCGCCGCCCGAGGCGAGGAGCGGGCGGTCGGCCGCCGTGCGGACGAAGCCGGTCACGGCGCCGTCCGGCACGTAACTCGCGCGCACCGTTATCGCGCCGGCCGGCGTGAACTTGATCGCGTTGCCGAGCAGGTTCACCAGGATCTGCCGCAGGTGCGTGGGATCGGTGCTCACGCGCGGCAACGTGGCCGGCACCTGCAGCGAGAGCGCGAGTCCCTTCTCGATGATGAGTGGCTCCACCTCACTCGCCACGTCGATCACGAAGGCGCGGAGCGAGAGCGGCTCGCGGTGCACGTCCAGCCGCCCGGCGGAGAGCCGCGCGAGGTCGAGAATCTGGTCCACCAGCGCCTGAAGGTGGCCCGCGGACGCCTGGATGTGTCCCACCGGTCCCACCATGCGCGGCCCGAGCTCGCCGTACGAGCCGTCCTGCAGGAGGTCGATGAAGCCGACGATCGCCGCCAGCGGCGTGCGCAACTCATGCGAGACGTTGGCAAGGAACTCCGACTTCGCGCGGTTCGCCCGCGCCAACTCGAAGGAGAGGTGCTCGAGTTCCGCACTCCGGTCCTTCAGCCGCCGCCGCTGCGCGCGTTCGTACAGCAGGAATGCGGAGAGCCCCGACGCGACCACGATCCCGATCACCCAGAGCAGCATCGCCGCCTCATTGACCCGTCTGAGATGGGGAGATAGCCTCCCCGGCATGGAACCGCACTCGCGCCTCCTCGACCTCCTCGCCCAGCGCAGCGCGACGCGCGGGACCTTCACCCTCGCCTCTGGCCGGCAGTCCGACCTCTACATCGACTGCCGGCCGACCACGATGCATCCCGAAGGGCTCTCCCTCATCGGACCGCTGGGGCTCCACGCCATCGGCGCCCGCGGCTGGCGTCCCGACGCGATCGGCGGCCTCACGCTCGGCGCCGATCCCGTGAGCTACGCCATCGCCTACGCGAGCCAGCTCGCCGGGATCCCCGTCCGCGCCTTCACCGTGCGGAAGGAAGCGAAAGTGCACGGCACCGGCAAGGTGATCGAGGGCGCGTTCGAGTCCGGCGACCGGGTGGTGGTGGTGGAGGACGTGATCACCACGGGCGGCTCAGCGCTCCGCGCGGTGGACGCGGTGCGCGCCGCCGGCGGCACCGTGGTGGGCGTCCTCGCGGTGGTGGACCGAGAGGAGGGCGGCCGCGAGGCGATCGAGGCCGCAGGCCTCGAGGTGCTCACGCTCACGCGCGCTTCGGAGATCGTGCCGCGCATGTGAGCGGTGCGTGGGCGCGGCGGGGCGCATCATCAGGACCGGACCCTCGCGCCCCACCATGGCGCCCACCGACGTGCCCGGCTCCCCTCCTCGTTCAGCTCGGCCGCGTGAAATGGGCGGGACGCCGGACCTGCGTGGACGGCGGCGCCTTCATGCCTGGACGCACGGCGAGCGGCGAGAGCGTGCCGAGCGCACGGCGATGCGGCCGTACGAGCTCCGCGAGCAGGTGTTCCAGCATGCGGTCGGCGGCATACGTGCGGCGGAACTCGCCCGCCGTGATGCCGAGGACGGTCTGCACGTGGCGGCCGAAGCTCTGCGGCGACGAGTACTCGAGTGCGTTCGCGACGTCCGCGATGGAGTGCCCGGAATCCGCGAAGAGGTGGCTCGCGCGCAGCAGGCGCGCAAAGGCCAGGTACCGCTTCGGCGAGGGGAGTCGCGCGCGGAAGAACCGGCTCATCAGCGTGCTCGGCAGCACGCCCATGCGGCAGGCGAGCTCCCGCACGGTGCCCACGCGGTCGCTCGAGACGAAGAGTGCCTCGAAGAAGCGCCACCCGTCAGCCGTGACATCGCCCAGCTCCGCGCGGATCGCGGCGAGCGCACGGCGGTCGACCTCGAGCCGTGCCTCGCTCCCCAGGAGTTCGCGGAGGCGGTGCCACCCCGCCGGCGAGCGCACGTCCACGATCCGTGTGACGCCCGCGTTGCCGAGGTGAAGCAGCGACTCCGCGGTCGCCGGCTCATTGCCGAGCAGCGCGACCGTGGGAACCGTGGGGAACTCGCGCACGACCGCGGCCATGCGCCGGTCCGCCTGTCGCCCGCAGCGCACCACCGAGAGGAGCACGGCACTCACGCGCCGGTGCTTCAGGTCCTCGAGCGCGTCGGCCACCGTATCGCGGTGAATCGCGCGGTAGAGCCCCACGCCGGCCGCGTCCACGCGCGGACGCTCCTCCGGGTCGAGGACCGTGACCACGGGGGCGGGCAATGTGCGCGGGACCAGGGACATGGGGCACCTCGGCTGGTGGGGGTCGTGCTCGGGACGCCGCGCTCACGTCAGCGCGTCCGTGATGTCGCCGACAAACTGCCCCGTCGGGGTCACCTCGGCGTCACCGCTCGCGGCACGAAAGCCTCCGGGCGTCACCCTCGCGCCCCGAGGATCGCGGGAGACCCCGCGCCCCGCCCGCCCGGGAGCGGGTATATTCCGATATCGGTTCCGCCGGACGGTCGCGTCGCAGGGTCTCCCTGCGCCGAGGAAAGTCCGGGCTCCTTGGACACGCTGCCAGGTAACGCCTGGGCACGCCGCGAGGCGTGACGGACAGTGCCACAGAGAACAGACCGCCTTCGCGAAAGCGGAGGTAAGGGTGAAAAGGTGGGGTAAGAGCCCACCGCGTCCGTGGCAACACGGGCGGCACGGCAAACCCCTGCGGGAGCAAGGCCGAATAGGCGGCGAGCAGCAGTCCTCTGCGATCAAGACGCCGCGGGTTGGCCGCTAGAGTGCACGGGCGACCGTGTGCCGAGAGGAATGATCGTCCGGGGTCGCGAGATCCCGACAGAACCCGGCTTACAGGCGGGACCGACGAACTGCAGGTGGGGGGTGGCAGGTGTGACTCGGGAGGGACCACGGTTCCGCTCGCGCTTCGCCTGCCACCTTTCCTGTCTTCTCTCCACGCGACACCTCCCTTCGCCGCGATGCTGATCGACCACACCGCCAGACGCCGCGCCGCGTTGCCGACGCCCCGCCACCCGCGCCGCCGTGCGCGACACGCCGCCCTCGTGTGCGTGCTCGGAGGGCTCGTGGCGATCACCCCTGCGTGCGCACCGTCGAGTACCGCACGGCCCGCGCAAGCGGAGCCGGCCGACCCGGCGGTCGTCGAGCGCCCCTCGGCGGAGCGCTGGATCGTCCGTCCATCAAGCGAGCCACAGACGCATCGCCTGCGCATCGAGGGGACGCTCGTCTCGCGCGTGGACACGCTCGAGCGGACCGACACACTGCAGGCGGAGCTGCGGACGCACTGGACGTTCGCGGCCCCGCCGATGGCCGCTGACATCCCGGCACGGATCGCCGGGACCATCAGCGAGTACCGGGTCTCCTTCGGCGCAGGCGACTCGTTGCGGCAGCCCCCCGACCTGACGCTTCCCGTCACGTACGCCGCCGAACGAGTCGCTCGCGGGGACCAGCCGCAACTCACCCTCCCTCGCGCCGGGGAGTGCGGCCCGAATGCGCCGGCGCTCGCCGCGCTGCGTGAACTCTGGGGGTCGCCGCCGGACACGCTCTTCACCGGCCGCGAGTGGGCCGACTCGGCGAACTACGCGACCTGCCGCGACTCGATCCTGATCGCGGTGACATCCGTCCGCAGCTATCGCGTGCTCGGAGCGGAGGAGCGCGAGGGCGAGGTGCTGGTGCGCATCTCCCGACGATCCGTCACGCGGATGACCGGAAGCGGCACGCAGTTCGGGGAGCCGCTCGAGATCGAGGCGGAGGGCGCGGGCGAGGTGTTGCTCGACCTCGCGGTGGACGGCGGCGCGATCCGGTCGGGCGCGGGGGAATCGGAACTGCGCATGGAGATGCGCGGCCGTCGCCGCGCGCAACAGCTGGTGCAGCGGACCCGGCTCACGATCACCGCGCCCTGACGAGGCGTGGCGATCGGCCCGCCCGTCAATCCACCAGGCGCAGTGGCATCAGCAGGCAGAGGTACTTTGCGGCGTCCGACCAGCCTTCCGGCTCGAGCGTCGACGCGCGCTCCGGCGCGCGGAAGGTCATGCGCACCTCGTCGGTGGGCATGTAGCGCAGGATCTCGAGCAGGTACGCCGCGTTGAAGCCGATGTCGAGCGGGTCGCCGTCGTAGCGGATCGGAAGCTCGTCCTGCGCCTCGCCCAGGTCGGGGGTGCTCACGGAGAACTTGAGCATGCCGGCGTTGAACGAGAGCCGGATCCGGTGCGTCTGGTCGGAGGCGACGACGCTCATGCGCTTGAGTGCGCTCGTGAACGCCGATCGGTCGAGGATCGCGTACTTGTCGTTGTCCTTCGGGATGACCTGCTCGTAGCCCGGGTAGGGACCCTCGATGAGGCGCGTGAACACCGACGTGAAGGGCGAACGGAAGCCCAGGTGGTTCTCGCCCTGTGCCACCTCGAGCTCCTCCTCGGCGGCGAAGAGGCGCCGAATCTGTTCGAGCGCCTTGGGCGGGATGATGAGGTCGGACTTCTGCCCGCCGCTCACCGGGACCTCCATCTTGGCGAGCCGGTGCCCGTTCGTCGCGACCATCCGCATCAGGTCGGTGCGGAGCTCCCAGAGCACGCCGTTGAGGATCGGCCGGCTCTCCTCCGTGCTGGCGGCGAATGCCGTGTGTCCGATGAGCTTCTGCAGTTCGCCCGACGGGATTCGCGCGGCCTTCTCGAACTGCACGGCCGGAAAGCTCGGGAATTCGGACTTCGGCAACCCGAGGAGCTTGAACTTCGAGCGGCCACACTCGAGCGTGATCCGCTGGTCCCCGGTCGCCGAGATCTTCACCGGCGCCGGCGGCAGCTCGCGCGCGATCTCGCTCAGCTTGCGCGCCGGGATCGTGATCGCCCCCAGGCCCTCGACGTCCGCCGTCACCTCCGTGCTCACCGCGATGTCGAGATCGGTGCCGGAGATGCGGATCCCCTTGTCCGTGGTCTGGACGAGGAGGTTCGCGAGGACGGGAAGCGTCGTCTTGTTCGGGACCGCGGGAGTGACGGCTGCGAGGCCTTCCTGCAGCTTCTCGCGCGAGATCGTAAAGCGCATTCGGTTTGGGACCGAGGACGGAGATGTGGGAATGCGGGCGGAAGCTTCTGTCTCTAGGGCTGAATTACTCTATCAGTAGTAGTAGTAGCAAGGTGTGGAATGTGGACGAACGCCGGAATCGGTTGCCACACCACGCCATGCTCGCGCGGCTTCATGTGCAACGGCAGTGGAGCGCCTGTGGAGCACCGTGGAGAGAGCCGGCCCGGCACCCTCCCACGTGAGGAACATGTGATTCACGTGGGGTGGCGAACGGTTTCCCTCACCTTGTCCACACGTCCGCGGAACTCCGCACTCTCCTTCATCATCGTGGTCACGCGGTCGAGCGAATGGATCACCGTCGAGTGGTCGCGGCCGCCGAAGGCCTGGCCGATCTCGACGAGCTGGAGCCCGAGGATCTCGCGCGCGAGGTACATCGCGACCTGCCGCGGGACCGTGAGTTTCTTCGTGCGGGTCTTCGACTGAAGCCCCTCCACCGACACGCCCCACTCACCGGCGACACGCTGCTGGATCTGGCCCATCCGATCCTGGCGCGCGGTACGCGGGGGCGTGCCATCACTCGACCGCAGCTTGTCGCGCAACGCCTCGCGCGCGAGGTCCACCGTGATGACGCGGTGCTTGAGCGAGGCGTAGGCGAGGAGCTTGATGATCGAACCCTCGAGTTCACGCACGTTCGACTGCACGTGATCGGCGATGAAGTGCAGGACGTCGTCGGGGATCGTGTGCTCGAGGTGGTCCATCTCGGCCTTGCGCCGGAGGATCGCGATGCGGTGCTCGAGGTCCGGCTGCCCGACGTCGGCCACCATGCCCCAGGCGAACCGCGAGGCGAGGCGTGCCTCGAGCTTCGGGATCTCCGAGGGCGGGCGGTCCGAGGTGAGGACGATCTGCCGGCCCGCTTCATAGAGGGCGTTGAACGTGTGGAAGAACTCCTCTTGCGTGGAGTTCTTGCCGCCGATGAAGTGCACGTCGTCCACGAGGAAGAGGTCCGTCTCGCGATAGCGTCGGCGGAAGTCGTGCATCGCGCCCTTGCCGATGGACGTGATGACGTCGTTTGTGAACTGCTCGGTGGTGATGTAGGTGACGCGGGTGGCGGGGGCGCGCCGGATGATCTCCTGCGCGATCGCCTGCATGAGGTGCGTCTTGCCGAGCCCGGTGGCGCCGTAGAAGAAGAGCGGGTTGTAGGTCTTGCCCGGCGCTTGGGAGACGGCCATGGCCGCGGCAGCGGCGAGGTCGTTGGACTTGCCGATGACGAAGGTATCGAAGGAATAGCGCTCGTTGAGCGAACTGAGCGTGACATTCTGTGGGATGTCTTCTGGCGCGATGATGGCCCGTTCATGTCCCTTTATTGGAACAAAGAGGTCCATCTGTGAGCGCTGGACGCGCTCCTGCTGAACCCGAAGCGCGATCTTGACCGGGTGCCCGAGCGCGACGGGGGCCAGGGATTCGAGGATCGCCGAGTGGCGCCGCTCGTTCCACTCCACCGAAAACTGGTCCGGCGCGTTGAGCGTCAGGGCCTCACCGGAGAACTCGGCCGCCGTGAGCGGGGCGAGCCAAGTCTCAATTATGTGATCCGAGAGCTCGGTGCGCGCTCTGTCGAGGAGGCGCGTCCAGGCTTCGGTGGGGGTGAGGGACATTCCGGGCCGTGCGGGTTGTGGATATCTGCTGGGGGGTCGAAGCTACCCCCGCCGTGTGGACAAGTCAACGCTCGTGACTGCGAGCCAGCGGCTCCCGCAGGCTTGTTCGGGTTGACCTAAGCCTCGGGCTCGGATACGTTTAGCGTTCTCTACACCGCCGCTTTTTCAAGTCCTTTGGAGCCACGATGGGGAAGCCGACATACCGCCCGCGCAACAAGCGTCGTATCCGGACGCATGGCTTTCGCGCGCGCATGGAAACCAAGTGGGGACGCGAGGTCCTCAGCCGCCGCCGCAAGAAGGGACGCAAGCGGCTCACGGTGAAGCTGCCGTCCAAGTACGCTGGCGCCTGAGACCCGCCGCCGCTTTCCGCCAGCCGAGCGGCTGACGCGAACGGCGGATCTCGAGGCGGTGCGCCGCGATGGGAAGCGATTCCGGACTCCGCACCTGGAAGTTCGGTACCTCGCTTCCCTTTTGCGTCGCCCCCGCGTCGGGCTGATCGTGCCCAAGCACAAGCAGACGGCGGTCGCGCGCAACCGCGTGAAGCGGCGGCTTCGCGAGTGCGCGCGGCTCACGCTCCTGCCGGCACTTCGCGCGCGCGCCCCGCTCGACGTGGTGCTGCGCGCGACGCCGGCGGCGTATGGCGCCGCCGGCGTCGCGCTCGCCGACGAGATGCGGCGGATCGCTGACCGGCTCGCCGCGTCGGTTCGACCTCGCGAGGAGGCGGGGACGCCGTGAGATACCTGCTCGTGCTCTTCGTGCGCGCCTACCAGGCGGTGCTCTCGCCGATCCTGCCGGCCGCGTGTCGCTATCATCCCACGTGTTCCAACTACGCGATCGAGGCGCTGGAGGTCCATGGCGCGCGGCGCGGCTCGTGGCTCGCCATCAAGCGCATCGCGCGGTGCCATCCGTTCCGCGCGGGTGGTTTCGATCCGGTGCCCGACCCACCCTCTCCACGCCCCCGAGATGGATAAGCGTTTCTTCCTCGCGTTGATGCTCACCGGGATCGTCGTCGTCGTGACGCCGATGCTCTTCAGGCA
>Ga0224505_10001410_pt1 | contig 15207 bp, 16 predicted proteins | sample SF_Jan12_sed_USG_FD_169102 | JGI IMG/M metagenome (GOLD analysis project Ga0224505, IMG submission 169102) | Sediment microbial communities from San Francisco Bay, California, United States - SF_Jan12_sed_USGS_4_1 | ecosystem: Environmental > Aquatic > Marine > Sediment | place: USA: California... | reverse complement strand
GTGTACTCGAACACAGGTGGGCAAGCTTCGAAGTCGACGCCCAGGGGGGCCGTGGCGAAGTTCGCCGCCGCCGGCAAGGGCCAGGGGAAGAAGGACCTCGGCATGATCGCGACGGCCTACGGCGATGTGTACGTCGGCCAGATCGCGATGGGCGCCGACATGCCTCACACCGTCAAGGTGCTGGCCGAGGCCGAGGCTCACCGGGGCCCCTCGCTCGTGATCGCGTACAGCCACTGCATCGCTCACGGCATCGACATGTCGACCGCCATGACCCACCAGCGCGACGCCGTCGCGAGCGGATACTGGCCGCTGTGGCGGTACGAGCCACGAGCCGTGAGCAGGAACGAGCACCCGTTCCACCTCGATTCCAGACGGCCGTCGATCCCGTTGACGGCGTTCGCCTCGAAGGAAGCCCGCTACGCGATGCTTGCGCGCATCGATCCGACCCGCGCCGAAGAGCTCCAGCGGCTCGCTCAGGACGACGTCGACGCACGGTGGCGGCTCTACGAACAGCTCGCCGAGGTCGAGCGAGGTTCGAACGACGATCCCGACGACACATCGGAACCCGCCGACTAGGAGGGAGTCCCACATGAGTCCCGACCTTCGCACGACCTACCTCGGGCTCGAATTGGCCAATCCGCTCGTGCCGAGCGCCTCGCCGCTCGGCCAGCGCATCGACACGCTCCGTGCGCTCCAGGAGGCCGGAGCGGCCGCCGTCGTCATGCCCTCGTTGTTCGAGGAGCAGATCGAACACGACGAGTTCCACCTGGTCGGAGCCCTCGAGACCGGGGCCGACAGCAACGCCGAGGCGCTCACCTATCTGCCGGAGATCGCCGACTACACGAGCGGCACCGACGCGTACCTGCGGCACCTCGAGGCAACGGTGCGCGATCTCGAGATCCCTGTGATCGGCAGCCTGAACGGCATCTCGCTCGGCGGCTGGGTCGAACATGCCCGGCGCATCGAGGACGCAGGCGCCGCCGCGCTGGAGCTCAACGTCTACTTCATCGCCGCGGACCCGGCCGAGAGCGGCGCGATCGTGGAACAGCGCTATGTGGAGCTGGTGGAGGCCGTGCGCGCCCGATGCTCGATCCCGCTGGCCGTGAAGATCGGACCGTTCTTCAGCTCGGTCGGCGACATGGCGCGCCGTCTCGTGGCCGCGGGCGCCGACGGACTCGTGCTCTTCAACCGATTCATGCAGCCCGACATCGACCTCGACGAGATGACGGTCGATCCTGAGCTTCACCTCTCCGAGCCCGACGAGCTCCGCCTGCCGCTGCGCTGGATCGCGATACTGCACGGACGGGTCGACTGCTCGATCGCCGCCACGACGGGTGTCCATTCCGCACAGGACGCCCTGAAGGTGGTGCTGGCCGGCGCCGACGTGGCGATGATGGCGAGCGCGTTGCTGCGGCATGGACCCGCACACCTGGCGACGGTGCTCCACGATCTCGACGAGTGGCTCGCCGAGCACGACTACGACAGCGTGGCGCAGATGCGCGGCTCGATGAGCCAACAGCACATCCCCAATCCGGTCGCGTTCGCGAGGGCCAACTACGCCCACCTGGTCACGGGCTTCGTCAGCCCGTACGACTGGAGGATGGCCGAGCCCGAGGGTGAGCTCCGAGCCTGAGCCTGAGACCTGAGAGACCCAAGCGCATCCGTTCACCGAGCGATAGGCTCGCCCGCCATGGACCCCGATGCCCTTCGGCGTGCCGTCGCCGGCGACATGCCCCGAACGCTCGCCGACCTCGAGCGCTTGGTGCGCATCCCCTCGATCGGCTCTCCGGGGCACGACCCCGCCCGGGTGCGCGAGAGCGCGGAAGCGACGGCCGACATCCTGCGCTCCGCGGGCGTGGTCGGCGCCCGCCTGCTCGAGCTCGAGGGCGGCCACCCGGCCGTCTACGGCGAGGTCCCGGGGCCTGCCGGTGCACCGACCGTGCTCCTATACGCTCACCACGACGTACAACCCGAGGGCTCGGCCGATGACTGGCAGAGCCCGCCGTTCGAACCGGTCGTTCGCGGCGGCCGCCTGTACGGGCGGGGCGCCGCCGACGACAAGAGCTGCGTCGCCGCACACGCGGCGGCACTCAGAGCCCTCGGCGTGCCCGACGGCCACCCACTGCCGGTGACCGTGCGCATCGTGGTCGAAGGCGAAGAGGAGAGCTCGACCGAGCACCTCCCGGCGCTCGTCGACGGCCACGCCGATCTGCTGCGCGCAGACATCGCGGTCATCGCCGACGGCGGCAACGAGCAAACCGGCGTGCCCACGATCGGCACCAGCGTGCGCGGGGTGACCGACTGCCGCGTCACGGCTCGGGTGCTCCCGATCGCGCAACATAGCGGCGCCTACGGTGGACCGATCCCCGACGCGATCACCGCCCTGTGTCGCATGATCGCCAGCCTTCACGATGAGCGCGGCGAGGTGCTGGTCGAAGGCCTCCGACGCTTCGAGTGGACGGGCGCGCCCGTCACTGAGGCGTCGCTGCGCGAGGAATCGCGCGTGCTCGACACGGTCGAGATGATCGGGTCCGGATCGATCGCCGACCGGCTCTTCGCGAAGCCCGCGATCGCCGTGGTGGGCTTCGACGCGCCCCCGGTCGCCGGCTCATCGAACCAGATCGTGCCCGAGGCGACCGCGCGTGTATCGCTCCGCCTGGCTCCGGGCGACGACGCCGAGCGCGCCAGCGACGCCCTGGTCGCCCACCTTCGAGCGGCCGCCCCCTGGGGCGTGCAGGTGGAGATCGAACCCGACGAGGCCGGCCAGGGGTACCTGGTCGACACGACGGCGCCGGCCTACGCGGTCGCGAAAGCCGCGCTCGCCGAAGCGTTCGACCACGACGTCGTCGAGATGGGAAGCGGCGGTTCGGTGCCGATCGTGCCCATGCTCGCTGAGCGCTTCCCGGGCATGGCCGTCGTCATCGTCGGCGCCAGCGACCACCTGTCCAATACGCATTCCCTTGACGAGAGCGTGGATCTCGCCGATCTCGAACGCTTGGTGCTCGCCGAGGCGATATTCATCCGAAACCTGGGCCGGGGCTCGCACGCCTGATCTCGGCGCGAGACCCGTGGCTCACGCTGTCGAGCCGTGCTGCTAGGTTGGTTCGATGAGCGACGACATGACCCCTCAGCCCGACCACGACCCGGTGGTGGTCGAAGCCGTTCCCGTCGAGGGCCAAGAGGCGCCGGCCGCCGGCGAACGCGCGCCAGACGCGTCGACCGAGGCGATCACTCAGCCGGCCAAGCTGCTTCGCATCGCGAGCATGGTGCGCGAGCTGCTCGACGAGACACGGCAAGCCTCGATCGACGAGGCGGGACGCTCCAGGCTCGCAGACGTGTACAAGCGCGCCGTCGGGGAGCTCACCGAGGTGCTGTCGCCCGACCTGCAGGAAGAGCTCGCCGGGCTCGCTCCGCCTCTGGAAGGGGTGCCGACGGAATCCGAGATACGCGTGGCCCAGGCTCAGCTCGTGGGCTGGCTCGAAGGGCTCTTCCACGGCATCCAGGCCGCGATGTTCGCCCAACAGGCCGCGGCCCGCCAGCAGTTCGAGGAACTCCGCCGACGGGGGCTGCCGGGTCAAACGTCTCAGTCGGCGGACGGCCAGGGGGAGACGCCGGGCCGATCCGGCCAGTACCTCTAGCCACTCGCAGTTACTCAGCGGGGATCGCGCCGCGCGGCCGGGCGCTCGTGGCTCCGGCGCCCATGCCCGTGCCGGCATCGTCGGAACTTCGAGCGAGCATCTGAGCCAACAGCACCGGCACGATCGTCACGGTCACGGCGATCAGCGCGACCACGTTGGTCACCGGACGATTGCGGGGCCTGAACAGCTTCTGGAAGATCCAGATCGGAAGCGTCGGGTCGCCGCCGCGAGTGAACGTCGTCACGATGATCTCGTCGAACGACAGCGCGAACGCGAGTACGCCGCCGGCGAGCAGCGCGGTGGCGAGGTTCGGCATCAGCACGTGGCGGAACGTCTGCCAGCCCGACGCGCCGAGATCCGCCGACGCCTCGACGACGTTCGGGGAAAGACGGCGCAACCGAGCGACCACGTTGTTGAAGACGATCACGATGCAGAACGTGGTGTGCCCGATCACGATCGTGAACGTGCCCGGCGACACGTCGAAGAGCCCGGACAGCGTCGACCGCAGCGCGATGCCGGTGACGATGCCCGGCAACGCGATCGGCAACAGGACGATGAACGTCAACGCCTCGCGTCCGAAGAACCGCGTGCGGTACACCGCGCCTGCGAGCAAGCTGCCCAACGTGATCGCGACGGTGGTGCTGATCGCCGCGACGAGCAGGGAGAGCCGGAAGGCCTCCCACATATCCTCCCGTGCGAATGCCACCCCGAACCAGTCCAGCGTCAAGCCCGGCGGGGGGAAGGTGAACGAGGAGGACTGGGTGGTGAACGCATACACCACGATGATCGCGAGCGGGAAGTACAGGAACAGCATCACCAGCGTCGACGCGACCCTGAGGCCGAGGCCGGCTCCGGCGCGCGCGCGACTCATGGGTTCGACCTCATAGCGATTCGAAGGCTCCCGCACGACGGGCGATCGACAGGTACACGATCATGATCGCCATCGCGACGAACGTGAATGCAGCCGCGAGCGGCGTGTTCCCGACCACGCCGATCTGGGTGAAAACCTGTTGTCCGAGGTAGAACTCCGAACTCCCGAACATGGTCGGGAGGATGAAATCGCCGAGCGTGAGCGAGAACGTGAAGATCGATCCTGCGATCAGCCCGGGCTTGGCCAGCGGCAGCACGATGCGGCGGAACGTGAGCCACGGACGGGCCCCGAGGTCGCTCGAGGCCTCCAGGAACGATCCCGGCACCCGCTCGAGCGCTGCCTCGACCGGCAGGATCATGAACGGCAGCCAGAGGTAGGTGAACACGATGAACAGGCTGATCTTCGAGGCGATCAGCGAGGCGCCCCCGACGACGGGCGCGGTGATCAACGTGTCGATCACGCCATCGAGTCCGACCTTGCCGAGCGCCCAGTACAGCACGCCCTCGCGGGCGAGGATCTGCCGCCACGCGAGCGCCCGTACGAGGTAGCTGGACCACAGCGGCATCAGCACGGCCAGGTACAGCACGAACCTTCCCCGCCGGGTCGCGTACCGCGCCATGTAGTAGGCCAGCGGGAACGCGAGGATCGAACACGCGATCGTGACGGCCGCCGCCATCGCGAGCGTGCGCAGCACGATGTCGCTGTTGGCGGGTTCGAGCAGCGACTGATACGTGCTGAGCGTGAGCGTGCGGTCGATCAGCCCGGTGAACTCCGCGAGGCTCCAGAAGCTGTAGATGAGGAGTCCGCCGATCGATCCGAGGTAGAGCACGATCAGCCAGAGCACCGCAGGAAGGAGCAGCGCCGCCAGCTTGGCCCAGGGGTGCCGGTAGAAGAACGTCGAGATCGCGGCCATCGGGCCGCCGCGTCGGGCGCGGTCGGTCACGGCCACGTGCTCGTACCCCACAACGAGGAGAGGTGGGGCCCGGTCGGGCCCCACCTCCGCACCTCGGTCGTGGCCGGCGGGATCAACGCCCGCCGATCACCGCGACGTAGTTCGTGACCCATTGCTGATAGGGCACGCACACGGCGCCCGAGTCCGGAGCGAAGCAGTCGGACTGCGGGGTCTTCCAGAACTCGATCTGGTCGAAGTTCTCGATGCCGTTCGTGACACACCCGTCAGGGCCGAGCAACTCGTTGCCGTCACAGGCAGCCGGAACGGCCGGCACGGAGCCGAACCACGAGGCCAGGTCGCCCTGCACCGTCGGGTCGAGCGAGTGCTCCATCCAGAGGTAGGCGCAGTTGGGGTGCGGCGCCTCGGTGTGCATCATCGTGGTGTCGGCCCAACCGGTCGCGCCCTCCTTCGGGACGACCGACGAGAAGTCCTTGCCGGCCCCTTCGATGAAGTTCACCTGGAACGGCCACGAACTGCTGACGACGGCTTCCCCGTTGACGAAGTCGTCCATCTGGACGAACGCGTCGTGCCAGTACCGGCCGATCAGGTCGCGCTGCTGGCGCAACAGATCGAGCGCGGCGTCGAACTGCTCCTGGCTGAGCGCGTACGGGTCCTCGATGCCGAGGTCGGGCTGGGTCGCCTTCAGATAGAGCGCAGCGTCGGCGATGTAGATCGCGCCGTCATAGGCCTGCACCCGGCCCTTGTTCGATTTGCCGTCGGGGAGCGTCTGCTCCTCGAACACGACCGACCAGCTGTCGGGCGTCTCGCCCTTGAACGCGTCGGTCGAGTACATCAGCACGTTGGAGCCCCACTGATACGGCACGCCGTAGTGCTCGGTCGTACCGTCGCCGTCGGTGTCGACCGTGAACCACGGTGCGTCCTGAAGCCGCTCGTCCACCGTGGAGTAGCTCGAGATCAGGTCGAGGTTGACGGGCTGCACCGTGCCGCCGGCCACGAGTCGAAGGCTCGCGTCACCGGAGGCGGTCACCAGGTCGTATTGCCCGGCGCCCTCTTGCATGAGCGCGACCATCTCGTCGGACGTGCCGGCCGTGGTCACGGTGACCTCACACCCGGTCTCTTCTTCGAACGACGTGACCCAGTCGTAGTTCTCGTCGGTCGAGCCATCCTCGATGTAGCCGGCCCAGGCGATGATGCTGACCTCACCCTCGCCCACCCCGACCTCGGTGATCGTCGGGTCGTCCGGATCCCCGGACGCCGTCGTTCCTCCGCCGCCACCGCCGCCGCCCGTGTCCCCGCTGTCGTCGCCGCACGCTGCGGCGACGAGCGAGAGCACTGCGACGAGCGCCAGCAGACGCATCCACTTCGTCATGCACCCACCTCCCCGGGGTCAGCCGACCCCATCGTTCCCTCGGCCGGCGCCCCACCGGGCCCGTCTCCGGGTTCCACCTTGCGGCTGTGCTGTCGCTCCCACGTCAATCGCACGCGGCGCCCCTGAACCTGCAGCGCCTCCATCGACGACGTGCGCAGGTTCTGCTGCATGACGACCAGCTCGCCCCCCTCGTCCAGCGTGACCACGTACCTGGTCACGGCACCCAGGTATACGACCTTCGTGACCACTCCGGTTGCCGTACATTCACCATCCGCGACCGCCGAGTTCACGTCGAGCGCGAGATGGATCTTCTCGGGCCGGATCGTCACCGGCCGTGGCGACCCCACGATCGCGGCGGCGGCGTCTCCCTCGAGCACGTTGGAGACCCCGACGAACCCGGCGACGAACCCCGTGTCGGGCCGCTCGTAGACCTCCGCCGGGGACCCGACCTGTTCCACACGCCCATGGTTGAAGACCGCGAGCCGGTCGCTCATCGTGAGCGCTTCCTCCTGGTCGTGGGTGACGTAGATGAACGTCAGACCGACCGCTTGCTGGATCTCCTTCAGCTCGACCTGCATCGCCTGGCGCAGCTTCAGGTCGAGCGCGCCCAGCGGCTCGTCGAGCAGCAGCACCCGCGGGCGCATCACGAGCGCTCGCGCGAGCGCCACTCTCTGTCGCTGGCCTCCCGAGAGCTGCGCCGGCTTCCGCGTTCCGAAGCCGGTCAGCCGCACCATCTCGAGGGCCTCCTCGGCGCGGGCCGCTCGCTCGTCCTTCGGCGCCTTGCGCACCATCAGCCCGTATCCCACGTTCTCGGCCACGGTCATGTGCGGGAACAGCGCGTAGTCCTGGAAGACGGTGTTCACATCGCGCTCGTAGGGGGGCATGTCGCCCACATCGACCCCGCCAAGGATCACGCGACCCGCCGTCGGACGCTCGAACCCCGCGATCATGCGAAGGCAGGTCGTCTTGCCGGAACCCGAGGGCCCCAGCATCGAGAAGAACTCCCCCTCGCGAACCTCGATGTCGACTCCGTCGACGGCGACGACGTCGCCGAAGCGCTTGACCACGCCATCGAGCCTGACGGCGACCCCCGACTCGCCGGTCGCGGTGCCTCGTGTGGCCACGGCAGCGTCGCTCACCCACACCCCTCCCCATCGAGCCCAGCGGAACCCCCGCATCTTGACCGCGGATCAACGACCCCGCAACACGACGTTGCGCTGCGCGAGCCCCGAGGTGAGGTCGCCGACGACACCCGGGCCCTCGTAGACCAGTGCGCTGTAGATCTGCACGGTCGTGGCACCCGCCTCCAGACACGTCGCGACGTCGTCGGCGGTGAACACCCCTCCGCAGGCGTTGATCGGGAGTTCCCCTGCGGTGGCGGCGTGCACGTCGGCGACGATGCGCGTGGTCAGTGGCCAGAGCGCTCGCCCCGAGAGCCCTCCGCGACCGACCGACAGCCGGGCATCGGCGACCGGCCTCGTGTTCGAGCAGGTCAGGCCGGTCGCGCCCGCATCGCGAGCGATCCCGGCGAGCGTCAACACGACCTCGCGCTCGGTGTCGGTCACGAACGGGGGAAGCTTCACGAACAGTGGCTTGGGGGTGCGGGCCCGGACCGCGTCGACGAGGGAGCGAAGGTGCGATTCGTTGTCGCCGTCGCGGCCCCACGACACGTTCGGGCAACTGGCGTTCAGCTCGAGTCCGTCGACGAGCGGTTCGAGGAGTTCGAGCGAGGAGACGACGTCGTCGAGGGCTTCGTCGGCGAGGCTGACGATGCGCCGCGCGGGACCGCGCGCGCGACGACGCAGGCTCGCCGCCGCCGCGTCTGCGCCCGGGTTCGGCAGGCCCATCGCGTTGACCATCGAGCGGCGACGGCGCGACCGCGCGATGCGCGGCGCAGGATTCCCCGCCCGAGCCGCCCGCGTGATGGTGCCTCCGACGACGTAGCCGAAGCCCAGCTCTCCCAGCGCCCCGAGGTGGCGGCAGGACTTGTCGAAGCCGGCGGCCAGCCCGATCGGGTTCCGCAACGCGATGCCGCCCAGGTCGGTGGTGAGCGCCGGGTCGGTGGTGGCCCCGCCGATCCGTGCCCACGGCAGGGGCACCCCGAGGAGCGCGGTCGCCAGGCGATGTGACGACTCGGGCGCAAGCGCGAAGAAGAGAGGACGACCGATCGCCGGGTACCACCGAACTCGCCGCGTCGCCATCGTTCCCATCATGGCATCATCCCGGACATGCCCACCGACCCGCCTGCGACCGAAGATCTGGTGGCGCGTCTCGTCGAAGCATCGGAGCTGCACGGCGATTTCGTGCTCTCGTCGGGGAAGCGCTCGACCGTGTACTTCGACAAGTTCCTGTTCCTCACGCGGCCGGACCTGCTCCGCGAGCTGGCTCACCAGGTCACGACGCTCCTTCCCGACGATGTGGACCACCTGGCGGCACCCGAGGGCGCGGCCACCCTGCTCGTGGCCGCGGTCTCGTTGGAGACAGGACTCCCTGTCGCCGTCGTCCGCAAGGAACCCAAGGCGTACGGAACGATGTCACAGGTCGAGGGGCACGCTCCCGCCGGCGCCCGCGTCTGTCTGATCGAGGACGTGAGCACGACCGGTCATCAGGTGCGGCGGGCGGCCGAGGTGCTCGCGAGCACGGGCGCGACGATCGAGCGCATCGTGCTCGCGATCGACCGTGGGGGCGCCGACCACCTCCGTGAGGCCGGCTACGACGTTGCTGCCGTCGCGGTGCTTCGCCCGCAGGAACGACCGAGCGCCTAGGTCGTCGCGCGGACCGCATCCTCCCGTGCCTCGAGCCGGCGCTGGGCCTCGTCGTCGTGCCGCTTCCACGAGACGGCCACGAGCACCATGGCGAGCACCATCACGAGGTTGCCCGCGACCCACATCAGCACCGCGGCGTTGCGCTGATCGTGGAGGGCCCGAGGACCCCAGGGGGCAGGCAGGCCCGCGTACGTCGCGTACAGCGGGGAGTCGGCCGTGTAGATCCCCAGCGCCAGGAAGGACATCGCCGGCATCGCGAGCAACAACGACAGCAGCCGTACCGGGTACGCGACCGGATGCGGGCTCGGATCGACGCCGACGATCGGCCACCAGTACACGAGCGCCACCGCGACCCAGAGCGCGTGCTCTGCCGCATGCCACCCGGAAGCGCCGAGCGCCACGTCGAACAGGCGGCTGGCGTGCACCGCGATCGGCACCGAGACGAACAGGCTCCACCCGACCACAGGATTCGCGATGACGCGAGCGACTGGCGAGCGCAGCGCCGACGCCAGCGCCTTGGCCCCGCCGGTGGGCAGCGTGCTCAAGGCGAGCGCGAGCGGGGCGCCGATCGCCAACAGTGGCGGCGCGACGAGGGTCAGCAGCAGGTGTTGGAGCATGTGCAGCGTGAACGACACCTCGGCGTAGGCGTCGATCGGCGAAACGAGCGCGAGCGCGAGTGCGAGCCACCCCACGGCGAACGGCGCCCAGCGTCGCGCCGACGTCGGGCGGCCGAGCCGACGAGCCCGTACGAGGCCCGCGACGTAGGCGGAGCCGATCGCCACCAGCATCGCGACCGTGATCGGCTCGAACACCCACCTGCCGAGTGCGGCCCACATGTCGTCGGGAAGGGACGCCCCCATGGGCCTATCGTCGCAGGGCCGGCCGAGCCTCACCGCCCGCGCCTCATCGGCCCGGCTTCGCGGCGGAACGTCGCCGGGAGCCTCTGGTGACCGTTGGACGGTCGGGACAACGCACCGCCGCCCCCATCGCCGGGGCCACGTTGACCATGACCACGCCGGCCGATACAACTGGGTGCAGATGGCTCAGGTGTCGACGTCCGCCGCGCAACACCGTTCCGGCGCGTCGCCCATCCTGTTCGGCACGATCTTGTTCCTCGCTTCGGAACTGTTGTTCTTCGGAGGACTGTTCGGCGCCTACTACGCGCTGCGGGCCCAGACGACGCCCTGGCCGCCCGACGGCGTCGAGCTCGGGACCGTGCTTGCGGCGATCGCCACAACGCTTCTGGTGGCATCGAGCGGCACGTTCCATCTCGGACTCGTCGCCGCCCGCCGGGAGCGCCTCGGGGGTCTCCGCGTCTGGACCGGCGTGACCCTCGCGCTCGGCGCGACCTTCCTCGGCATCCAGATCTACGACTACCTGCGGCTCACGTTCGAGGTATCGAGCAGCGCATACGGCACGATGTACTACGCGATGACCGGGCTGCACGGGCTGCACGTGCTCGCAGGGCTCGTCCTGATGCTGATCGTGCTCGGCCGCAGCATGCAAGGCGCGTATCGAGGTGGGAACGTCGACGGGCTGCATGCCGTCGGCTACTACTGGCATTTCGTCGACGTCGTGTGGATCGCCCTGTTCGCGACCCTGTTCATGGTGCGCTGACGTGGCGGCCACGGCGAACACCGAGGCTCGGTTGCTCTCACGCGTGCTGCGGGTGGGCCTCGCGGTCGCGGTGCTGGGTCAGATCGCGTGGTCCTTCCGCCCGGAGCCCTCGAGCGCCCAGTCCGATCAACAGATCCAGGGCAGGGCCCTCTACGAGGCGAACTGCTCGACCTGCCACGCCCTCGACGCGGGCGGCACGGTCAACGGGCCGTCGCTGCTCGAGGTCGGCCCGGCGGCCGTGGATTTCATGCTGGCCACAGGACGCATGCCGCTGGCCAACCCGAACGACCAGCCGGAACGGGGTCAGCCCAAGTTCACCTCGGAGCAGATCGACGCGCTGATCGCCTACGTGGGGTCGATCGCGCCCGGCGGCGAGCCCATCCCGACCGTCGACACGTCGGCGGGCGATCTGGCGCTGGGCGCCCAGGTGTTCCTGAACAACTGCGCGGGGTGTCACGGAGCCGGCGCCTCGGGAGACTCCGTCGGCGGCGGGCAGATCGCGCCTTCGATCTATCCCGCGAGCCCCACCGAGATCGGCGAGGCCGTGCGCATCGGACCTGGCGTGATGCCGAGGTTCGGACCGGAGACGATCGATCAGCGGGATCTCGATTCCCTGGCCGCGTACCTGGTCTGGATCCGAGACAACGGCGACGACGGCGGCCTGCAGCTGGGCCGAGTCGGCGCCGTCGCGGAGGGCCTCGTCGCGGTCGTCGTGGGGCTCGGCATCCTGATCGTCGTGCTCCGACTCACGGGGGCGAAGCGATGAAGCGCGACGAGCGAGTCGTCGCTGCTGCCCTCGGCGTCTCGATCCTCGCGGCGCTCACGCTGTTCGTCGTCTACGTGCGTGGCGGGAACCCCCAAGCCGAGGGCGCGCTGCTCGCGCTCGCGCTCGGTGGCGTTGGCATCGGATTGCTCGTGTGGGCGAAGCGACTGATGCCCCACATCCGAGACGAAACGCAACCTCGATCGAAGACCGCCCCGGCGACCGAGGCCGACCGCGAAGCGGCGGTGGAGACGATGGAGTCCGGCGTCGAGGAGATCCGGCGCCGCCGGTTCCTTTCGCGCATGCTGATCGGGGCCGCCGGCGCACTTGGCCTCGCGGCGTTGATCCCGATCCGCTCGCTGGGACGCTCGCCCGGCGACTCCCTGGTGCACACGAAATGGACGCCGGGCGCCCGGCTCGTGACGGCCGAAGGCACCCCGGTCACCGAGTCGACGCTCGAGACGGGTTCGTTCACGACCGTGTTCCCCGAGGGCTTCGAGGGTTCTGCCGACTCGCAGGCCGTCCTGATCAGGGTCGAGCCCGACCAGCTGCAGCTGCCGCCGGACCGGATCGCAGGCGCGCCCGACGGCCTGGTCGCGTATTCGAAGATCTGCACGCACGCCGGCTGCCCCCTCGGCCTGTACCTCGCCGCCACGCACGAGCTGCGGTGTCCGTGCCACCAGTCGACGTTCGACGTCCTCGATGGGGCGCGTCCGGTCTACGGTCCTGCCCCCAAACCGTTGCCACAGCTGCCGATCGAGATCGCCGACGACGGCAGCCTGCGGGCGCTCGGCGACTTCAGCGACCCCGTCGGCCCGGGCTTCTGGGAGCAAGCGTGATCGTCCGGCGCTTGGTCGACGGGGTCGATGAACGGCTCGACGGGACCTCGTTCATCAGGCGCAACCTGGGCAAGGTGTTCCCCGACCATTGGTCGTTCATGCTCGGCGAGCTCGCGCTCTACAGCTTCGTGATGCTGCTGCTCACGGGCACCTTCCTGAGTTTGTTCTTCGTGGCCTCGCCGGCCGAGACGGTCTACCGAGGCCCGTACGCGCCCATGCAGGGCAGCGAGGTCTCGCTCGCGTACGAGTCGGTGTTGCGCATCTCGTTCGAGGTGAGAGCCGGGCTCGTGATGCGCCAGACGCATCACTGGGCGGCGCTCGTCTTCGTCGCCTCGATGACCGCCCACCTGGTGCGGGTCTTCTTCACCGGGGCCTTCCGCAAACCCCGCGAGCTGAGCTGGATCATCGGCGTGACGCTGCTGGTGGCCGGCATCGGGGGCGGGTTCACGGGGTACTCGCTCCCCGACGACCTGCTGTCGGGCACGGGCCTGCGCATCATCTACTCGGCGGTGTTGTCGATCCCGGTGGTCGGCACGTGGCTCGCGTACCTGTTCTTCGGCGGCGAGTTCCCATCGGCGGAGCTGATCCCGCGGCTGTTCGTGATGCACATCCTGTTGATCCCCGCGTTGATCACGGGGCTGCTGTCCGCGCACCTCGCGCTCGTTTGGCATCAGACCCATACCCAGTTCCGCCCGAAGGGCACTCCCGAGTCCTCGGTCACCGGCACCCCCGTGTGGCCGAAGTTCGCCCTGAAGTCCGTCGGGCTGGCGTTCATCACGTTCGCGGTGCTGGCAGCGCTCGGCGGCCTTTCCCAGATCAACCCCGTGTGGCTCTACGGCCCCTTCGTGCCGTATTCGGCGCCCTCGCCTGCCCAGCCCGACTTCTACGCCGGATGGCTCGAGGGCATCCTGCGGCTCTGGCCGAACTGGGAGTTCCATGTCTTCGGGCACACGATCGGCGAGCTCTTCCTGCCCGCGGTGGTGATCCCCGGCATCATCTTCACGGCGCTGGCCCTCTGGCCCTTCATCGAAGCGCGAGCCAAGCACGACACCGCCGTCCATCACGACGCCCAGCGCCCACGGGATGAGCCAGTGCGCAGCGGCATCGGCGCGGCAGGCATCGCGTTCTTCGTGCTCCTGATGCTCGCCGGATCGAACGACGTGCTCGCGAAGTACCTGCAGGTCGAGGTCGACACGTTGAACGGTGTGTTGAAGGTGCTGCTGTTCGTCGTGCCAGTGCTCGTCTACGCGATCACGTGGTGGATCTGCCGGGATCTGCACGCGCGCGACTCCGCGCCGATCGCCCACCCTCCTCGGGTGGAATTCCGCCGCAACGCCGAGGGCGGCTTCGACGAGCATCACGACGAGGCTCGCTCCCGAGGAGACGTCGCCGCGACGCAGGGCGACCGGGAGCAACCATGAGGACGGGGGCCGCACGCGCGGCAGGTCTCGCCGCCGCCGCGATCGTGACCACTTCGTGCTCATCGTCGTTCGGCATGCCTCGGGGAAGCACCGAGCAAGGCCAGGAGATCTTCGACCTGTGGCAGATCTTCTTCTCGGCCGGCATCGCGGTGGCCGCCATCGTCTACGGCCTGATCGCCTGGTCCGTGATCCGGTACCGGCGCCGTCGGCGGACGCCCGATGCCGAGCTCGGACGGCAGTTCCACGCCAACGTGCCGCTCGAGATCGTGTACACCGCGATCCCCGTGGTGATCGTGATCGTGCTGTTCGCCCTGTCGATCGGCACCGAGGACAGGGCTTCGTCGGTCTCCCGGGACCCCGACGTGATCCTGCGGACAGAGGCGTTCTCCTGGGGATGGCGGTTCGAGTTCGCCGATGAAGGCGTCGAGGTCGTCAGCGAACCGAGCGCCGAGGGCGTGCCCGGCCCGGAGATCCTGCTTCCGCTGGGACGAACCACGCGCATCGAGCTCACATCGAACGACGTGATCCACGCCTTCTGGGTGCCTGACTTCCTGTACAAGCGCGACGCGATCCCCGGCCACGTGAACGAGTTCGACGTGACGCCGACGGTGCTCGGCACCTACCACGGCGTGTGCTCGGAGTTCTGCGGGCTCCATCACGCATACATGACGTTCACCGTGCGGGTGGTGGAACCCGACGCCTTCGATGCGTGGCTCTCGGACACCGCCGCGAACACAGGGGGGGCAGCGTGAGCGTCACGACCGAGCGTCCGGCCGCCTCGTCGGCACCCGCGGGGCGGCCCGACAACGGACCGGTGGCGTGGACCACCACCACCGATCACAAGAAGATCGGCGTGCTCTACTGCGTCACCGCGTTCGCGTTCTTCCTGATCGGCGGAGCGCTCGCCGGTGCCATGCGCGCCGAACTCGCCGACACCGGCAGCCAGCTGGTCGGTCCGCAGTCGTACAACACGCTGTTCACCGTGCACGGCATCATCATGATCTTCCTGTT
>Ga0224505_10001409_pt1 | contig 15215 bp, 13 predicted proteins | sample SF_Jan12_sed_USG_FD_169102 | JGI IMG/M metagenome (GOLD analysis project Ga0224505, IMG submission 169102) | Sediment microbial communities from San Francisco Bay, California, United States - SF_Jan12_sed_USGS_4_1 | ecosystem: Environmental > Aquatic > Marine > Sediment | place: USA: California... | reverse complement strand
TAGGCGAACGCGAGGTGCTCGTCGAGGGCCTTGGCCGTCGAGTAGCCCCAGCGGTGCACCTTGGTCGAGCCGAGGATGCGATCGTCGTCCTCCGCCATCGGCACCTTCGGCGACTTCCCGTAGACCTCCGACGTCGAGGCGACCAGCACGCGGCGCCAGTAGCGGAAGCAGGCCGTCAGGACGTTCTCGGTGCCGGCGGTGTTGACGAGCAGCCCCTCGAGCGGGCGTTCGACGATGTGGCGCACGCCGACCGCGGCCGCGAGGTGGAACACGAGGTCGACGCGTTCGACCTCGCGGCACAGCAGGTCCGCGTCGAGGATCGAGCCGTTGACGAACCGGACCCGATCGAGGCAGTGCTCGATGTTCTGGATCCTGCCGGTGCTGAGGTTGTCCAGCACGCTGACCTCATAGCCGTTGTCGAGGAGTTGGTCGACGAGATGAGAGCCGATGTAGCCGGCTCCGCCGGTGACCAGAACGCGCATCCGGATGGTCCTTTCGTTGGCCGCGCCGAGGGGAACGATGACTGTGGCCCGAGCTTGCCCGGCCCACGAACGGGCCGTTGGACCCGTGGCCGGGTGGGCCGTGGACCCGTCGCGTCGGAGGCGCCGAGCGCCGGGGACCAGTCTGCGCCCGAACGGCGCGACTCCCACCCTCGCGGGCCAAACTGGTCGCCGAACACGGCGGCAGCTCGGGACGCTACCGGTAGCGGCCGCCTCCGGGCCGGCACGATGATCGGCGGCCGGCCGGGCTGGGCGCTCCCATCGTCTTCGCCTACAGTGACGGGCCACGCGGAGTGCAAGGGGTCTTCGGTATGCCTATGGGCGAGTCAAGAGCTCAGTTCCTCACCGTCGCCGAGGTCGCAGACCAGATGCGGGTGTCGACGATGACCGTCTACCGGCTGATCAAGGCTGACGAGCTGCCCGCCGTGCGCATCGGGCGTTCGTACCGGCTCCGCCAGGCCGACGTCGACAGGTTCCTGGCGCGGCGTTACACCCAGGCCGGCTGAGGTCGCCCGCGTGCCGGGCCCGGCGCCGATGCGCTTCGACACGATCTCGTTCCTGTCCGACTTCGGCACCGTCGACGAGTTCGTCGGGGTCGTGCACTCCGTCATCCGCTCGCTCGCCCCGGCGGTGGGCGTCGTGGACATCGCGCATCAGCTCCCGCCCCACGATGTGCGCGCCGGTGGCCTCACGTTGGCCCGCTCGGTGCAGTTCCTCTGTCCCGGCGTGGTGCTCGCGGTCGTCGATCCCGGCGTCGCCACCGATCGCCGGGCGGTCGCGGTCGAGGTGGGTGACGGCCAGGCGTACCTCGTCGGGCCCGACAACGGGCTGCTGGCACCGGCGGTGGCGCTGGTCGGCGGGGCTCAGCGGGCCGTCGCGCTGACGAACCCCGAGTACCACCTGGCGGGGCCGGGGCCCACCTTCGCCGGGCGCGACATCTTCGCGCCCGTCGCCGCCCATCTCTGCATGGGCGTGCCGTTGGAGGCGCTGGGCGAGCTCGTCGACCCGTCCAGCCTGCGGCCGGGACTCATGCCCCTGACCCGTCAGGAGGGCGACCGGCTCCTGGCCGAGGTGCTCTGGGTCGACCGCTTCGGCAACGCCCAGCTCAACGTCGACCCCGTCGAGTTGGCGCCCTACGGCGACGCGGCCTTGGTCACCGCGGCGTCGCTGGACGGGCGTGGCACCGTGCGCCGGGCGCGCCGCGTGGTGGCCTACGCCGAGCTCGCCACGGGTGAGCTCGGCCTCGCCGTGGACAGCTACGGCCTGATCGCCCTGGTGATGGACCGGGCCTCGGCCGCCGACGAGCTCGGACTCGATGCCGGCGCGGAGGTCGTGCTGGGCCCACTCGACGACGGATCCGCCGGAGTCGAGCTGCCGGTGGAGCTGACCAGCCGGCGCGACCGCAGGTGACGACGTGAGCTGGGAGGTTGACCGATGAGACCGGGTACCACGATCGTGATGGCGCTGCTGCTCGCCGCCCTGCTCGGGGCGGCCGTCGTGCAGTTCGCCTTCCTCGCCCGCTGAGCTGGGGAGCGAATCGTGAACCTCGCGACGATCATCGACCCGCACCCCGCCGACGCCGTGGCCTACATCAGCCGCGGGGTGGCGACCACGTACGGTGAGCTGCGCCGTCATGTCGGGGGGCTGGCGGGCGGTCTGGCGGCGCTCGGCCTCGAGCCGGGCGAGCGGTTGGCGGTGCTCTGTGCCAACAACGGGTTCTTCGTCACGAGCTACCTGGCCGGCCTGGCCGCCGGGCTCGTCGTCGTGCCGCTGAACCCGGCGAGTCCGGCCGCGGAGCTCGGCGAGGCGCTGGCCTTGGTCGGCGCCGCTGCGGTCGTCGTCGGCCCGTCGGCCCGGGCGAGCTTCGCCGAGGTGGACCGCCGGGCGCTGCCGGCGCTGCGCGAGGTGATCGCCTGCGGCGAGTCGAGCGCTCCGCACCGAAGTTTCGCCGAGGTCGCCGCGGCCCCGCCGATGGCGACGATCGAGCGGGCCGCGGACGATCTCGCCGTGCTGATGTTCACCTCGGGCACGGCCGGTACGCCGCGCGCCGCGATGCTCACCCACGGCAACCTGCTGGCCAACCTGGGCGCGGCCAACCGGCCCGCCGACGAGGTCGGTATCGACCGGGCTGCCGACGTGGTGTTCGGCGTGCTCCCGCTCCACCACATCTTCGGGCTCAACGTCGCGCTGGGCGCGACGCTGCGGGCCGGGGCGTCGATCGTGCTGATCGAGCGGTTCGATCCGACCTCCGCGGTGGAGACGGTCCAGTCGCGCGGGGTGACCGTGCTCGCGGGGCCGCCGACCATGTGGGCGGCGCTGGCCGGGCTCGGCAGCGTCCCGCCCGAGGCGTTCGGCTCGGTCCGGGTCGCCGTCAGCGGCGCGGCACCGCTCGCGCCCGCCACGCGCGACGCGGTGCGCGAGCGCCTCGGTCTCGATCTCGACGAGGGCTACGGGCTCACCGAGGCCGCGCCGACGGTGACGACGACGGTCGGCTCGCCCCCGCGCGCCGGCTCGGTCGGACGCCCGCCGCCGGGTGTGACCGTGCGCCTCGTCGACGAGGACGGCCGCGACGTCGAGCCTGGCGATCCCGGAGAGATCTGGGTGTCGGGCCCGTCGGTCTTCGTCGGCTACTGGGACGATCCTGCGGCGACGGCCGAGGTGCTCACCGCCGACGGATGGCTGCGGACCGGCGACCTCGCGATGGCCGACGACGACGGGTACCTGTACCTCGTCGATCGCATCAAGGACCTCGTGATCGTGTCGGGCTTCAACGTCTCGCCGGCCGAGGTGGAGAACGCCCTGTTGCGCCATCCGGGTGTCGCTCGGGCGGCGGTGATCGGCGTGGAGCATCCGCACACCGGCGAAGCGCTGAAGGCGTTCGTGGTCGTCGAGCCCGCTTCGGCGCTGGAGGAGGACGAGCTGATCGCGTTCTGCGCGACCCGCCTGGCCCGCTACAAGTGCCCTCGAAAGGTTCAGTTCGTCGACGAGCTGCCCGAAGGTTCGACCGGCAAGGTGCTGCGCCGCGAGCTGCGCGGCTGAACCGCGGCGCCGGGCGGTGAGAGCGCCGGGACCGCACGGACCCGGCCGGTCGAACGGTCGAGCGTGGCGGTGAGGAAGCCGACGAAGATGAGGGACAGACCGCAGACGAGCGCCAGCGCGAAGCCGCGTCCGGGTGATCCGGTGATGGCTTCGAAGGGCCGTTTCAGGCTGACGAGCAGCGTCCCCGCCGCGATGGCCAGGTTGGCGACGGCCAGTTGGCCGGGGGAGTGGGGCCGGCTCGAACGTCGGGCGGGCAGGCCTCCTCGGGGCCCCGGACGCGCGCCCCGGCGCAGGAGCACCGCGGCCGACCACAGCGCGCCGCCGATGACGACGAGCGCGCCCACGCCCGAGCCGATCGCGGCCAGGGCCCGGGGGGCGACCCCGAGGACCTCGCGGCCCTCGTTGAGCTCGTGGGGGACCAGGGGACGGTGCAGCGGCGCCGTGCTGACGACCCCGGCTGCGTAGGCGGAAACGACGAGGGTCAGCAGCGCGATCGCGTTGCCCCAGCGGCGCCCCGCGAGGAGGTACACGGTGCCCACGGCGAGCACGGGGACCGTGACCACGCCGCCGCTCAGGTAGAAGAGGCGGAACGACCACGGCTGCCAGCCGGCCCGGGCGGCGACGAGGAACGTCAGCGCGCCGAGGGCGAAGCAGGCCATCGACAGGCTCCACGCCAGCTCGTGCGGACGGCCGCGGGCCCGCCAGCGCTCGAGGGTGACCAGTGCGAACGCCACCGCCACGACCGTGGCCATTCCGGCCCAAGGGGCGCTTCCCTCCACGCCCGCGACCGTACCGTTCCACGGGTCGACACCGGGATCCGACAAGTTTGTGAAGCTGTGAACAAGCAAGGTTAGGATGGCCGTCGATGGCGCAACCGTTGCGGCGGATACCGGATGCCACCGTCGCCCGACTGCCCGAGTACCTCCGAGTGTTGGGTGAGCTGGCCGAGAATCAGGTGCGGACGGTGTCGTCGCGTGAGCTGGCCGATCTCGCTGGTGTCAACGCCGCCAAGGTGCGCAAGGACCTCAGTTTCCTGGGCAGCTACGGTACGCGGGGCGTCGGCTACGAGGTCGGTCATCTGCTCTTCGAGATGCGCCGTGCCCTGGGCCTGACGGATCGCATGCCGGTGATCGTCGTCGGCGCCGGCAACCTCGGCAGCGCGTTGGCGAAGAACGAGGGCTTCGGCGAGCGGGGCTTTCCCGTGGTGGCCATCGTCGACAACGACCCCGAGAAGATCGGCGTGCGCGTCGGCAAGCTGGAGGTGCGCCCCGAGGAGGAGCTGGCCGAGCTCGTCGAGCACCACGCCGCCCGGATCGGGATCATCGCGGTGCCGCCGGCCGCCGCTCAGGGCGTGGCCGAGCTGCTGGTCGAGGCCGGGGTCGCGTCGATCCTCAACTTCGCGCCGGTCCTGGTCAACGTCTCGTCGGACGTGCCGGTGCGCCGGGTCGACCTGGCTCTCGAGCTCCAGGTCCTCAGCTTCTACACCACACGGCCCGATGCGGAGGCGCCGATCCGGCGCGCCGCCCGCCCCGGTCCACCCGCGCCGTGACGCCTCGACGTTCAGGGCTCCGTGCAGCTGGGGCTCGACCCGGGACTACGCTCGAGCTGCGCCCGAGCGGCGCGTTGATTGGCCCCCGGACAGGCGAAGCGGACATGCTTGGAAGCGACAGCCACCCGTCATCGCACCCGACGGCAGCCTCGGCGCCTGGCGCCTGATCGAGATCTCGGACCGTGTCGCTCATCGCCTTCGGCCTCAACCATCGAACCAGCCCGCTCTCGTTGCTCGAAGCCGTCACGGTTCCGGCAGAGGGGCGTCCGAAGCTGCTGGCGCGGCTGAACGGTTCAGGGTCGATCACGGGCGTGGTCGTGCTCTCCACCTGCAATCGCATCGAGATCTACGTCGACGCCGAGCGCTTCCACGACTCGTTCGAGGTCGTGCGCGACGCGCTGGTCGAGATCGGCGGCGTCGACCCGTCCGAGCTCGGCACCCACCTGGCGGCTCGCTACGAGCAGGAGGTCGTCGAGCATCTCTTCGGGGTCACCTGCGGGCTCGATTCGGCCGTGCTCGGCGAGCACGAGATCCTCGGCCAGACGCGCGATGCGTGGCAGCTCGCGCGGGCGGAGGAGTCGCTCACGCCGGCGTTGGACCGGCTGTTCCAACGGGCGGTCGAGATCGGCAAGCGCGTGCGGACCGACACCGCGATCGGACGGGGCACGGTCTCGTTGGCCCACGCCGCGGTGCAGCTCGCCGACAGCCGCCTGGCCGGGCTGCAGGGACGGCGGCTGGGCGTGCTCGGTGCCGGCGTGATGGCGTCGACGGCCGCCGCGGGGCTGGCCGCCAACCGTCCGGCCGAGCTGGTGGTGCTGAACCGGAACCCGCGAAGGGCCGACGACCTCGCCGCCGGCCACGGCGGGCGTGGCGCCCCGCTGTCCGAGCTCGAAGCGGAGCTGGCCAGCCTCGACGCCGTGATCGTGGCGGTCGCGGCGCCCGATGTGGTCGTGAGCCGCCAGATGCTCGAACGGGCGGTCAGCCGGCGTGGGTCGCGCCCCGATCCGCTCGTCATCGTCGATCTGGGTCTGCCGCGCAACGTCGCTCCCGAGGCCCGAGAGGTGCCCGGCATCGTCAGCTGCGATCTCGACGACCTGCGCCGATTCGCCGACGATCGCCTCGCCGATCGTCGTCGCGCTGCCGACGAGGCCGCGGAGCTGGTGCTGGATGCCGTGCTGCGCTTCCAGAGCGAGCGATCGGCCCGGCGCGCCGATCCTCTCATCGCCGGGTTGCGAGGCTGGGCCGAGCAGGTCCGCCGGGCCGAGATCGCCCGCCACAGCAGCCGGTTCGGGGACCTCGACCCGCGCGCCGAGGAGCTCGTCGACGCCGTCACCCGGGCGCTGCTGGGCAAGCTGTTGCACGGCCCCACGGTGGCCCTCAAGACGGCGGCGGGCACCTCCCGCGGCGACCGGCTGGCCGAGGCGCTCGCCGAGCTGTTCGCACTCGACCAGGACTAGCGGGTGCGGGCCGCGACGAGGGGCAGCCCGATGGCGTTGTGGCAGACGCGCTTCGTCGTCGCCGCGTTGCAGCAGCGCGAGGCCGGTTTGGAAGTCGACGAGGTGGTGGTCTCCACCGTTGGCGACCGTCGCCTGGACCTGCCCATCTCCGCGCTCGGGGGCAAGGGCTCCTTCGCCAAGGAGGTCCAGCACGCCGTGCTCGACGGTCGTGCGGACATCGCGGTGCACTCCGGCAAGGACCTGCCGGCACGCACCCCCGACGGCCTGGTCGTCGCGGCGGTGCTCGAGCGCCACGATCCGCGCGACGCGCTGATCGGCTCGACGCTCGACGGGCTGCGGAGCGGGGCCGTGGTCGCCACCGGGTCGCCTCGCCGCCGGGTGCAGCTCGCCCAGGTCCGACCCGATCTCCGCTTTGCCGAGCTGCGCGGCAACGTCGGCACCCGGCTGTCGCGCGTCGCCGAGTTCGACGCGCTCGTGCTGGCCGCAGCAGGACTCGACCGTTTGGGCCGCGCCGACGTGATCGCCGAGCGGCTCGACCCAGCGATCATGGTGCCCCAGGTGGCCCAAGGCGTCCTGGCCATCGAGTGCCGGGTCGACGACGCCGCGACGCGCGCCTCGCTCGCCGCCATCGACCACGTCGCGACGCGGGCGCTGTTCGAGGCCGAGCGATCGTTCCTCATCGCCCTGGGAGGCGATTGCGATCTTCCCGCAGGCGCCCACGCGGTGTCGCTGGGTGGTGGCGCGATCCGGCTCGAGGGGGTGCTCGGTTCGCCTGACGGCCGCTCGCTCGCTCGCGCCCAGGTCGAGGGCGACGACGGGCCGATGCTGGGCGCGCGGCTGCTCGAACGGCTGAACGCACCGGCCGGCTCGGGGGGCGGGGCCGCAACCGACGCGGGCCCGGTGCGACAGCTGCGGCCATGACCACGATCCGGGTCGGCGCAGGACCCGGCGATCCGGACCTGGTCACCGCGCGCGCCGCCGAACTGATCGGCCGGGCCGATCTCGTGGTTGCCGACGAGGCCGTGCTCTCGGTCGCACGGCGACTCGCCGGTCCGGCGACCGAGGTCGTGCCCGCGGGCGCGCCCGTTCGCAGCGTCGCGGGCGCGCCCGTCCGCAACGTCGTTGGCGCGCTCGTCGTGCGGCTGGTGGTCGGCTCGGGGCTCGACCTGCCCGAAGGCGAGGACGAGCCCGACGACGTGGTCGTGGGCGTGGAAGCCGACGCGCCTGCGCGGGCGCTCGCGCTGGTCGCCGACCCGGACGCAGCGCGGCCGCTCGCCGGTCGCACCGTGGTGGTGACACGCGCCCGCGAGCGAGCCGACGCGCTCGGAGCGCCCCTGCGCCGTCTGGGTGCCACGGTGATCGAGCTGCCGACCATCGAGATCGTCGAGCCGGCCGATTCGGGTCGCGCGCTCGACGCGGCGCTCGCGGCGATCGACAACTACGACTGGCTCGTCCTGACCTCGGTGAACGGGGTAGAGGCCGTGCTGGCGCGGCTCGGGGACGCCCGCCGGCTGGCCGGGGTGGGCCTGGCCGCCATCGGCCCGGCGACCGCGGCGGCGCTGGGCGCCGCACACCTCGTCGCTGACCTCGTACCGGCGTCCTATGTCGCGGAAGCGTTGCTGGAGGCCTTCCCCAACCCCCCGGCTGCGGGCCGCGGGCGCGTGCTCATCGCCCGGGCGGCGGTCGCCCGGGACGTCCTGCCCGACGGTCTCGCCGCTGCCGGATGGCAGGTCGATGTCGTCGAGGCCTACCGTACCGAGCGCCCAGCCGTGGATCCCGTGGCGCTCGACGCTGCGAGCCGGGCCGACCTGGTCTGTTTCACGGCCCCCTCCACGCTTCACCGGTACCTGGAGGTGGCAGCCGGGGCGCGGGTGCCCGCCGTCGCCGCCATCGGTCCGGTCACCGCGGCCGCGGTGCGCGCCGCCGGCCTAGGGGTGGCCGTCCAGGCCGAGACCTACACGATGGGTGGTCTCGTCGACGCTGTCGTGACCTGGGCGCGCCGCCACCGATCGCCGGGTTGCTGACCGCCTTCGCCCGTGCGGAACCGCCACTCAGAGTGGCTACGCTGGGGGGCACTGGGGACGCCGGGCCCGGCGTGGTGCTGCGATCTGGGCACCGGCGCCCTGCGCGGCGTGGGCGGTAGGCACCGGGCGGATCGAGGCGGGCAGTTCGATGTTGGCGCAGAGCCCGACGAGGGCGGTCGGTGGGCGTTTCGCCCGGATCGGGGTGGCCGTGTGTACCACGGCGGTCGCTGCCGCGCTGCTCGGTTACACGCTGTCCGCGACCGTCGGCGCCGAGGCGACGCACACGCCGCTGCGCAGCGGGCTGGATTCGGCGCTCGCCGTGCTCGGTGCCAGCTGCGCGCTGGTCGCCTTGACGTGGTGGCGCACGCGGCGTTCGGTCGGCGCCGCTCGCGATCGCCGCTTCGAGGCCATCGTGCGCAACGCCCACGAAGCGGTGGCTCTCTGTGACCAGCGGGGTCGGGTGACCTATCTCAGCGCGGCGTCGCGGGATATCTTCGGCATCGACGGCGTCGGTGCGTCGATCTCCGAGCTGGCTCGCCGCTACGTCCATCCCGACGATGTCGACGCGGTCTTCGCCGCCTACCGCTCGGTGCTCGACCGCCCGGGGGCCACCACGACCTCGCTCGCTCGTTGGCACCGGCCCGACGGCCGGGTGGTGGCGGTGGAGTCGAGCTATTCGAACCTGCTCCGTGAGGGTGACGTCCGCGCTCTCGTCGTGTCCAGCCGCGACGTCAGCGATCGCGTCGCGCTCGAGAGCGAGCTGTCCGAGATCATCGATTCGGCGCCGTTGGCGATCGTCGAGCTCGACCTCGACTCGCGGGTCCGGCGCTGGAACCCCGCGGCCGAGCGTCTCTTCGGTTGGCGATCCGCCGAGGTGGTGGGCGGGCTCGTCCCCTACGTGCCCGACTCCGATCGCCGGCCCACGGACGAGCTCATGGCGCGCATCCTCGCCGGCGACGCGGAGGCGAACCTCGAGCTCGTGCGCCAGCATCGATCGGGCCGGCCGGTGCCGGTCACCGCGTCGATCGCCCGTCGCATGGACGCCGCGGGGCCCGTGGGAACCATCGCGTTCTTCAGCGACGCCACCGAGCGGTCGCGCCTGGTGAGCGATCTGTACCGCCAGGCCTTCCACGATCCGTTGACCGGCCTCGGCAACCGGGCGCTGTTCCACCAGCGGCTCGTCGAGGCGCTCGAACGTCGGCGGGCGCGGGGCGGCTCGGTCGCGGTGCTCTTCCTCGACCTCGACGATTTCAAGACGATCAACGACAGCCTGGGCCACGACGCCGGCGACACGCTGGTCCGCCACGTGGGCCGCAGGCTGCTCGACCGGCTGCGCACCGACGACCTCGCCGCCCGTATCGGCGGTGACGAGTTCGCCATCCTGCTCGAGCGCGTCCCGCCCTCCGGTGTCGAGCGGGTCGTGCAGGCGATCACGGGGGAGCTGCGGCGACCGTTCGAGCTGCACGGGCGGGAGGTGTACGTGCACTGCAGCATCGGCGTCGCCATCGCGACGCGCGACGAGAACGCCGAGGAGGTGCTGCGCAACGCCGATCTCGCCATGTACGAGGCCAAGAAGGACGGCAAGGCCCGCTACCGCTTCTTCGAGCCGGCGATGCACCAGGCGGCGCTGCGCCGGCTCGATCTGAAGGCGTCGCTGCGCCGCGCCATCGAGCGTGACGACCTGGTCGTGCACTACCAGCCGATCGTGTCGCTGCGCACCGGGAACACCGTCGCCTGCGAGGCGCTCGTCCGCTGGCGCCGCGACGGCGAGCTGGTGGCCCCCTCCGAGTTCGTACCCCTGGCGGAGGAGACCGGCCTGATCAATGCGCTCGGCCGGGTCGTCGTGCAGCGGACGTGTTCGGATGCGCGCCGCCTCATGGAGCGGGTGCCGGCGCTGCGCTGGGTCAGTGTGAACCTGTCGCCCACTCAGCTCCTCCAGGACACGTTGGCCGCGGACATCTCGCTGGCGCTCGAAGACAGTGGGCTGGCGGCCGACCAGCTGCTCCTCGAGATCACCGAGGACATGCTGATCGAGGACCTCGGCGTCGTGCGCCGCCGTCTCGACCAGCTGCGCGAGCTCGGCGTGCGCTTGGCGATGGACGACTTCGGGACCGGGTACTCGTCGCTGTGGTGCCTCCAGCACCTTCCCCTCGACATCATCAAGCTCGACCGCGCCTTCACCGAGGCGCTGACCCTCGAACCCGCCAACCGAACGATCGCCCGCCACGTCATCGACCTCGCCCGCTCGCTCGACCTCGAGGTGATCGCCGAGGGCATCGAGCGTCCGGCCGAGGCCCAGATCCTGCGGGACCTCGGGTGCCGGCTCGGCCAGGGGTTCCTCTACGCCCGGGCCAGACCGATCGAGTCCTTCGGCGTGCCGGCGCCCACGGTCGAGCTCGACGTGCCGCGGCCCGGCCCCGGGCCCGGCGAGGGTTCGACGCCGATCCCGCTCGATGTGGTGTCGATGATCCGACGCTGAGCGCGCGGCCGGCGCAGCGACCCGCATCGGATGGCGGCAGGACCGGCGGCACCCGTACCATGGCCGCCGTGACCTTTCCCGAGCGCCGAATGCGGCGGCTCCGCCGCACGCCCGCCCTCCGTGCGCTGGTCGCCGAGACCCGCCTGTCGGTCGACGACCTGATCGCGCCGCTGTTCGTTCGCGAGGACATCGTCGAGCCGCAACCGATCGCCTCGCTGCCCGGTGTGGTGCAGCACAGTCGCGAGTCGCTTCGCAAGGAGGTCGCCGAACTGGCCGACCTCGGTGTGCGCAGCCTCATCCTCTTCGGCGTGCCGGCCCGCAAGGACCCGCTCGGTTCCGAGGCGTGGAACCCCGACGGCATCGTCCAGGTGGCGTTGCGCGACCTGCGCGACGACCACGGCGATTCGCTGGTCCTGCAGGCCGACCTGTGCCTCGACGAGTACACCGATCACGGCCATTGCGGCGTGGTCACCGACCGGGGTGAGGTCGACAACGATGCCACGCTGGAGCTGTACCAGCGGGTGGCGCTCGCCCAGGCCGAGGCCGGCGCGGCGATCGTCGCGCCGTCGGGAATGATGGACGGCCAGGTCCGGGCCATCCGCGCCGCGCTGGACGGCGGCGGCCACGACCAGGTGGCGATCATGGCCTACGCCGCCAAGTACGCCTCGGCGCTCTACGGTCCGTTCCGCGACGCGGTCGACGTCACGATCGCCGGTGGCGGCGACCGCAAGGGCTACCAGCAGGATCCGCGCAACGCGCGCGAGGCGCTGGCCGAGGTGCGCCTCGACCTCGACGAGGGTGCCGACATCGTCATGGTCAAACCCGCCCTGGCCTATCTCGACGTCATCGCCGCCACCCGGGCCGCGGTCGACGTACCGGTCGCCGCCTACCACGTGTCCGGTGAGTACGCGATGGTCAAGGCCGCCGCGGCCAACGGCTGGATCGACGGTCCCGCCGTGGCGCTCGAGCACATCACGTCGGTCAAGCGCGCCGGCGCCGACCTCATCCTCACCTACTTCACCCGCGAGCTGGCCGAAACGGCGCTGCGGTGACGAACCGCGAGCTCTACGAGCGCGCGCAGCTCGTCATTCCCGGCGGCGTGAACTCCCCGGTGCGCTCGTTCCGCTCGGTGGGCGGCACGCCGTACTTCGTCGCCCGGGCCAAGGGCCCTCACGTGTGGGACGTCGAGGGTCGCCGCTACGTCGACTACGTGCAGTCCTATGGGGCGTCGATCCTGGGCCACGCCCACCCCGACGTCGTCGCGGCCATCGTGGCCGCCGCTCCCGACGGGACGACGTACGGTGCGCCGACCGAACGCGAGGTCGCGCTCGCCGAGGTCCTCGCCGAACGGGTCGACGGTGTCGACCAGGTCCGGTTGGTGTCTTCGGGCACCGAGGCGGTGATGTCGGCGATCCGCCTGGCGCGCGGCGCCACCGGGCGCGACCGGATCGTGAAGTTCGCCGGCTGCTACCACGGCCACGCCGACATGCTGCTCGCCGCGGGTGGGTCCGGAGTCGCCAACCAGGGGCTGTCCGGCTCGGCGGGCGTGCCCGCAGGGGCCGTGGCCGACACGATCGTGGCGCCCTTCAACGTCGTGCCGGAACTCGATGAGTCCGTCGCCGTCGTGGCGGTCGAGCCGGTCGCAGCGAACATGGGTCTGGTGGAGCCCGAGCCCGGTTTCCTCGCCGAGCTGCGCACCGCGTGCGACCGGGTCGGCGCGCTGTTGCTCTTCGACGAGGTCATCACCGGCTACCGCCTCGCCTACGGGGGTGCGGTCGAGTGGTGCGGCGTACGCCCCGACCTGTGGTGCTTCGGCAAGGTCATCGGTGGCGGGCTGCCCGTCGGGGCCTTCGCCGGCTCGGCCGCGGTGATGGCGAACCTGGCCCCGCTCGGCGAGGTCTACCAGGCGGGCACGCTGTCGGGGAACCCGCTCGCGACCGCGGCCGGGCTCGCCGCGCTGTCGCTGCTCGACCGGGCGTCCTACGAGCGCCTCGATGGGATCGCCTCGCAGCTCGCCGATGGGCTGGCGTCGGCGTGCGCCGATGCCGGGGTCGCCGTGCAGGTGCCCCGCGTCGGGCCCCTCGTCGGGCTGTTCTTCACCGAGCGGTCGGTGCGCGACTTCGACGACGCCAAGGCGGCGGCGGACAACGGGCGTTACAAGGTGTTCTTCCACGCCATGCTCGACCAGGGCATCGCGCTGGCACCCGGTCCCTACGAGGCGCTGTTCCCGTCGCTGGCCCACGGGATCGCCGAGCTGGACCAGACCTTCGAAGCGGCGCGGGTCGCCGCCCGCCAGGTGGCCGGGACCTTCGGCAGCTGAAACAACCGTCCTTCAGCTTGCCGGGAGCTCCACCGTCGCGCCGGCGAGGAAGCGCTGCACCGAGCCGTCGAGCTGGTAGACGTGGACTTGGCCTCGCCCCTCGACCACCCAGGTTTGCGGACCTCCGACCAGGGCGGTGTCCTCGTCGATGCCGACGATCATCTCTCGCACCTCGGTGCGCGTCCGGTCGACGAGTTCGGGGAAGCGGCGGGCGAACGCGTCGAAGTGGGGGATCACGCAGATGCCGGGCACCAAGCCGAGGCCGGCCATCTGCGGCGCGCCGCGCAACGACACGACGGTCTGGGCCAGGGTCATCGCGCCGGCCGAGCACCCGGCCAGCGCGGCTCCCGACTCCCACGCTGCGCGGACGGCCCGCCACACGGCGGTGTCGGTGAGTGCGGCCGTGACGTGGTGTGGGTTGCCGCCGGACAGGTAGACGAGGCCTACGCCCTCGATCGCTTCGACCCACTCGTGCACGTCGGCGTGGTCGCGCTGGAGCACCGCGACCTCGACGACGTCGGCGCCCAGATCGTCGTAGTGGCGACGGGCGAGGTCGAGCCAGTAGCGGACCCGCTCGTCGCCCTCGAGACCCGCCGCGGTCGGCAGCACCGCCACCCGACGGTTCCGCCCCTCGAGCAGCCGCCGGTCGGTGTCGCGCATCGCGGGGAGGAACTCCCCGCTGCCGACCAGCGCCAACGGCCCCGGTCGAGCCCGTCGCGGTGCGCCGTCTGCTGCCATGGGCGCAGCGTAGATCGTGGCGGCGACGGTCGAGGTCGGATGGCCGGGCCGGCGGATGCGGGACCGGGGGCGGCCGGGCTAGGTTCGTCGGGTTCGGAACGATCGAGATCGGTGAAGGGGTCGCCATGAAGGCCGCGGTACTCAACCAGATTCCCGGTGAGCTGGAGATCGAGGAGGTCGGGGTCGACAAGCCGTCCGCCAACGAGGTCCTCATCAAGGTCGAAGCGTCCGGACTGTGCCACTCCGACCTGCACTTCATGGAGGGCCTGTGGCAGACGCGGCTGCCGGCGGTGATGGGCCACGAAGGCGCCGGCGTGGTCGAAGCCGTCGGCGACGACGTCAGCTACGTCAAGCCCGGCGACCACGTGATCACCTGCCTGTCGGTGTTCTGCGGGAAGTGCCGCTACTGCCTGGCGGGGCACCTGTCGCTGTGCGACAACCCGAACGCGGTCGCCCGCCCGCGCGGTGCGGCCCCGCGCCTGTCCAACGGCAAGGGCGACAGCCTGGCCCAGTTCGCCCGGCTCGGCGCCTTCGCCGAGATGATGCTCGTGCACGAGAACGCGGTCGTGAAGATCCGCGACGAGATGCCGCTCGACCGGGCGGCGCTGATCGGATGCGGTGTCACCACCGGCCTGGGCGCGGTTTTCCGTACGGCGCAGGTCACCCCGGGTTCGGAGGTCGCGGTCATCGGCGCCGGCGGCATCGGCCTGTCCGCCATCCAGGGTGCGCGCATCGCGGGGGCGTCCAAGGTCATCGCTGTCGACGTGACCGACGCCAAGCTCGACGTGGCCCGCCAGCTGGGCGCGACCCACGTGGTCAACGGGGCCACCAGCGACGCCGTCGAGGCCGTCAAGGAGCTCACCGGGGGCGGGGTCGACTTCGCATTCGAGGCGATCGGCCTGAAGCAGACCGCCGAGCAGGCCTGGGGCATGCTGCGGCCCCGCGGCGTGGCGACGATCATCGGGATGATGCCGATGGGCGAGAAGATCGAGATCCCCGGCCACGAGGTCTTCATGCAGGAGAAGATGCTGCGCGGATCGATGATGGGGTCGAACCAGTTCCGCCTCGACATGCCCCGCTTCATCGACCTGTACCTCGACGGCAAGCTC
>Ga0224505_10001408_pt1 | contig 15216 bp, 11 predicted proteins | sample SF_Jan12_sed_USG_FD_169102 | JGI IMG/M metagenome (GOLD analysis project Ga0224505, IMG submission 169102) | Sediment microbial communities from San Francisco Bay, California, United States - SF_Jan12_sed_USGS_4_1 | ecosystem: Environmental > Aquatic > Marine > Sediment | place: USA: California... | reverse complement strand
CGCGACCATCCTCTATCTCCCGCCGTACTCACCCGACTTCAATCCGATCGAAATGGTGTTCTCCAAACTCAAGGCGCTCCTGAAAAAGGCCGCCCCCCGAACCGTCGACGCCCTCTGGAACGAAATCAGCACACTCCTCGACACCTTCTCGCCAACCGAGTGTGCCAATTACTTCAAACACGCAGGATATGCTGCATGACTAAATAGAAAATGCTCTAGTATGCGTCTGTAGTGTCTTGCCTCCGTTCATGTAAGACGGCGTCTCTTAGTCTATTACACAAGTCAATGATTCATCGCACCCGTCAAATCCCTCGCTCTGGACCAAGTCTTGCTGTCAGAAAAAGCATTTTAATTTGTCACATGCGTCTGCGGTCAATATCATTACGATAGCCTTCCTAACGAAAGCGTTATGTAAGTTGGGTTGACTGGTTGTTTCTGATACCCGTCAAAATTGGAATCACTGAGCCAAGCCCGGAATAAGCCGAGGGCACTAGTTGAGGGGGTGGCTGGACAGTGCCTCTTGAAAGTTGCTTCTGGATAACGCGGAGAATTCACGGCCACTACGCGCTTGGATTGATCAGCCTGCGGTAGTCAGTCATCACTCAGGGGGCAAGCATTTCTTCTATCAATGGGTCTCCTGCTCGTTAGTAAGCCATTTCCAGGGTGCCGTACCTGCTTGGAGTTTAGTGAATGGTTGAAAAACGCCGCATTGCAACCAACGCCGCATCCTCAGTGGTCCAGATCATTGTCTCGGGCGTGACACTCGTAATCCTCTATAAATATTTACTGGAAACGATTGGCGTTGCACAGTTGGGAGTATGGTCGTTGGTGTTGGCAACCAGTTCTATCATCCAAGTCGCGAATTTTGGATTAACGGGAAGTATTGTGAAGCACATCGCGGAGTACGATGCGAAAGGCGACAAAAAGTCTCTCGCCGTTGCTCTTGAAACCGCAGTCATTACAGCAACTTTCCTGAGCCTAATGCTAATAGTCTGTGCGTATCCGGCCGCAAAATACTATCTTGCCTTTGCCATGGATGACCAGTTGTATCAGGACGCGCTTGCAATACTTCCACTAGCCTTGGTTGCATTTTTAGTGCTGATGGTAACGAGCATCTATCAGTCTGGGTTGTACGGTTGTCAGCTTATCGTACAGAGGAATGGTCTCTTGATTGCTGAGTCTATTTCTCATTTAACTCTTTGCATGCTCCTGGCATCTCGCTACGGGTTACTTGGTCTCGCTTATGCCAGGGTGCTTCAGAATTGTATAACACTGACGGCTTCGGCTGCTCTCCTGAAGCGCAATATATCGACGCTATCAATAATCCCTTATCGATGGGACAAGACTCAGTTTAAGCAAATGGTCGGCTATGCGACGAACTTTCAAGTAATATCATTGCTGGCCATGTTGTCTGATCCGATCACAAAGGCGCTTCTAAGCAAGTCGGGAGGAGTGTCTATGGTTGGCTATTATGAGATGGCAAACAAGTTCGTTCAGCTGTTTCGGTCTTTCATCGTAAATGCAAACCAGGTCCTGGTTCCTGCATTTGTTAATCTCGGCCAGTTACAGCCATCGAGAGTATCTGAATTATACCTGAAATCCCATCGCATGGTCATCTATCTCGCTCTTCCAGGGTTTGGCCTCCTGGCCGTTTGCACACCATTGGTATCAGAGCTCTGGATTGGACGTGTTGAACCCGTATTTGTCTGGTCCATGGTATTGCTGTGCGCTGGATGGTTTGCCAACACCCTCGCTGTACCAGCTTATTTTGCGAGCCTAGGCACAGGTGAGATGCGCATTAATGTCATATCCCATGTTGCTATGACAATCTCAAATATTCTTCTTGCGATGTCCTTAGGGCAGGTTATCGGAGGACTTGGGGTTGTTGCGGGATGGGCGATCGCGTTAGGTATTGGCGGATTGTCGTTAAATATTCTCTACTGTAATCAAAAGCTAATTGCACTTCGTAGCCTAATTTCCAGAGATGATCGTATTCTTGGATTGTACGTTGTCCTCGGCTTGGGGGCATCCTACCTTGCCTGGCAAGTGTTTCCGAGGGCATGGGAAGTCTCGCTGCCCGCACTCGGTGCTCCAGCCGCATGGGGACCGATCTTGACTAGTGCGGTAACAATCTTGGGCTATCTTGCAATCCTGACTTCTCAAATATGGAAGCATTCAATAAGACACGATCTACAACGATGGCTTGTCGGAGTACTTGCAAAGAAACCAGCATTACAAGTTGGTATCGACTGAGTGGGTTCATTAAGTTTGGAGGAACTAGTATGTTTCGCACTGCAGTGAAGAATGGGATGAGAAAACTGGGCTATGTCGCCTCCCAATATGATCATAGGCGTGATCCGCTTGCTGTACGGAGGCGCTTCTTTGAAACATACGGTGTCAACCTCGTTCTTGACGTTGGCGCAAACAGCGGCCAATTTGCCCAACAATTAATCGAATCTGGATACGGTGGGGAAATTGTCTCCTTTGAACCGCTCTCTTCGGCGTTTGAAAATCTTTCTGAAGCTGCGCTGAAACATTCAAATTGGCATACAGTGCATTGTGCCCTAGGGCACGAAGAAGGTTCGGCGGAGATAAACGTTGCAGGGAACTCGTGGAGCAGCTCGCTTCTCGCTATGCTTCCGGCACACGTGAAATCAGCTCCACACTCGGCATACGTCACTAAGGAAACAATACAGATTAGAACCCTCGATGCACTTTACCCTAGCTATAGCTCGATCGGCAGTCGTGCGTTCCTCAAAATAGATACACAAGGCTACACCATGAAGGTTCTTGAAGGGGGGAATCATACACTTGAGGCGATTGCAGGTCTTCAAGTCGAGATGTCATTGGTGCCACTGTACGATGGGGAACCATTAATTGGTGAATTGGTGTCATTTTTCCAAGATAAGGGCTTTACCTTAGTGTTCGTCGTGCCCGGTTTCATTGATAATTCCACCGGCCAGCAACTTCAGGTTGATGGTCTGTTTTTTCGGGTCTAACGCACACGCCAATCATGCTTTACTATGGAATTGCAGCGGGTATGGTTGGTCTGATCGCGTTTGGCATGCTGAGCCCAAGAATCAAGGTGTTGATCGCATTCTTTGTGATGACCTCGTGTTTCGATCTGATACCGAGGATTCTCTTCAAGATTGATGTATGGGACGTAGGCGCGATTCTTCTGCTAATAGCTTGGCTCCATCTCGCGTTCCTCAAAACCACAGTTTCAACGTCTACGATAGGCTACGTGGTGATCCTCCGGGTCATTCTAGGCTGGATGGTTCTATGCCTATTGTGGTCGGTTTTGATCTATGAGTACCCAGTCCTGAATAGCTTGAAAGCTTCGCGGCAAATGATTATTGGTGTTTTCTCGTTTTTTGTTTTCAAGGAACTTTTTACGGTCGATGAAGGCGCTTACGGATTTTTCATGAAGGCGCTGTATGCCGCTACATTCGCTCTGTTACCGGTATGTCTGGTTCAGTTTGTTCTGCATAAGCCGTTATTGTTCGGACTATACAGAGAATACGGTGATGTCATCAGATCTTTGCCGATATTTCTTCCATTGGTACTTTTATATGTGTGGATTATCCTCTCGAAAGTTCTCACGGCAACTAGAATCTCGATGCATGAGTTATTGTATGCGGGAATGGCTGGTGCCGTAACCGTGCTCACCTTTACCAGGGGGATTTACCTCTCGGTGCTTTTCGTCTCTGGCGTCATGCTCTTCGTGCTTGCTCTAAAGAAGAGCCCTGTGAATATAAAGCTAAATTTTGTTGTGGTGCCGATATTGTTCATTCTGCTCATGCTCTGTGGTCTAGGCCTGTATTTCAGCGGAAATGCAGACAAAGTCGTTGAGCGGTTCACCAGCGCTGTAGAACTTGTCGTGGGGCAAAAGGCTAAAACAAACAAGAACAATGAAGATACGTATACCGGAAGATTAGGTATTGCCAAAGAACGATTCATGCTTGTCCTTGCGCATAATCCGGTTGTTGGATACGGGTTCATGCATGAAGATGATGTCCCACGGGCTCTGAGAGCAAGGTTTGAGTATGGATCAGTAATCTACACTCCTGAATATGTCGAGCGGTACAAGGCTGGGTATCCCTACGTCCTGGCACTCCATTCTGCGGATATTGGATGGGCGGATATTATGATTAACACGGGCCTTGTTGGATTGGCTCTGTGGTTGGCGCTCTGTGCTGTATTCATAGCGAATTTCTATACAACCGCAGGGCAAACGCCAGCAGCCTACTACCATGCTCGCTTAGCACACTTTCTGCAGATTGTTGTTGGCATGCTTTTAATGTTTGAGAGCAACACGTTTGTCAATCTGGTTCACATCCCAGCATTCCTGATAGCTGGGTACTGGTATTGCGCCAATGAACAGCCAGAGGTGGAATCAGGCAGTGTCCTTGGAGCGTCGAGTGAGGTTACCTTTGCAGCGATAGGAGTGCCAGGTAAACCATGGCTGAATAGAAAGTTGGGGGAACCATGAATTGGATGCTGACGGGAAAGGTGCCTCAGAAAGGTCCTATTTTTGCGATACTGGCAGTAGGTCAATCGGCAGGGCAGGAGCGATCTATAAGACTTCGTGCACTGCAGGGCATTGTGGTAATTGGACTATCCCTTCTGATCGCTGCATGTGCGAATGATGGGCCAGAAAGTTCCAGTACCACTGCGAATTCATCTGGACCTATCTACTATATTGACCCGACATGTGTTCACAATGGGGATGGTACCACGACGACATGTGGGGAGCATGGGCCATTCAATAGCTGGAAGAACATTTCGTCGTGGGTGCCAGGCGCTACCTACGCGGGAAAAGGAAGCACCTCGGAAACGCTCACGAATTTCATCATGAGACACAGTGGATCTCCGGGGAAACCTATCACCGTGACTTCGTTTGGTGCCGGTCAGTTTACCTTCAGCAGCACGGGATCTTATGCGCTTGCTGCGCTCAATGCCAGCTATATCACATGGGACAATGTGGCGTTTGAAAGCACGGCGACACATTGTCTCTACCTAGCCTCGACCGGGCGTCATCTTGTCGTGCAGAGAAGTACCTTTACGCGATGTGGGCAGAATGGAGTCGCGACGCATGGAGTACTGCTTGAGCAAGGACCTACTAATGATTTTGATCATATTGCCATCGTTGACAACACGTTCACCGACGTAACTGGATCGGCAGTAAACGGGGATCTTGATGTCGCATCCACTCAGAATTGGGATACAATTACCATCTCAAATAACACCATTACGGGTGCCGGGTCACAGGCCTCCTCCCCGGCTATCGATTTTATTGCCATTGCTGGTACAGCCGGTTCAATTTCCAATATTGATATTTCAGGGAATATTATCACCAATAGTAATGTTGGGTGGGAACCAGCGGCCTCGCTCATTCGTGTCTTTCGAAATGTGACCGCTACTCCCCAAGAGAACCGATTTTTGGGCATACGAATTACGAACAACATCCTCTCCAACAGCCGAGGCGGTATCTTTGTCTCGCATGTCGGTTTGTTACCAGGAGTGCAAAATTGTATTTGTAACAATACGCTCTCCAATCTAGTTACCAATGCGGGAATTGCCCCTTGGGCCACCACTGATATGCTTGTGGAACAAAATATGATCACCGGGTTGAGTCCCGGCATAACCGGCATCGATGGAATGGGGATAGACGCCGAGCGCAATATCGCCTCTCGACCACACAACATGATTATTCGTCGCAATATAATCCGTGACAATCTTGGGGGACATGGAAATCCAACTGGGCAGGGAATTTATCTGTGGGGAAGTGCGTCGACCGATGTCTATGCCAATTTGATCGTCCATTGTCACACAGGGATGTTGATTGATGGGGGAGTGGATGCTGATGAAAACTTTATTGGCAATAATACGATTGTCAATTCGACGGAAGATGGTATCTGGGCGAGTTTCTCCGTCACACAGATTAGTCAGTTCACGAATAACATCGTCGTGGGTAGCGGGCGATATGGTTTCTATCGATTTGGATTGTCCGACCAGCTCTTGACGAAAAATATCTTCTTTGGAAATCAAGATGGTGATTATTTCCGGCAGACCTTTCATCCTACGGATCTCGTCGGGAGCGACCCGTTGTTTGTCGGTCCTAATGATTACCAACTTCAAGCGGTTTCACCAGCGAGAGGAATCGGTGTCGATTGGGGAAGTCAGTGTGCGGACCTATTAGGTCGGCCTTGTCTATCCGGACACATCAATCTCGGAGCGTATCAGAATTAGGAGGGAAGGCGTTTGGGAACTTTTCGCATCCATGAACCTTTAGAATCAACGGCGGGTGATTGCGTTAAAGAGTCGCTGAATAGTATGTCCCAACCGCTGAATTTAACGATCATCACTCCCTCGTTTAATCAGGGGCTGTACATTGAACAGACCATTTCTTCTGTGCTGAGGCAAGACTACCTGCATGTCGAACATATCGTCATTGACGGAGGCTCAACTGATTCTACAGTCGATGTGCTCAAGAGGTATCCGCATCTGCGGTGGGTATCGGAAAAAGATCGAGGGCAAGCGGATGCTTTGAACAAGGGGTTGGCAATCGCAACTGGTGATATTATTGGGTGGATCAATTCTGATGACTATTATGACGCTAATATATTCGAGTCTGTTGTGCGGTGCTTTCAGGATCCGGATGTGATGTGGGTAGTGGGAAATCTCACATACCGATTTGAAGACTCGAATGAGACAATCCCAGGTAGAAGCCCTGTCGTAACGTTTGATCGGCTTCTCAATAGTCCTGATATCGTACGGCAACAACCAACGTTTTTTCGCAAAACTTTTATTGAGCGAGCAGGGGGGTGGAATCCTGAATGTTTCATGGTGATGGATTTCGAACTTTGGGTACGTCTGGCCAAGATATCTCCACCAATAATGGTTGATAAGAATTGGGCCTATTTTCGGCTACATCCGCTCCAGAAAACTTCCTATGCTAATACGCTGCGGCAGGCAAGAGAGCTTGTTGCCATTCTGAAACACGAACAAGTGCACTGGACAACAATAGCGAATCTCTGGCTGCGTAAGTGGTGGGCGAGTATGAAGGGATGTCTCAAAGTGTTTCTTCTGAATGCCGGGATTATCAATCCCAGGTATCGCAGCAGGCCTATACGAATCACACGGGAGAAATGAGTCGTGCGGGTTGCTCATTTGATCTGGAGCTTGCAGGTCGGTGGCTCCGAAACTATGTTAGTGGACATCGCGAATGAGCAGGCTAATGCCAATGAAGTAATTGTAGTGATAGGAAATGACGCGGTTGATACGGTGCTTCGAAAGGAACTAAGCAATAGGGTTCATGTTCAGTTAGTTGGCAGACCTGCTGGTAGTCGCAATCCCTGGTATGCACTAAAGCTGCTTTGCACCCTGCGGAAGATTAGCCCAGACGTAATTCATGCCCATCAGGAGAGCTTTCTCGATATTGTGCAGTGGTTGCCGACTCCCAAAGTGCTTACCGTTCACGATACTCGTGTGCATCTGCGCACAGTAAATAAATACGATGCCATTTATGGCATATCTGAGGCAGTATGTGCGGATATTGTCAATCGATGCCCTGCTGTCTTGCCAACAGTTATACATAATGGAATATGCCCTTCAAAAATTCTACAGAAGACACAATATGGTCAGCGTCCGTTTAGGGTGGTTCAGATAAGTCGCCTGTATCATGAGAAGAAAGGGCAGGATATTTTGCTGAGGGCGTTGCACTGCATGAGCGACGTAATTGAAAGAGGACAAGTAGTAGTTGATTTTGTCGGCGAAGGACCATCCATGGATTATCTTAGAAAGCTAGCTAGTGAGTTAGGGGTGGAAAAATGGTGTCGTTTCTTGGGCGCCCAGCCAAGGAGAATGCTCTATGGGCGTTTGCACACCTACGATCTACTCGTTCAACCATCGAGGTATGAAGGATTTGGGCTCACGGTAGTTGAAGCCATGGCGGCAGGTGTGCCGGTTCTCGTGTCGAATATTGAAGGACCAATGGAGATTATCGATTATGGAAAATATGGTTATTATTTTCAGGTAGGAGACCATTTGGATTGCAGTGAGAAGATGGTCCATATCATGAAGAATTCCGAGCACCGCACCCTTCCAAAACAACTTCAAGGAGTCGCAGAATACGCGAGGCGGCGATTCGACATCACCGAGACCGCAAACCTATATCTTGACGCATATGGAAAGCTAATCTCGCGAGCTTTGAGATGAAAACGTGATTCTTAAAGACGGCCTTTCTGTAATGTCAGCCCCGATTATGAGGACAGAGAGAGATTCGGCACACTTCCCCCGGCAACGGTCTAATTTTGGGAGGAAAGGTCAGATCCACCTTTAGGTGCAATCATAAGGCGCTGCGGTCCATCAAGGACGTAGACTTTGCACTCAAACGGACGGAATACATCCTGAAGATGGCCATTCACTACTGGAACCCCTTCCGTTCCAAATAGATTCCCTGCGCGAAGTGTTCGATTTTCAGCTGGAGGCGCAGCTCGATAGCTGAAGGTTTCTGTTTCATTCCCATTATGAGCCACGATCAAGAAAAGACGTTGCCCTTGCTTCCATACCGAAAAGAAGAAGTTGCCTTTGGCACTTGGATGATGGAGCTCGCGAGCTTCTGGATTGAGAAATAGCTCCTCAGAAAGAAGTTGTGCTTCCCGATGTATGATGGCAAGCTGGGCCCACGTATCCCTGGAATTGGATTTTGTGTCCCAATAGCTTATATAGCCACCATACATGAGATTGAGATAAACCATATAAGTAAGCTCATCGCCTGTTGGCTCTCGCCACGCATCCATGCCTCCATACAATTGAATCCATGAATGGGACAGCCTCCTACTGATTCGAGCTGTAGATAATGCCCGAATGGCAGTACTGGTGAATCCTTCCATGCTATGCCCACGACCAGCAAACGGATAGTAATCACTGGAGTAGATGTCAGTAGAATTCAGAGTGCCACGAGGTTCCTGGCCGATAACAGTTGGAATTCCATCGTATGCCCAGTTGATGATGATAAGCCTATAGGGATCGAGGCGCTTGATGGCATCATAGATTTCCAATAACTCATTATCTTGCCACGTGTGTGCCGCAGGCTCGTCTACGGGAAACCATCCAATCACAGACGCACTCTCTTTGAATCTTGAAATTAGTCTTGAAAAGCTGGTTAGGCGCTGACGAAAGTTTGCTGGTTTTGCACCTGCCAGTGGAATCCCGATAATGACTTTAAGACCTTGGCGCGCAGCACCCGACACAAAAAGGTCAACATCATGGAAGTTGTACTCGCCATTGGTATCAGGCGGGCGAGTATAGAACACGGTGTTGATTCCATGTGTTGCCAGATCCTTGAAATACCAATCTGGCGGTGACTTCCAACTTCCGACCCCCATGCCGATGATGTGGAATGGTTTCTCGTTGATGCGGATGACTCGGCGAAGATGGTTTATTCGTACTTCTGTGTGACTTGGTGGGTGCTTAACCAGCTTTACTGATGCGGTGATGTCCTTTGCGTTCTCCTGATGAGGCTTAACGATACATGTATATTCACCAGGAGGCAGGTCGCTAATGGAGACATCCACTAGAGTCTGGGAGTCCTGGCGGACGACAATGTCACCATGGAGTGGTATGGGTCTTGTCTGATCCCTTCCATCCGTACACCGTATCAGCAGGGTAGGTTCTGAGCCTTGTGCTGTGGGTAGGATCAAGCGGGCGATCCGCTGAGATGTGTAATAGTCATATTCGAAATAGGATGAAATCTTGGTTGGCTGAGAGCGGGTGAGCGCGTCGCTAGCCGTCGTCAGAAGTTTCTTCAGCTGCACCCTCACGGACGTATCAAAGTTCTCCTGCATGTCATCTTCGATCGAAGGATCAAACTGAGTTGCGGTGCGTCCTCTTTCAAGCTGTGGTGCCGAAACGTAGTATGTTCCTCGACTAGGAAAGAACATGACTGGCTGGATCGGCGAGGAACTCCCTTTCCCACCAGTAAACGTAGCTGAGTACCGCTTCCAGTCTGTCGTTAATTTGTAGGTGACCGACTCACCGTCAGCCCAGGCCCGAGTCACCTTATACTCCATACCATCCCGCTCAGCTTTCAGATAGACCGAAAATGTGTAGTCATTATTCGGCAGGAGGGAGGGGACCCTTCTGGGCATTACATTGAGGTGAGAGAAGCTGCTCTCACTGTTTGTTAACCGGAGTACCTTCGTGCCTGCTATGGGTGATGAAGCATTGTCGTCGATGCCATAGTGGTCGTGCAGATTGGCAAACGTGAGGGCAGCAGCATGATGGAGGTCCCAAAAGTCGGGAAGCCTGTAGTTTGTCTGCTGTTGAAAGGATGAATTCCGTAGCAGGTTAGGGCTGATCCGATGAGAAGCCTCGGCCGCTGCAGAAATTTCAAATTGATATCTATCGCGATGTTCTCTGATTGCATGTTCCCAAACGACTTCTCTCTTTTTCGTGAGCAATAAGATTCTCGCGGGCTTGATGCGATCTCCGCAGCAATCTACTCTGTTATAGAGAGCCACGCTGCTGACTCGGTGCTCTTCCCCAAGGTCCAATTCCCACCACGAACTCACTGTGCTTGAGGTACTGCTTACTGAATGGGCAAAGTAGTCTCCATTTGTATTTCCATCAATTGCTCTTTCGGCGAGAGCGCCACCAGACGTACTACTTTGGGTGGCCTTCCCTCGCCGGGCGATATTGATCCCATCTTTATACACTTGGACTTCCGCTAATGAAAGGACTCGCTCATCACCCGGCAATTCGATTCGCAGATACTGGGATTGTCTTGTATTTGCGGCCAATGTCGTTTCAGTACACAGCGTAGTAAATGCAAAAACGAACATGTGCGGCACCCAACTATTTCTGAGACTGCTCATAGTGATCTAGGTTGTACCCTCCCTTGCCTACCCACGGGATCGTCTGATTCTTGGAGAATAGTCACCCTTCAGCTAGTCATGCATGAGTGCCGCATATCGATTTGCATATTCTGCATGTCGCTTTTCCAAATTACGCATATTTCTCGATCGATCTCAATTGAAGTTATATACTCGAAACTATCTCAGAGCAGAAATCTATCATTTCGTACGGCAATGGCAACCTGAAGTGTAATAGTTGGCAGGCACGTGTTGAGATAAGCCGGAAGTGTTCTGTTGATGAGAGCGGCATTCAAAGAGGGATGCTTCACCAAGAATACAGTTGTGAAATGAGTTCTAGGTAAAAGCTTTTTGCTTGTTTAGTGAAACCTTTTCTGTAGGGACCTGAATTAGTGATTCGGAAGAATGTCCCCAGCGTGCTCGTGACCGTACCGTCTGCCAGTCAGCCCGGCGGAGTGTCTCAGTTGTTTCAAATACTACGCGGGCACCTTAGTGGCCAAGTGGATTACTTTGAGATAGGGGCTCGCTCAGAGATCGCAGGCTTCACGCGCGTTCTATCTCGGTTGGTTAAAGATTATGGTCGATTCGTAAGAATTTTATTGGCCGGCCAGCACGATGTTGTTCACATAAACCCATCCCTGCTTCCTAAAGCTATCGCGCGAGATGGTATTTTCATCCTCCTATCGAAGCTACTTGGGAAACGTGTATTGGTATTCTTTCATGGCTGGGATGCTGGCTTTGAACAAACGCTTCGCAAGTATTTCGGTAGAATATTTAAATGGACGTACTTTAAAGCCGACGCAGTTCTTGTCCTTGCGAGTGAATTCAGCTCCAGATTGATAGCCATGGGATACACAGGACCAGTGCACATAGGCTCAACAGCAATCGATGACGTAATGCTCTTAGGTACTGTGCCTGAATCCTATGCTCTGAAGTACTCTCGAGAAGGGGAGGGGTTTCGTATTCTCTTTCTTAGCCGAATCGTGAAAAAGAAGGGGGTATTTGAGGCAGTAAATGCCTATTGGGACTTAAGGAGTCGACACCCGGCAGCAACTTTAACCATTGCAGGTGAAGGGCCAGATCTAGAGGGTGTAAAAGCCTACGTCCGTGATAGATCCATTCCTGATGTGTTCTTTGCTGGTTTTGTGACCGGCAGATTAAAAGCTGACGCCTTTAGGGAAGCAGATGTCTATCTCTTTCCTACATACAGTGAAGGCATGCCGCTCTCTGTGCTCGAAGCCATGGCATATGGTCTGCCCGTTGTCACACGTCCCGTGGGAGCGTTGCAGGATTTCTTTGAGGACAAGAAAATGGGCTTCATGATTGAAAGTCTTGCCCCTCGCGATATCGCAGATGCTCTCGAACATCTATTATCCAACCGGGATCTTTGCTTGAGCGTCGCAAAATACAACCATGACTATGCCAAGAAGCACTTTAGCGCGAAGGGCGTTGCACAGGAGCTATCTCGGCACTATGAAGAGGTCATGCTTTGATGCAGAGTATTAGCTGGGCTATCAAGCGGGCGAGTGTAATGCAACCACGAGAGATGATTCACCGCATCGGAGAGAGCCTTGTTCTCACTAAATTACGCAATGCGCATAGAAGGGGTGCTGCACAATTCTCGATGGTTGATCAGCCTGATGCCTTTGTGTTTTGCACGGCAACTGATGCGCAGCTCCCTCAATTGAACTGGGAGTTTCATCTCCCTGAGCACGAAATTACGTACCTTATGGAAGGAAAATGGAAGGCGCTCGGTTACTCATGGAACTGGGATCCCACCATACCCACCTGGAATCGTTCACCCGACACTGGAAAAGTCTGGCCAAGAACGTTTTTTGGTGCAATTCCCTACCAAACTGGCAACTCCATTGGTGATATCCGCGTGGCTTGGGAACCGTCAAGGCTACAGCAACTTGTCAGCCTGGCGCTACTCGCACGGTATCAGAAGGCGAACGCCGGTGAGGCAATTGAACTACTGGAATCTATGTTCGCTTCATGGGTTGAAGAAAACCCTCCACTGACAGGGATCCATTATATTTCATCTATGGAATGTGCTCTGCGGCTAATTGCCGTATGTCATGCGGTGGACTTGGTGCGCACGAAACTCATAACCCCCGGTCGTACATTGGTAAATTTGTTGCGGCTTGTTGGGTCTCATGCGCCTTTAATTGCCAAACGATTGTCCCTGTATTCCTCTGCAGGGAATCACACCATTGCGGAGGGTTGTGGGCTGACTTATGCAGGAACGCTGTTCCCTGAGTTCCTAGAGGCGACAGAATGGAAAACGGTCGGTATGCGCATTCTACTTCAGGAAGCTGAGAGACAAGTATTGCCTGATGGGGGTGGTATCGAACAGGCACTCGCGTATCACCACTTTATTGTCGATCTACTGGGTCTTGTGAAGTCATTACTTGAGCATCGTGGCGAAGGCGTACCGACTCCCATCACTGATGCTGTGCAGAATGGGGGGGCATTCTTGAACGCATTTACAGGTCATGAGAGGAAACTACCACAAATCGGCGATGATGATAATGGGCATGCGCTATCGGCCCATCTTCGGTTTAATTGTGAGAGGGGAGAGGAACACAGCACGACGAGCATCACATTCCCTAATACGGGATACACAATAGTATCAAGACGTACACCATTCCCTTTTCGTTTAACCTTTGATCATGGTCCTTTAGGTATGTCTCCATGTTTCGGGCACGGTCACGCTGATGCGCTATCCATCATCTTCGACTATGGCGATCAGGAAGTACTCATTGATCCAGGAACATATACGTATACACGCGATGCGGCATGGCGCTCGTACTTTCGCGGAACTCGGGGACATAACACCGTGCTTGTAGATCAAAGTGACCAGGCTGTTCAGGAAACTGCCTTCATGTGGTCAAAACCATTTCATGTACAGCTGATGCATAAAAGCGTAGATCCTAGTGGTGCCTTTACGCTGGTCGCACGTCACGACGGCTACGAAGAGCGCCTCGGCGTCATACACTGGCGTGGCATAGCATATAATCCTCGCGGCGGTTGGCTGGTATGGGATTACCTATCTGGATCAGGTAGTCATTCTCTTGAGCTGAACTGGCATCTTGCCATTGAGCCTATAAGAATGATGGCTGGATATGCTGTGCAGACGGATTTGGGAGCCCTGCATTTGCACATCGGTGGTGGTGCCACCACCGTGCACAGAGGCGAGACGTCTCCTATTGGCGGTTGGAGATCGAGAATATATGGAGTACGAGAACCAATCTCTACGCTGCGCACCATGTTCACCGGCACCTTGCCTCACGAATTTGTAACGGAAATTAGGCTTGAGAATTCCAGCTTCTCTGTTCCGCTGTCAACTACCATTTCCTCTTTTCGAGGAGTCATACATGAAGCCACAACGCATTGAGATTTTTGGCGTACCGGTCGACTGCATTACTATGGATGAGGCGGTCGATTTCGCTGAATCCATGGTGAAGGGCCAACACGCATGCGCTATCCTTGCGGTGAATCCTGAAAAGGTTGTACGTGCGCAGCAAGATAAAAGTCTTCTCGCTCAGCTCCGGAATACAGTACTAGTTATTCCTGACGGGATCGGGGTTGTTTTTGCGGCTAGGTTTCTGGGGTTCAGCTGTACAGAGCGCGTTCCCGGTTCGGAACTGATGCCATTACTCTGCCAACGAGCTGCGTTGAAAGGGTATAGGGTTTTCCTCTTTGGAGCGAGTCCCGATGTGATCTTGCGTACAGTGCAAGTCTTGCAGCAGCGGTTTACCGGTCTCAAGATCGTTGGTGCTCAACATGGTTATGTGAAAGAGGACGATATGCCGGCAATGATTTCAAAGATTAATGCTGCTCAGGCAGACTTACTCTTTGTAGCGTTAGGAAGTCCCAAGCAAGAGGTGTGGATTGCTCGATACTTGCCCGAGTTGAAGGTTAAAGTGTGTCAGGGTGTCGGTGGCACCTTTGACGTCATTGCGGGTAGGGTGAAACGTGCCCCACTTTTATTTAGGGCCATACATCTCGAATGGTTCTATCGGTTGCTCTCACAGCCCAGTCGTATTTTTCGGCAGACTGCGCTCCCGATGTTTGCCTATCAGGTTCTGAAAAGCAAGTTTACGCGGAGGTCAGTTCAGCAACCTACCTTCTCCGTCCCAACAGCCTCCGTATCGCGTAGCCGTTCTGATTCAGGTAAGTCTGACCATCAGAGTGAAAAAGCTGCCTAGACAGGTGAGAGCCTACCAGGGACTAGGGCGTTGGTTTTCGACAAGTCGTGCACTTTTCCTATGACCGCATTCATTATAAAGACCACAGCAAATCACTTCTATCTCCCTCTCTTTACAAATTTGAACAC
>Ga0224505_10001407_pt1 | contig 15219 bp, 16 predicted proteins | sample SF_Jan12_sed_USG_FD_169102 | JGI IMG/M metagenome (GOLD analysis project Ga0224505, IMG submission 169102) | Sediment microbial communities from San Francisco Bay, California, United States - SF_Jan12_sed_USGS_4_1 | ecosystem: Environmental > Aquatic > Marine > Sediment | place: USA: California... | reverse complement strand
TCGACACGCGGCCGCGTCTTTCGCCCCGACGGCTCTGGACGCCCCCTAGAGCTTGGTGAGGGCCTCGACCGCGTCCTCGAGGTCGGCATGCAACGCGGTGGCGACGTAGACGACCCACGGGTGTGGGGGGCTGCCGCCCGTGTAGACGATGACCGGCTTGGCTGATCGGTGTGCGTACCAGGCCTCCATCGCGGTGCCCTCGTCGGGGTGGGTGAACGCAGCGAGGACGGCGTCGCTGGCATCGATGTCGGCGAGGTCGCCGTCGACGATCTCGCGCTCGTGCCCGCTTGTCCGGCCCCTGAAGTCACGCCGCATCGGATCGACCGCTTCCCAGTTGGCGTTACGCGCGAGCGTCGTGGCCCGACGTCGGTACTCCTCGGCATACGGTGGTCCGGCGAGATAGACGCGCTTCATGGTTTCCCGGTCAAGTCAACCCGTACAGTAGGCGCATGAGCGGCAAGAGCGGCATCGGCGAGACGCGTGGCACCAGCCCGTTCGTCGCTCTGGGGCACTCGGGCTCGACGGAGTACGGAGGTCTCGAGACGTTCGAGAATCCCGGGGTCACGCGGGTGCAGATGACGAGTGACGAGCTGGCTGCGATCTGTCCCGTCACGAGACAACCCGACCTGTACGTCGTCACGATCGACTACGCGCCGCGCCTCCTCTGCCTGGAGTCGAAGTCGCTGAAGCTCTACCTGATGCAGTACCGAAACGAGGGGGTCTTCTGCGAGAGCCTCGCTGTGAAGATCCGCGACGACGTTGCCACCGCTCTCGAGGTCGAGCCCAGTGCCGTGCACGTCACGCTCGTGCAGAAGGCACGCGGCGGAATCACGATCACGGCAACGGCAGCGACCGAGTCGCCCTGACACCCTGCAGCGGGGTATCGGGACGCCGTCGCGAACCCGCTCCCGGTTCCCCTGTGAATGGTGCGTCGCGACGACCGTTGCGCGGATCGCGGCCGGCCGCGGCCGGCCGCCGAAGCTGACGAAGGGGCGCGAACGGGCGGAACGGCTTCACGAGAAGCCGGAGACGCGGGGTGCCGCGGCGGAACCCATGCCAGAGCCCCTTGCACGGGGTCGTCTGCATGTTGCCGCAGAGGAACGAGGGCCCGAAGTGGGCGATCGGCGGCAGCACGCGAACGTGCTCTGCGGCCCGGCCACGGTCGGGGGCGCGCCTGGCCGTGCCGTCGACTCGGGCCGGGCAGCGGGCCACGGCGACGGAGCGGGTGGCACCTGTACCCTAAGAGGGTGAAGCTCGGAGTCGGTGACGAGATCGTGTACCGCGCGTACGGAATCGGGCGCGTCGTCGAGCGCAAGCCCGTCTCGGCCTCGTCGGGCTCCACGCACGAGACGGTCGTGCTGGCGATGGTCGACGGGCTGACCGTGACGCTCCCCCTCGACCGTGCGCTCAGCGAGCTCCGGCCGCTGGCCACCAAAGCCGACCTCGACCGCGTGCGCGAGGCGCTACGCGCGGATCCCGTCGTCAGCGAGGGGCAGTGGCTGTCGCGCCGCCGCGACACGATGGCGAAGCTCGTCGGCGGCGACGCGGTCGGCCTCGCCGAGATCGTCTGCGAGGCCGCGGAGCGCCAGCGGAGGCTCCAGGAGGCCGGCAAGGGGACACAGATCTCCGCCGGCGAGCGAGAGGTCGTCGTGAAGGCCCGTCAGCTCCTGGCGGACGAGATCGCGCAGGCTCGCGGCTCGTCTCGCGAGGACGCCGACAGCTGGATCGAGGATCAGCTCGAGCACGGACGCTGAGGCCCCTGCGACGGGCGACCACGCCCGTCGCCCACCAGGGAGGAGCGAACGCCATGGCCGCGGACGACGAGGGAGTGGCCCCTGCCAACTCGGCGGCCGGGCAGGCCGCGCGACGCCGGGCCAACGGCCGCAGAGCCGGCGCGGCTGCGACGCCGACCGACGCGCAGGGCCTGGTCGAGTTCGCCTGCGAGTGCATGGCGAGCGACTGCGAGCGCTCGGTGCGGATCCCGCTCCATGTCTACCGGCGCATGCTCGAGGCGACGGATCAGTACCTGGTGCAGCGGGGCCACCACGCGTTCGCCCGGAACCGGACGATCGTCACGCTCGGCCTCGTCCACATCGAGGAGCGGCGCGCCTGAGCCGGCACCGGCCGGCGGCGGCGGCCGGCCTCACCCCATGCCGAGCGAGATCACGCCCCGCTCGATCAGCCCCTGCGTGAACGCGGAGCTCGGCAGCAGCTTCACGCCGTAGGCGTCCCGCAGGAACCACTCGAGGTAGACGAAGGCGCTCGAGCGGACGGTGCCGAGGCGCTCGAGGCGGTCGAGGTCGCAGATCGCGAGCCGCGCTCGGAGCGTCGCGTCGTCGAGGAACGCGCTCACCAGCGCGTCGCGCCTGGGCTCGATGTCGCCGAGCAGCATCGTCGGGTCGTCGGTGACGAGGCGCTCGAGCCCGAGGAAGCCGTTGCGGAGCTCGAATCGGCTCAGCTCCGACCGCCAGCGCACGGCGAGCAGCGTCGGTGTCTCCTCCGCCACCTCGACGTCGTCCAGCTCCTCACGGCAGTGTGTGGCGAAGGCGGCCAGCACCTCCCCCTGGGTCAGCGACCACGTGCCCCACACGATCGGCTGCTCGAGCACTCGCCGCTCGAGCAGCTCCGCGACCTCGTCACGGCGCTCCGGTCGGAGCAGCCCCTCGTCCCGCAGCTGCGCGACGACCTCGGCCGGCGCGGCGGCCTCGGCGACCCCGTCGAGGCGCGGGTCGACGAGCGCCTCGAGCACCTCCGCCTGTACGGCCGTGAGCACGATCCCTTTCTACCCGGTGAGCTCGGCCACCGCCTCGGCGAACGCACCGGGCGAGAGATCGGACAGGGCCACGTGGACACCGGAGGCGACGTCGGCGAGCGCGCGGCCGCAGCTCTCCTCCGCGCGTCCCGGCGGGACGGCGTCGACGACGACGCACGGGATCCTCGCGCGACGCAGCAGGAGCCCCTGCTCGAGCACGTCGCGGATCGCGTCGCCCGTCCGCCGCAGCGGCACGTTCGGGAGGCCATCGCTGACCACGACCACCAGTGGGTGCGCGTTGGCGCGCTTGTGCAGCTCCTGGAAGAGGAGCCGCCGCGCCGTGTCGAGCGCCGCCGCCAGCGGCGTCCGGCCGCTCAGGGGCACCCGGCGCAGGCGCTCGGCGGCAAGGCGCACGCTCGCGGTCGGGCGCAGCGCGACCGTCGCCTCCGCCCGGCCGCTCCTGAAGGCGACCACCGAGACGCGGTCGCCGCGCGAGGCGGCGTCCTGCAGCAGCTCGAAGACGAGGCCCTTGACCTTCTCCACGAGGCGGTCGGCCTGCAGCGAGTAGGAGTTGTCGAGCACGAAGCAGACCTCGAGCGGCACGCGATGCTCGCGAACCTTCGCCCGGACGTCCTCGACCGCGATCGCGAACACGGCCCCCCGGCGTCCCGCCCGGGCGGCCGCGGCGCGCACGGTCGCGTCGAAGGCCACGTCGCTGTCGCGCGCCCGCGCCAGCCGTGGGCGGGAGTACTTCCCGCGGCGGAGCGCCACGAGCGACCTCGTGCGACGACCGATCGCCCCGCGCTCGAGCCCGTCGGCGGGAGCCTTCACGTCGAACACCCGGGCCGGGTCGACGTCGAGCCGGATCAGCCCCGGCGTGCCGTCGAGCTCCGAGAGGTCGACGTCTCTTCCGGCGTCGCCGGGCCCGCCGCTTTTTTTTCCGCCGTCTCCTCGTCGAGCACATCGTCCAGGATGCGCCTGAGCAGTCGATCGTCGAGGCCGGAGCCCGGGTCGAACGGGTCGAGCACCACGCGATGCCCGAGCGCGAGGCCCGCTGCCTCGAGCAGGTCGTCACGGCCGACCTCCAGCCGCCCGTCGAGCGCCGCGAGCGCCTTGGCGCACTGGAGCACGGTGACGTCGGCACGATGGCTGGAGACGCCGACGCCGGTGACGAGGCGCGCGATCGCCCGGTAGGTCCCTGGTGTCGCGGTCACACGGCCCACACGCTCGCGGGCATCCTGCACCGACGCCGAGAGCGCGGCCTGCCGGTCGGCCCACTCCGAGACGAACGCGGCCGGCTGGCTGGTGAAGGCCTCCCGTCGCTGGATCACCTCGGCGCGCCGACCGGGGTCGGCGAGCGCGTCCACGACCACCCGCAGGCCGATGCGGTCGGCGAGCTGCGGCCGCAGCTCACCCTCCTCCGGGTTCATCGTCCCCACGAGGAGGAACGCCGCGGGATGCGACACCGAGACGCCCTCGCGCTCGACGACGTTCACCCCGAGCGCGGCGGCGTCGAGCAGCACGTCGCAGAGATGGTCGTCCAGCAGGTTGATCTCGTCCACGTAGAGGATGCCGCGGTTCGCGTCGGCGAGCAGCCCGGGCTCGAGCGCCATGATCCCCTCCCGCAGCGCCCTGGCGATGTCGACCGAGCCGGCCACGCGATCCTCGGTGGCGTTGAGCGGGAGGTCGACCACACGCACCCGCCGCCGCACCGTCTCCAGCGCCTCGCCACGCGCCTGACGCTGCACGCAGTGCGCGCACGGCTCGAGCGGAGAGCACGAGAAGGGGCACCCGGCGACCACGTCGATCTCGGGTAGGAGCTCGGCGAGGCCGCGCACGGCGGTCGACTTCCCGGTGCCGCTCGTCCCCTCGACGAGCACGCCGCCGACCGCGGGGTTGACGGCGTTGAGCAGGAGCGCCTGCTTGAGGCGCTCCTGCTCGACGATCGCCGAGAACGGGTAGCGGCTCACGTGAGGATCAGCGGCTTCCCGAACGTCGGCTCGGCCTGCGGGATCGGCGCGAAGTGCCACGTTCCGATCAGCGGCACGGCCGTGTCGCGGTTGACCTTCACGTCGATCACGTACGGCGTGCCGGCCGCGAGCGCGGTCTCGAAGGCCGAGCCGAGGTCGGCCGGGTCCTCGACCGAGATGCCGCCCGCGCCCATGGCCTGGGCCATCTTCGCGAAGTCGGGGTTCCAGAACTCGCCGGTCGACTGCTTGACGAAGCTGGTGCCGATCTCGCGGCCGTCCATGTAGAAGCGCTGGAGGTCGCGGATCACCCCGATCGTGTAGTTGTTGAAGATCACCCAGACCGCGGGGATCCCGTGCTCCGTCGCGGTGGCGACGGCGCCCGGGAACATCATGAAGCTGCCGTCGCTCGTGACGCAGATCGCCGGCTGGTCGGGTCGCGCCAGCTTGAGCCCGAGCACGCCGTACGTGCCGAAGCCCATGCCCGCGAACCCGCCGGGCGTGAACACCATCTGCGGGCCGAGCGCATCCCAGTACTGCTCGACCCACGTCTGATGGTTCCCCGTGTCCGTGATCATCAGCGTGTCGTCGGGCGCCGCTGCCCGCAGCTCCTTGATCACGCGGCGCGGGTCGATCGGCACCGCGTTGGACGCCTTCTCCTGCTCGATGAAGTTCGTCCACTCCTCCTTGTACCCCTCGACCTGGTCGTGCCAGGGGGAGCGCTCGCGCTTCGGCCCCTGCGCCTCGGCGAGCTGGACGAGCTGGCGCAGCACCTCGCGGATGTCGCCGATGATGCCGAGCTCGGTCGGGTAGTTGCGGCCGATCTCCTGCGGGTCGATGTCCACGTGGATCAGCTTGGTCGGGGGGATGTTGTACGTGTAGCCCGGCAGCCACGAGGAGCTGTGGATGTCGGAGAAGCGGCAGCCGAGCGCCAGGATCACGTCGGCGTTGCGGGCCGCCTCCTGGGCCGGGTACTCGCCCCAGCAGCCGGCGATGCCGAGGTGCAGCGGATGCCGTGCCGACAGCGCCCCCTTGCCCATGAACGACGTGTAGACGGGGATGTTGACGTGCTCCGCAAAGGCCTGGAGCTCGGCACTCGCCTCCGAGCAGATCACGCCGCCGCCGGCGAGGATCAGCGGGCGCTTCGCAGCGAGCAGCATCTCCAGCGCCCTCCCCACCGCCTCCGGCGAGCCGGGTGTCCGCCAGTTCAGCTGGCGCGAGTGCTCGGCCGGCTCGGGCACCTCGACGTCGGCCTTCGTCACCCAGAGGTCGTACGGCACGTCGATGTGCACCGGGCCGGGCCGCCCTTCCCGTGCCAGCTTGAACGCCTTGGGGAGGAACTTGCCGAGGTCGGCGACCGAGTGGGCCTGGAAGCTCCGCTTCGTGATCACCTTCGCGATGCTCGGGAAGTCCGCCTGGTAGTGCCGGTACTCCTCCTGCAGCGCGCCGGAGTCGTTCTGCGTCGTCGCGACCTGCCCGGTGATCGCGATCATCGCGGAGGAGTCGTAGAAGGCATTGGCAACAGCCGCCGTCAGCAGCATCGGGCCGGGCCCGGTGGAGGTGTAGACGGGGATCACCTCGTGGCTGACGCGGTAGTAGGCGTCGGCCATGTACGCCGCGCCGGTCTCGATCCGCGGGAAGACGACCTCGATCTCGTCCTGGCGGTCGAAGACTCCGTCCAGCAGTCCGACCGCGCCGTGTCCCGCGTAGCCGAACAGGTAGGGCACCTGCTCGCGGATGAGGTACTCGACGACGAGGTCGGCACCGCGCATCTCGCTCATCCCGCGCTCCCTTCGCTCGATAATCGATCGTGCCGTCGATCATCCCGAACCGGGGAGCCTCTGTGCAACCGGAGAAACCCCGTATCGGAATCCGGTCGCCACCGCCGAGCGGCCGGGCCGCGTGGTGCGGTCACGGGCCGCCACCGCCCGACGCGGAACGGCGGCCCGTGACCGACGAGCCGCTCGTGAGGTCGGACGTCGCTAGAGGTTGTCGTCGATGCGCTCGGCGAGCGGCGCGAGCAGCTTCGGCGCGATCGACGGCATCCGCCGCGTCAGCGACTTGAAGGCCGTATCGGTGACCACGAGCACGCGGAGCGGTGCTGTCGCGGTGACCGTCGCGTTGCGCGTGGCGTCGGTGAGGAGGGCGACCTCGCCGAAGAAGTCGCCCGCGTGGAGCTCGTTCACCTTGCGTCCGTTCTTCTCGACCTTCACCGAGCCCTCGACGATCACGAAGAACTCGCGGCCGCGCTCCCCCTGCGTGGTCAGCGCCCGCCCCGCGGGCAGGTCGATCTCGTCGGCGATCGACGCCACCTCGCCCAGCTCCTTCTTGGAGAGCTCGGAGAAGAGCGGCGCCCGCGAGATGAGATCGACCTTGGCGTTCTTGCGCAGCACGAGGGCGATGCTACTGCGGCGCGGCGGGAAAGGGAAGCCTCGGAAGCCGTCGGGGGACAGGAAGCAGGGGCCGGCTCGAAGCCAGACCCCTGGTCGTGGCGTGGCGCTCAGGCCGGCCGGCCTTCGGGCGAGGCGTAGACCGTCTCGCCCTCGACCAGGGTGAGTACGACGCGGGCCTCGGCGATCTCCGCCGGCCCGGCGCCCGCGAGGTCGCGGTCGAGCACGACCAGGTCGGCGAGCTTGCCGACCGTGATCGAGCCGGTCTCAGCGTCGAGGTGGTTCACGTAGGCGGAGCCGAGCGTCGCCGCCTCGAGCGCCGCGGCAACGTCGAGGCGCTCGGCAGGGAGCAGCGGCTCGGCCCCGGGCTCGTCCGGCATGCGCCGCAGCGCCGCGACCGCGACCTGCAGCAGCGGATCCGGGGAGGACACCGACCAGTCGCTGCCGACGGCGAGGCGCGCGCCCGCGCGGGCGAGGCTCGCGAACGGGTACATCGTGGCCGCCGCCCGCTCGCCGACGAACGGCAGGGTGAGGTCGGTCACGTAGCCGTCGAGCACGGCCCAGAGCGGGGTCACGTTCGCGACGACCCCGAGGGCGGCAAAGCGCGGCAGGTCCTCGGGGTGGACGAACTGGAGATGAGCCAGGTGATGGCGCGCGTCGCGCCGGCCGTTCGCCCGCGCCGCGGCCTCGAGCGCGTCGAGCGCCTCGCGCACGGCGCGGTCGCCCAGCGCGTGCACATGAACCTGGAAGCCGTGGGCGTCGAGCAGCGTCACGTCGCGCGCGAGCCGTTCCGGCGCGAACATGCTGAGACCGGCGTTCGCCGTGTGTGCGCCTGCGGCGTCGCGGTAGGGCTCCAGCATGGCGGCGGTGAAGTTCTCGGCCACGCCGTCCTGGAAGAGCTTCGCCCCGCGGATCCGCATGCGGCCGACGGTGCCGCGCGCACGCCGGTCGAGCAGGCCCTCGAGCTGCTCCGTCTCCAGCGCGGAGTCCCAGGCGAGGTTGCCCTCGAGGCGGATCGTCAGCTCCCCGCGCCCGGCCACCGCGCGGTAGGGCTCGAACAGGTCCGGCGTCAGGTTCGCCTCCTGGCACGCGGTGACGCCGTAGGAGTGCAACTCCGCCTGCGCGCGCCGGATCGCCTCCTGCCAGTCGGCGGCGCTCGGCTCCGGGAGGTGCGCCCGCACGAGGCGCCGCGCGCTCTCCTGCAGCGTCCCGGAGGGCGCGCCCGCGTCGTCGCGGTCGATCAACCCTCCCTCGGGGTCGCGTGTCGAGGCGGTCACCCCCGCCCGCTCGAGCGCCAGCGAGTTGACCCACGCCGTGTGTGCGTCACGGGTCTCCAGGTACACGGGACGGTCGGCGACGATCGCGTCCAGCTGCTGCCGCGTCGGCATCGGCCCTCCGAAGTCGTCCGACCCCCAGCCGTCGCCGACGATCCACTCCTCGTCCGGGTGCGAGGCGGCGTAGGCGCGGATCAGCTCCCCGTACGCGGCGGGCGCCGCGGCCGCGCGGAGGTCGCATTGCAGCCCCCCCAGGCCGCTGCTCGCGAGGTGGACGTGCGCGTCCTGGAAGCCGGGCAGGAGCGTGCGCCCGGAGAGCTCGATCACCTCCGTGTGCGGGCCGACCCACTCGCGGGCGTCCTCGGCGGAGCCGACGAAGGCGATGCGCCCGGCCCGGACGGCGACCGCCTCGTCCCGCGGGCGTGCGCGGTCGCTGGTGAGCACGGTACCCCCCGCGAGGACGAGGTCAGCCGTCAACCGGGGAGCGCAGGTACGCGTCGTCGCCGCGGATCCAGTCGTCGCGGGCCGGGGCGAAGACGTCGAGCACGAGCGAGTCCTCGAGCGCCTCGACCGTGTGCCGTGCGCCCGACGGAACGACGATGGTCTCGTCCTTCGCGAGGATCGTCTCCGCGTCCTCGATGCGGAAGCGGAGCCGGCCCTCGAGCACGGTGGCCACCTGCTCGTGCTCGTGGCTGTGCTCGGGCACGACGGCGCCCTGACCGAGGAAGATCCGCGCGACGGTCAGGCGTCCCGTGTGGTGCGCCTGCCGCCCGATCCCCGGCGTCAGCTCCTCGACGTTCTCCTCGTGCCAGCGGCGGACGTCCACGGAGGGATTCTACGGGGCCGGTCCGGGCCCGGCACGAGTCGGCCGACCCGTCAGGCGCCGGACAGGTCGCGTCCCTTCTCGACGACGACGATCCCGTTGTCGCTGACCGTGAAGCGCTCGGAGTCGCCCGACGGGTCGAGCCCGATGCTGAAGCCGGGCGGCACGACCACGTTCTTGTCGATCACGCAGCGGCTCAGGCGCGCCCCCGAGCCGACGCGCACGCCGGGGAAGAGGATCGAGTCGACGACGTGGGCATCGTGGTCGACGTACGTCCCGGGCCCGACGATGGAGCGCTCCACGTGCGCGCCGGAGACGATCGAGCCGTGGCAGAGGAGGCTGGCGCCGACCGACGCGGGCTCGCCGCCGATGCCACGGGAGATCTTCGCCGGGGGCAGCTGTGGCTGGTCGGTGAGCACGGGCCACGCGTCGTTGTAGAGGTTGAACACCGGCACGGGGGCGATCAGGTCCATGTTCGCCGCGTAGTAGGCGTCGAGTGTCCCGACGTCGCGCCAGTACCCGCGCTCGCGGTCGTCCTGGCCCGGGACGTCGTTCGTGGAGAAGTCGTAGACCCGGGCCACGCCGGCCCTCGTCAGCGCCGGGATCACGTCGCCGCCGATGTCCGTGCGCTGCTGGTCGGAGCCGGTGGGGGCGACGATGTCCATCAGTGTGTGCGTCTCGAACACGTAGTTCCCCATCGAGGCGAGGCATCGTGTCTCGTCGCCCGGCATCGACGGTGGGTCGTCGACCTTCTCGTGGAAGGCGAGGATGCGCCCGTCGGCGTCGGACTCGATCACACCGAACTCCCGGGCCTCGGCGTGTGGGACTGGGATCGCGGCGACGGTGACCCCGGCGCCGGAGGCGACGTGGTCGTCCACCATCTGCCGCGGGTCCATGCGGTAGATGTGGTCGGCGCCGAAGACGCAGACGTGATCCGGCCGCTCGTCACCGATCAGGTTGAAGTTCTGGTAGATCGCGTCCGCCGAGCCGAGGAACCAGTACGGGCCCCGGCGCATCTGGGCCGGGACCGGGGTGACGTAGTTGCCGAGGAGCGTTGAGAACCGCCACGTCTGGGAGATGTGCCGGTCGAGCGAGTGGCTCTTGTACTGCGTCAGCACGACGATCTTCAGGTACCCGGCGTTGGCGAAGTTCGAGAGCACGAAGTCGATCAGACGGTAGGACCCTCCGAACGGGACGGCGGGCTTGGCGCGGTCGGCGGTGAGCGGCATCAGGCGCTTCCCCTCGCCGCCGGCGAGGACGATCACCAGGATCCGTGGCTCGACCGCCATTCGTGCCGAGCGTACAGCCGATGTCGCCTCCCGCGAAATCGGGGGCCCGTCCCGGCCCCGTCCGGAGACCTACCGATTCACGAGGCGACGGTAGAGCTCGACGTGCTGGGCGGCGGGCTCCCGCCACGACCAGTCCGCCGTCATCCCGCGACGCTGGGCGGCCAGGCGGAGCTCCGGGTCGCCCCACCCCAGGACGGCGCGGCGCAGCGTGTCGAGCAGCGCCCCGCTGTCGGCCACGGGCGCCCGCCAGCCGAGTCCGCGCTCGGGGTCGTCGTCGAGGTCGACGACGGTGTCGCGGAGGCCGCCGACGTCGGTGACCACGGGCAGCGTCCCGTAGCGCATCGCCTGCATCTGCGTGAGCCCGCACGGCTCGAAGCGGCTCGGCAGCAGCAGCAGGTCGCCGCCGCCGAGCAGGAGGTGCGCGAGCTGCTCGTCGTAGCCCTCGACGAAGGCCAGGGTGCCCGGGTGGGCGGCGGCCGCACCGTGCAGCTGCCTGGCGAGCCAGGCCTCGCCGGAGCCGAGGATCGCCACCCTGAGCGGCAGCTCGCCGAGCCGGGGCACGAGCGGGAGCAGCAGGTCGAACCCCTTCTGCCCGACGAGGCGCGTGACGCCGACGGCGAGCGGCTCCGGCCCGTCCGGCAGACCGAGTCGCTCCAGCAGCGCGGCCTTCGCACTCGCCTTGGGCGCGAGGTCGTCAGGCCCGAAGGGCGCGGGCAGGTGCGGGTCGTGCGCGGGGCCCCACACCTCGGTGTCGATCCCGTTGCGGATCCCCACCAGCCGGTCCGCCCGCTCCCGGAGCAGCCCGTCGAGCCCGTTGCCGGTCTCCGGCCGCAGCACCTCCTCGCGGTACGTCGGGCTGACGACGACGACGAGGTCGGCGAGTGCGATCGCTCCGGCGAGCGGGTTGCAGCCGCCGTCGCGCAGGAAGGCGGCCCCCCGGGGGCCGAGCCGATCGGCCCAGTCCGGCCCGGTCCGGCCCTGGTAGGCGAGGTTGTGCACCGACAGCACGACGGGCGTGCCCGGGTCGACGGCGGCGGCCGCAGCGGCCGTGTGCCAGTCGTTCAGGTGCACGAGGTCGGGCCGCGACGTGCGCGCGAGCGCCGCCACCGCCACCGCGAAGCCGAGAAAGCGGGCGTCGTTGTCCGGCCAGCTCTCGCCGCGCTCGTCGGCGTACGGGTGCGGGCGCTCGATCCCGGGAACCGAGACGAGCGTGACCGGGCCGAAGGAGGGATGCTCTCCGCGACGGGCCGTCGCCGGCGCCGCCCATCCGGGGACGTCGAGCGGCGGCAGGCGCTCCTCGTCGCGGAGCTCGACACCGCCGTAGTCCGGCAGCACCGCCTCCACCTCGAGGCCCTGGGCGCGGAGCTCGTGCACGAGGCCGGTCGCCGCCTGCGCGAGGCCGCCGACGGCGGCCACCGGCGTCAGCTCGGCCGTGGCGAAGAGCACGCGGAGCCCGCTCATCGCGGCTCGGACAGGTCTCGCAGCGCGGCCGCGGCGCGGCTGCAGTCCTCGAACGACGAGTAGAGCGGCGCCGGCGCGAAGCGGAGCACGTCGGGCTGCCGGACGTCGCAGACCACCCCGTGCTCGTGACGCAGCCGCCGGGCGACGGCCTCCGCGTGCTCGACGGCGATCGAGAGCTGGCTGCCGCGCCGGTCGACCTCGCGTGGGGTGATCAGCGTGATCCTCCGTGTGGCGGCCACGTCGTCGAGCAGCGTCTCGAGCCACCCGGTGAGGCGGATCGAGCGCTCCCGAAGCGCTGCCATCCCCACGCGGTCGAAGAGGGCGAGCGACGCACGAAGTGGCGCGTACGCGACGATCGGCGGCGTCGAGATCGCCCAGCCCTCGGCCCCCCGGCGCGGCACGAAGCCCGGCTCCATGCGAAAGCGCGTTGCGGGGTCGACCGCCCACCAGCCAGCGAGGCGCAGCGGCTCGGCCTCACGCCAGTGCCGCTCGTTGACGAAGATCCCGGCCGGCGCTCCCGGGCCGCCGTTGACGTACTTGTAGTGGCACCAGGCGGCGAAGTCCGCGCCCGACTCGTGGAGGTCGACCGGGACGTTGCCGATCGCGTGCGCGAGGTCCCATCCGCACACAGCCCCCGCGCGGTGCGTCGCCTCGGTGATCTCGCGCAGCGGCAGCACCTCGCCGGTGAGGTAGTTGACCGCTCCGAGGAGGACGAGCGCGAGGCTCTCGCCGTCTCGCTCGATCGCCTCGACGACGTCCTCGACCCTGAGGGTGGCCTCGCCGTCGCGCGGCGCCACCCGGAGCACCGTCTCGTCCGGGTCGAGGCCGTGCCACGCCGCCTGGCTGCGCACGACGTGGGAGTCGGAGGGGAACGCCGTGTCCTCGATCAGGATTCGCCGACGCTCGCCGCCCGGCCGGAAGAAGCTCGCGAGCAGCAGGTGGAGGTTCACGCTCAGCGTGCCCACCACTGCGATCTCGTCGGGCGAGGCTCCGACGAGCGTCGCCACCGACGGCCGGAGGGCCCCCGCGTACTCGAGCCACGGCTCACGGGCCTCGAACCAGCCCTCGACCGCCAGACGCGCCCATTCGCCCAGCTCGGCGTCGAGCGCGGCCCGGGCCGCCCGCGGCATCAGGCCGAGGGAGTTGCCGGCGAAATAGGCCCACTCGGGGTGCCGGCCGCCCGGCCAGGGCGGGATCGCGAACTCCGCGCGCAGCGTCGACAGCGGATCGGCCGCATCGAGCCGTCCCGCCTCCTCCTGGGCCCGCGTGGCGCTCATTGCGGAACGATTATGGAGCCGCGGATCCGCCGGACGAGCGAGACCGCGTTGCTACGCTTCCACCCATGAACGGATTCGCGCTCTACCTCGCCTTCCTGATCCCTCCGCTCATCCTCGGCTTCGTCGTCCAGGGGTGGCTGCGGAAGACCGTCGCGCAGCAGATGCAGGTCGCCGTGTTCACGGGGCTGACCGGCGGGCAGGTGGCGCGCCAGATCCTCGACCAGAACGGCCTCGCGGACGTCCCCGTCGAGCGCGCGCAGGGGGGGCCGCTGTCCGACCACTACGATCCGCGGAAGCGGTCGGTTCACCTCTCGGCGCCCGTCTACGACGGCGCCGCCGTCGCCTCGACCGCGATCGCCGCGCACGAGGTAGGCCATGCTCTCCAGCATGCGAAGGAGTACGGCTTCTTCCGCGTCCGCTCGGCGATGTGGCCCGCGGTGTCCATCGCCTCACAGGCGTGGCTGTTCCTGCTCCTGATCGGCGCGTTCATGGGGGCCCTCGGGCTGGTTCAGGCCGCGATCGTGCTGTTCGCCGTCGTCGTCCTCTTCCAGCTCGTCACGCTGCCGGTCGAGTTCGACGCCTCCCGACGGGCACTCGTGCAGATCCGCGAGCTCGGCCTCGTCGGCGAGGGCGAGCGCCAGGGCGCGAAGAAGGTGCTGACGGCGGCCGCGATGACGTACGTCGCGGCGGCACTGGCGGCGCTCACACAGCTCGCGTACTACGCGCTCATCTTCCTGGGCAACCGGAACTAGGAGAGCTTCGTGCGAGGCGTCCTGCTCGCCCTGCGCGCGGGAGCCGTCGTCGCGCTGGTCGCCGTCGTCGCGTCGCTGCTCGTCGACGGCGCGCCGACGCCCGCCGTCGCCCAGCCCGGCTCCACGACCAGGGCTGCGAAGCAGGCGTCGAAGCCGAAGCCCCCGCCGAAGAAGCCCCCCTTCCCGCCGGGCGTCGTCACCATCTCCGCGGTCGGCGACATCGTCATGGGCTCGACGCCGCGGTTACCGCCGGACGGGGGCCGCGGCTTCTTCTCCGATGTGGCGGCCGACCTGCCGGCCGACATCGTCCTCGGCAACCTCGAAGGCACGCTCACGACCGCGACCGCGTCGAAGTGCTCGCCGTCGAGCACCGACTGCTTCTCCTTCCGCACCCCGCCGTCGTACGCGCGGTGGCTGCAGCGCGCGGGGTTCACGATGCTCAACCTCGCGAACAACCACGCCTTCGACTTCGGCAAGCGCGGGCTGCAGGACACGATCGGCGCGCTCGACGAGCGTGGGCTCGCCCACACGGGGCGGCCGGGTCAGGTCACGACGACGACGGTCGGCGAGATCCGCGTGGCCGTGCTCGGCTTCGCGGCGTACCCGTGGGCCAACTCGCTCAGCGACCTCCCCGCCGTGCGCAAGCTCGTCGCCCGTGCCGCGCGCACGGCGGACCTGGTCGTCGTCACCGCCCACATGGGGGCGGAGGGGACGGACAAGCAGCACGTGCGTCGGGGTACGGAGCGGTACCTGGGCGAAGACCGCGGCGACCCGGTGCGCTTCGCGCGGGCAGCGATCGACGCGGGGGCCGACCTCGTGGTCGGCCACGGGCCACACGTGCTCCGCGGCATGGAGTGGTACAAGGGCCGCCTGATCGCCTACTCGCTCGGCAACTTCGGCGGCTACAAGGTGTTCTCGCTCGGCGGCCCGCTCTCCGTGAGCGGCATCCTCCGCGTCACGCTCAGAGGCGACGGGAGGTTCGAGGCGGGCATCCTCGTGCCGACGCGGCTGAACGACGCCGGCGTGCCGCGGCTCGACCCGTCCGAGCAGGCACACGCGATCGTGCGCTCCCTGTCCAAGGCCGACTTCGGTGCGCGCGGCGTGACGGTGTCGTCGACCGGGGTGCTCGGACGCCGCTGACGTAACGTCCGGCCTGAATCGGGGACCGACCTGCGCGTCCCCGAATCTCGGTGGTGAGCATGGGCGAGCGCGAGCCCGACGTCGTCGTGATCGG
>Ga0224505_10001406_pt1 | contig 15236 bp, 13 predicted proteins | sample SF_Jan12_sed_USG_FD_169102 | JGI IMG/M metagenome (GOLD analysis project Ga0224505, IMG submission 169102) | Sediment microbial communities from San Francisco Bay, California, United States - SF_Jan12_sed_USGS_4_1 | ecosystem: Environmental > Aquatic > Marine > Sediment | place: USA: California... | reverse complement strand
CCTAGATAGGTTTCTTCATACCCTTAGAACTGAACAATCCCGCTATTTCCCCGGCAGACGGCGCTCAACCAAATTATATCTTTGAAGTCTTCACATAAAGTGAACACTATCTCTCTATAACCCTGTGCACACCACCTAAAATATAGGCAGATCCGCATCAGTTCTATTTTTGATTGTAATAGAAAGCTTAACGTAGGCTTTTTTTATCAGATCTAAATCCTTGAGATCAGAATAAGTATCTTGCAAAACAACCCCTTGCTTCTTGAGATCTAGATAGCCAGCATCGTACGCCGTTTTATTTAGTGGGATAGGAGCAACATTCGTGGTTGAAGATGTTTTCCCCTCTAATTCCTGATCATATTCAGACTTCAACTTATCATAAAGCGCTATATCAATTTTTGTAGCACTATTCGATGCTAACGGCACAATGTCAAATATTCCATAGAACTCCAAATTTGATCCAGCAGCTATCAAAAACTGCTCTACATTACTACTCTGATCTGTAGCAGTAGCCAATGTTTGGGTAATTTCCTTGAACAATGCATTATTCAGTGCATCTGTCAGACCAAGCACACTGTCATATAACCACTTTCCGATCGACTTGTCTTTTGCCTGATATAGTGCTTTTTTAATTAAGAACTTATCAATCGCATATATCTTTATACGTATTCTATGCGTTTTATTAGTTTCGATTGGAATTTTCTCAATTTTTGCCTCCAAAGCATCGTAAGATGACGCATTCAGAATCACATGCGAAAAAACCGCTTTCTTTTCGACTTTTGATTCAAAAATATCATTTCCAACCAAACCTTCTGCTTCCATAACTACCCACAAATCTTTATTCTTATATGCATTGGCTTTCTCACGGTTACTACTGTTATCACCCAAATTCCGATGTAGAAAGCCAGGAAATATCTTCTCTATTGCAATAACAGCAACTTGTTTGTCATTTTGCGGAATGTTGATTGCATTTGAGATAACTGGATTATACTTCTTCGCATCTGCTGAATCTCGCGTCATAAGGACAGGTGCATAATATCGAGTTTTAGCGCAACCAATGATTGTCGATACAATTAATGCAAAAAACATCAATAAACATACCCTCTTCATAACTTAACCTCCAATTACGTAAGTAATAACTCGACGATCTCAATTGCCCCTATCAGGTCGCTGTTTAAAGTCAGCTTACCTTCAATTTTTCCATAAAATAACTAGCCCAAAACTCTCAAGCGCACCCTTCGTTAGAAGATCATAAGATCGGGTGTCGCCGGGTATAGTGTCAATCGTGTTTTGGATTTAAAATACAGACGCAATGCAGAAGGGACTTCACCCCTCGCGCCCCATGAATTACCTCCGACAACAAGCTCAATGCAAATCTACTGCAAAGCCATACTGCGGGTAAAACTCACGGGCCGGGAGGCAGGCTGAAGACTGAAGGGTAGGCAACGACTGCCCGGTTCTGATCTTCTGGCTGTCTGAATAGCCGTGCAGAACACACTAGACGTGTACGTATTATCTACTACAGCAAGAATCTCTTCGTCAAGAGTCAGTTTTTGTGCATACAACTTGCTCTTTGCGAACAACGGAATTCTTGTGGAAGCGGCCTTAAATCTCCCCCTGCCCCCTCTTTACCAAAGAGGGTAAATTTGCAGTCAGGCCCCTACCCCGCCATTTTTCTTCATCGACTCCGCCATCAACCGCCCCGGGATAAACTCCGCGCCAATCCTGCCCTGAGCCGGGGCCACCCCAAACCACCGTTCAGCTTGACAATTATCGTCTTCTGCCGTATTGTATCCCGCTCTAAACCAAGGCGGTTTCATGCATTTACAGCACAGAAAGAAACCATGAGTTCTGATTACAAACTGACCCACCTGAAACAGCTCGAGGCCGAGTCGATCCACATTATCCGCGAGGTGGTGGCCGAGTTCGACAACCCGGTGATGCTCTATTCCATCGGGAAGGACTCGGGTGTTCTGGCCCATTTGGCGCGCAAGGCGTTCTACCCGGCGCCGGTGCCGTTCCCGCTGCTTCATGTGGACACCACCTGGAAGTTCCGGGACATGATCACCTTCCGGGATACCTACTGCGCCAAACACGACCTCAAGCTGCTCGTCCATATAAATCAGGAAGGGGTGGAGAAGAAGGTCAACCCCTTTGATTACGGCTCCAATGTTTACACCAACGTCATGAAGACCGAGTCGCTGCGGCAGGCCCTGAACAAGGGGCAGTACGATGCGGCCTTTGGCGGCGCGCGGCGCGACGAGGAAAAATCCCGGGCCAAGGAACGCATCTATTCCTTCCGCGACAAGAACCACCAGTGGGACCCGAAGAACCAGCGTCCTGAACTGTGGAACATCTACAACGGCAAGGTGAGGAAGGGTGAATCGATCCGCGTGTTTCCCCTCTCCAACTGGACGGAGCTGGATGTCTGGCAATATATCTACCTTGAAAATATCGAGGTGGTGCCGCTCTACTTCGCGAAGGAACGGCCGGTGGTAAACCGGGACGGCAACATTATCATGGTGGACGACGAGCGTTTCCGCCTGAAGCCCGGAGAAGAGCCGGAGATGAAGATGATCCGCTTCCGCACGCTGGGGTGCTACCCGCTGTCGGGCGCGGTGGAGTCGGCGGCGGCGACGGTGCCGGAGATTATTCAGGAGATGCTCCTTACGAGACAGTCGGAGAGGCAGGGGCGCGTGATCGACCACGACGAGGCGGCCTCCATGGAAAAGAAGAAACGGGAAGGTTATTTCTGACGATGGTGAACGAGCAGGAACTCATAGAGAAAGACATACTGGCCTATCTTCACCGCCAGGAGCGGAAGGAGCTTCTGCGGTTCCTCACCTGCGGCTCGGTGGACGACGGCAAGAGCACCCTCATCGGCAGGCTGCTGCACGACAGCGCGCTGATCTACGAAGACCAGCTGGCGGCGATCAAGAAAGAAAGCGCGAAGAAGGGTTCCGCCGGCGGCGAGATAGACCTCTCCCTTCTGGTTGACGGCCTTGCGGCGGAGCGCGAGCAGGGGATCACCATCGACGTGGCCTACCGCTACTTCTCGACGGAGAAGCGAAAGTTCATCATCGCCGACACCCCCGGCCACGAGCAGTACACGCGAAACATGGCCACAGGGGCATCGACCTGCGACCTCGCCATCATCCTCATCGACTCACGCTACGGTGTGCTTCCGCAGACGCGGCGGCACAGCTTCATCTGCTCGCTCCTCGGCATAAAGCACATCGTGGTCGCGGTGAACAAGATGGACCTCATGGACTATTCGGAAGAGGTCTTCGATAATATCTGCGGCGACTACACCTCTTTTGCGGCAAAGCTCGGCATCGGCGACATTCACTTCATCCCCATGTCGGCGCTGAAGGGCGACAACGTGGTGCAGCCCAGCGAGCATATGCCGTGGTTCAAGTCGGGACCGCTGCTGAACTACCTCGAAACAGTCCATATCGCCTCGGACCGCAACCTCATCGACCTGAGGTTCCCCGTGCAGTACGTCACACGGCCGCACCTGAACTTCCGGGGCTTTGCGGGCACCATCGCTTCGGGTATCCTTCGCCCGGGAGACGAGGTGGTTGCCCTGCCGGGCGGGCAGAAAAGCAAGGTAAAGGAGATCGTCACCTTCGACGGGAACATCGATGAGGCCTTTGCCCCGCAGTCAGTGACCGTTACCCTGACCGATGAGATAGACGTAAGCCGCGGTGACATGCTGGCCCGGCCCGACAATATCCCTAATGTCGGGAGGGAGTTCGAGGCCATGGTGGTCTGGATGGCCGAGCAGCCGATGGAGACCGGCGGGAAATACCTGTTCAAGCAGACGTCCAACATGGTAGGCGGCACACTGTCGAACCTGCGTTACAGGATCGACGTCACCAGCCTGGAGAGCGAAGGCGCGAGCCAACTGAAGATGAACGAGGTAGGCCGCTGCCGTGTATCTCTGGAGCGGGCCATCCCCTATGATTCATACAAGAAGAACAAGTCAACCGGGGCCTTCGTCATTATTGACCGCCTTACCTTCAACACCATCGGCGCGGGTATGATCGTGGACCGCCTGACGGCGGCCGATGAATCTTCCGGGTTCTGGGAGACTGAAGTATCCCGCGACCTGTCGCATCAGGAGTGCCGCGTCTCTGCGGAAGAGCGGAAGGGGCGTTTCGGCCATTCTCCCCTGACGATCCTCCTGACCGGCCGTCCCGGCTGCGGCAAGACCTCCCTCGCCTGTGCACTGGAGCGCAGGCTCTTTGACGGCGGCAGCGCGGTAACGGTGCTTGATGGCGCCGACATGAGGCTCGGCATCAGCAAGGACCTCGGCTACACCGCCGCCGAGCGTTCCGAAAACCTGCGCCGGGCCGCTGAAATGGCACGTATCGTCAACAACGCCGGCCTGATATGCATCTGTTCCTTTGTGGCCCCCGAAGCCGCCGTCCGTGAAAAGACACGCAAACTTCTCGGCGAAGACCGGTTTGTCGAGATATACCTGACCGCCTCCGAAGAAACGCTGAAGAAGAGGGACGCGGAGAAAGCGGAGCGAGGCGAATACCGGGACTATACCGGTGTCTCCGTACCGTACGACGTGCCGACTTCGCCGGACCTGGTACTCGATACCGAGGCGCTGAGCGTGGACGAATCTGTTGACAGGATTATCAGGCTGCTGGAAAAGAGGCAGTAGCTATTTCCCGAGTTCAGGCTCTTCCGGCTCCTTCACCGCCTTTATCGCCTTCTCCACCCCTTCGTAGTGCATGAACCCTCCAATGTGCAGCAGCGTGTCCCCCACGTCAGCGTCCATGTCCATGCTGGCGACGCAAGGATAGCTGTGCCAGTACTTTGCCGTGATCTCGGTATTTATTTTTTCAATGGAATTTTCGTCGATGTTGGTGCCGATGATGTTGTGCGCCACGTAGTAGGTGCAGCCGCACGGGGCGCTGCTGGTCACGATGGCGTCGGTGATGACACCGTCGACCACGTCGATCTTGATCCCTGGCCTGCCGATGCGGAACTCCCTCATGAACTCGTCGAGCACCGGTCCCTCCCCTTCCTTCATGGCGCAGAAAGGCTTGGGGAACGACACCTCGATCTTCAGCTTCTTGCAGCGCTTCTTCACCTCGCCGCGCATCCACTTGCCCAACCAGCGCGGGTCCTCGCCCGGCGCCACCAGGGCCTTGCCGCCGACTTCGGCGATCATCTCGGGCAGGGCCATCATCAACTCCTCGTGGACGTTGATTGCCAGCAGCACGTCGTGGACCGGTAGCTTACGGCCGGGGAAGAACTCCCTCGGGTCGTCAAGATAGTAGAGCATCTCCGACGGCAGCCGGATGATGTCGACGATCTTCTCCTTGAAGTCCACGGGATAGAGGAGCGGAAACCGGTCGCGGCAGAAGTTGCAGTCGTTGCCGCAGCCGTTGCAGAGGTCTTTGTACTCGTTGGTGAGGTGCCTGATGACCCGCTCGGAAAAGAGGTTGTCAAACCGGACGGTGAAATCCTTCTTCGGTGTCTTGACCGGCTCCTGCGGGGCGATGATGAGCAGCTTCATAGGCGATCAATTATACCCCCCTCATTGCGCATGTCAATCGGGCAGGGCCTACTGTTTGCCTCAAACCAACAGCCTATCTGATTTAAGTTGACATCCTTTTAAGCTGCCCACATAATTTGTATCGATAGATAAAAGCCGGTTCCGACGTTTTAACCGGCGCTCAAGCCAACCAGGCTGTACTCAAACAATCCGGCTGTTCAAAGCCTAATGCATCAACGGGAGGAATGGCAATGAAGATCGAAACTATACTCTGTCCCATAGATTTTTCCGAAGGCTCCCGCCGGGCGATCGATTGCGCCAAGGGGATGGCCGCGGATTACAAGGCCCGCCTTGTATTGCTCTATGTCATTCCCCATTTGTCATCCCTCGTCCACGGTTTTCTTCATCACGATGACGAGTTGTCCAAGATATACGAGGGGATTGAAAAAGAGGTCAGGCGGGAGATGGGAGGTATCATGGAAGAGATCGGGGGCATGGGGGCTGCGGAGCAAAAGGTTGTTGTTGGCGACCCATCCACCGAAATCATACGGATGGCTGAGGAATGCATGGCCAACCTCATTGTCATGGGTACCCACGGCAGAAGCGGTATCGACCATATGCTGTTCGGCAGCACGACGGAGAAGGTGGTACGAAAGGCCCTCTGTCCCGTCATGACCGTTAAGGCCACTTCGACCGGCAACTGAATCTGATTTCTCTCCAAACACAGAAAGGCCCTCTTCCGTCATCGTTCAGGATGGCGAAAGAGGGCCTTTTTACATCACCCTCAAGCACTCGACATTCGATTTCCGACTAGCTGAACCATCCAAAGAAAGCCAGAAATGCAATTGTCGCCACAGTAGTCGTAAGAAGCATTACCGGCAACCCTACCCTCAGCCACATCTTGAAGGTAATGGGGTGGGCAGTCTTCTCGCTCATAGACACGACAACGACGCCAGCGGTACTCCCGATCGGGGTGCCGTTGCCGCCGAAGCCGGCGCCAAAGGCCAGCGCCCACCAGAGCGGCTCCACATTGATCCCCTGGGTCTCCAGGTGTTTGATTATGGGAATCATGGCAATGGTGAAGGGGATATTGTCGACAATGGCCGAAATGATGGCCGACGCCCACAAGATCACGATAGTAGCCAGGAGCAGGTCGGTATGGGTAAACGACGCCAGGAATTCTCCGACGGCATCCAGTGCCCCAGATTTCTCAAGCCCGCCAACCAGCATGAAGAGGGCACTGAAGAAAAGGAGCACGTTCCAGTCGATGCTCTTGAGTATCTCGTCAGGGTCGGGCCGCACCCATGCAAGGGCTGTGGCAAAACCGATGAACGCCACCGTGGATGCCTCCAGGTGCAGTGCGCCGTGGAGAATAAAAAGGACCATTGTTCCTGCCAGGACAATAAGCACCTTCCGGGCTGAAGGCCAGTCCTTGAGGTGATCGTCCGGATTGATGGCCATCAGCTCATCAACCTTCGACGACGGTTTGGCCAGCTCACTCCTGAACATATACTTGATGACCAGCAGTGTGATACTCCATGCTACAAGCGAGACCGGGGCGGTGTGGATCAGGAAGTCGTTGAAGGTAAAGGGCGCGGCAGAGCCGATGATCACGTTCGGCGGATCGCCGATAAGGGTGGCGACACCGCCGGTATTGGACAGAATAGCCTCGGCCAGCAGATAGGGCACCGGATTGATTGCCAGTACCCGACAGATGGAAAGGGTGACCGGCCCGACCACCACAACGGTGGTGACGTTATCCAGCATTGTCGATACAACGGATGTGGCAGTCCCCAGAAAAAGCAGAAGCGGCCATTGCCTGCCCCCCGACTTCTGGGCCATCCTGGTTGCGATATATTCAAGGAAACCGGTCTTCTCCAGAATAGCCACCACCAGCATCATCCACATGAGGAGCAGGATGGTGTTGAAATCTACGGCATGGAAGGCATCTTCCTGCGAGTAGAACCCCTGGGTGATACCAAACAGGAGCATTGCCATGGCTCCGACAATGCCGACAATGACCCGGTGAATCCTTTCAGAGAAGATGACCGCAAAGGTGATTGCAAAAATTGCGAGGGATACTCCCTGTATCCAACTCATACAAACGAAACCTCCAGAAAATTGAACCAGACCGTATAACGGCTGGAATGGTAAAAAGCAATCAAACTACCGGAAAACAAGCACTCAAGCTTGGGGCATACCGGGATGGGGTAGCTCACGACCTCTGATGCTGCACAATGCTGATACACTCGTCAGGGTTTGGGGAGACTATCAACAATGAGACCTGCAGCACCTCCTCTCTTTGATTAACGGCAATTACTTTGTACCGCAATTAACCTTTATTCACCGCTTGCGACGGCAGAGTGATAATAATTGGGCGCAGGATTTTGTCAAATAAATATTTTTCAGGAAAAACGAGACGTAGTGGCTGACGGTATTGGGGCCGCTTTACCGCTTGTTTACACGATTTCGGGCAAATGTCGCGGATTCAGCCCCGAAAGGAAGGGGTGGAAAGGAGATCAGGCCGCGAGGAGGCCGTCCTCAAGCTGTTTCCTGAAGACAAAGGCCTCAAGGATGGCTGCATACCGCTGTTCAAGTTTGATAAACTGAAGATTGCATCGATAGCCGCTGATACTGCCGTCTGGCTGGTAGAGCGGAAAAGTGCTTCTGACCGATGCTGCGCTGCGAATGAGCTGCCCGGAAGGCAGAGAGAACATAAGTTTCTCTATCATTGTCCCGGCGTCCCATTCTGCTGACGGCGGCACAATGACGCCCATCCCGCCGGTGCCAAGCTGAACCGCCGTACCGTCCATTGCCAACGCAGGGCCGGCGCTCCGGATAACCTTTACGGGGATACCGGCCCCATCCGAAAAGCTTATCCGGGGGTGCTGACGGGCCACAATCAGCCTGATTTCCGATGGCAGATCGAGCACCAGTGCGGGCAACGCACCCTTGACAACACCGACCAGCGACGTTTCAAATTCGTGTCGTACGCCGCCGCTTATACAACCTACTTTTATGCTGGTCGCCTCTCCGATGAGCTCTCCCCCTCCGGGTGGCATGAGCGGCTCAATCAACAGGGTATTATCTGCCTGAATGCCCTGCATGCGAGAGATATAGGTTTTTCGGGAAACTGCGTCGAGTTCAACATAGATTACGGAGCGTGACGCACAAAGATCGCGGAACTGGTCGAGGACAGGCCCTTCCCCCCGAATGGTTTCAATACATTCACTGGGTATCTTCGCACTGCGTGCCATACTCCTCCTTTACCTGTTAACCTGTTGGGAAACTGTGCCAGATATGACGCTGCATTGACGCGAGCAGCGTTGCGCCTGGGTTTTTTCGGCAGGGGGTATAAAAAACTTTATGGCGACGCGGAGAATTTACCTGAATAGCTTGAAAACATTAAACATCGAGAGAGGAACCATTGGGGAGCAGCAGAGCCGGGACCTCCTTGCCGGCCTCCTTGAGCTTCTTTCTTGCGCATAGGTCCTGTTTGTTCCCCTGGCAATACGACTTTATCCAGACGTGACTCAGGCTGGTACTGAACTTCTGCCAGATCGGGCATTTTTGCAGGTATTTACAGTCTTGTGTCATGTCAAACCTCTTTCCTGGGTATGAATACGGTTACGGTGCAAAACCTTACAATCATGCGTCAGGACTTATTGACGTGAATGCCACATTCCTTCTTGTGTTCGGCGTCAAGGGCGTTGAACCACCTCCAACGGCCTGCCCGTGGGGGGTCGCCCGGAATGAGCGGGGTGGAACATATGATGCAGCCTATGCTGTCATACCCCTTGTCGAACAGGGTGTTATAAGGCAGACGTTGTTCGTCGATATATCGCCTGACCTCTTCGGCCGTCCAGTCGGCCAGGGGGGCCAATTTGAGTATCTTTCTCCCCTTCTGTTCAATGACTTCCGCCCTGGGGACCGTTCCACGACCTTCCGACTGGTCCTTCCTCAGGCCTGTAATCCATACATCGAGGGTGTCGAGCGCCCGCTCGTTGGGCTCCACCTTGCGGATGTCGCAGCAGTACTCCTGCTTGGCCTTGTCCATGAAGAAGAGGTATTCGCCGAAGCGGCTCACCATCTTCTCCAGCTTGTTGTGGTTAGGTTGAAACCGCTCGATGGCAAGACCGTACCGCGTCTCGAAATCGTTTATGGCTGCGTAGGTTTCGGGATGCAGGCGCAACGTATCGATGGTAAATACACGAAAGGATTTGAACCGTTTTGCCGCCAGGTCGACAATGACCGACCCGGTAAGCTGAAAGCTGGTGCCGATGGCGGCCCGGTCTCCGAAATTTTCGATGGCCCAGGCGATGAGGCCTTCCGCCGCCATTTCATTAAGGCCGCCAAGGGTTTCGGCCGAGATATCTTCAACCTTCATAATCTGCTCAAGCAAGGCGTATCCGCCCCTTCTCCTCAAGATAGGCCAGCAGCTTCTTTACCGAGTCTTCCACAGAGAGCTCGGATGTGTCCAGGGTAACTTCCGGGCTGGCAGGTTCTTCATACGGGGCCGAAATACCGGTGAACTCGGGGATCTGCCCGGCCCTGGCCTTCTTGTACAGCCCCTTGGGATCGCGCCCTTCGCAAACATCGAGAGGGCATTTCACATGCACTTCAACAAATTCACCATAGGCAAACAGGGCCCGCACCTGCTCACGGTCGGCCCGGTAAGGAGAGATGAAGGCGGTAATGGTGATTATATTGGCATCGGTAAAGAGCCGGGCCACCTCACCCACCCGCCGGATATTTTCAGTACGGTCTTCGGGGGAAAATCCCAGGTTCTTGTTCAAGCCATGACGGATATTGTCGCCGTCTATGATGTATGCATGATAGCCGTTTTCCACCAGCGCATGTTCCAGCTCCACCGCGACTGTCGACTTCCCCGAACCCGAAAGACCGGTAAACCAGAGGGTAAGCCCCTTCTGCTTCATCACGGAAACGCGGTCGTCACGGGTGATCTTACCGTGGTGCCATACAATGTTGGTGCTCTTTGTTGCGCTCATATGCTTGCTTTCTGTAATCCGGGCAATTTATTCGCGGACCTTTAGAGAGGCTTACGGGAACATTCCATAAAAATCGAAGCCCCCCTTGTAGGAAGGCCGACGAGAAAGTTTCCATGCGCCATCTTCAAACCGGGCATGGATAACTACTTCCATCGATCTTGGAGTCATCATACCGCTGGGATAAATAAAATAGTGCAGCGTGGTGCGACAAACCGCTTCCCCATCCTTCGTCAGCTCTACCCTCGGGTTTATCGCATAGCTGGTAAGGTTGAACGTACCACCTTCAATCATATCCTCCACCAGCCCTTTCAACTTTCGCTGGGAAAGCTCTTTGTGCACCTCCTTGGTAAAGAGGGCATACAGGGCTTCCGCCTCTATTTTATCGAGAGTCGACGCTTTCAGATTATAAAGGTAATCCGCGACCACTTCGACGGCATTGACGGGACGGCAGAGGGTTTCTTCCAGCGGCAGGCAGTCAGTCTGGGCCAGGGCAGCCCGATAATCGGCTCCCACCATCATAACGGCGAGAAGACAGCCGACCAAAGAAAACCACTTTCCGGAACAACGGATATTCACCAAGAGACACTCCCGCTAAACATATTGCCAAATCCGCAAAAATTCTATATTTTGCGCCAGGTTCAGTCAAGAGATAAATGCCTTGACGCATCTTCCGCGAGTATGGTATCTTCCCCCTGATTTATCAAAGGGTTACAATATGCTTCTCTCTAATTCCGAAGGTGAGGGCCCCCGGATGGCCTCCCCTTCTTCGGCGCCGCATGGCGCATCTCCCTCCCAACCGTCTCCTCCGGAGCCGACAAGGAAGTCGCGGGCTCTTCTTGTCACTGTTCTCCTGTTTATAGTAAGCGTTGCGGTAACTGCCATCGAGGTCCGCTTCGCCGGAGTGCAGGGAGAACCGGTCCTCAACAACGTCATCGTCTTTACCCTGCTCAATATCAATATCATACTCCTCGCCGCGCTGATCCTGGTGTCGGCCCGCAACCTGACGAAGCTGTACCTCGAGAAAAAGCGGAACGTCATGGGGGCACGGTTTCGTTCACGCCTTGTCAGCGCCTTTCTGCTGATGTCGGCCATCCCCTCTCTTTTCCTCTTCCTTGTGGCCAGTGGCTTTATTACCAAGGGGTTCGACGTCTGGTTTTCGGAACAGGTCGAACAATCGCTCAGAGAGTCCCTGAATGTCGCGCAGACCTATTATCAAGACTCTCAGGAGAACTCCCTTTATTTCGCCCAGATTATCAGTGCCGCCGTTTCGGACAACGAACTTCTGAACCAGGACAAACTGAACCTGCTCTCGGACTTTGTGGCCAGGAAACAAAAGGAATACCACCTTGCCGGTGTGGATATCTTCTCGGGACAACGGGAGAAGCTCGTTGCCGTGAGCGTCTTTGATGAGACCCAGGCCGCCTTTCAGCAGTCGGTCCAGGAGATAATGGGCAAGGTGCTTGCCGGCAAGGAGGCCACCCTGGTCCTTCCCGCCGGTGAGGGTGACATTATCCTGGGCGGCGTACCCATCTATTCATCATGGAACAAGTCGGATATCGTGGGAGCCGTGGTCGTAAGCTACCAGATTTCGCACAGCCTCACCAAGAAGATGGCGGAAATAAAAAGCGGCTTTTCTCGCTACATTGAACTGAAGGCCTTCAAGAATCCCCTCAGATGGAGCTACCTGCTGGCCCTGCTGCTTGTCACCACCCTTATCGTCTTTGGCGCCATCTGGTACGGCTTTCAGCTGGCACGGACTATCACCGTTCCTATTCAGGAACTGGCCGAGGCGACAAAGGAGGTTGCTTCGGGCAACCTCGACTACCGCGTGGGCACCAAAAGTGACGATGAGGTCGGCATACTGGTCGACTCCTTCAACCGGATGACCACCGACATCAAGTCGCACAAGGACAACCTCGAAAAGGCCTATGTATCACTGCAGGAAACCAACCTTCTGCTCGACCAGCGCCGCAGCTACATGGAGACGGTACTGGAGAATATCGCGACCGGCGTTATCTCCGTCGACCGTCATGGCCGTATCGCCACGATCAACCGCTCCGCAGAGAGGATTCTGGCGCTGGATGCCCATGAGGCCGAAGGAAAGAACTACAAGAAAGCCCTGGAGTTCGTCGAGCTGGAAGGGGTACGCAACCTTATCCGAAAGATGTACGACCGCGGACTCACCTCCATGGAGGAAGAGCTTACTCTCTCAGTGGAAAACCGAACGCTGAACCTCAGGATGATTATTTCTGACCTGAGGGATGGACAGGGAAATCCAATGGGTTTGCTGGTGGTGTTCGACGACATGTCGGAACTTATAAAGGCACAGAAGATGGCGGCCTGGCAAGAGGTGGCCCGACGGATTGCCCACGAGATCAAGAACCCGCTGACACCTATCCAGCTTTCCGCCCAGAGGATAAGGAAGAAATACGCCGAAGGCGCCCCTGACTTCGGGCAGGTCTTTGATGACGCCACATCGATCATCGTACGCCAGGTAGAAGATCTTAAAAATCTGGTCAACGAGTTTTCCAACTTTGCCCGTATGCCCGAGGCCAACCCGACGCCCAATGACCTTCACGAGATCATCCGGGAAACCACCACCCTCTATGGGGGCGCCCACAACGATCTCGAAGTGGAAATGGAGCTTGACCCGGCGCTGCCAGTCATAAAGGTCGACCGGGACCAGATGAAGCGGGTATTTGTCAACCTGCTGGAAAACGCGGTAGAAGCCATGGACGGCGCAGGGAAGGTCTGGATTAAAACGATCTATGATGATAACCTGAAAATGGCCGTGATTACCGTATCGGACAACGGCCACGGAATTCAGCCGGAGGACCGCGAGAAGCTGTTCCTCCCGTATTTTTCCAAAAAGAAGAGCGGAACGGGACTCGGTCTGGCCATAGTCCACAGGATTATTACCGACCACGGCGGCTATATACGGGTGCGAAGCAACGACCCGAAAGGGACCCGGTTCATTATCGAGCTGCCCGCCGTTGTTGCGGAATCAAAGACAACCACTGCCTAACCGACTTACGGAGCGTCTATGCCTCACGGTACTATCCTGATTGTCGACGATGAACGCAGCATACTCGATACCCTCTCCGGCGTCCTCATGGATGAGGGGTATGAGATTAATCGCGCTGAAAACGGCCGCGAAGCCCTCAAGAGTATCAAGGAAGAACAACCCAGCCTTGCCATGCTCGATATCTGGATGCCCGAACTGGACGGCATCGAGACGCTGAAGCAGATAAAGGAAAACTGGCCGGAGCTTCCCGTCATCATGATGTCGGGCCACGGCACCATTGAAGTGGCGGTCAAGGCAACGCGGCTGGGAGCCTACGACTTCATCGAAAAACCCCTCTCTATAGAAAAAGTCACCCTGTCAGTCTCCCATGCCCTGGAACAAAAGCGGCTTACCGAGGAAAACCAGGACCTGCGCCGTCGTATTGAGAAGAAATACGATATTATCGGTGACAGTGCGGCCATGCGCAAGCTCCGGCAGGAGATCGAGACCGCCGGCCCCACCAACGGTCGTGTCCTCATCTGGGGAGAGAGTGGCACCGGCAAGGAGCTGGTGGCCCGGGCCATTCACCGTTACAGCAAGCGCGGCGGCAAACCGTTTATTGAACTCAACTGCGCCGCCATCCCGTCGGAACTGATAGAGAGCGAGCTTTTCGGCCATGAGAAGGGGGCCTTCACCAGCGCAGTTTCAATGAAGCGCGGCAAGTTCGAGCTGGCCGACGAGGGTTCTCTTTTTCTCGATGAAATCGGCGACATGAGCCTCCCGACCCAGGCCAAGGTGCTCCGCGTGCTCCAGGAGCAGGAATTCCAGCGAGTGGGGGGAAGCAAGACCCTCAAGGTCGATGTCCGGGTGATCGCCGCCTCCAACAAAAACCTCCAGGACGAAATCAAGAAGGGGAACTTCAGGGAAGACCTCTTCTATCGTCTCAATGTCATCCCCTTTCATGTCCCTGCCCTACGGGAACGAAAGGAAGACATCCCCCAGCTCACCCGTCACTTCATCGGCGAAATCTCCAGTGAATACGGGAAGAAAGTGAAAGACGTGGACGATGCCGCCATGAAAAAGCTCATGGCCCACGATTGGCCCGGGAATGTCCGTGAGCTGAGAAATGTCTGTGAGCGGCTGGTCATCATGGTACAGGGGAACAGCATCAGCTCCGCGGATATTCCGCTTTCGACCTCGGCCCCGGAATTGCCCTCCTTCTCTGTGGTCGATGAGGAGTCGACCGAACCGACGGGAGATTTCGACTCACTCAGAGATGCGCGGCTGGCCTTCGAGCGCAACTTCATCATGAAAAAGCTCAAGGAGTTCGACTGGAACGTCTCCCGCACCGCCGAAGCCCTCAAGGTTGAGCGGAGCAATCTGCACCGGAAGCTCAAGAGTCTGGGGATAGAGGCCGAAGAATAAAGAATCTCCATCTATCGTTATCAGAGGATTCCATGCAAAACATTCCGATTAACCTGGCAACAGACGGCATGGTACTCGCCCGGGAGATACTCAGGCCCGATAAACCCGACAGCCCTCCCATATGCGGCAAGGGGATGACCCTCTCCACCGGCCTGATCGAAAAGCTTAAAAACCTGGGAGTCCAATCCATTGCCGTCGAGGGGCACCCCGTCAAAATGGATGGCGATATGACGCTGGATGAAGCCATTGCTGCGCTGGAGAAACGCTTCCGCAAGGTAAGCGA
>Ga0224505_10001404_pt1 | contig 15242 bp, 12 predicted proteins | sample SF_Jan12_sed_USG_FD_169102 | JGI IMG/M metagenome (GOLD analysis project Ga0224505, IMG submission 169102) | Sediment microbial communities from San Francisco Bay, California, United States - SF_Jan12_sed_USGS_4_1 | ecosystem: Environmental > Aquatic > Marine > Sediment | place: USA: California... | reverse complement strand
CGGCCATGCGAAGGGTCTCGGCCGCGAGGTCCACGTCCGCGTCGTCGAAGACGATGATGGGCGCCTTGCCGCCGAGTTCCAGGTGGAGTCGCTTCACGCTGTCCGCGGCGATCTTCGCGACTCGCTTGCCGGTCACCGTGTCGCCGGTGATCGAGACCATCCGAACCTTGGGATGGCCGACCAGGGAATCGCCGATCTCGCTTCCGGCTCCGGACAGGACGTTGACCACGCCGGGTGGCAGGATGTCGGCGAGGATCTGCGCGAATGCCAGCGCGCTGAGCGGCGTCCGGGCCGAAGGCTTGAGCACCGCCGTGTTACCCGTCGCCAGGGCCGGCCCAAGCTTCCACGAGGCCATGTAAAGCGGGTAGTTCCATGGCGCGATGGAGGCCACGACACCGATCGGGTCGCGGCGGATGATCGAGGTATGACCGGCCGCGAACTCGTTGGCGGCAAGGCCGTCCATGACCCGCGAGGCACCGGCAAAGAAGCGGAAGAGGTCGGCGCACACGGCCATCTCGTCGATGGCGGCGCCCACAGGCTTGCCGGCGTTCGCGCTCTCGAGCCGGCCGATCTCGTCGCCCTTGGCCTCGAGTGCGTCGGCGATCTTGAGCAGGAGCAGCGAGCGATCCTGCGGGGTCGTCTTCTTCCAGGTCGCGAACGCCTTCTCGGCCGCGTTCACCGCCCGATCCACGTCCTCTGCGGAGCTTGCCGGGACCACGGCGATCGGCTGGTCGTTGGCCGGGTTGATCACCTCGGCCGTGCGCCCGTCGGCCGCGTCCACGAACTCGCCGCCGATGAACTGCTGATAGGCCTTGACTCGCTCGAGCGTATCGGTCACGGGTTGCCTCCTGAACGTGACGTGGTCGGATGGGACGTGGCGTCATCCTAGCCCCGCGACGGCGGCGCGTCCCGCCGCGTGGGCACTTGACGCGCCGTTCGCATGCCTTGCGCGGGCCGTCGCCGCGAGCTTGGCCGAGTCCTCGTCCGATGTCCCGCCGGCCGAGCTGGCCGGCGGCGCCACCGACTTGCGCTCAGGCCAACCCGACACGTTCGATGAGGTCCGCAGCACGGACCGTGCCGGATGACGACTTGATCCGGGCGGACATCGCCGCGAGCCGGCGGGCCAAGTCGGTGTCAGCGAGCAGCTCATCGATCGCATCGGTGAGCTCCTCATCACGGAAGCCATAGGTGGACAGGCGCCGGCCGAAGCCGGTCTCGTCCACTCGTTGGGCGTTGTCCACCTGATCCCAGAAGAGCGGCAGCACGATCATCGGCTTGCCGTGGTGGAAGGCCTCGGTCACCGTGTTGTTGCCGCCGTGGGTGATCACCAGGTCGACCTGCGGCAGGATGGCCGGCTGGGGCAGGAAGCCCTCCCCGACCTGGTTATCGTGGAGGGTGATCTGGTCGGCGAGCGGCCCCTTGCTGACGATCACGCGATGCTCGGTCGTCGCCAGCAGGTCTACGAGTCGCTGCATCAGCCCCACATCGGCCGCACCGAGCGAGCCGAGCGACAGGTAGATCAGCGCTCCGTCACGTTCGCGCAGATCCAGCGGCAGGTCCCAGGTCGCGTCCGCGGCACGGACCGTGGAGTCCAGGCGGTGCCACGTGGGAGCCAGAGGCCGCGCCCGCTCGTAGTCGGCCTCCGCTGGATACGAGTAGAGGTTCAGGTACGGCGATTCGCCGATGAACTCCGGTCCGAGCGGGCCGTAGGTGAGGCCGGTGTCCCCGTGCTCTCGACAGAACGCGTCGAAGTCGGACCACATGTCGCCGTGGGTTCGACGGACCTCGTCGAGGAACCCAGCCCATCCCGATCGGTCGGCGGCCGCGTATCCCGAGGAGAACGGCGCGAGGAGCGGGTCCTTCATCTCCATCGGGTTGCACGACACGATCCGGACCCACCGGCGACCGCTCGCGGCGATGGCGGGGAACGCGACGACGTTGTCCTCGACGATCACGTCCGGCGCGACATCCTCGAAGATCTCCCGGAGGCGCGGGTCGACGTACTTGGCCCCATCGATCAGGGCCTGCCACGTCGGAGCGATGAACTCGCCCAGCTGCTCCAGGGTGCTCTTCTGGAAGACCGGCGCGGTATCGCGGATGAAGTCGATCCAGAACTGGCCGGGCACCTCCGGCTCCGCCGGCGGCGGGCCAAGGCGCATGAGACGCTCCTCGAAGCCGCGGGCCTCCATGGTGCCGGCGAACGATTCCTCCAGGATGAACACGACGCGATGGCCGCGGCCGCGGAGGACGGCCCCGATCCCGGCACAGTTGTTGGTCGGCCCGTAGGCCCCCTCGGGGAAGAAGACGATCGTGAGCGCGTCGGTCACGTGGGCCTCCGGATCGTTGCGAACCTGCGGCGTCGGGTGGTCGCGGAGACGATACCGTGCCGGACCGGTTCCGCGAGGGGTGGCGGCAATCCGAGGAACGACGATGAGCCCGGCAGGGCCGATCGGCACATCGACCATCAGGCCGAGTGAGGCTGCGCCGCACCCGCGGCGTACGCGGCGGCGCTGGTCGGCGCTGCCCTGCCGTGAGCCTGGGCGCCGGATGGTGTAGCGTTTGGCAACCGACCGACCAGTCGGTCGGTTGCATCCACACGAGCCTCTCGGAGCCAGGCGGCAGATGACCAAGCGCACCAGGCCGGATCAGACGGAACAGAGTCGCAGTCGGCGCGAGCGCATTCTCGACGCCGCCTTCACGACCTTTGCGGGTCGCGGCTACCGGGATGCGTCCGTCGACGACATCGCCGCCGCCGCAGAGACCTCGAAGGGTGGGGTCTACTTCCACTTCCCCACCAAGGAATCGATCTTCCGCGAGCTGATGCGCACCACGGCGGACAAGCTCGTCGCCAAGGTCGAGCGCGCCGTCGCCGCAGAGGACGATCCGATCGCCCAGGCCGAGATCGCCATCCGGACCGTCCTCGCGACCTTCGCCGGCCATCGGACGATGGCGCGCCTGCTGTTCCTCGACGTGATCGGAGCGGGTCGCGTCTTCCAGGCGGAGGCCAACGAACTCCACGAGCGGTTCGCCATCCTCATCCAGGGCTACCTGGACCAGGCGATCGCCGATGGCGTCATCCCGCCCACCGACACGCGGGTCACCAGCATCGCCTGGTTCGGGGCCCTCAACGAGATCGTCGGGCGATGGCTCCAGGCCGACCAGCCCGAACGACTCGAGGACGCCTACCCGGCGCTGCGGGCGATGCTGCTGCGGAGCGTCGGCGTGGCCGAGGAGCGCATCGCGCGGCTCCCCTCGCCCACGGCGCCCGGCGCCTTCCCGGAGGCAGCGCGATGAGCGCCGTGGATGCCCTGGGGGCACGTCCGGGTGCCGGAGTGACCGCGGGGGTGGTCGAGACGATCCAGCCGACGCACCTCTCAGCCGCCACCGGATCCGCCGAGCCGTTCGATCCGATCGCCGTCTACTGGGCCGCGGTGGAAGCCGGGCTCGAAGCGGTCCTCTGGCTTCGCGCATCCGAGGATCTGGCCATGGTCGGCATCGGTCACGCGTGGTCCGTGGAGGCTGAGGGCGAATCTCGTTTCGCCAGCGCCAACGCCGCCTGGCAGGCGGTCGCCGACTCGCTTGGACCGGATGACCCATCCCTGCCGCGTGGCGTCGGGCCGGTGGCTCTCGGGGCGCTCGGATTCACCGGTCGACGGCCGCCCGCGGGCGATGTCTGGGAGCCGTTCGGCGCCGCCTCGTTGGTCCTGCCGGAGGTGATCCTCGCCCGGACCGGTGGCGGCTCGTGGATCACCACGATGACACCCAGGGCCCGGGAGGCCGACGCCCGCCGAGCTCACGAGCGGCTCCTTGCGCGTGCCCGCGAGCTCACGCCCGGTCCCGGCGGCCTCGTGGCGCGACCGGTCGTCCAGCGGATGTCCATCGTGGATCAACAGCCGGACGAGACGTCGTGGCGACGGACGGTCGGGCTGTTCGCCGGCGCGGTCGGACGCGGCCGGCTGGACAAGGTCGTGCTGGCTCGGCGGGTCGTGCTCGCCTCGCCCGCGGATCTGGACGTCGAAAACGCGCTGCGCCGGCTTGCGGCCGCCGCCCCGGAGAGCACGGTCTTCGCCTTCCGGCGCGCCGGGCGGACGTTCCTGGGGGCCACGCCCGAGCGGCTCATCCGCACGGATGGGCGCGAGTTCCGGACCGTCGCCATCGCCGGTTCCACGGGTCGCGGCGCGGACCCAGCCGGGGACGCCCAGCTCGCCGCTGCCCTGCTGGCGTCGGAGAAGGAGCGCGAGGAGCACGACGTCGTCGTGGCTGCGCTCCGCGACCGACTGGGCCCGATCTCCGGCCGACTGGAGATCGCCGCGGAGCCCCGCGTCCTGACCCTTCGCCACGTCCAGCACCTGATCACCGAGATCGAGGGTACGGTCCATGAGCGCAAGGGCCTGCTGGCCCTTGCCGAACGGCTGCATCCGACCCCGGCGGTCGGCGGGGAACCGCGCGACCTCGCGCTGGCCCTGATCGACGAATACGAGGGCTTCGAGCGCGGCTGGTACGCAGGACCGATCGGATGGCTCGGCCCCGACGGTGACGGGGAGCTGATGGTCGCGCTCAGGAGCGGGGTCGTCGACCGCACGCAGGCCACCCTGTTCGCGGGCTGTGGGATCGTCGCCGATTCCGATCCCGACCGCGAATGGGAGGAGTCACGGATGAAGCTCAAGGCCGTGGCATCCGCGCTCGGACGCCCGGGAGACGAGCCGTGACAGCCCAAGCCCTCTCGGTCCTCGTGCGCGCGTTCGTCGAGGAGCTCGTGCGCGCGGGCGTCCGCGAAGCCGTGATCTGCCCGGGTTCACGGTCCACGCCCCTCGCACTCGCGCTCGCCGCGCACGATGGCCTGGACACACGCGTCCTCATCGACGAACGATCGGCCGGATTCTTCGCCCTCGGGATGGCGCGCACCAGCGAGCGGCCGATCGTCCTCCTGGCGACCTCCGGCACGGCCGTGGTGAACTTCGCTCCGGCGGTCGTCGAGGCATCTCTCGCGCGTGTGCCGCTTGTGGTGGTGACCGCGGACCGGCCCGCTGAATTGCGTGATCGTGGCGCACCCCAGACCATCGATCAGGTCCGGCTGTACGGCAGCCACGTGCGGTGGTCCACGGAGTTGCCGCTGGCGGACGATACGCCCGAGACCCTGGCCCACGTCCGCTCGGTCGCCGGTCGCGCCGTCGCCACGGCGCTTGGCAGCCCGGCCGGCCCGGTCCATGTCAATGCCCCGTTCCGCGAACCGCTCGTGCCGACGGGCACGCTGGGCGCCTGGCCCGAGCTCCCGGGTCCCGACCGCGGAGATCCGGCAGGTGGGCACGCGTTCTCCGAGGCGACCCGAGGCCCGCGTCGGCTGTCGCGGGCCGATCTTGCCCGCATGGCAGACCGCATCGCCGCCACGCCGAGGGGGTTGATCGTCGCCGGTCCGATGGAAACCTCGGGGGCAGCGGAGGCGATCGCCGGACTGGCCGTCGCGACCGGCTACCCGATCCTCGCCGACCCGCTGTCCGGGATGCGGACCGGGCCGCACGACCTGTCGCATGTCCTGGCCAGGGGCGACCAGCTGGCGAGGCCTGGCCCGTGGATCGATCGCCATCTGCCGGACCTCGTGATCCGCTTCGGGGCGATGCCGACATCCAAGCCCCTGGTCGAGCTGCTCAGGCATGCGCAACCGGCCCTCTACGTCGTCGACGGTGATGCGGGATGGCGCGAGGCGACCCTTCTCCCGGCCGAATTCGTCCATGCGGACGGCGCCGCGACCGCGTCCGACCTCGCAGGGGCCCTCGTCCTTCGTATCCCGCCTGGCGACGACGACGAGATCGCGGTACAGCGCCGCAAGTGGACGGGCGACTGGCTCGCGGCCGAGGCGGCTGCCGACAGGACCATGCGCGCCTGGCTGGCCGATCTCGACGAGCCGTTCGAGGGGGCCCCCTTTGCCCTCCTGCCCGAGATCCTCAGCGACGATGCCGTCGTGTGGGCCGGTAGCTCCATGCCGGTACGCGACCTCGATGGCTGGCTGCCAACGACGCAACGGGCGATCAGGATCGAGGCGAACCGGGGGGCGAACGGCATCGACGGGGTGATGTCCGCCGCGCTCGGCGCAGCAGCCGTCGCCCGGGGCCCGGTCGTGCTCGTGCTCGGAGACCTCTCGTTCCTGCACGATCTCGGCGCCCTCGTCACCGCGCGGATCGCGGACGTCCCCCTCACGGTCGTGGTCATCAACAACGACGGCGGCGGGATCTTCTCGTTCCTGCCCCAAGCGGCCACGATCGCTCCGGGGGTCGGGCTGCCCGATCGCTACGAACAGCTGTTCGGCACGCCTCACGGCATCGCGCTCGGACCGATCGTCGAAGGGCTCGGGCATCGCCATCGGCTGGTGGACGAGCGATCGCTCGCCGCGGCCCTGGGCGACGCGATCCGACAGTCCGGCCTGACCGTGCTGGAGCTCCGGACCGACAGACCGCGGAATGTGGAGCTGCACAGGCAGGCGGCAGCGGCGGCGGCGGCCGCGATCGCCCGGTCATCAGGAGGCGGACCGGAAGCGGCGGGCGCACCCGGGGTCAGCTCGTGAGCCGGATCCTCGTCAGGGGCAATCGATACGAGGTCCGGACCGGCGGCCGCGGAACGGCCGTGCTGCTGGTCCACGGGTTCACCGGTCGCGGCGCGGACTGGTCGGCCTTCCTGCCGGCACTGCGTCGGAGCCATACCACCGTGGTCGTGGACCTGCTGGGCCACGGTCGATCGGATGCGCCGCGCGACCCCGCCTGCCACGCCATCGAGCGGCAGGCCGCGGATCTCGCCGAGGTCCTGCGCCGGCTGGGCACCGCGCCGGCCGTCGCCGTCGGCTATTCGATGGGGGCGCGCATCGTGCTCCGGCTGGCCATGGACGCGCCGGGGGTCGTCAGCGGCCTGATCCTCGAAAGCCCGTCGGCCGGGATCGCGGATCGGGACGAGCGGCAGGCCCGGCGTGCCGCCGACGACGCCCAGGCCGATAGGATCGAGGGCGAGGGCATCGAGGCTTTCGTCGCGAGCTGGGAAGCGAGTCCGCTGTTCGCCGCCGAGCGTCGCCTGCCGGCCGCGGTCCGGGATGACATCCGGGCGACGCGGCTGCGCAACCGGAGCGACGGCCTGGCCGCCTCCCTGCGGGGGGCTGGACAGGGGGCGATGGAGCCCCTCCATGACCGGCTCGCCTCGATCGCCTGTCCTGCCCTCGTCGTCGCCGGCGACCTCGACCCCGTGGGGGTCCGGCGCGCCCGCGATGTCGCCGGGCGGATCCCGTCCGCCGGTCTCGTCGTGCTTCCGAAGACCGGCCACGCGCCACACCGCGAGGACCCCGCCCGATTCCGCCATCTCCTCATCGATCAGCTCACCGCATGGAGTACCGCATGACTGCCTGGACCACCGTCGCCGAATATGGGGACATCCGCTTCGATCGCACCGAATCGGGGATCGCCAGGATCACGATCGACCGCCCGGAGGTCCACAACGCCTTCCGACCGGAGACCGTAACCGAGCTCATCGACGCCTTCGCGCGTGTCCGCGACGACCCCACCATCGGGTGCGTCCTGCTCACCGGCGCGGGCGACAAGGCCTTCTGCTCCGGCGGCGACCAGCGCTACAAGAGCCACGCCGGCGGCTACGTCGGCAGTGACGGGATCGCCCGTCTCAACGTGCTCGACCTCCAGCGTCAGATCCGGTCGCTGCCGGTCCCGGTCATCGCGCTCGTCAACGGCTACGCGATCGGCGGAGGACACGTCCTCCACATCGTGTGTGACCTGTCCCTGGCATCCGACAACGCGATCTTCGGGCAGGTGGGTCCGAAGGTCGGCAGCTTCGATGCGGGCTTCGGGATCGGACTCCTGGCCCGACTCGTCGGCGACAAGAAGGCCAAGGAGATCTGGTTCCTGTGTCGGCAGTACGACGCGTCCGAGGCACTCGCCATGGGCCTTGTCAACAAGGTGGTTCCGCTCGCTGACCTGGAGGCCGAGGGCGTCGCCTGGGCCGACGAGATCCTCGAGATGAGTCCGACCGCGATCCGCTTCCTGAAGTCGGCGTTCCTCGTCGCCACGGACGGCCTGGCCGGGCTCCAGGAGTTCGCCGGGAACGCCACGGGCCTGTACTACACGACGGATGAGGCACACGAGGGGTCGCAGGCCTTCCTGGACAAGCGGCGGCCGGACTTCACGCGCTTCCCGCGCCGGCCATGACGGCGCCGGCCGAGGCCGGGTCTCGCCCATCGGCCCTGCAGACCTGGTGGCTGGCGATCCGGCCGGCGACCCTGCCGGCGGCCGTCGCTCCGGTCCTGGTCGGCATCGGGGCCTCGATGGGCGCGGGATCCGCGTTCCGTCCTGACACGGCCGCGGCATGTCTCGCCGTCGCGTTGCTCCTCCAGGTCGCCGCCAACCTCGCCAACGATCTGTCCGACTTCCACCGGGGAGCCGACACGGCCGATCGGACGGGTCCGCTGCGCGTCGCGGCGGCCGGGCTCCTCACGACGCGTCGGCTGGAGGCGGGGATCGCGGTCGTGCTCGCCCTGGCCGCCGTGGTGGGGCTCTACCTCGTCATCGTCGGCGGTCCCGCCCTGCTGGTCGTCGGGGCGCTCGCGATGGTCGCGACGCTGGCCTACACGGGCGGTCCCTGGCCCTACGGGTATCGAGGCCTCGGCGAGGTCTTCGTGTTCGTGTTCTTCGGCCTCGTCGCCGTGGTCGGGACCGCGTACCTGCAGGCGCTCCGCCTGGAACCGCTGTTCTGGCTGGCGGCGATCCCGGTCGGTTCGCTGATCACGGCGATCCTCGTCGTCAACAACCTGCGCGACATCCCCACGGACCGAGCGGCTGGCAAGCGGACCCTGGCGGTGACCTTCGGGGAAGGCTTCGCGAAGGCCGAGTACGCCGCGCTCCTCGGCGCGGCGGCGCTCGTCCCGCTCGCGCTGGCCGCCACCGGGCAGGGCAGCCCGGCGGTCCTGCTGCCCCTCCTGTCTGTCGTCATCGCCATCCGACCACTGCAGCGAGTCATCACGCTGGGACCGGACGTGGATCGACGCTCGCTGAACCCGGTCCTCAAGGCCACCGCCCGACTGTCACTGGTGTACGGCGTCCTCTTCGCGCTGGGCCTGGCCCTCGGCAGGAGTGTCGCGTCGGGGGCGGCCGGATGACCGGGCCGGCCGACCGCGAGTCGATCGTCGTGGCCAAGGCATCGGCCGTGCGCGTCCGGATACCGTTCCGGCAGCCGTTCCGATCCGCCGCGGGTGTCTTCCAGCAGCGGGACGCCTGGATCGTCCGCCTGCGCGATCGCGACGGGTACGAGGGCTTTGGCGAGGCGAGCCTTGCGCCGGCCGACAGTGCCCGCGCCACGGACCGCCTGGCCTCGGCGATCGGCAACGCGATGGACCGGATCGGCAGCGATGGCGAGCTGGCGGAGTGGCTGGCACCACCGCCGGCCTTGGAGGATGCCGCGAGCGACGGGGGCGAGGAACCGACCGGGAGCACCGGAGACCGTGCGGCGCGCGCGGTCCGCGCCGCGATCGAGGGCGCCGCCCTCGATCTGGGGCTCGTCGATCTCGGAGTCGAGGCGGCCGCCGTCGTCACCCTCAACGCCACGATCGGGACGGAGGACCACGACGCGAGCCGGGCTGCTGCCCAGGTCGCGGTCGACCATGGATACCGGTGCCTCAAGCTCAAGGGCGGCTCGGAGCGTTCCACCGCGGATCTCATGCGGCGGATCGCGGCCATCCGGGAAGCGGTCGGACCGGACGTGGCCCTGCGACTGGACGTCAACGGCGCGTGGGACGAGGCGACGGCGCTGGAGCGCCTGGCCGCGCTTGCCGGACTGCGCCTGGCCTACGTGGAACAGCCGCTCCCACCCGGTGACCCAGCCAGACTCGCCTCGCTCCGGCACGCCTCGGGCGTTCGGATCGCAGCCGACGAATCCGTCGCCTCCCTCACGGCTGCGCGACGACTCATCGCCGCGGACGCCGTGGACGTGCTCGTGGTCAAGCCCGCGCGGGTCGGGGGCCCGGGTCCGGCAACCGCCATCGTCAGGGATGCGCTGGCAGCGGACGTGGGGGTCACCGTCTCGACCTTGCTGGAGACGGGCATCGGGCTGGCGGCGGCGGCCCGCGTCGCAGCGGCGCTGCCCGACCGGGGGTACGCCCACGGTCTCGCCACGGGCGACCTGCTCGCCAGCGATCTGCTCACCTCCCCCCTGGCGGTCGAGCGGGGTCGACTTGCCGTGCCCGAGCCCGGCCTCCGGCTCGACGAGGGGGCCGTGGCTCGCTGGGCCGTCGATCACGCCGGGGCCCCATGGTGAGCGCGTCCGGCGGGACATCGCTGCTCCCCGACCTGGCCCGTCGACATGCGGCGGGGCGCCCCGACGCGCCCGCGATCCTGGACGTTGCCACCGGTCGGGTCCTGACGTGGTCCGACCTGGATCGGAGCGCCGAAGCGATCGCCGACGAGGCGAGAACCCAGGGCCTTCGGCCGGGCGATCGGGTCGGGCTGGCCGTGAGCGGGAGCCTGCTCGGGGTGGTGGCGCTCCACGGCCTCCCGAGAGCGGGCGTCTCGTCCCTTCTCGTGCATCCGAGGCTCACGCCGGTCGAGGTCGAGGCGCTCCTTGCCGGGGCGGCGTGCAGCACGCTCGTCATCGATCCTGCGACCGGGATCGTGGCTCCCCGCGGGGTCGCGACGATACGACTCCAGGCGGCGGACACGACCCCGGCGGCCGAACCTGGCCCTCGGACGGATCCGAGCTCCCCCTCGCTACCGGAACTCATCGTCCCGACCGCGGCGACCACCGGCGCATCCAGGCTGGCCCGCCTCCCGCTCGATCGGATCGCCGCCAGCGCAGCGGCCTGGAACGCGTTCCTGCCACCGCCCTCCGGCTGGCTGCTGTCGCTCGGGCTCGCCCATGTCGCCGGGATCGGGGTCGTTTCCCGAGCGGCCGCCACGGGCAGCCCGATCGCGATCCCGGCCGACCTTTCGGCCCGTGGACTCCTCGAGGCGATCGAATCGGCCCGGGAGCTGGGCATCGTCGCCAGCCATCTATCGCTGGTCGCCACCCAACTGGCCGCGATCCTGGATATCGCGGGGCAGGATGTCGACGGCGTCGCGTCCGGCGGGGGGACGCGAGATCGCCGGTTCCGGGCGCCGGACGGCCTGGCCGCCGTGATCCTGGGGGGCGGACCGCTCCCCGAGCCCCTACTGCGGCGAGCGCTGGCGGCGGGCTGGCCGGTGATCCCGTCGTACGGCATGACCGAGACGGCGTCCGGGGTCGTCGCCATGCCGACGGCCGAGGTCGCGGCGCATCCCGGATCCGCGGGCCGCCCGCTGCCGGGCGTCGAGGTCCGGATCGACGAGGGTCGCATCGCCGTGCGTGGACCGATGGTCTTCGCCGGCTACCTCGCTCAGGGCAGCGCCGCCACGCGACCGACCGGCGACGGATGGCTGCAGACCGGCGATCTCGGAACGATCGACGCCGATGGTCGACTCACGGTGATCGGTCGCAGCGACGACGTGATCGTGTCCGGCGGCGAGAAGGTCGTGCCGGCCGAGGTCGAAGCCGCCCTGCGGGAGCTGCCCGACGTCCGGGACGTCGCGGTCGTCGGGGTTCCCGATGCCACGTGGGGACAGACCCCGGTCGCGGTGGTCGTCCTGGAGTCCGGCTCGGATCCCACGGATGACGATCTTCGAGCCCATGCCTGGGCCAGGCTGGCCCGCCACAAGGTGCCGACGCGCTTCGTGCGGGTGCCGGAGCTGCCGCGGAACGCGATGGGCAAGGTGGTCCGCGCTGACGTCATGGCCCTTGTCCGGGAGAGCGGGGCCGCCGGCCAACCTGCGGCCCTCGGACCGAGGCACAGGACGATCATCGTCGACGATGGCCAGCCCGTCGCCATCCGCGAGCTCGCGGCCGCTTCGGCGGATCCAGACGGCGTGACGGTCGTCCTCCTCCACGCCACCCTGTCCGCCTCGGGCCAGCTCGTGGCGCTGGCCCGCCAGCTCGCGGCCCGGGCGCGGGTCGTCCTCGTCGACCGCCGCGGCAGCGGCGACAGCCCGATGGCGAACCCCGAGCCGGTACCCGTGGCGCGTCACGTGGCCGATGTGGTCGACGTACTCGACGACCTCCGGGCCGAGCGCGTGGTCATCGTCGGCCACAGTTTCGGCGGCGTGGTCGCACTCGAGGCCGCCGCCCGCCACCCCGATCGCATCGCCTCCGTCATCGCGTGGGAGCCACCCTACCTCGCCGTTGCGGCCGAGCCGGTTCGAGCCGCCATGTCCAGCGTCGCCGCGGATGTTGCCGGCGCCTTTGCGAGGGGCGGCTCGACGGCCGCCGCCCGCTCATTCCTCGACGCCGTCGCCGGCGCGGGTGCCTGGGATCGGCTGCACCCCCGCCAGCGCCGGGCCATCGGTCGCGAGGGAACCGGGGCGCTGGCCGATGCGGCGATGGAGGGCCTTGAACCGGACGGTCTGGGACGGATCATCTGCCCGGTGACGCTGGCGACCGGCGACGCCAGTGAGCCCTTCTACGCCCCCATCGCCGATGCGTTGGCCGCCCGGGTCGGACCGAGGGCCGAGCGCATCCATCTGCCGGGGCTCCGACATCCGGCCCCGATCACCGACCCGTCCGCCATCGCCGGCCTCATCCTGTCCCGACTCGACGGGACCACGAGCCTGGAGACCCACCCGTGACCGACCCTCAGCGCCAAGCCTCCACCCCGTCCGGCCGGGCGACCGATCAGGGCAATGCCGCCCCGCCGACCGATGTCGGCGCGATGTTCGATCGCATCTCCGGCGTCTACGACGTCATGAACGCGATCATCAGCGGCTTCCAGGAACCGCGCTGGCGTCGCCGGGCGGTCCTGGCCGCCGGGGTCGGGGTCGGTGACTCCGTGATCGACGTCGCGACGGGGACCGGGAAGGTCGCTGCCTCGCTCAGGGATCAGGTCGGGTCATCCGGGCGGGTGCTTGGCGTGGACCTGGCACCTCGGATGATCCAGCGCGCCCGACGCACGTACGCGGACCGTGCCGGCCTGGAGTTCGTCGTCGGCAATGCCATGGAGCTGCCGGCTGACGATTCGGCGTTTGACGCGGCGACGATCGCCTTCGGGATGCGCAACCTGCCCGACTATGGTCTCGGATTCGCGGAGATGCGCCGCGTGGTCCGACCGGGCGGGCGGGTCGTCTGCCTCGAGATCGCTCGGCCGAACCATCTCATCGCAAGGCTCGCCCGGATCTGGTTCGAGCGGATCGTGCCCTGGATCGGGCGACTTGCCGGCCAGGGTGACGCCTACGGCTATCTCGTCGAGAGCGTCCGCAACTACCCGGGCCCTGAGCGGATGGCCGAGGTCATGCGCGAAGCGGGACTGGTCGACGTCAACTGGACCCCGATGACGCTCGGGATGGTGACCATCCACGTCGGGCGCCGACCGCCCGGATGACCGACGCCGGGTCAGCCGCCATCCCTCCGCTCGCACTCGCCGACGCGGATCCTGACGACCCGGGCGATGAGCTCAAGCGGCAGCGGCTGGTCCGCGGGGAACCGGATCGTCCCCTTGCCCGCCAGGTACGGCCGAAGCTCATCGCCCAGGGCCTCGACCACCGCGGCACTGGCCGGGAACAGGCTGTAGTGCCGCTTGAACGCGTCATAGGAGACGATCAGGCGCCCGTTGACCCGCAGCGACGGCATGCGGTAGGCGATGACCTCGTTGGCGCCCGGCGCCGCCGTCCCGACCGTTCGCCGGATTGTCTCCAGGGCGGTGCGCCGGTCGTCCGGCAGGGTCGCCAGGTAGGCGTCGATGGCCTTCGACTGCTCCGATCGATGTGGTCCGGACAGCAACGCTAGACCGCCACGTCGCGTCGGTCGAACACGACCCCGCCCAGCGCCACGAGCACGAGACTGGCGACAGTCAGGACGGCGCAATCCGCGACCTGCAGGCCGTCCCGCAGCGGAGCGCCGCCGGCCTGGTAGTAGAACGGCGACAGAGCCTGGATCCACTCGAGCCCGCTGACGCTCGCGGCCAGGTTGTTGGCCAGGAAACCCGCGACGCCGACGATCGCGACGGTCGCATTGGCCAGGTTTCGGCGACCGGTCGCAGCCCCCAGCGCCAGCGCGAGGGCCCCGAAGAAGACCCCCAGCAGGGCCAGCTGCGCGGACGCCGCAAGGATATTTGCCGGCTCGAGATCGTCGAGCTGCGCGGGACCGGACATCGCGATGAGCGCCAGGGCCAGGACCAGGCCCGCCGTGACCATCGCGACGATGAGCGCCGCGAAGCGCTGGAGGACGACGCCCCAGCGGGTGACCGGGTGGGCAAGCGTCAGGTCGAGGCGGCCGGCCTCTTCCTCGCCCGCGATCGCGGCACCTCCGAGTGCGGCCGCGAAGACCAGCACAAGGGCGGGCCCGAGCAGGCCGAAGGTGGTCGACCCGACGTATCCCGCGGCGGAGCTGATGTCCGTGAAACCGATCGCGTCGAGCAGGCCCTCCGGATAGGCCTTGATCGCGCCCGCCATCTCGGGCGTGTTCACGATCGAGAAGAACGCGGCGTACAGACATCCGACCGCCGTGATCCCGATGATCCAGCCGATGATGGCCCGTCGTCCGTCCCACAGGGTCTTGCCGAAGACGCTACGCAGCATCGCCGGTCCCCTCGGGCTGATCGGTGCCGGCACCGCCCCGGTAGTAGGCGAAGAACAACTCCTCCAGATCGGGTTCGCGGACGGTCAGGCTGGCGACTCCGAACCGCGCCAAGGCCTTGACCAGCTCGTCCGCCCGGCCGGCCAGTCGGCAGCGCAGCACCGCGCCGTCAAGCTCGAGGTCGATCAGGTCGGGTAGCCCCTCGAACGCGGCCCAGGGGACCGCGGCATCGAACTGCACCTCCACCCGTCGGACTGCCCGGCGCCGAAGCGTCTCGACCGACTCCACCGCGACGAGGATCCCGTCCCGGATGATCCCCACGCGGTCGGCGCTCTGCTGGACCTCGCTCAGCACATGGGACGACATGAAGACGGTCTGGCCGGCTGCGCGTGCCTCGCCGACGAGGGCGAGGAATCGCTGTTGCATGAGCGGATCGAGGCCGGCGGTGGGTTCATCGAGGATGAGCAACTCGGGCTCGTGCATGAACGCCTGCACGACTGCGACCTTCTGGCGATTGCCCTTCGACATGCTCCCGATCCGGAGCTCGAGGTCCAGCTCGAACCGTTCGGCGAGCGCCTCGATCCGCCCCGCGTCGACGCCGCCGCGCAGGTAGCCGAGATACGTGAGCA
>Ga0224505_10001403_pt1 | contig 15248 bp, 15 predicted proteins | sample SF_Jan12_sed_USG_FD_169102 | JGI IMG/M metagenome (GOLD analysis project Ga0224505, IMG submission 169102) | Sediment microbial communities from San Francisco Bay, California, United States - SF_Jan12_sed_USGS_4_1 | ecosystem: Environmental > Aquatic > Marine > Sediment | place: USA: California... | reverse complement strand
GATACGATAGAGATGGCCCCGTCGGAGGCGGGAGCAGAGCGAGCAGGTCGTCTCTCCTTCGGGAATGAGCCGCTTGACGATCGAGTAGGTATCGCGTGCCTCGATATGGAACGGGATACCGCGGCCGGCGAGGTACTGCGGAAGCACCTGTTCGGGGAAGCCTGGTTGTCGTTGGTCCAAATTCACTGCGATCAGGTCGAACCGGATCGGCGCCCGTTGTTGCAAAACGAGCAAGATATCCAACAACCCGTAACTGTCCTTCCCGCCAGATAGGCACACCATCACCTTGTCGCCGTCCTCTATGAGGTGATAGTCCGCAATGGCCCGTCCGACCAGTCGGCACAGGCGTGTTTGCATCTTCTCCGTCGCTTCGTCTAGTTTAGGGAGAGCAGTTGGACTCGCTGGATTAATCATAGCCCGATTGTAGCGACCCCATGGTGGTGCTGTCGACTGCTCGGCTCATGTAAAGGTGACCGGATCATCTATGGCCCAATCGATTCTCTTCGTCTGTACCGGCAATGTCTTCCGAAGCATGACGGCTGAATATGCGTTGCGAGCCCAACAGAAGGAGCCATCGACCTATCGTGTTGAATCAGCGGGCATCGACGCTAAATCACAAAAGATTCATCCCGTGATTCTCAACCGGCTGCGCCTCAAAGGCGTCGATCCAGCCAGCCACGTTCCTCGCATTCTGACAAAGGAATTGATCCAACGGAGCGATCTCATCATCGCCATGGGTTTGGGGCATCGCGAATTCATGGAGAGTAAGTTTGGACTGAAAACCCCGCTGTTTAATGAGGTCGCCTTCGGTAAGAACTCACCGATTCTTGATCTCCACGAAGCTCTGCCGAATTGGGAACGGGATATCGTCGAGGCGCGCGAGTATGTGGAGTCAGTCATTGATCAGATCTGGGACTCCATACCGGCTCTGATGGCTCGGCTCTCTCAGTTTTCCGGGCAGCAAGATCCCCGCAAGCCATAACTCCAGTTCAAACTGGTACGCCTCCGGACAATTTCCTCCTCATTTCGTGATGACCCAGACAGCTGGGAGCCCATCACCGACAATATCCCCTGTGGAGGCTATAGTTTTTCATGCACTCTGCCGACAGGCCTTAGTGGAAGGCCTTTCATATGGACCGCATGGTATCCGACATACTCAAGACACCGATCATCAGCCAGGACGATGTCCCGTGGGCTGCATGGTCCGACGAGGCGCTCTTGGATCTGCCGATGTGCGATTTGCAGATCGGACTAAAGGGCAGTTTTGTCGAGCAGCCGATCGCAGAATTGACCCGGGAACTGGAACAGCGTGGACTCCAATTCCGTCCCCACTTTTGGCTGTCGAACGAGTGGTTTACTCCCGACGGAGTGCCTGGCATTGCTGTTCCCTTTTACCTCGCTCATCCACGATTGGCGAAACTCGAACAGGCTCAGATGTTGGAAGTGGAAGGCGGGACAACCGAGTGGTGCCTACGGATTCTCCGCCATGAAGCCGGCCACGCCATCGAAAACGCCTACAAGATCCGCCGCCGGAAAACCAGGCAGGACATGTTTGGAAAGTCGTCGCAACGGTACCCGCTCTATTACTCACCACGGCCCTACAGTCGCAGTTTCGTCCGCCACCTAGATTTATGGTATGCACAGAGCCATCCCGACGAGGATTTCGCCGAGACCTTTGCCGTGTGGTTGACGCCGGACTCACTCTGGCAGGAACGGTATCGCGGATGGCCGGTATTGAAAAAGCTTCGCTACGTTGATGGACTCATGAAGGAGCTCACCGACACGCCGCCCTGTGTCACCACACAGGAGGAAGTCGATGCACTGCCGACGCTCAAGAAGACCCTGCGGGAACACTACGAACGCAAACGTCGACATTACGGCGTCGACCGGCATCTCCAATATGACCCCGACCTCAAACGCCTGTTTTCCTCTCTGCCTGCCCATGCCAGTAAAGTCAGTGCTGCGTCCTTTCTGAATCGGTTCCGACGAGAGGTGCGGAAGAAAGTTGCGAGTTGGACCGGTGAGTATCAGTACACCATCGATCAGGTGCTGGAAGACATGATCCGGCGCTGTCGTGAGCTGAATCTTCGACTGCCGATGGCCGAAGAACAGGCCAAACTCGATTTTACGATTTTGCTGACAGTCCACACCATGAACTTTCTGCGAAGTGGACGGCATCGGGTGGCCTTATGAAGCGATTGCGCGTGCTCGTCCTCATGCATGAGGATCTCGTCCCACCCGAAGAGGTGAATGGCTATGATCTCACGTCTGTTGCCTGGCGGACGGAGTACGACGTCGTCTCGACCCTGAAGAAACTGGGGCATGACGTCCAGCCACTCGGCGTCAAGAGTGATCTCAGCGTGATTCACTCGGCCATCGAGCAGTGGAAGCCGGATATCGCCTTTAATCTTTTGGAAGAGTTCGACGGCGTGGCAGTCTATGATCAACACGTGGTCGCCTATCTCGAACTGTTGCACATGCCGTATACCGGCTGTAACCCCCGCGGTCTCATGTTGGCACGAGATAAGGTCCTGACCAAAAAGGTGCTGGCCTTCCATCGGATCCCCTATCCCGACTTCATGGAAGTTCCACAAGGACGCGCGACCAAACGGCCGAAGCAGCTTCCCTTTCCGCTGATCGTCAAGTCCGTGACCGAAGAGGCCTCGCTGGGGATCTCGCAAGCCTCCATTGTGGAAGACGATGACAAGCTGACCGAGCGGGTGGGCTTCGTCCACAATAGTGTGGGAAGTGGAGCCTTGGTGGAGCAATATATCGAAGGTCGTGAGTTTTATGTGGGTATCATCGGCAATGGACACCTACAAGTGTTGCCCGTGTGGGAGCTCATCATGGACAAGTTGCCAGATGACGCCAAACGCATCGCAACTGAACGGGTGAAATGGAGCCGGAAGTATCAGCAGAAATATGGCATCACGTCCCGAGAAGCCAAAAACCTGCCCGAGGGGAAGGCTCAAGAAATCCAAGACCTGGCCAAACGGGTCTATCGCGCGCTCGGACTCAGCGGCTATGCTCGCATTGATCTACGAATGGACGCCGAAGGCCAACTCTATGTGCTGGAAGCTAATCCCAACCCACAAATCGCGGAAGACGAAGACTTTGCCGATTCCGCAAAAGAGACGGGCTACGACTATAAGGACCTGCTGCAGGAACTCCTCAATGTCGGCCTCCGCTGGCGCTCTGCCAAGGCGGCGTGAACTCCCCGCCAAGTCTGGCTGTCGAAATCCATGTCGAGCTGAGACTCACACAGGACTGTAGCTACGACCGTTGCTCGTCCGATTCAACTGGTCCATTTCCCTCACTTCCTTGAGCATTCCTTCTCTCTATGAAATAGTGAGGACACAGTGCGCATCGCCTTTTACTTGAGCCAACTCCCATTCCTTTCAGCTTTGGAGGCAGACCTATGATGCCAGTACTCACCGCTTACCGACATGCGTGGTGGCTCCCGGCCTTGCTGGTCTTGGCAACAGGTTGCGCCCAGACGGTTGCGCAGGAACAGTTGTCCCAGGAGTATCTTGGAATAGGAATCGTGTCTGGAACACTGGGTGAACAGAAACGTCTGGGATTATCTACCGGGGATCTTCCCCCCACATCGGTGGTCGGCCAAGTCCTGGCTGTGGAAGGTGCCGCCTACCTGATTCGTGACGCCCAGGGACGGGAACGCCGTCTTCCGCATGATGAGAACACCAGGATCGACCGTCCGGCACATGTAGGTGATCAGATTCAATCCTGGCTCGACCGTCACGGCCGCGCCGTGTTGATCCGGAGCCTTGATGCCAACGGACGATAGCGGTCGCCAAGACCGCCCACGCCTTCGATGACTCTCTATCAAAGGACCCCGGGGTGAAGGAGTGGAGGCAGCGAGGTTTGAATGGTTTCGAGAACCGCCAAGACAGCGAGCTTACACCAGATCATCCAGGATGATGCACTCGATCTCCTTGACTCGCCGGAGGCCGCGATCATTTCCGTAAAATCGCACGGCTTTATGACCGATAGCCGTCGCAAGCTGGACCGCATCGGGCGTGCTCAGCCGGTAACGCGCACGTAATTCAGCTGCTCGATCAGCCAGATCCATCGTCAGCGGAATCCATTCGAGCTTCGGATAGGTACTGGTCAAAGCAAAAATTGTTTGCGCCAATTCCTCCTTCTGATCACGATATGGCTGAACCAGGAGCTCTAAAAGCGTGACCGTGGACGTGACGGCTGGGTTCTGCCCTCGTTCAATGAGGGCAAACAGCGACGCACACCACGCTCCGTATCGTGGATGGCCCTCTAGAAAATAGATGAAGACGTTGGTGTCAAGCCCAATGCGCTGGCGTTGGCTGGGGAGAGCTTGGAACAAGGGCGTCTCTACCACGACCGCCGTTCACGTTTCAGGTAATCAGAGGGATAGGTACCCTTGGCAAGCCCCTGCAAGACCTTGGCATACCGTTTCGGTTTTGGCATGATCAGCGTCAGATCGTTCTTGACGACCACCAGCAACTCATCGCCCCCTTTGACGCCCATCGCTTGCCGAGCTTCTTTGGGTATGACAATTTGATTCTTGCTGCTGAGCTTCTGAACAGCCATGCTGCACCTCTTTTACAGATGCTTTACCTTATCACATCCACGTAAAGCACGACAATATTGTGGTAACGTATGATCACTCTCATAGTGAATCGGGCACACATCACTTCATAATCATCCTATTCGCCCATCGGCTTACTACTCCCTGACCAGGGCGTAAGAGCGAGTGTTTCGAATTGGGGCATCTGAACAGAGGCAGGCATTGCCAAGCGTGTCCTACGAGCCTGCATTATTCATGACGGTTCGTCGCGAAATCGCGCAGTCGCGTCGCGAGACGGGCACGCAGAGCCCCGAGAAAACGAGGCATACTTGAAACAGTATGTCGAGGTTGCGAGGGGCGAGCCTGCCCGCCAAAGGCTCGTCGCAGCAGCGAATTCGCGATTGCAGCAGAAGTGTTCATGAATAATGCAGGCTGGGGCAGCCGCAGAATATCGTGCCGCAACACTCACAGAGGCGACCGTGTTGCCCCGGCCTGCCTTCCCATCAGGCAGGGGCTACAGCCCCACCGCCCGATGCGTCTCATACGTCATCACGCCAAGAAATCCTGCAAGCAGCAGATAGTAGGTGGCGTAGCTCCATCGCGTCGACGGAGACACATCGTAATACCGATCCGGCATCGCAGAACCAGTCCGTCGGAAGGTTGAGAGAAGGTGGGGAATCGACAGAAGCGCCAGGAGCAAGAGCATAGGACTGTGGTTCCAGAGGAAAAGGACCACGATCAAGGGGGCTCCGATCCACCATGTTTTTGGCGAGATGATTGACGTAATACGCCCGCCATCCAGCGGAGCCAGCGGGATCAAATTGAACAGATTCAGCATGAACCCCGCATAGGCCAGCGCTCGAAGGAGCGGACTCTGCAGATAATCGGCCGCATAAAAGCACCCCATCGCAGCGATGGTTCCGACAACCGGTCCGGCCATGGCGACATAGGCTTCCGTTTCCACATCCATCGGCTGTTCCTTCAGCTGGATCCAAGCTCCGACGAACGGAATGAAGGTGGGAGCGCCGACGTCCAATCCACGCTGTCTGGCCGCCATAAAATGCCCCATCTCATGGCAAAAAATTAGCCCCACGAACCCCACGGCATACCACCACCCAAAGATGAAGCTATAGGTGATGACCGATAAGAGCATCGTGCCGGAGGTCAGCAACACCTTGCCGAACTTCGCTCCGGCCAGCAGCGCAAGTAGCGTTTTCATCCCGTCCCTATCAGGCCGACGGCGTCGTGGAGGATCGCCCTTTGACCAGTTTCCAGACCAACCCGATCAGTGCCGCCCCAGCGAGGAGGATGACCTTCTTGAACGCAATGATGAGCACGAGTAATTTCGCGAACAATCCGGATTTAAATGCAGCACCGGCCACGAGTGCAGCCAACCCAACCGCCGCGACCTTATCGGTCGTACTGTCAAAGTCTACATATCGCTTGCCTTGCACAAAGTTGAGATTCGCTAGCAGGTTCGCCGCATGGGGTTTGAGCGTCGGCAACGCTGCCAGATTGGCCACGAGATTCATGCTCATGTACCCGTGGCGACCCAGTGCGAGGGTGTTGTAGTTGACCGTCGTCCCCTGGCCACCTTCGGCCGAAATGGCCCACACGACTTTGTTCGTGGCTTTATCGTAATGCGGTTTCTCTTCCCACCCACGGATGTTGAGGGGTGCCATTCCCATCTCACGCCGCTTGGCATTAGCTTCCTCCGTCCCTTCCTTAATAGATGCCAGCATCTCATCAGCATCCCAGCTTGAGGCATCTTCGTCTTCCACATACCCCGCATCGACGAATCGGATCACCACAAACCAATCACTGTCCCCCGAGCCACCCGTCACCAACCCTAACTCAGCGCCTGACGGGAAATTCCCCATCTCCTTCAACAGTCGTTGGGTGTCTTGTGGACCCAAAAACCGATAGCCTGCCGATAACGTGAGCGTCGCCTGCTCTCCAAGCGGCGCCTCCAACGGTCCCTGCTGCCAGGCATAGGAAGGTTCGGTGGATTCAGCCCAGGCGGCACCCCCCATACCCAGTAGGGCAACCAATCCCGCCACACAAAAGCGAAGCATCATGGATGTCATAAATCCTCCCAGATAGGGGGTTGTACCACGCAGCCCTACAAAACTCGTCATAAAATGCTCTATGAGCTAGTACTGACAACGTAATATAGCATCCACCAGAAAAGAAGGGCCCATGAGGAATCCGCAATGCTGACTCTCAGCATGGAGAGTTCCGCCCTAATCCCTGGAGAAGGGGAATGCCCGTGGGTCCAATTGGGTTCTGGAAGTATCTAAATTGATTCAGTGCACAGAGGTGCGTCGCCCGTTTGAGCATTGATATGCCCAAAGTCGTTCCAATCGCCCTTGCGGTAGAGATCTAGACAAACGATGCTTGCAAGAATCGCCCTCAGGCTCTCATGAGGAGGATTATTTCTGCCGAAGAGGATCGTCCCAGCGGAGATTTGAGAGCCGAGCGAAATCACGATCGGTGGAGCAGAGGGTTAACCCATGCTCGACAGCCAACGCCGCGAGGTGGGCGTCTAGGACCAGGTTCGACCGCGTGAGCGTCTCGGCCAACAAAGATCCTAGGGAAACTCTCGGTAGTGTTCAGTAGGCTGGAGGAATCCGCACAACTGACCAGGCCAACCACTCTTCAATCTGACGCTAGGGGTCAGAAGATCGGCAGCGGCTGAACGCCTGCATTTCACCCGACGCGACACCATTAGTAACAGCCCCGAAGATTCAGTGAGTTGGCCAACCGCTGGTTAAGCAGAGCCGTGAGGGGTTGTCGCAAGTGAATATTACACCTCGCGACGACCGCGAAGAGACCCGTCGCATCCGACTCGAGACGCCACACCGGCAGTTAAGGTCTCCTCGAAGGCTACCTACCCAGCGGCACGCCCAGCCGACGAACGCCCTGCTCAGACTCGTCACGAGAGCATTGTCGGAAGACCGGGTCGACGGAAGGAGGCAACGACGACCGGCATATTTTCAATCTCAGTCCATACCAGCATCACAACCTCTGGCTCGGCGCTCAACCATTGGAGCAGCAGAAGGACACCGAGGAAAACAGCGATAACGGCAGGCCAAATCATCGAGAGCGCTCCAAGCACGAGCATGAACGTGATGGCTTCCACCGTCAGGTAGCCGAACCGGCTCTTGGCTGTGATCATCAGACCCTCCTTTCGCATGCGCTTCAATCGCACGCTTACGTATGGCTGATTAGATGACTTCGACCATATTACATAGCAAGGTCTCCTAAGCAACTAGGAACTCTACTAGACAGTAATAAATCAACTAAAGCGATCCTCCGCAAAGACTATGCCGTGTCCAATCCGAAAGAAGTGCTAGATTGCGAGGATGACGTTTTCGCGTCATCTACGTGAGGAGGCAGAAAAGAGCGAATCTTTTTCGATACAGTGAATTTGATTGGATTCAGTGGATGGAACGTTCACAAACTTGGATAGTGCATAGCCACTCATTGGGATCTGCGCCCCCTAGATGTTGTATGCTCCCTTATCGTACGTACCATTACTTTTAGATACTTCCCTCTTTCTCATCCCCTCCCACACATTCCTTCCCGCCACATTTCTGTCAGGGGGAAGGAAAGATGGACACCCCGAAGATCCCCAGTTGCAAACCGGCACGAGAGGGCGTATAGGACATAGTAGGTTTTTCTCGTACCACCCAATTTTCACGAGTGCGTATCAGTCACAGATCCCGTGCTTTGGCCGGATCGCTTTCTTCTGTTTCGGTGTCGGCCGTAGGCCGTGTGAACAGAACAAGGGGGATGCTTCATGCATTGGGTGGTCATATTTTGAAACTGGATATTGTCGGATTACCGACTCTTATCATTTTGTGAGGTGGGGTCATGATACGGACAATGAAGCTTCTCTCTTATGCCTTTTTTGTCACCCTCGTGGTGAATGGACATGGACTGAGCCTGGCCGCCGGCACACAATCAGCAGTTGCTGCTACTCAAGCGACTGCCCTTCGATCGGAGGGGGGGCAGCCGCCTTTTCTGGTCGTGCTCGTCAGCTCTCTGATGCCGAACGAGACACATTCTGGTCAGCAGAACCACCAGAAGGTAGCCTCGGCTCAGCCAGCGGCATCCGATGAGCCTCCCGTTGTTTCCACCATTACGCCCATGACGTCGATCACCATTGACGTGCCCCAGGGCCAAACAGGGGAAGCCGACGCCGCGAAAGAGAAAGAACAGACTGATTCGGACGTCGAGCAAGAGAAGGCACGACTTGAGCTGCTCCTGCAGCAGCTTACGGCCAAGGAAAAGGAACTGGCCCTTTTGCGAGAAAAGACTACTGCGGCCGCCACTCAGTTGAACGCGGAAAAAACCCGTGCGGAAGCTTTGGAAGCACAGCTCAATCAGAAGGAGCAAGAACTGGCGGGGATCTGTACGCAACGAGACACCCACCAACAGATGTCGCAGGAGCTGAACCGAACGAAGAGCAATCTAGAATTGGCCAAGCAGCAAGTCGTCGACGTCGAGCGGCAATTTACGATCAGCAACGACCAGCTAGATGTCGCCATGCAGCGGATCGCGGACCTTGACCTGCAGCTGGTGGCGAAGGACCAAGAGTTACGGATGGAACTCGCCAGCCGAGACTCGCAACTCGCACAGGCCAAGCGCCTACTGGCAAGCGTGGGGAAGAGCTTGCCGAAGCCGGTCAAGCTGACGCCCTCCATGAAAAAAGCATTTCCGCAACAGGCCGTTGCGCGTGTCACGCCTGACCTGACTAAGGTCAATGAGAAGTTGATGGCCGCCCTCAAAGACGAACTGACCCGAGGCACCGTCGTGATGGAGCAGCGCGGTGACAAACTTATGTTGGCATTGGCATCAGGAGAACTGTTCGGCGTAGGACGTGTGACCATGACACCGGCGGGGGCCTCCTTGGTCAAGCGCATCGGCGTGGCCTTGCGGAAATTCCGTCCCGAGAGCATCGAAGTGGCTGGCCATACCGACAGCATCCCAGTCAAATATAACCCCAAGCGGCCGTTTAAAGATAACGCAGAGCTGTCTCAAGCCCGCGCCGAAAATGCAAGCAAGGCGTTGCTCAAGGGTGGACTAGGTGCCGATCGGGTGAAAGCCGTCGGCTATGCAGACTCCCGGCCCGTCGCGCCTAACGACACGGAAGAAGGCCGGACCAAGAATCGACGGGTCGAGATTATCGTGACCCAATCGGCCCAGCCGATCGCCTCCACAGGCGAGAAGGACGGGCAGGCTCCTGGCAGCAAGACTGCTGCTCCAAACGGAGTCATGGTTCAAAAAGTCGCCACTCGCTGATCACGTTGGATGTGGCCCCTCCCGGCCAGTTCCTGGCCGGGAGGGGCGATTGCTCCCCGCTCTCACCCCTTTTCACTTTTTCCCTTGGATTCTCCTCGCCTCCGATTCATGCCTGCCACCTGGTCGCAGATATTGGCCCGCTCTTCTGTGACCGTCATTCTTGCTTCCGCCTCAGGGGACCGGTCATGGGCCCACAGGAGCGTCTCATGAACCTCGTGAAGCGTCGTACGTGAAACGGATCTCATTCCGGATGAAGCCGCTTCACAAACGATGATGGACGAACATAAGCGCAGCCAGGTCGCGACGGTAGCAGGAGCAGCGTTCAGAAATACTGTGGGCCGACTCATCAGTCCGCCGCTTGAGAGGAAAACACCTCCTGCAGTATGCTGCCCAGCACCATGAGGAGAGCCATGACACCAGCAGAAGCCACGGCAGCACTGTTCAAGACGATACCCCCCCCCGTGACCCTCCCACAGCTTGAGGAATACGGGATCGAGGCCGCGGAGTCTCATGTCCCTCACATCGCGAAGGAGATCCTCTCACTGAATCTCTACTGGGTTCTCGCGGCAATCGATGCCCAGATCCCCTCCAAGTACAGAGCCCTCATCAAGGAAGATCTCTTCGAGTCCATCCGGACCCAGTGGTGGCCTTCTGGGCAGCTGGGTTCAGGCACCTGGGTGGAATATCAACCGGAATTAACTCAACGGCGTGAGCGCTACGCTCACCTGGTGGATCAGGAAGGGATCAACCCCATGGGGATCTGTGCAGAGACCGCAGGCCTCATGGAAGACCTGGGTCTCATTGAATCAGGAGATCGTGAAAAACTGCTCGTGCTGTTGATCGACTATGCACCGGCTGCCGAGTACGGACGGCTACTGGATCAGAGTGGATAACCGCCCCTCGACCTGGCGCAGGCTTCAGGGGTTCTGAGCTCTTAGTTTTGAGCGAGGCGCAGCACTTATAACTCAGCACGCAACTCTCAGCACCCAGCACTGCCATCCATCACAGGTACCGATGGGAGAGGACCTTGCCGCTCTCATCAATCTCGTACAGCAGCGGCACACCAGTCGGAATATTCAGCTCAAGCACCTCTTCTTTTGAGAGCTGATCGAGTTGCATGACCAACGCACGTAGACTGTTGCCGTGCGCCGCAATGATGATGGTCTCGCCCTTCAAGACGTGCGGCTTGATCTTCGTTTCATAATAGGGCAAGGCTCGTTCGGCCGTATCTTTCAAGCTCTCGCCACCCGGTGGTCTGACGTCATAACTCCTTCGCCAGATTTTCACCTGTGCATCGCCGTACTTTTGCGCAGTTTCTGCCTTATTCAGCCCTTGCAGCTCTCCATACATCCGTTCGTTCAAGGCTTTGTCTTTTTCAATAGGGATCTGTGTCTGGCCGATCGTCTCCAACACGATTCGCAGGGTTTCATTGGCTCTCATGAGAACCGAGCTAAAGGCGCGGTGAAAGGTCAAGCCCCGAAGCTTTTCACCGGCTTGCTTCGCCTCCTCCATCCCCTTGGGGGATAGCGGCACATCCACCCACCCGGTAAAACGATTTTCCAGATTCCATTGCGATTCCCCATGGCGGAGTAAGACCAATCGAGCCATCGTCATTCCTCTCTTATCATCAAGGTGACCAGTCGATACCCACTGTCCCGGACGGTCATACCTGCGGTTGCAGCGCCGCTTGCTTTGCCGGCCGACCGGGCGGCTCCTCCAAATCAGGAGGACCTTCTTGGACCATTTTGACCAATGTCGCGAGGAAAATGAGATAGAACACGACACCGACCCAGATGACGTAAGGTTGGACGCCGCCGGACTCCTTCAGCGCAGCTCCTTGGACGGCGGGATCCATCCGACTCGTTCGCTTCATGTCCCCGATATGCTCCCAGCAATGCCAGTAGTACAGATAGTTCGCCGTCGCCCCCGCCATCACGCTCCAGATGATACCGGCAGACACATCCCCCGTGAGGTAGGTGGAGACCATCGGACCGACCGCATACACGAAGGCATGGAGATACATCTTTCGGTACAGGAACCAGAGAAATGAGATGTAGAGAAACGCCGGCCAGTTCCATGACAGGGCAAAGCGCGGTTGCCCGTTCGATGAAAACTTCTTGAAGACCCTCAAGTAATAGTCGGCATTGGGTCCGATAAATTGGCGCCAGACGGTCTCTTCGTCGTAGATCGGCGGGGCCGCAGTGCTCTCCGCGGTGGCCTCATCGGACGCGTTGGCTTCCATTAATTTCACGCCACACTGATGGCAGAAGTTGGCATCGTCGGGATTCTGCCGGTGACACTGACCACAGGTCGTCATGGTGAGGCAGCTTACCACACTCCGAAATGGAAGAGCGGATCAATTGAAGCGATGGCTTGACCCCCGGGTTTGAGGGCTACTCGAGCCCAGCTTGGCCTGCCAGTCTTCAGATCCCCCCCTCACCCCGTCACTTATTGCTCTTCCTACTGACCCTGTGCTAGCTTTCCTTTCTTTCTAAGGGGATACGTCACATGCCGACTGAAGAGTTAAAGGATGATGCAGCCAAGTATCTGATGCAGACCTACACCCGCCAGCCTATTTCGATCGTGCGGGGGAGGGGTGCGAAGGTCTACGATCTGGAGGGGCGCGAGTACCTGGATTTTGTCGCTGGAATCGCCGTGAATATTCTCGGATATGGCCATCCAGATCTTGTCCAGGCCATCCAACGCCAGGCAGCCCAACTTATCCATACCTCAAATCTGTATTACACCGAGCCCCAAGTGAAGCTGGCCCGCTTGCTGGTCGATCACTCGTTTGCAGACCGCGTGTTCTTTTGCAACAGTGGCGCAGAGGCCAACGAAGCCGCAATCAAGCTGGCACGCCGCTACGGCCATGAACGCTATGGCGCTGCTCGTTATGAAATTATCACGATGAAGAATTCGTTCCATGGACGGACCCTCGCCATGGTCACGGCGACCGGTCAAGAAAAGGTTCAGAAAGGCTTCGAGCCGCTGATGCCGGGATTCGCCTATGCCCCGTTCAATGACTTTACGGCCATCGAATCCCTCGTCACCGAGAGGACGGCGGCCATTATGCTGGAACCGATCCAGGCGGAAGGCGGCGTGCATGTCGCGGATCGGGAGTACTTAAAAAACCTCAGACAGCTCTGTACGCAGAAAGACATCCTTCTGATTTTCGATGAGATCCAAACCGGCATGGGAAGGACCGGAACGCTCTTTGCCTACGAACAACTTGGGGTACAGCCCGACATCATGACCTTGGCCAAGGGACTCGCCGGAGGAGTCCCGATTGGAGCCTGTCTCGCCAAAGAATCGGTGGCGGCGGCATTCACCCCTGGCTCTCATGCTTCGACATTCGGGGGAAATCCGCTCGCCTGCGCTGCCGCCCTCGCGGTCTGTCACGTGCTGCTCGAAGGACCGATACTGGAGAACGCCAAGCGCATGGGCGAGTACTTGGCCAAAAGCCTAGCCGACTGTAAGGGCCGCTATCGAGTCGTCCAAGAGGTGCGAGGCCTTGGCCTGTTGCAGGGGATGGAATTGACGATCGATGCCAGAGCGGTGGTCGCCGATGCGCTGGCGCGTGGCGTGCTCTTGAATGCAGCGAACGAGCACGTACTGCGCATGGTTCCACCCTTGATCATTACCGCGCCGGAGATCGACCGGCTCATGGATCTCCTTGCGGCGCTCTTTACCCAACGCCAGACAGCGGACAAAGACTCTCATCACTGATGGCTGTACGAAGCCGACATCCACGCAACACCGAGCGATACGCCAAGGATCTGCTTGACGTGGCCACCATGCCACGCTCCCAAGTCCTTGCCCTCTTACGGCTGGCGAGTACGCTCAAAAAGAAGCAGCAACGAGGTGTCCCGCATCCGTTGCTTCGAGGGAAGACGCTAGGGCTTCTCTTCCAAAAACCGTCGACCAGGACCCGCGTGTCCTTTGAGGCAGGCATGAACCAACTCGGTGGCCATGCCCTGGGGCTGCCGATGAGCGATATTCAACTCTCTCGTGGAGAGACGGTGGCGGATACGGCACGCGTCTTGTCCCGGTACCTCGACGGCATTGTCATCCGCACCTATGACCATGCGATCGTTGAGGAATGGGCGACGGAAGCCTCTATGCCGGTTATTAACGGGCTCACCGACCACAGTCATCCCTGTCAGGCTTTGTCTGATCTTCTGACGATCCAGGAACTGAAGGGACGACTCAAGGGACTCAGTCTGGCCTATATCGGAGACGGGAATAACGTCGCCAACTCACTCATCGAAGCCGGCACGAAGATGGGAATGCGCGTGGTCATCGGGTGTCCCTCAGGCTATCAACCGGATCAACGTGTCGTCGACCGCTCCAGGATCGAGGGGCAGGCCACTGGCGCTTCAATTGAGGTGGTGGAAAATCCCCTTGTGGCCGTGAAGGAAGCGGATGTCGTCTATACCGACGTATGGATCAGTATGGGACGCGAACGGGAACAAGCCAGACGGTTACGCCTGCTGGCTCCCTACCAACTCAATCAGCGACTCCTGCAACGGGCAAAACCCGACGCGATTGTCATGCACTGCTTACCAGCCCATCGGGGAGAGGAGATTAGCGCCGATGTGTTGGATGGCCCTCAGTCAGTCGTCATTGATCAGGCCGAGAACCGGTTGCATATGCAAAAGGCCATTTTGACTCAACTTCTTAGCCGCACGAAAGGTGCTCGATAGGATTTCACCATGAAACCCACTTCGCTCAAGAAAATCGTCCTGGCGTACTCCGGAGGACTCGACACCTCGGTCATCCTCAAGTGGCTGCAAGAAACGTATCACGCTGAAATCATCGCCTTTTGCGCCGATCTTGGTCAGGGAGAAGACCTGAACGCCGTGAAGAAGAAGGCCCAGGCGCTGGGTGTGAAGAAGGTCTATGTCGAAGACCTGCGGGAGACGTTCGTCAAAGACTACGTGTTTCCAATGTTGCGAGGGAATGCCTTGTACGAGGGCTGTTATCTGCTGGGGACATCCATCGCCCGCCCACTGATCGCCCGTCGGCAAGCCGAGATCGCCCTGAAAGAAGGTGCGGAAGCGGTCTCGCACGGAGCGACAGGGAAAGGAAATGATCAGGTGCGCTTTGAGCTCACCTATATGGCACTCGCCCCACAGCTCAAGATTATCGCCCCCTGGCGGGAATGGACCATGCGATCTCGCCGCGAACTCATTGAGTATGCCGAACGGCATGGCATCCCCGTGACCGCGACCAAAGCCAAGCCGTACAGCACGGACCCCAACCTGTTCCACATCAGCTATGAAGGCGGAATTCTCGAGGACCCCTGGGAATCGCCGCCCGACGAAATCTTCCAGTTGACCGTCTCTCCGGAGAAGGCGCCGAATAAGGCACAGGAAGTCGA
>Ga0224505_10001402_pt1 | contig 15249 bp, 13 predicted proteins | sample SF_Jan12_sed_USG_FD_169102 | JGI IMG/M metagenome (GOLD analysis project Ga0224505, IMG submission 169102) | Sediment microbial communities from San Francisco Bay, California, United States - SF_Jan12_sed_USGS_4_1 | ecosystem: Environmental > Aquatic > Marine > Sediment | place: USA: California... | reverse complement strand
CTTTGACTATTCCTGGCCTGGCAACCCGGATATAATAACCAGTCCTGTTCCGTCAGTTCATGGTTAGCGTGATACATGACGGTGTCCTCAAGATTTTTTCTCTGACCTGGACTTGGAAAGGCTCAAGATGGAACCCAACGAGCGGATTGTGAAAGCCAAACAACAAGTGGCCCAACACCGGCGGGAATTCTCCTGCCGAGAAGTGGATGAACCCCAGGATGAGCGGGTTCCCCCAGGACAACATGTGGTGAATAATTTTCCCGTCCTGGATTTGGGTTGTAAGCCCGAGATTGTGTTGGCTGAATGGGCTTTAACCATTGACGGGTTTGTGGCCAACCCGTTGACCTGGAATTGGGAAGACTTTCAAGGCCAGCCGCAGGTGCAGATCACCGCTGATTTTCACTGTGTGACCTCCTGGAGCATGCTGGATAATGAATGGAGAGGGGTGAAGTTTCAGCATCTGCTGGAGTTTGTTCGCCCCCTGTCCCTGGCGAAATTTGTGTTATTTGAATCTTTTGATGATTACACGACCAATCTCCCCCTTGAAGTTTGCGACGATGATGATGTGTTGCTGGCCACCCATTGGAATGGCCGGCCATTGACCAAAGACCATGGTGGACCGGTCCGCATGATTATTCCAAAACGCTATGGGTGGAAAGGAGCAAAGTGGGTCAAAAAAATAACCTTTTCAGATCGGGATCAGAAGGGTTTCTGGGAAGTGCGTGGCTATTCCAATACCGCTCTTCCGTGGGACAATGATCGGTATGGTTAATCGAAGGACAATCTCACCCCCTTCATCGAACAGAAATGAGAGAAAATACGCTATGCCGCAACTCACCCGTTGTTGCCGTAACCATAGACTTTTGGGGGGTTCAATGTGTCGTCGGGATGTGGCATAATTCCGCTCGTTTCCTCAAGAATTTCCGACAAGCCACAAAGGAGAACATCATGATGGAAGGGGTTTCCGGTATCCAAAGGATTTTGCTCATGGCCGTGGGATGCGCGATGTTTGGGGGATTGGGCTGTTCGGCTACGCAGGTTGCCTTGGAGAAAAAAGATCTGAAGGTTCAGACCAAGATGTCCCAATCCATTTTTTTGGATTTGGATAATCAAATAGAAAAAAGCGCATTTTTGGAAATCAAAAACACCTCAGACAAAGACATTGATTTTGACACACCTGTGCGACAGGCCATTGAAGCCAGGGGATACAAAATCGTGGATAATGCCAAGGAAGCCGCCTACATTTATCAAGTGAATATTTTATATGTGGGCGAAGCCGATCCTGCTGCCCTGAGAACAGCGGTCCATGCCGGGTATGGTTCCGCCTGGGGTGGAGGGGCGGTCGGAGGTGCCGTCGGCTATGGATTGGGTGGGACAGGCCGTTCAGCTGCCATGGGTGCAGGCATTGGCGGGTTTTTGGTCGGAGCGACGGAATTGGTCACGGGGTCATTAACCAAAGATGTGATGTATACCGTGATGACGGATTTACAATTAACCGAGAAAACCAGCAAGGGGAAAAAGATTCATCAGGCCCGGGTGGCCTCGACAGCCGAGCAAGTCAACCTGGAATGGGAAGAAACCAAGGATCCGTTGGTGCAAGGGTTGGCCAAATCCCTGGGTGGCCTTTTGTAGTCAGAACCCTTCGGGATGGTAGGGTGCTCATTCAGCGGGGAAGGTGGGATTTCTACCTTCCCCAATTTTTTTGTTAAAAATCAACGAGAAGATTGTCGGAGAAGCCGGATAGGATGGATGACGTTCTTACTATCCGGACATTGAATGTCGTGGGAACCAGTGAGTCGATCTGAACCGTTTCTTGTTTAGTAGTGATTCAAGAGGTAAACTTTGGCGCTTGTTGAATTCTGGCTGCCTCAAAAGGAGATACCACAATGAAACGCACCATAGCCTTTTGTCTCCTGGTTGGTGCTCTGCCTCTCACGGGCTGGGCTGAGGAATCAACTCCCTCTCATGTTCATCTATTTCAAACGACCTATCCCGATGGACCACCGGAAGAGGGGTCTATCAATGTTGCCATATTGAAAGATTGGATGCGCCTGAATGTCGCACCTGACAAGTTGGAAGATAAGACGATGTCCTCGACCTCTTTAGGCAGCCATAATGACATGCAGTTATTTCTGGATCGCCAAGAGATGATGTCTGTCAGTCATCAGGACAAAACCTATAACGTTATCACTAGGCAACAGATGGAGGCTCTGAAGCAATCAAGCCAAGAAATGATGGCGAAATTGGGAATCAAGCCCGGCTCCGGCCAGGAACAGGAAATGAGTCAAGCCTTGGGAGGAATCATGAATTCCATCAAGGAGCAACAACGGATCAGTATGGAAAAGGCATTGGAAAATAAGGACCTGTCTCCTCAAGAACGCGCTCGAATAGAGCAGGCTTTAAACGCGCAATCTTCCGGGCCTCAGCATTCCGGGCCCTTGGAGGCCTCTCTCAAAGTAACGAAAACGGGGAAAACCGGAAGACAACAGGGAATCTCTTGCGAGTGGTACAAACTAGAGGTTTTTGATGTTCGGGATATCTGCGCGGCGGCATGGGACGATATTCCAGGCGGCAAGCGTAGCAAGCAGCTGTATCATGCCTGGATGAAATACATGGAGGAGTGGGCTAAAGGCCTCCCCTTTGGAAATGGTTTGCTTGAGCAAAACAAGAAAATTGACGGCTTTCCGATCATCACGATTACGAAGAGCCAGGATGAAAGTATGACCTTCAGTGAACAGCGGTATCAAGGAACGAAAAAAATGACGGTGGCGTATGGCCCACCGGAAGGGTATGTTCTGAAGTCCGGCATGTCGGGGTTACCATCCGACCGTCCCCGTAAGGTGAGTCACGGGTCCGCTAAAAAGGTCGACAACGCCTGCAAAAAGATCAATGGAGAAATTGTCTGTTCCGGCAATGCTGATCCGGTAAACCCCCATGGAGTTTCCTCGACTCCAACTGAAACGTTAAACAATCTTCCGCCTGAAACGCAAAAAGCCCTGGAGATGTTCAAAGGATTGTTCGGGGATCAGTGAATATTCAAAGTCACTCATCGGCCTACTCACCATTTTCGTTGCCACAGTGACGGAGGTTCACGGCATGGCTTCAGCAAATCGCTTGGCCTGTTCCACAAGAGGAGATTTTTGGGGAAGCCTGTCATCAAACGGGAAGAGTTGCTCCCATTCATCCGGCAGGGGTTGCTCGTTGTGCTTCATGATCAGGCCACTAGATTTCTGAAGTCCTTCATCCCAGTGTTATCCACCTCTCTCTAACGCACTCTCGTCTCTCACGCATGATACGGTCGGACAAATTTGGCATTGTGACCATTGAAGCCTGGCCGGTGGAATTGCCCCTCAGTGCTCCCTTCGTGGTGGCTTCCGGATCCATGTCGGTGGCTCACAATATTTTTGTCCGGTTGACGCTCCAGAGTGGGGCGTACGGGTACGGGGAGATGGCTCCTTTCCCGGACATTTCCGGCGAAGATCAAGCTGCCTGCCTTGCCGCATTTCCTGCTGCCGCCCAATGTATCCTTGGGCAATCTGTCTTGAATTGGCGGAAGCTGCTTTATCAACTAGCCGAGTCGACGAGGGAGATGCCTTCAGTTCGATGCGGTCTTGAAACCGCTCTTCTGGATGCCTTGTGCCGGGAGATGGGGATTCCGATGTGGGTCTTGTGGGGTGGCGCGGATGTTCGTGTCCGCCAAACCGATGTCACGTTGCCGATTGGTCCCCTCGACCAGGTTGTGGCGACTGCTCGTGCCTGGTATGCCCGTGGATTCCGGATGTTTAAAATGAAAGTCGGTCATGACGTGGATGAGGATGTTCGCCGGGTTGAGGCCGTGTACGCGGCCTGTCCTCAGACGACTTTTATTCTTGATGCCAATCAGGGCTTTTCGTTCGAGGAGGCGCGTGGATGTATGGAGGCCATGGAACGGTTGCATCTTCCTGTGATGGTATTTGAGCAACCGGTTGCTCGAGAGAACGTTGAGGGATTTGTGGCGTTGCGACGGAGAGGGACGATTCCTATTGCCGCCGATGAATCGGTTCGATCTTTAGATGATGCTCGGTGCTTGCTTGAACAGCGAGCGGTCGATGTGTTGAATCTGAAGATTACAAAGTGTGGGGTTGCGGAGTCTTTGGATATTGCCGGTTTGGCCCGGGCCTCAGGAATCAAGCTCATGATTGGTGGAATGGTGGAAAGTCGCGTAACCATGGGGTGTTCCTGGAGCCTGGTGTTGGGCTTGGGAGGCTTTGAATTTTTGGATCTCGATATGCCGCTCCTGTTGTCGGTTGATCCGGTTCAGGGGGGATATGGGTATGAGGGACCTGCATTGCAGCCCTGGGATGGATCTGGCCTTGGAATGGAGATGAGGAATGAGCCATCATCGGTGATTGTCGTTGAATAAGGTGTAAAAACCGAGACATGACTTTTCATCCGGTGATTGAGGAATGAGGAACGCATTGCCTATTGAACATGGAAGGCTCCCTCGGTCTTTCCCATGTAAACAGGGAGCCCATTTGCGCGGCATTCCTGCGTTGAAAATCTTCCTGAGCCAAAGGGGGAATACGGAGGATTTATCGGCCTCCAGCGCATTCGTCATGCCCGACATTCGTCATCGGGCATCCATCTTTGCGTCCTTTCAGATGGATCTCCGCTACCAACCGGGTGGATGACAACATGATAGATAGGATGCCGTTTGTCATTGCGGGTCGGACAAGTGATGTTCTTTTTGACCGAGATACACTGAACTCTATTTGAGAGTGCCTTTTAGCTGTTCCCGAAGTTTTTGCAAAATTAGGAGACGCCTGCATGGGGAGGCGCTGCAGGAATAACACCAACGCATTGCCTGCTGTTAGCTGATGATGCCGTGGCTTGTTGCTTGCCAGGGTTCTCATTTACTGGGTAGGATTGTCAGATGGACGATTTCGGATGTCTGCTGAAACAGGATGGTGAATGATGCGAATGTATTGCCGAATGTTGGTATGGGGCAGAAGCCTCGGGCTGGTAGGCTTGATGTGGTTGGTGTGCGGGGGGGTGGTGTTCGGGCAGGATCTCGCCTCCTTTGAAAAGCGCGTCACCAAACATACGTTACAGAACGGGTGGACCTTTATCATTGTGGAACGTCCGGTGGCCCCGGTCTTTGCCTTTATGACCAGGGTCAATGTGGGATCGGCCCAGGAAAGTAACGGTCTCACGGGTCTGGCCCATATGTTTGAACATATGGCGTTTAAGGGGACGCCTCGCATAGGGACGACCGATTATCCAGCTGAAAAGAAAGCTCTTGCGGCATTGGAGGAAGCCTATCAGGCGTATCAAACCGAGAAGTTTGCTCCCGGTCCTGATCCGGAGGCGGTGAATCGCCTCTATACGGTCTTCAAGGAACGACAGCATGAGGCTTCTCAATATGTGGTGAAAAATGAGTTTGGCGATATTATTGAACAAGAGGGTGGAGTGGCGCTTAATGCGTTTACGGGTGCGGATGTGACCGGCTACTTTTATGCCCTTCCCGCCAACAAAGTTGAGCTCTTTGCCTATCTGGAGTCTGAACGATTTTTACAGCCGGTGTTTCGCGAATTTTATGAAGAACGGGATGTGGTGATGGAAGAGCGCCGGATGCGCACGGAAAGCCAACCCTTCGGCCGGTTGCTTGAACAATTTGTGGCCACGGCATTCATGGCTCATCCCTATCACCATCCGGTGATCGGCTATGCCAGTGATATTCAATCCTACACGATGACGGACGCCAAAAAATTTTATGAGGCACAGTATGTACCCGCCAATATGGTCACCGCGATTGTGGGGGATGTGAAACCCGAGACCATGATACCGATTCTGGAAAAGTATTTCGGTCGGATCCCGGCTGCTTCCGTGCCGCCCCCCATCCGGACAGTGGAGCCGCCCTCCATCGCCGAAAAAATCGTGATTTTACAAGATCCTTCCCAACCGTTATACGTCGAGGGGTATCATAAGCCGCCGGTCACTCATCCCGATCAACCGGTCTACGATGCGATCGACGACATATTGACCAATGGGCGGACCTCCCGATTGTATCGTTCGCTGATCAGGGATAAACGCATCGCGGTTTCTGTCGGTGCCTACGGCGAGTATCCGGGTGACAAGTATCCACATGTGTGGATGGCTTATGCGGTTCCCGGCAGGGGAGTGAGTAATCAAACTGTTCAGCAGGCCTTGCGTGAAGAATTCGACCGGCTCAAAACCCAAGACGTCTCTGATGACGAGCTGGCACGATTTCGCACCCGCGCCAAAGCGGGGTTGGTGCGGGCACTGGATAATAATCTGGGACTGGCAATGCACATGACTGACTATCAGATGTTGTTTGGAGATTGGCGTGAATTGTTCCGATCGATTGAAAAGTTGGATCAGGTGACCAAGGCGGATATTCGACGGGTGGCGAACACCATGTTTCAATCGACGAACCGGATTGTGGGAATGATTGAAACCGTTCCTCCGCCGGCCGGTGCTATGCCCTTGTCTTCGGGGGAGGGTCAATCATGAAGGGTATGAAATTCCAACATCGCTCGTTCCTCTTGTCAGGCCTGTGGGCAGTCCTCAGCCTGGGATTGGTTGAATTCGTTCTGCCGGGCATGCCTGCGTCGGTTCAGGCTCAAGTTGAAAAAGTCGAGGAATTACACTTTCCACCTTTGCCGGATCTCGTGATTCCTGAGCCTCAGCGCGTGGTCCTGGACAATGGGCTGGTGGTCCTGCTTATGGAAGACCATGAATTGCCTTTGGTGGGGGTGTCGGCATTTATCCGGACTGGTTCTCGATTGGAACCTCAAGGAAAAATCGGATTGGCTTCCTTGACGGGAACGGTGCTCCGCACGGGGGGCACCAAAAACCGGACCGGAGATGAACTGGATGAGTATTTAGAGGGGAAGGCCGCCGGGATTGAAACGGCAATCGGGGATACGTCCGGGACGGCTTCGATGAGCTGTCTGGCGGAAGATTTCCCCGAGGTCTTGAAGGTGTTTGGAGACGTGTTGCGGTTTCCGGTGTTTGATCCTGAGAAGTTGAAGATTGCCAAAAATCAGGTAATGGCCGAAATCTCCCGTCAGAATGATGATCCCGATGGCATTCTGTCGCGAGAATTTAAGAAGTTGATTTATGGAAAGGAATCGCCTTATACCTGGGATCCCACCTACGCCACTGTCAGTTCAATCACCAGAGAGGATGTGATGCGCTGGCATGCGACGTACTTCCATCCCAATCGCATCATCTTAGGGGTGAGCGGAGATTTCCAGAAAGAGAAGGTCCTCGCGCTCATCAAGACCATATTTGGCGATTGGGCCAAAGGTCCGGAGGTGATGGACCCGACGGCTTTTATTCAGCCGGCGGTTCCGGCAGGCGTGTTTTATGTTGAAAAAGACGATATGACCCAAGCCAAAATTGCCATGGGACACATGGGAATACGACGGGACGATCCGGATTATTATTCATTGGTGATCGTCAATCAAATTCTTTCAGGATCTTTTGGCGCCCGACTGTTTTCCAATATCCGGTCCAAGCAGGGACTTGCCTATGATGTACATGGGGGTGTCGGGCTACAATGGGACTATCCAGGGATGGCTATTCTCTCCATGTCCACGAAAACGGAAACGACGGGGAAGGGCATTGATGCGTTAATTACGGAAGCCCGGAACATGGTTGCTGACCCTCCAAGCGATGACGAAGTCGCCAAAGCGAAGACCAGCATTCTCAATTCCTTTGTCTTTTCGGTGGATTCTCCGGCAAAGGTACTTGGTAAATATCTGACCTATGAATATTATGGCTATTCCTCGACCTGGCTCAAAGAATTTCGCCAGGGAATTGAAAAGGTCACCACGACCGAAGTCCGGATGGCTGCACAAAAACATTTGCGACCGTCTGAATTCGCGATCCTGGTGGTCGGACCTCGAACCGGCACCAAACCGGCGTTGGCTCGCTACGATCGTATTCAGGAATTGGATATCCGCATTCCAGAGCCGCCTGCTGGAATGTAGACGACCTTGAATGGGTTGGATTGTGGATGTCGCTGTGTAGCTCCATGCATAATGCAGAGAGGTCGTGAGATGTCACCCTGGCTGAGTAGATGCCGTTCGTTCTTTTTTTGGGGACTGCTATCGAGCGTCCTGCTCGCGGGCTGCCAAACCAATCCCTATACCCACCGCTCCCAATTTCTGCTGATGCCGTCCGGATATATGAGCCAGATGGGGGCGACCCAATATAGTGAAGTCTTGCAGGATCCTAAGGTGGTGATTTCCAAGGATCCCCGGGAGATTGAGCCTGTTACGCGTGTGGCGACTCGTATTATTGCGGCAGCTAAGCGTTCTAAATATGCGGAAGTGGCGAAGGGATTTGATTGGGAAGTGACCGTCATCAAAGATGATAATACGAAAAATGCGTGGGCCTTGCCCGGCGGGAAAATTGCGGTATACACAGGAATTTTTCCCATGGCCAAAAATGAGGCAGGGTTGGCGGCCATTTTAGGGCATGAGGTGGTCCATGCCCTTGCGGAACATGGAGGAGAACGGATGAGCCAGGGCCTGGTGGCTCAATTCGGTATGACGGCGGCGGCGATCGTACTCTCTACCCAGGGTCTCAGTCCTGAATTGAATGATTTAGCGATGCAGGCGATGGGGCTTGGTGTGCAGGCCGGCGTCCTGTTACCGTTTAGCCGGAAACACGAATCAGAAGCCGATTATGTCGGCGTGTTGCTGGCCGCCGATGCGGGGTACGATCCCCGGGAAGCGATTCATATTTGGGAACGGATGGCTGCGGCCTCCAATGGGGCTCCCCCGGAATTTTTATCCACCCATCCAGCCCATGACACCCGGATTGCCGATCTTACCGGCTGGATGCCTGAAGCCATGAGTCTGTATGAAAAGGCCCCAAAAGCTTCCGTGGTCAACTTGCCCCCCATTACGCCTTCTCCACCCCAACCACCACCTCAATCACCTCCACGACAAAACGGGACTCGTTTTCGTCGGTAACTGCGGTTCAGACAGACTCTATGGTCTTCAATGCGCTCGCCTCATGCTGCTGACAGGAAAGACAGCCATCAGGGGAAGAGTATGATCCTCGATTCCCGTCTATGCTGGCTGGGTTTGTTTGCCTGTGTGGTGTTGGGTGGTTGCGGGAAAAGTGAAGCGGTGGTAGAGATTGCCCTTCATCCGACTAAGCCCCATATTCTCTACATCGCCACCAACGACTATATTTATAAATCCCGTGACGAAGGCAGGACCTGGCACAACATGTCTGCCGGCATGACCCATTCCCGTGTGATTGCCCTCGCCATTGATCCCCTCTTCCCAGCTAATATTCTAGCCGGGACCAAAGGGGATGCCGTGTTCAAAAGTTATGATGGGGGCCAACGATGGGTGTCGCGACGGACCGGATTGGATGATGTCACGATTTCCTCGGTGGTCCACCAGTTGGTCTTTGCCCCGGGTTCCAGCCACCATGTCTTTGCCGCCACCTCCCTCGGTGTGTTTGAATCGGAAGATGGAGGGGAAACGTGGATCAAGCGGATGGAGGGGATGAAGGAAGTGCTCATGGTGGTGACGCTTGATTTTGACCCCCAGCAACCTCAAACGCTGTATGCCGGGACGAGCGGGGGTGTCTATAAATCCATTGATGGGGCTCGAGGATGGAAGAGGGTGAATAATGGCCTGGTGGCTTCCGACGTGCTGAAGTCTTCCCGGGCATTGGGAGTGACTCGAATAAAGGTTGACCCTCATCAACCCGATACGGTGTATACAGCCACGCTGAGCGGGCTGTACAAAACCAGCGATGGAGGGCAATCCTGGACTCGCATTGGCGCAACATTGTCCGATCAAATGTTGAGCGACCTGATTCTCGATCCAATCCACTCTCATGTTGTCTATGTGACCAACCGGGACGGAGTCTTCAGAAGTGAAGACGGAGGCGTGACCTGGGAATCCCGAAATGCGGGTTTGACGAATGTGAATATCCGTGCGCTGGCCATGAATGCGTTGGATGCCAACGTGCTTTATGTGGGCACAAATGGAAAGGGGCTTTTCAGGAGTCTGGATGGTGGATTATCATGGGAAGCCGTGCCTCTGGCGGTGGAAGAATCCGTGGAAGCCTCATCCTGAGTATCTGACGATTTGAATTCCTTCTTCCCGGGGATTAAGATTCTTCTCACATGTTCGTGTTGTGTGGTGGTGATTACTCTGCTATCTGACGAATTGATGGAAAGGTAACTGCTGTGGCTTTTTGGGATTCGAAACAAGGACGAAATCGTGCTGATGCGGTCTGCTCGTTTTGTGGCCGGGCAAAACCCGGAGCGACTAATTTGATCCAGGCCCCGACAAGACAGGTGTGTACCCAATGCCAGACGCCAGGGTCGGTGTTGATTTGCGCGGACTGCATCCAGCAATGTTCGAAGTTTTTGTCCGGGCATTCTGATGGCCATCCTTCCCCAGAGCCGCCATCGGGTCCCCTGCCGACCCCTCCTGAAATCAAAGCGGTGCTTGACCAGTATGTCATCGGGCAGGACCGCGCAAAAAAGATTCTCTCGGTGGCGGTGCACAATCATTATAAACGGGTGTTTAGTGGAAAAGATGTGCCCGATGTGGAGTTAGAAAAAGGCAACGTGATGCTGATCGGGCCGACAGGAACCGGCAAGACGCTCCTGGCCCGGACTTTAGCAAAAATTTTGCATGTGCCGTTTGCGATCGCTGACGCCACCACTGTGACGGAAGCCGGGTATGTGGGCGAAGATGTTGAAAATGTGGTTTTGAAGTTGTTGCAGTCGTGTGATTTCAACATGGCTCGGGCCCAAGTCGGCATTATCTATATCGATGAAATTGATAAGATCAGCCGGAAGTCGGAAAGCGCTTCGATTACACGGGATGTGTCCGGAGAAGGTGTCCAGCAGGCGTTGTTAAAATTGGTCGAAGGCACGTTATGCAATGTGCCGCCCAAGGGCGGGCGCAAACATCCTGAGCAGGAGTTCCTCCGTGTGGATACCACCAATATCCTGTTTATTTGTGGTGGCGCATTTGTGGGGGTGGAAGATATTATTGCCCAGAGGACCAATCAGAAACGCATGGGTTTTGGCGCGGGTTCCTCCAATGGGCAGGCGTTGACGTCTGATCAGTTGATGGGGAAAATCAAGCCGGAGGATTTATTGAAATATGGACTCATTCCGGAATTTGTCGGCCGGTTTCCCATTCTCGCCTCCTTGAATGATTTGCGAGTGGAAGATATGGTCCGGGTTCTGCAGGAACCGAAAAATGCTCTTCTCAAGCAATATCAAGCCTTATTCCAATTAGATGGCGTGCAGTTGGATTTTACTTCTGAGGCGGTTCAAGCTATTGCGACCCGGGCGTCCTCGATGAAAACGGGAGCCAGGGGACTTCGTTCTATTTTGGAAGAAGTGATGCTTGATTTGATGTACGATGTTCCCGCTCTGAAAAATATCAAACAGGTCATTATCACCGAGGATGTGATTGACGGGACGGGCGTTCCTCAAATGATCGCGTAGGGAGGACGACCATGAATGCCCCGCCCGGTGAGGGATGTTGCATTCTTTTTAATTCTGACTTATGCTAACGGGAAATTCATCACGACGTTCGGGCCCCGTGGTGAATGTGTTGATTGTTGTGGCCCATCACTGATGTTGTTTTGCCAAGGAATCCGCAAGGAATCTGATTGGAAGTTAGTCCTAAGTCGCCACCTGGTTTGCGTTCTCGGGCCGTTCCTTCCCTTCTCATCTCCTCGAACCGTGCAAAACAATATCGCATTTAGAAGGAGGGACCCCGATGGGTTCAAAGATCTATGTTGGTGGTTTGCCGTATTCCACGGCAGAGCAGGAATTGGCTGACCTATTTGGGCAGCATGGTGCCGTGACGTCGGCCAAAATCATTACGGACAAGTACACGGGCCAATCGCGAGGGTTTGGCTTTGTGGAAATGGCGTCAGATGCTGAAGCCAAGGCCGCAATTGATGCGCTGAATGGGACCGAACTGGGAGGCCGCACCCTGACGGTCAATGAAGCGAAACCTCAAGCTCCACGAACCGGAGGATTTGGGGGTGGGGGAAATCGTGGTGGTGGCGGAAACCGTGGTGGCGGTGGAGGCAAACGACCTGGTGGCGGTGGAGACCGGTGGTAAGTCACTGAGTCACGACAATTTGCTCATCAATGAAAGCGGGGGATCCATTCCTGGATCCCCCGCTTTTTTTTGACCTTGGGTAATGGTCCGGAAACATTGTAGAATGAGATGGTGAATGACAGGCTCGGCAATCCGGAGCAATCCGTGAGTGGTCGTAATCTTTAATCATGGCCTCTACTCCCAATAGAATGGAATAGACGATGAGTGATTCATCCGGTTTTTCTGCCCCCAAAGATTCTCCGCGATCATCTGAACCGTCATTTCCGCGATCCTCCCGTAGTCGCGGAAGCACTCCTCTGGAACTCATCGACCAGTGCCTGGCCTCTCTGCCGGAAGGGGATCAACGAATCCCCCTGCTCTATCAACTTCGGCACCGGCTTGTTGAGCAGGCGACGTCTTCCCAACAGCAGGAAGCCGACATGAAAAAAATGCAGTCGGTGATCGAGAAACTCACGGCTCCGGCTAATCGAATCGGGACGTTGTTGGGTCAACCTGAAGAGGGAGTGGCCAGGATCATGGTTGGAGGGGCCGAATACTATGCCAATGTCGATCCACGGGTTGAGGGGGATTCCTTGAAGGTCGGGCATCAGATTTTAGTGAATGAAGCGTACGTTGTGATCCGGTCTCTCGGGTATGACCGGAGTGGACCGATCGTAAAAGTTCGGGAAGTCTTGGGAGATGGTCGCCTTCGTATCGACCAGGAGGCGGGCAGGCCAGGCATTCTCATTCAACGGGCTGATGATCTTATCAGCATGGACCTGAAGGTGGGCGATGAGGTCCGATTGGACCCGTCACACCGGATGGCCATTGAACGTTTAGAAACCCCACAAGCCCAATCGCATCTGTTAGCGGAGCTCCCGACCGTGCGTTGGGAGCATATCGGTGGGCAGCAGGAAGCCATCGGGGCCATCCGCCGGTCGATTGAATATCCACTCCTTCATGAAGGGTTATTTGCGCGATATCAATTCCAACAGCCCAAGGGGTTCCTGTTGTATGGTCCGCCGGGGTGCGGGAAAACGCTGATTGGGCAGGCCACGGCTGCAAGCCTGGGACAACTTTTAGCGCAACACCGCGACTTGGCAACGCTGCCAACAGAAGATCAAACTCAACGCGCGCCTTCCCGGCTTCCGCCGATTGAGGGGGGAATTTTTCTGCATGTCAAAGGTCCGGAAGTGTTGAATATGTGGGTAGGGGAGTCGGAACGAATCATCCGTGATTTGTTTCTTCAGGCCCGGCAACACCGGCAAGCCGGAAAGTTGCCGTTTATTTTTATCGATGAAGCTGAATCCATTTTGGGAACGAGACGGGCGGTACGATCCTACAATGTTTCCAATACACTGGTTCCGATGTTTTGCGCTGAACTGGACGGCATTGAAAGTCTTTCGCAAGTGGTGGTGATTCTGGCCTCGAATCGCCCCGATATGATTGATCCGGCCGTGCTGCGATCTGGGAGAATTGATCGAAAAATTAAAGTCGGCCGACCCGGCCGAAAAGATGCCGGCGAAATATTGCGTGTCTATTTAACGGCTGACCTGCCTTACGCCACAAAGGATACTGCAACGGGTGGAACTATGGATGGGAATCCCGTGTCCCAGATCGCCGAAGGGCTGTTGGAGCATATCTTTCAGCGGAGCCCGGAGAACCGGGTGTTGGCGATCCGGTTGCGAAACGGTCGGCGCGAAATTCTCTATCGCCGGGATTTGTTAAGTGGAGCGGTGCTGGCGGGAATCGTCCGGCGTGCCAAAGAACGAGCCATTGAGCGGGCCATTCAAGCGGGCGATCAGGACCCTTCTGGGCTCACCCTTGAGGATCTCGTCATGTCCACCAATGAAGAGTTCAAGGAGAGTGAAATTTTCCCGCCCGATGATTCGGCCGAAGAATGGTTGAAACTCTTGGACTATTCCCCTGACCAGGTTGTCGGAGTGTCTTCTTTACAGCCTGGCAAGGATGGAGAAGAGCACCGGACTTCTCACATTGTCTAGGGAGCGCCCGGTCATTCAGGTAAATTCAATTTTGAAAGTGTTGAGTCTATGAATCCGGTTCGCTTGTTTGGCATTGAAACCGAGTACGGTATTGCCCGGGAAGATTGCGAGACGGCTGACCCCGTGGTGGAGTCCATGGAATTGGTGCGCGCCTATCTTGACGGACATTTTACCCGCCGTTGGGATTATCGGGGCGAACATCCCCATGAAGATCAGCGGGGATTTCGTGTAGCCGAGTTGGCTCAGGATAAAGAGGAAGACCTCTTTGCCGAGCAGGATGCCCACCGGCCATTTTCCTTCCATGAGATGAAAAGTGATCTCGTCTTACCTAATGGCGCGCGGTTTTATAACGACCACACGCATCCCGAATATTCCACACCCGAATGTCGGTCTCTCAACGATATGGTTGCGCATGACCGGGCTGGCGAACGGATTCTTTGGGTGGCGGCACAGCGCCGGAATCAGGTCCTGGGTGGTCCAGTGGTCCAACTGTATAAAAACAATACGGATTTTCACGGGCATAGTTACGGCTGCCATGACAATTATTTAGTCTCCCGGGCCATCAATTTTGAGAATCTGGTTCGTGGACTCATGCCCTTTCTGGTCAGCCGGCAATTAATTGCCGGCTCGGGCAAGGTCGGTCGTGAAGCGCAGGAGTGCGGGTTTGTGCCGGGAGGGTTCCAATTGTCCCAACGGGCAGACTTTATGGAAGCCGAGTTGGGTGTTGATACCATGCACAACCGTCCCATTCTTAATACGCGGGATGAACCTCACGCGAATCGGGAATGCTATCGCCGGCTTCATCTCATCCTTGGCGACGCCAACATGTGTGAATATGCCACGGCATTGAAGGTCGGCACGACACGGGTGGTGCTGGATATGATTGCGGGAGGACTTTTGCCTCCTGTTGAATTGGACTCCCCGGTGCAGGCCATTCGGGCACTCGCGCGCGATCCTGAATTGAAAACCACTGTGAAGCGGCGGGCTGGCGGAACCATTTCCGGATTGGATATTCAACGGGAGTATGTGAACCAGGCCAGAAAATTTTTCAGCGAGATGGATGAAGAAACCGCTTGGATTCTCCAGGAATGGGAGAAGGTACTGGAGATGCTGGACCGGGATCGATTGCAGCT
>Ga0224505_10001401_pt1 | contig 15260 bp, 18 predicted proteins | sample SF_Jan12_sed_USG_FD_169102 | JGI IMG/M metagenome (GOLD analysis project Ga0224505, IMG submission 169102) | Sediment microbial communities from San Francisco Bay, California, United States - SF_Jan12_sed_USGS_4_1 | ecosystem: Environmental > Aquatic > Marine > Sediment | place: USA: California... | reverse complement strand
CGGGAGCGGTTCGGCGTAAAGGTAACGTTGATCACGCTGATGCTCCTGATATTCGCCAACCTTACCACGACCATCGCCGAATTCGCCGGGGTTGCCGCTGCCATGGAGCTGTTTGGCATAAGTAGATATATCGCGGTCCCCCTAGCGGCGCTGCTGGTCTGGTTCCTGATTGTCCGGTGGAACTACCGGCAGGTGGAGCGGGTATTGCTGGTGGTCTGCCTCGTCTACTTCACTTACGTCATATCAGGTTTCATGGCGAATCCGCCCTGGGGCGAGGTGATGACGAGCCTGGTGACGCCTACCATGAGGTTTACGCCCGACTACCTCAACCTCTTCATCGCGGTGGTGGGTACGACGATTACGCCGTGGATGCAGTTTTATGTCCAGTCCGCCGTGGTCGATAAGGGGGTCGACATTGAGCATTACAAGTACACCCGGATGGATGTCTACGGCGGTTCTATACTGGCCTGTTTCGTGGCATTTTTTATCATTGTGGCTACAGCGGCTACGGTCTATACCCACGGCCTCACCATAAATACTGCCGAGGACGCAGCCCGGGCGCTGGAGCCTTTCGCGGGCAAATACGCCGAGATACTCTTCGGCGTCGGCCTGCTCAATGCCTCGCTCCTCGGGGCCATAATCCTGCCGCTCTCCACGGCCTATTCGGTGACAGAGTCGCTTGGCTGGGAGTCGGGAGTAAACAGGTCGTTCCGCGAGGCGCCGCAGTTTCTGGGGCTTTATACCTTCTTCATCATCGTGGGGGCGGGGGCCATCATGATCCCCGGCCTGCCGCTCATGAAGATCATGCTCTTCTCTCAGACGATCAACGGAATTCTGCTGCCGGTGGTGCTTGTTCTGATGATGAAGCTTATCAACGACCCCCGCATCATGGGGGAGCATGTCAATACCCCGGCCAGAAATGCCGTGGCGTGGGGGACGGCCGCCGTGCTGATAGTCTTTACCTTCTTGCTACTGATCTCGCCCCTGTGGGCCTGATGCCAAAGAGAGATCCATGGGCCTGACGATACTGGTGGTTGAGGACGAGAAGGACCTTTCCGAACTGCTGGAATACAATCTCAGGAAGGAAGGGTACGCAGTCGTGACCGCCCGAAGCGGCGCCGAAGGGCTGCGGATGGCCGTTGAAACGGAACCCGACCTGGTAATCCTCGATCTGATGCTCCCGGATATCTTCGGCATCGATGTCTGCCGTACTATCAGGGAAAATGACGACACGGCTTCGGTCCCCATCATCATGCTTACGGCAAAATCCCAGACCGCGGACAAGGTGGAGGGCCTCAGCGCGGGGGCCGATGACTACCTGACCAAACCCTTCAGCCCAAAGGAGCTGATTGCGCGGATAAAGGCGGTACTGAGGCGGAGCGGTAGGGGCATAAAAAAAACATCCGGCAGAAAGTTCAAATGCGACCATTTTTCCATCGATTTCGAAAGCTGCCGTGTCCTCGTTGAGGGCAAGCCGGTGGAGCTGACTGCCACGGAATACAAGCTTCTGACCTGCCTCGTCGAAAGCAACGGCCGCGTCCTCTCCCGCGAACACCTTCTTGATGCAGTCTGGCGGGAAGATGCCTTTGTGGAGCCGCGGACGGTAGATGTTCACATCAGGCACCTGCGGACGCGAATCGAGCACGATCCGGCCCACCCTGAATTCATAAAGACGGTCCGCGGACTCGGCTATCGTTTTGAAACAGGAAATTTCGCTAAAACAGAGGGCGACTGATCATGAATATCTTCTGGCGATTTGCCGTACCGGTTGCCGCGTTAATGGGTCTGCTTGCCCTCCTCTCCTTTCATTTTTCCGAAAACAGATGGATTATTGCGGGGGGCCGTGCAGTTCTCATTGTCGGTGCTCTGGTAGTTGCCTGGCGGCTCGACAAGGCGCTAAGCAAGCGGGTGGACTCTCTTGTGGCACTGACCCGCCGCGTGGCGCGCGGAGAAAGGATTACCGCACCCGAGACGGTGGCCGACGACGATCTCGGGTTTCTTGAAGACAACCTCTACCTCATGGACGAAACCATAAGAGAAAGGGCGGAGAAGGTTACCACGGAAAAGGCCCTTCTCGAAGGAGTGCTGCGAGGAATGGCCGAAGGGGTAATGGTCCTCGGAGACAAGGGGGACATATTGATGATCAACCGGGCGGCCTCGGCCATCTATGGTTTTGGAGAGGGGATTGTATCGCGTCCCTTTGAAGAGGTTATCCGGGTCCCGGCCATCCTGCGGCTTCTTTCCGAGGCCGATTCAACCCGAAATGCCGTCACCGGCGAGGTGGAAATCCTTGCCCCCGAACGCCGGTCGCTGAAGGTCAGCTGTGTTCCGGTCCGTGAGCTGGGGATCGGCTGGGGCGGCATCGTCATGGTAAGCCGGGATATTACTGCCGAAAAGAAAGTCCAGCGGATGAAGGAGGACTTCATCGCCAATGTCTCGCACGAACTCAAGACGCCGGTTGCCTCCCTCAAGGGATTTGCCGAGACACTGCTCGACGGGGCGGTGGACGATCCGGAAACTGCCCGACGCTTCCTTTCCATTATCCTTTCCCAGTCGGACAGGCTGGGAAGGCTGGTGAACGACCTGCTCACCCTCTCTCGCATAGAGCTCAAGGAGCAGACGTGCGAGCCGGCACCGGTGCTGTTGCATGAAGTGGCGCACAGCGTAGCGACGATGCTCAAGGGAGCGGCGGGCGAAAAAGGGGCGGCGATAGAGGTCCGCGTACCCGAGGCCCTTCAGGTTATGGCAGACCGCGACGCCCTGAGCCAGATCATCCTCAACCTTGCGGACAACGCCATCAAGTTCGGCAGGGAAGGGGGAAGGGTGGATATTTGCGCGGAGGCAACGGGAAACAGGGTAACGGTTTCTGTTGCCGATGACGGCCCCGGCATTCCCGCTGAGCATATCAGTCGGCTTGGAGAGCGTTTTTACCGGGTGGACGCTTCCCGCTCCCGGGAGTTGGGCGGTACCGGCCTGGGATTGGCTATCGTAAAACACCTCATCATGGCTCACGACAGCGAGATGCAGGTTACGAGCGAGTTGCGGAAAGGGACCACCTTTTCCTTCACCCTGCCGGTGGCATGAGGATATAGATGACCACGCCGCTTGTTGTCGCCCACCGCGGCTATCAGCGCCACTATCCCGAAAACACCCTGATTGCCCTCGAAGCCGCCCTCAAATGCGGTGCCCGCTTCCTTGAAATCGACATACAGTTGAGTGCCGACGGTATCCCCGTACTGTTGCACGACGCCGATCTTCGACGCACTGCGGGAAGGAGGGGGCGGATTTTCTCCATGACGATGGATGAAATCAGGCAGGTGGAGGTCAATGAGAGCTCCCGTCTGGGAAATGCCTTCAGCGGCGTGCCCCTGCCGACCCTTGCGGAGGCGGTCGACCTGATAAGGCAATGGCCGGAGGCCACGCTGTTTGTCGAGATCAAAGAGGAAAGCCTGAAGCACTTCGGTATGACTCGTGTGGTTGAAGCAGTCATGAAAGAGCTCGGCCCCGCGACCGGACAATGTATACCCATCTCCTTCGACGCACCCGCGATGCGGCAGGCACGGGAGTTGGGGGCCACCGTCATCGGCTGGGCGGTCGGTTCATGGGGCAAGCGCGACAGAGTTACGGCCGAGGCTCTTGCCCCCCAGTATCTCTTCTGTAATTACCGCAGGCTGCCTCTCGCCGGAAAACCGCTCTGGCAGGGACCCTGGAAGTGGGTGGTCTATGAGGTGGCAGACCCTTCTCACGCCCTTTCATTGGCAAACCGCGGCATCGAGATGATCGAGACCTTCGCCGTCGGTGAGATGTTGAACAGCCTTTAAATTACAGGGCGTTGCATCTGCGATTCAAGTTTTCCCCCTCCTGTCCGAAACATATTTGGTGTTCCAAAAAAATCGCTGCACCGTAGTCCTGTTCCGGGGAGGTAAGCTCTATGAAACTGGTCAATGTTGTCCTGTTGGGAATCATGGGAGCCCTTGGTATCTACATAGTGATGATCTATAACAGCCTTGTTCGGCTGAAACACAATGTAAAAAAGGCGTGGGCCAACATCGATGTGCTGCTCAAGCAGCGCCATGATGAGCTGCCCAAGCTGGTGGAAACCTGCAAGCAGTACATGAAATTTGAGCAGGATACGCTGGAAAAGGTCATCAAGGCCCGCTCGCGGGTGGCGGTGGCCCAGGAAAGCCAGGATATGAAGGCCCTCGGGTTGGCCGAGACCGACCTGCGCCGGTCGCTGGGGCAGATATTCGCCCTGGCCGAATCGTACCCCGACCTCAAGACCAACGAGACCTTTCAGCACCTTCAGGCCCGCATCACCTCGCTGGAGGACACCATCGCCGACCGTCGCGAATTCTACAACGAGTCGGTAAACGTCAACAATGTCCGTGTCGAACAGTTCCCCGACAGCCTTGTGGCGGGCGTCTTCGGCTTTCAGCAACAGCAGCTGCTGGAATTCTCCTCTGAAGAGAAGAGGGATGTGGATGTAAAGGCGCTTTTCGGCGCACCTGCATGAAGGCTCTGCCGTGCCCGATTTACGCACTGTCTATTCCGACCTCATCACCTCGGGGATGCACCTCCTGCTCCTTGTCTTTGCCTTCCGGGCCAATGAACGCCGCGTCTGGATCGGCACCCTTGCCGTCATATCGGTAATCAGCTTCTTCGCATGGTTCAGCACCAACCGCCGTCGCCTCGCCATTGACGACCATCCCACTGCCCAGGTGACATCGGCCCCCCAGGGGTATGTAGAGCTCTTTGGAACCTGCCGTATACCGCCGGGCAATTCTCCGGTGAGTCTGCGGGCGGAAGAGGTATCACTGGGGATCGGTCATGCGTGGTTCCGGTATCGCGTCGACAGGCGAAGCAGTGACAGAAAATGGGCTCATGTGCGGTCAGGTTGCAGCGAACAAGGGTTCATGCTCGACGACGGGACGGGCCAATGCTACGTCGACCCTGAAAATGCGGAGGTGGTCACCAGCCACAAGCGGGTATGGTATGAGGAAGACTACCGTTATACCGAGTGGTTCATCGTTCCCCACGACGAGCTGTACGCCATCGGCGAATTTACCAGTGTTAACGGCGGTGGAACCGTTGGTGTGAGCGATGCCGACATGCGGAACCTGCTGGCCCAGTGGAAAAAGGACCCGACGGAGATGGTCAGGCGATTCGACAGGAATAACGACGGCCAGGTCGACGGCGAGGAGTGGGATGAGGCCAGAAAGGCTGCGAAGGAGGAGCTGGAGGACCGGCACAAGGAGACTCGGCATCAGCCCTCAATCCACATGATGTGTGCACCCCGGGATGGCAGGGTTTTCCTGATCTCCAACCTTGACCCGAGGCGGCTGGTGAGGAAATACCTCTTCTGGGCATGGTTCCATCTTGCGGTATTCATCGCTGCCGGCGCGGTCGCCGTGGGCATGGCCGCCGGTACCCTGTCTTTCTTGTCGCGCTGAGGTATCGGGGCTAGCCGGGGTGGATGACCAGATGCCGGTGCGGTTCCCTGCCCACGCTTTCCGACATGAGGTTGTGCTGCGAGATTATCCGGTGCTGCATCCTGCGAACGGTGGCGGGCTGGGGCGGCAGGGCGACCTCGACCCCTTCGTCCAGCACCTTGCGGATAGCATGCTCGGTCTCTGCCACCGCCTCCTGCACTGTTTCTTCTTCCAGGCCGCTCATCATATGAAAAATACCCCGGAGCGTGATCCTCATCTGGGCGGTACTGTTGCTTCGCACCATCTGGACCGGCACATCATGCTCTTTCAGTATCCGCTTCAGCTGCGGTTCCTGCGCCTTGGTCTTGAGCGCAAGGATTATGTCTGCCCACTCGGCCCTTCCCACGACTCTCGCCTCTATCTCCAAGTCTCTTATCACCCGCTCAAGAAGGTCGCGACTCAGCGCGTAGGGGAAGATACGCATTGGTTTGTCACGACGAATGATCGTCTCGTCGGAAATGATGGGGAGCGGTGATGATACCACCGGTTCCTCTGTCACTTCCTCGGTATGGATTTGACCGTCGCCGGCGCGGGTACGCCGCTCACCGCCGGGGTTCTTGCCCTGAAGCAGGTAGTCTACCGCCTTCGCGGTATTGCGGTGCACCACCACCTCGTCGCGACTGACCATTTCGATGACAATGTCGAAGGTGGGCGGCGCCTTGCGCTCGGTAACGGTCTTCGATGTATGTCGCCTCTTGGCCTCTTCGTCGCTGAGGGTGACGACGTTAATCCCGCCGACGAGGTCGGAGAGGGTGGGGTTCAATATCAGGTTTTCCAGCATGTTGCCATGGGCCGTGCCGATGAGCTGTACCCCCCGCTCGGCGATGGTGCGGGCTGCCGCCGCCTCGGCCTCGGTGCCGATCTCGTCGACGACGATCACCTCGGGCATATGGTTCTCCACCGCCTCGATCATTACCGCATGCTGCCGGTCTGGACAGGCTACCTGCATCCGCCGTGACCCGCCTATGGCAGGGTGAGGGATGTCGCCGTCGCCGCCGATCTCGTTGGATGTATCGATAACGATGACGCGCTTGTGGAAGTCGTCGGCAAGGACGCGGGCCATCTCGCGGAGCTTGGTGGTCTTGCCCACCCCGGGACGCCCCAGGACCAGGAGGTTCTGGCCTGTTTCGATCAGGTCGCGCAACAGGTCGATGGTGCCGAAAATGGCGCGCCCCGCCCGGAGGGTGAGGCCAATGATTGTCCCTTTTCTGTTGCGGATACACGAAATCCGGTGAAGGGTCCGCTCGATGCCGGCCCGGTTGTCTTCAGTAAACTCTCCAAGAAGGGCCAGCACATGGGAGATATCCTCATGAGTCACCGGGCGGTCGGCCAGGCGTACCGTTTCCTTCTCAAAACGAGCTTCAGGGGGCCGGCCAAGGTCCATTACCACTTCGATCAGCTGGTCGAGCGGCAAGGGGGCCAGTGCATGCTGCAGATAGACGGGCAGCGTGGCGACAAGAAGGTGGATGTCCGTAAGCTGGCCGGGTGTCTTGGTTGATGAGGTCATGACTGATATTACCATAGCATGAAGGAGGGTTGTCAATCGATCGGCCGCCCTAAAAATACGTCTGGCGTGCCGATGGAAAATAGGCTACCATTGTTCGTTCGTTACGAGTTCACAAACAATCATGGGGAATCCCGGGAGGACAGGTTGAGGAAGAGGGCGATAGTTATTTCATCCGTAGCAGTGGGGTTGGCGACAACCTTCGTGTTCGCCGGTGACGTCATGGCTGAAAGCGGAAAGAAGGGCCTTGTGGTTGCGCAAGCTCCCGCGTCGGCTCCTGCATCCCCCCGGACCTTGGTAACCGGCAAGGTGGTCTCCACCATGTCTTCGGGCGGCTATACCTATGTAGAAATCGAATCGGCCGACAAGAAGCGGACCTGGGTTGCCGTTCCCACCGCAAATGTTAATGTGGGCGACAATGTTGAGGTAAAGGGCGGCATGGTAATGGACGGATTTACCAGCAAATCGCTCAACAGGACCTTCGACTCTATCATTTTTGCCGATGCCATAAGCACTCCGGGCAAAGGCGGTGCGGCGGCCTCCGCACCCTCCACGCCGATGAACGCTCCGCACCCCGGGCAGGATACCAAGCCGAAACAGGAGATCAAGCCCGGTTCCATAGCCAAGGCAAAGGGCGGCTATACCGTGGCAGAGATATTTGCAAAGAAGACCGCCCTCAAGGACAAGAAGGTATCGGTAAAAGGCAAGGTGACCAAGACCTCGTCCGGCATCATGGGCAAGAACTGGCTCCATATCCAGGATGGTAGCGGCAAGGATGGGACCAATGACCTAACCGTCACTACCGCGGAGACAGCGGCCGTTGGCGATGTGGTCACCGTGACCGGTACCCTGGCGGTCGACAAGGATTTCGGGATGGGGTATTTTTATAACGCCATTCTTGAAAATGCGACGGTCAAGAAATAGTTCATGATTCAAAATTCAGAGTTATTCAGATGATCTCTATCAAGTTTTTCGCCTCTCTCAGAGGGCTGGCGGGCAGGGAAGAGTTGACCCGCGAGGTAGTCGGCTCCCTTACCGTTGACAGTCTCATCGGTCAGTTGGAACAAGATATTCCAGGCCTTCCGGAGAAGCTGAAAAAGAGCAAGGCCATGGTCGCCATCAACCAGGAGATGGCCCACTGGGACTCTTCGGTGAGGGACGGCGACGAAGTGGCCTTCATGCCACCCTTTGCGGGCGGGGTCGAGGGCCTCGTACGCCTTCAGCGGGAGAACTTTTCCGTTGAGGCCGAGATCGAGCGGGTCAAGGCGGCATCGCGGCGCACGGGGGCGGTGGTCACCTTTCTCGGCGCCGGCCGTGACTTTTCCAAGGGAAAGGACATCGACTACCTCGAGTTCGAGTTCTATCCCGGCATGGCGGAAAAGAAGCTCAATGATATCCGCGAACAGGCGCTGCGCGACTTCGACATCAACGAAGTAGCCATCATCCACCGCTACGGCCGTATCGAGGTGGGGGAGAACATCGTCCTCATCGTCGTGGGTTCAGGGCACCGGGCAGAGGCCTTCAAGGCCTGTTCGTGGTGCATCGACACGCTGAAGCAGATAACCCCAATCTGGAAACGCGAACGCACCCCCGAAGGGGAGGTGTGGGTGGAAGACCACCCGTAAGCAGGCCGTTGAAAAAACGCCATCTGCTGCGTTGCCTGCGGCGCTCGTCACTGCGACGTACTCCGGGTACGCCTCATTCCTCGCTTCTAGGCGCCTTGTATCTGGCATTTTTTGAACGGCCTGTGAAACATAAGGAGGTTGGAAGATGGAACTTCTCGAAGTCATCAAGACCCGCCGCAGCATCCGTTCTTTTCTGGACAAGCCGGTAGAAGACGAAAAGCTCAATGCGCTGCTCGAAGCCATGCAGGCCGCGCCGTCGTGGGCCAACATGCAGTGCTGGCGTTTCGTGGTGGTGAAAGACAAGGCCACCAGAGAGAAGCTCAGCGATCTCTCCTATGTTGAGTCGTTCCTCGCTCCCCGGGGCTACAAGACCAACCCTGCCCAGGACGGAATTGCCCAGGCGCCGGTAGTCATCGTGGCCTGTGCCGACCCGGAGAAATCGGGAATTCTGTGGGACCAGCAGTACTACATGACCGATATGGGCATCGCAACCCAGAACCTTATGCTCGCCGCCTGCGACCTTGGGCTGGGGACGGTCTTCGTGGGCGTCTTCGATGAGATACTGGTGCGCGAGCTCCTCAATATCCCCCCGAACATTCGCGTCATCGGTCTCTTCCCCGTCGGCTACCCTGCACAGGACAAAAAGGGCGGACAGAAGCGGAACCCGCTGGAAGAGATCGTCCACTACGAAAAGTGGTAATGTCTTTAATGTAATCAGTAGTATCTATACACGGTTTCAACAAGCCCCCACTTTCTATCGACTGACAAATCGCGTCACTTTTTCATCGCCAACCTGCCCGAATTAAACCGGCTTCAAGTGGGGCCGATAAAGACTGTATATTCGCAGGGAGGCGAGTCGTGAGAATAGAAAGTTCTCAAATTTCCATGGAAGGCAGGCACAGCTCCGTCGAACGTTACCAGAAGCAGGAGAACCTGCGTGTCTGGGTAGACCCTGAGCAGCCCACCCAAAAGAAACCCCATAAATCTGCCGTAGATACCGTCCAGTTGTCCGACAAGGCGTATAGCGCCCAAGAGGCCGATTCGTCCGATGATGGCGTAGATAAGGAAACCGCCCTCAAGGCCCTTCTTGTCGAACGACTGGTAGAGATGATTACCGGCATGCGGGTAAAGATCACTACCGTAAAGGTTAACGCCGACGCGGTAGAGGTTTCCGTACCCGCACCGCCGCAAGATGCCTCTTCGCAGGTGAACCAACCGCCCCAGAGAGAAGGGTGGGGCGTTCGGTACGATTTCCACGAATCGTACTTTGAGCGCGAGGAGATGACCTTCAAGGCCCAGGGCGTCGTAAAGACCACCGACGGCAAGGAGATCAAGTTCGACCTCCAGTTCACCATGACGCGGGAGTTTTCGCAGGAGACCAACATCAACTTCAGGGCAGGCGACGCGCTGAAGATCGACCCGCTGGTCATCAACTTCGACGGCAACGCCGCCCAGCTTACCGACAAGAAGTTTGCCTTCGACCTCAATGCCGACGGCACCAAGGACAACATCTCCTTCGTCAAGGCCGGCAGCGGCTTCCTGGCCCTCGATCTCAACAAGGACGGCGTCATCAACGACGGCAAGGAACTCTTCGGCCCGCAGAGCGGCAACGGCTTTACCGAGCTGGCGAAGTACGACCAGGATCACAACAACTGGATCGACGAACAGGACGCCGTGTTCAGCCAGCTCCGCATCTGGACGAAAGACGGGGAGGGGAAGGATACCCTTAGCACCCTCCTTGCCAAGAATGTAGGCGCCATCTACCTCGGCTCAACCGCCACCTCCTTTGACATCCGCGACAGCCAGAACACCTCCCAGGGCGACGTCAAGAGCACCGGCGTCTACCTCAAGGAATCCGGCGGCGCCGGCAGCGTGCAGCAGATCGATCTGGCGGCGTAGCCCGCGGCATTAGATTTACAGCCTTCCTTAAAGATTTCTTTCTTTCCATTCGAAAATGACTATAATGACTAACATGACCATTAATACAGAGGTGGAATTATGCATAGAGAGGCTGTAAGTATCGCCGAAGCAAAATCGCATTTCTCGGAGTTGATCAACAAAGTCGCGTATGGGCATGAAGAGATTATTATAACCAAGCGAGGTAAGCCGATTGCGGTCATTTCGGCCCCTTCGGAGAAAAAGGGGCTTGCATCGGCAAAAGGCTGGTTGGATGAGAAGGACCCTTTTTTTAAAACAGTCGACGAGATAGTGGAGAAGCGGCATTCTCGCGGTTTAAGAGCTGCGAAGGGATCCAAGGGCTGACATGTATCTCTTCGATACCAACATACTGAGTGAGGTTATAAAGAAGAAAGCAAGCCAGACGCTGCTGGAGCGTCTTTCCAACACGTCCGGCTTGCTTCAATTCACTTCCTGCATCTGTGTAATGGAACTCCGTTACGGTAGCAGCAGAAGGCCTGACCATAAAACCTTTTGGCAACGAATTGAAAAAGACATACTCCCCCTCGTGCGAGTCCTGCCGATTACGCAAGAAACAGCCATCGTCGCCGGTGACGTCGCCGCAGTCCTTTCATCCCAAGGGCGTTCCATATCGCCTGAAGACCTCCTTATCGCTGCCACTGCTATAGAGGGTGGCTTAACGCTGGTTACCGCGAACATAAGACATTTTGAACAAATCAAAGGTCTAAAGGTGGAAAACTGGTTGAGGTAATACACGGGGTGCTATGAACATATCGCGAATCGCTAAGAATGACAAATACATCAGTCTGAAAAAGATGATGTTTATATGTGTTCACGTTTTGCCGATATATGATGTAACTTTCTGACTTATATATCCACTATTAATATAGCTAGCTTCAAGACTTTGGTCGTTGAATTGGTTAATGACATTGTTATTCGATAAGGAGCAATATGGAGATCATGGCCGAGATAAGTATGGAAGACTTTAAAGCATTTCGTACGTATGCCTGCTCACGTGGCAGCAAAAAATCTTTCTTCGTTAATATGTTGATTTGGATTCCAATTGGGCTTGTTGTGACAATTCTTGCTAACATGAAAGGTATTCGCTTACACCTTCCAACCCTCGTCGGAGGAAGCGCCTTGTTTATAGCCATGATTTTCATCTATGTCTATATTGCTAGAAAGCGCTATGTTCCTGCAAGTGACGGCCCAGTCTTGGGCAATAAGAGATTCATTCTTACAGACGACCGCTTTGTTGAGGAAGGTGAAAGCTCTAAGAGTGAGGTAACAATTGCAGCCGTTAAGAGTTTGGTTGAAACCAGAGATCATTTTTTTGTTATGGTCGATAAGTTCGCCGCCTATATAGTTCCAAAGCGAAGCTTTAGAGGGGTTGGCGACCACGAATTGTTCCGGAAATATTTTGCAAAGGCAGGTGTTAGGACGGAGAATCTATAATCTAGAGTTGCCGATTGCATCAAGGAAATACGTCCGGATTTACAGGCGGCTCGGGGGTCAATTCTTTATTATGGTGACTCGGGGTCGCTTCATGAAATTGACAAGTTAGCCTAAAATTCTTTTACAAGCGAAGCGTGCTAAGGTAGATTCAAGATAAAGCGTATTCTGAACGATACAATCAGGGCTGTTGAAAACGACATAAGGAGTAAGTAATGGGAAGAGATGCTATTCTGGCCATTCTGCGAGATTTCAAACAAGCACATGCCGAGGAATACGGAATTATCGAGCTTGGAGTCTTTGGCTCAATAGCTCGGGATGAGGCGCGGGACGACAGCGATCTCGATATCTGCATAAAAACCAGGACGCCTGACCCGTTTGTGCTTGTGCATATCAAGGATGATATTGAAAAGCTGGTTCGAAAACATGTCGACATTGTGCGGGTGCGGGAAAAGATGAACCCTTTTCTCAGGGAGCGGATAGAAAAAGAAGGGGTCTATGTTTGACAAGGTCCTTGTGCTGTCCATCCTCACGGAGATTGATGAGGCCCTAGAAAAATCAAGAACCGGTCAGGTGTGGTTCAGGTATCGGTCAGAGGCAACTTCCTCTAACCATCATGGGGAAAAGAAAGGAATAGCTACGTGAAAAAGCGGCAATTCCGTGTGTATGCTGACACATCGGTTTACGGCGGCGTATTTGATGATGAATTCGCCGAGGCGAGCCGTGTTTTTTTTGATATGGTGCGTACCGGTTCCTTCTCACTGTGTATTTCCGAGGTAATCCATAAGGAGCTGGAAGTCGCACCGACCAATGTTAACGGATTATTTCAAGATATGCTTCCGCTCTGCCAGTTGGCGGAAATTAATGGAAATACGCTTGAGCTTCAGGATGCATACATAAGGGAAGGTATTTTGAGCCCGAAATGGTATGATGATGCACTGCATGTGGCAATTGCAACGGTCGCGGAGTGTGATGTGATTGTAAGTTGGAATTTCAAGCACATAGTAAATTTTCAGAAAATCCCACTGTTCAACGCCGTGAACGTTTTAAATGGCTATAAGGCAATTGCGATCCATTCTCCGATGGAGGTGATTAGTTATGAAGACTAAAAAATTTGACTGCGTCGAGATGAAACGAAAGGGATCAGAGCATGTATTCGGTGCTGTCGCGCAGTTGACAAAAGAAGAACAATTACGTTTCTGGCAGGAAGGCAACGAAGAGTTGCGTCGGATTATGGCTGCCTCAAAGCAAAAGCACAAGAAGGTTGCCTGAGTCGGCTTGTCCCGATTTGGATCATGTCTTTTGGGGGGCATGAAATAAGAACTTGCCCCCCTCCATCTTCAAAGATTCTTCATCAAATAACTCCCTTACCTCCCCAGCGCCTGCTCCATAATCTTGTACATCCGGTCCACCAGCTTCTTCGGGTCGGCAAGCAATCCGGCGGCGATGAAGGCGTTGTCGGCGATCTGTTCGACGCAGTCCCGGAGCATGGCTTCGTCGGCCCCAACTTTCGACGTCCTATGAAGCTCGGCCAGCTTGCGGATGAGGGGGTGTGATGAATTTATCTCGAGCACCTTGGGCGGGGTAAAGCCCATCTCCTTGCCAGATGCCTTGATGTAGCGCTCCATGGTGGTGGTCATCATGCCCAGCGAGCTGACGAGCACGGCGGGGCTGTCGACCAGCCGCTTCGACTCTTCGACCTTGCTCACCCGGTCGCCCAGCACCTCTTTCATCCAGTCGGTCAGTGAGGTTACCTCTTCGGTGGAGAGGCGCTTCTCCTCCTTTTCCTCGGCCTTTGCCGGTTCACCGGGCAGCTCCAGATCGGCCAGGTCGGCGGAGATGAGCTTCTTGCCGTCGAACTCCTGCATGTTGGTGAGGACAAAGTCGTCGACGGGGTCGTGCAGGTACAGAACCTCGATATCCCGTGAACGGAAGGCCTCGAGGTAGGGGCTCGACTCCACGGCATCGCGGGACGGGCCGCTCATGTAGTAGATGGCGGTCTGGCCCTCTTTCATCCTTCCGGCATACTCTTCCAGTCCGGTGACGCCGTCGGCCTCTGTTTTGCTCGACGAGAAGCGCAGGAGCTTGGCGAGGGTTTCGCGGTTCTCGAAGTCGGTATGGCACCCCTCCTTGATGAACATGGCGAAGCTCTTCCAGAATTCGCCGTACTTGGCGGCGTCCTTCTTTGATTCGTCGAGCAGGTAGCCGAGGAACCGCTTGGTGAGGAATTTTTTGAGCTTGCCCATGAGCAGGCTGTCCTGCATGGTCTCGCGGGAGATGCTGAGCGGGATGTCCTCGGAATCGACGACCCCTTTGACGAACCGGAGGTAGTCGGGGAGGATATCCTTGCAGTGCTGGGTGATGAGCACCTTGCGGCAGTAAAGGTTGACGCCGGGATCGGTGTGGCCGAAGCCCATCCGCTCGAAGTTGTCCCTGGGGCAGAAGAGGACTGAGTTGAGCTGTATGGGTGCGTCGGCGGAGAGGTGCAGGTGGTAGAGCGGCTCATCGTCTGAGTTGGCGATGAACTTGTAGAACTCCTTGTACTCCTCGTCCTTGACCTGGCTCTTGCTCCTGGTCCACAGCGCCTGCACGGTGTTGACCTTCTCCATATCGACGAGGATAGGGAAGGGGACGAAGTTGGAATAGCGCTCGATGATGGAGCGGATACGGTCGGCATCGGCGAACTCGGCGGCATCGTCCTTGAGTTCGATGATGATACGGGTGCCCCGGCGGATGCCGTCGGCATGGGTGATGGTGTAGGTGCCGCTGCCGTCGGAGACCCACTCGCCCCCCTGGGCGTCCTGCCGCCACGACCGGCTCTGTACGGTTACCGTCTTTGCCACCATGAAGGCGGAGTAAAAGCCGACGCCGAACTGGCCGATGAGCTGGCTTTCCTGGGCCTTTGCCTCGCCGAGGCGCTGGAGGAACTCTTTTGTCCCGGAGTGGGCGATGGTGCCCAGGTTGGCGACCATCTCCTCGCCGGTCATGCCGATACCGGTGTCGGTGATGGTGATGGTTTTGGCGTCCTTGTTGACGTCGATGCTGATCTCCAGCGGCACATGCTTGTCGAACCAGTCATCGAGGGTAAGGGCCTCGTGCCGCATCTTTTCCAGGGCGTCGGAGGCGTTGGAGACCAGCTCCCGGACGAATACCTCCTTGTCGGTGTAGATGGAGTGGATGACGATGTCGAGGAGCTTCTTGACCTCGGCCTGGAATTCGAGGGTCTGTTTTCCCTGGGTGTCGGTGGCTGACATGGTGGTATCTCCTTGTAGA
>Ga0224505_10001399_pt1 | contig 15265 bp, 16 predicted proteins | sample SF_Jan12_sed_USG_FD_169102 | JGI IMG/M metagenome (GOLD analysis project Ga0224505, IMG submission 169102) | Sediment microbial communities from San Francisco Bay, California, United States - SF_Jan12_sed_USGS_4_1 | ecosystem: Environmental > Aquatic > Marine > Sediment | place: USA: California... | reverse complement strand
TGGATATTTCGTCTCTGCTCGCCGCAGCAGGTGTTCTGAGCCGGTGACCTAGCCACAGGCTGACAGATTTCGCCAGAGGGCTCAAAGATCCCGGTCACTCACATCTCAATCATACACTGCTGTCCAACTAGCGGCTCACCAGCCGTTTCCCCAGTTCTTCAGCCTCCCGCATCAATGCCCTATTATGTGCAATCTCACCGGCCTCCATTGCGCTGCCGTACACCATACCGACGATTCTTGAGCCCGTGTAGCGGAAAGCATCTTGAAACGTTCGCAACGCATTAACGCACCCGGACTTGACCGGATCGGCATCCCCGTAACTCATTGCAATGGCGATGCGTTTGCCCGCAAAAGGATTCTCTGCATAGGCAGTGAGTGCGTAACAGCGATCCATAAATGTCTTTGTCTGAGCGGACATCGTAAACCAATAGACCGGGCTGGCTATGACCCATGCGTCTGACTTCATTAATTTCGCGTAGATTTCCTGCATGTCATCTTTGATCGCACATCCTTTGCTGCCGTCCTTTTGGCAAGTATCACAACCCCGGCAGGGGCTGATTTTGAGGCCATGAAGAAACAGAGTCTCCACTTCTGCGCCAGCGGATTCTGCCCCACGCGAAATCCGAGCTGCCAAAGTAGAGCTGTTTCCCTTCCTCCTCGGACTACCTAAAATGACCAGTACCTGCTTAGTCTTCGCTTTGCTCCTCAATGTTCTTGCCTCCTAAATCGTATTCAGTAAACTATTCCTTGATCTTGATAGTAACTGTCGTTCCTGTGGCTACCCTCTTAAATACTGTGGCATCTCCGATAATCTTGCCGAACACGGTAACCGCGCTGGCCGGGCGAATTTCGTCTCTCTGGCTTACAGGGGTGGGACCGAAGAAGATGCAGAACGCATTGCCGTCAGGCCAGTAGCCTAAATCTCCTATACTCACCACTTCTTGTCCGGCCTCTAATTCGAGTTTGACGGGAATAGAGAAGTATATTTCATCTCCCCAAAGACTGGCACGGCCCTTGATGGGCAATGCTTTCCAGATTTCGTGAGCTGTCCTGCTATTGTTTAGCTCAGCCTCTGCCCCGATCGCTGCCGCCGTTATCCGAATTTTGTTTTGCATGCTAGCTTACCGCTTGCAGGCTCATGGTTTAGCCTAAAGGAGATTGTAGCGCCGAAAGGAACTGGCCGGCAATCTCAGTCTATCTTTTTGAACATCTTGCCCTTGGTCCCGCATACAGGGCAGCTTTCAGGAGGTTCTTTTTCCGAGGTGTAGCCGCAGACGGGACACACATAATATGCAGATGTCTCTTTGCTGGAGCCCAGATTATCAAGGAGCTTCTGATAAAGCTGTGCATGAACCTTTTCTACCGCATTGGCATAATGAAATGACCGCTCTGCCTCTTTATTCCCTTCAGCTTTGGCAACCTCCAGCATCTTGGGATACATGTCCTTGAATTCATGGGTCTCACCTGTTATGGCTTCCAGCAAGTTCTCTTTGGCACTCTTGATCCCCTTGAGGGCTTTAAGATGGTTATGGGCATGAATAGTCTCAGCTTCAGCAGCGGCTCTAAACAGCTTCGCTACCTGTGGATAGCCATCCTTGTCAGCAGCGGCAGCAAAGGCAAGATATCTGCGGTTTGCCTGTGATTCTCCGGCAAAGGCGTCTCTCAAGTTCTGTTCAGTCTTCGACATAGCGACTTTTCCTCCTCTCGATACTAGACCTCATTGAGCGAACGGGCCTATTATACTATCGGCAAGGGACAGCCGCCAGTTTTCAGCTAAGACAAGCCGGGGTAGCAAAGTCGGTTGTCTTGTGATAGTGGCAGATCGGCAGGATTGCGTTTCACTATTGTGCTTTGTATCAATAGTGAGGTACCATTCTAGTTGAGCGCTTCACGTGGCATACTCGAGTATGGACTTCGAGCCAGTTTCTAGCAAGGGGGTAAAAATGAAAGTAGCTAAAGTGGATGAAATGAAAGATCTGGACCGGCGTGCTGTGGAAGAATTCGGCATCTCGGAAGACCTTCTGATGGAAAATGCCGGTCAGGCGGTGTATTTCGTCATATCACAAGAACTCGGCATAAAGGACAACAGATTCATAGTCTTTTGTGGCGGCGGTAATAATGGGGGTGATGGGTTAGTGGTGGCTCGGAAGATTCACTCCAACGGCGGGGAAGTGAAGGTTTTTCTGCTAGACGATGAAGCCAAATTCAAAGGTGCGGCAAGAAAGAACTTCGAAATAGTGTCCAGAATGCCCATAGAGATGTCGAACGTTAGCTCAATCGACTCTGTGATACCTGAGCTCCTCGATTGTGACGCCATCGTGGATGCCATATTGGGTACAGGTCTTGTCCGAAAGGTCGGCGGGATACACAAAGATGCTATTCAACTGATAAACGAGAGCCAGAGTATAGTATTCAGCGTCGATATTCCTTCAGGCATAAATGGCAGCACTGGGGAGGTGATGGGTGCCGCGGTAAAGGCAGATTGCACCGTGGCATTCGGGCTTCCCAAACTGGGGAATATGCTTTATCCCGGCTATGAGCACTGCGGGAAATTGTATGTTTCCCACATATCCTTCCCGCCCGCCCTCTATAATTCCGAAAGCATAAAGGTAGCAGTCAATAGTCCCGTGGAGCTTCCCGAAAGGCTCACAGATACCCATAAGGGCAGTTACGGGAAGGCTCTGTTTATTGCCGGCTCTTCGAATTACCTCGGTGCGCCCTACTTCGCTGCCCTGTCTTTTCTGAAGGCCGGAGGCGGGCTTTCCTACCTGGCAACACCCAAATCTATCTCACCATTCGTAGCCAGCAAAGGAAGTGAGATTGTCTTCGTTCCTCAAGAAGAGACGCCTTCAGTAAGCATGGCACTGGCAAACGAGGATGAGCTTCTGGAATTTTCCCGGACGGTGGACATGGTAGTCCTGGGCCCCGGTCTTTCTTTGGCCGAAGAGACACAGGAACTGGTGCGGAAACTGGCATCCAAAATCGACAAGCCTCTGCTCGTAGATGGCGATGGAATAACTGCCATTGCTGGAGACTTAGGAAGAATAAAAAAGAGGAAAGCGCCGACGATACTGACGCCTCATCTGGGAGAGATGTCACGAATCGCCAAAATGGAGATAGGAGAGATAAATAAAAGCAAGGTGGATGTTTTGCAGCGCACGACAAAGGAACTCAATGCCATAATCATCTTAAAGGGCGCCCATTCCCTCATAGGCTATCCAGACGGGAGTGTCTTCATCAACGTGAGCGGCAATTCCGGCATGGCCACGGCCGGCAGTGGCGACGTCCTCACCGGAACTATTGCCGCCATGTACGGTCTGGGATTAGGTCTCGAGGATGCGGTGAGAATGGGTGTGTTTGTCCACGGATTCTCCGGAGATGTTGCCGCCGTAGACAAGGGCGAGGACGGGATAACGGCGCAGGACATACTGGACTACCTTCCCGAAACCGTGAAACTCTACAGAGACAACTTCACGGAAATTGCGGAAAGTCTCTACGAAAGCATCTTTGTGGTATGAGGGAGTATCGGGGCTACTGGGCACGTACTGCTGGTATAACACAAAGGCAGCTTGATGTTCTGCTGTCTAAAGGGAAAGAGGGTGGCACAATGGAGGCGATGGTGCTGGAGAAAACCTCCCTGGTCGAAGAGAAACCCTTGAGGCTGGTGGAATTGCCTCGGCCTGTTCCCGGGCGGGGGGAAATTCTGGTCAGGGTCTCTGCCTGCGGAGTCTGTCACACCGAGCTTGACGAAATTGAAGGCCGGGTTTCTCCTTCCTATTTTCCCATGATTTTAGGTCATGAGATTGTTGGCAGGGTGGAGCGTTTGGGGTCGGGAGCAAAGAAATTTAGGAAAGGCGATAGAGTGGGGATTGCCTGGATTAACCGGGCTTGCGGCAAGTGTTCCTTTTGCCTGAATGGCGAGGAAAATCTTTGTGACACAGCAACGTGGACGGGGAAGGATGTCCACGGGGGCTATGCGGAATATACCGTAATATACGAAGATTTTGCCTATCCCATTCCCGAAACGTTTACCGATGCGAAGGCTGCTCCGCTTCTATGCGCAGGAGTAATTGGCTACCGGGCTTTAAGACTCTCAGGGATGGAAGATGGGAAAGTGCTGGGACTTTATGGGTTTGGAGCCTCCGCCCACATTGTCATTCAGGTTGCTAAACACAAATATCCCAACGGGAAAGTTTTCGTGTTTACGCGGCCCAACCAGAAGCAGCACCAGAATCTAGCTAGGGAACTGGGGGCTGACTGGATTGGAGCCACGGGCGATGCCTCACCGGAAAAGCTCGACTGCGCCATCGACTTCACTCCTGTGGGAGAGCCGATACGTGAAGCCTTAAGGAATTTGCAGAAGGGGGGAAGGGTTGTCATAAATGCCATCCGCAAGACAACGCCTGTTCCCGAGTTGGACTACACGGAGCATCTCTGGTACGAGAAGGAGCTGAAAAGTGTGGCCAATGTAACAAGAAGGGATGCTCAAGAATTCCTGTTCTTGGCGGCCGAAATTCCCATCGTCCCTGAAACCCAGGAATTTAGGCTAGAAGAAGCCAACGAGGCCTTAATCCTGCTCAAGGAAGGCAGAATCCGCGGCGCAGGAGTCCTGAAGATAGCTGGCTAACTGAAGGCAAGAGCCTGATAATGACAGGAAGGAGAGATCACGATGTTACGAGATCTGATAGCGAAGAATAGAAGCTATCGACGGTTTTATCAAGAAGTTGACATAAACCTTGAGACCTTAAAAGAACTTGTGGACCTTGCCCGGCTCTCGGCATCGGCGAAGAATTTTCAGCCCCTTAAGTACATGCTTTCCTGTGACCGCCAGAAGAACGCACTGATATTCCCGAACCTCGTGTGGGCCAGATTTCTGACGAACTGGCCAGGCCCTCCGGAAGGGGAGAGGCCCTCGGCATACGTTGTTATTCTGGGGGATACAGAGGTAAGCAGGTTCTGGGACTACGACGCCGGGATAGCGGCGCAAAGTATCCTGCTGGGGGCAACTGAGAAGGGTCTGGGTGGCTGTATGATCGCCAATATACGAAAAGAAGGACTTCGCAAGGACTTAAAGATACCGCCACGATATGAGATACTACTTGTGTTGGCTGTAGGCAAGCCCAAAGAAAAGGTAGTGATAGAAACGGTCGGCCCGGGCGGAGACACGAAGTACTGGCGCGACAGTGAAGGGGTGCACCATGTGCCCAAGCGCGCCCTCGATGAAATAATCATCGGTTAGCTGGTGCCGTCAACCGCTGTCTTTGAAGTGAAGAAGGCTTTGCCAGGAAGGAGATAGCTTATGGAAGTTAGGCTTAATACGCATGGGCCGAACTCATTGGCAACAAAGGTCTTCTATAGTGACGAAAGCGGTTTCGAAGTTGCCTCCGTAATCGTAGCGGGCAAGACTGATGCGGTTCTCATCGATGCACAGTGGACATTATCAGATGCCCACCGGGTAATCGCCGAGATACTGGAGACAGGCAAATATCTTAGGACGATCTATATTACGCATGCACATCCCGACCATTACTTTGGATTGGGCACTATTGCAAAAGCCTTCCCGGAAGCCCGGGTTTTAGCGCTGCCTTCGGTAGCTCGTGTCATCAACAAACAGTTCTTTGGCAAAATAGAGCACTGGGAGAAAGTTATAGGAGTCATAAACGTACCCAGAAAAACAGCCAAAATCGAGTCTCTCACCGAGAACTACTTCGAACTGGAAGGGAAACGCATCGAGATTGTCCCCGAAGTTATGGGGGACATGACATACAACACAGTAGTCTGGATTCCTTCCATACGGACTCTGGTCGGCAGTGATGTTCTTTTCAATCAAGCGCACCCTTTTACATGCGAGCTTACTGCGGAAGAACGACAGCAATGGATACGGGACATCGAGCGCCTGGAGAAAATGGATGCTGAAGTAATAATTCCTGGCCATCAGAAACCGGGAATGCCCTTTGACTCCAGCTCGTTCGATTTTACCAAGGACTATCTTGTCGCTACTGAAGAAGAACTGGCAAGAACGAAGGATGTGGCCAGTTTCTATTACGCCATGGTCAAACGCTTCCCGGAAGCTAATCTTTTCATCAGTAATGAAATGAACGCAAATGTGTTCAAAGGCGGAATGAGCTGGAATTGGCGGGAATATTAGGGTATCGTTATTGAGCATTGAAAACAACCCAGGAGGATGGAATCTATGAAACTAAAGGACAAGGTAGCTATCGTCACCGGTGGGGGGACTGGCATAGGGAAGGCCATTAGCCTGGCCTTGGCCAGCGAAGGAGCGGCTGTGGTCATGGCCGCTCGTAACCTCTCACGGCTGGAAAAGGCAGCCAAAGACATCAAATCTAAGGGCGGCAGGGCAAAAGCCATACAAGCCGATATTTCTGACCATGAGCAGGCAAAGCGGATGGTAGCCCAAGCCATTAAAGACTTCGGACAGATTGATATTTTGGTGAATAATGCTGCCAGGGGTACCTTTAATAACGCTGACGTAGTGGATATGGATCCAAAGGAGTGGGATGATTGTCTGGCCATAAATCTAACAGGCATTATGTATTGTTCTCGAGAGGCACTTAAATGTATGATTCCCCGGAAAAGCGGCAATATTATCAACATCAGCAGCGTGGCGGGAATGTCCGGAGTTCCTAAAGAAAGCCCGTACGGCGCCAGCAAATGGGGCGTAATTGGCTTTACAGAGACTCTGGCCATTGAAGTCGGTAGATTCGGTATTCGTGTCAACTGCATCAGCCCTGGAGCTACCCGGACCCAGGAATTTGAAGACTGGGTCAAGGTTTCGGCCACTGATGCTGGCATCACCTACAAAGAAATGATGCGTAGGATCACGAATAATAATGCCCTGAGGAGAATAGCCGAACCATCTGAAGTAGCGGCCTGTGTCGTGTTTCTGGCTTCAGATGATTCCAGCGCTATGACTGGACACAACCTCGTTGTCAGTTGTGGCTTTCATTTAATCCACCCAAACATGATCCAGTGAGCACGTGCCGAACCATCCGCTGGATGGTATAATCATCGGATAAACACAGACTGAAGGGAAGAGGATTATGCCACGCTATTTTATTTGGACCATCGGCTGTCAGATGAATAAGGCGGAGTCCCAGCAAATAGCTGGATATCTAGATTCTGCCGGCTGTGGGGCAGCGACCTCTTTTACCGACGCCGATCTGGTGGTTCTCAACACCTGCGTGGTTAGACAGAGTGCCGAGAACAAGGTGCTGGGCACCCTGGGCCTTTTGAAAGGCTTGAAGGATGAACATCCCGATCTCCAAGTACTTGTCACCGGATGTTTCGTCAACTCTCACACCATGGAATTGCGGAGACGATTTCCTCACGTTGACTTACTATTCAAGCCTGGCGATTACTCTGAGCTGGTTGCCTGGGGGCAAAAGCAAGGCACACCTATTGTCAAGAAGTTGCCTCGCTATCCTGGCAATGTCGCTACGCTGGCTCCCTCGCCATGCACTCTTATCCCCATCATCCAGGGCTGTGATAATTTCTGCTCATATTGCATTGTCCCCTACAGGAGGGGGAGGGAGGTGAGTCGACCTGTAGAGGAAGTAGTCTGTGGAGTGAGAGAACTGGTGAAAAGAGGCACGAGAGAAGTGACTCTGGTGGGGCAGAACGTTGATTCCTACGGACACGATTTGCCCGGTCACCCCGACCTGGCCGATTTGCTGAATGAATTAGCCAACATAGATGACCTTATCAGGATTCGCTTTCTGACCAATCACCCCAAGGATATGAGCCTGAAGCTCATCGAGGCTATGGCTTCCCTGAGGAAAGTCTGCGAGCATCTGGAGTTACCTGTGCAGTCAGGGGATGATGATATACTGAAGGGCATGAGGCGAGGATATACCGTGGGGCGATATAAAGAACTTGTTCACACTATCCGCTGTAGAGTGCCTCAAATATCCCTGAGCACAGACCTGGTCGTGGGCTTTCCTGGAGAAACTGAGGGGCAATTTGAGCACAGTCTGTCTCTGGTCGAGGAAATGAGGTTTGATGTCGTTCATGTGGCGGCCTATTCTCCTCGCCCGGACACCATTGCCTCTCGGGAATATGAGGACAATATTTCTGCGGAGGTGAAAAAGGAAAGGCTCAATAAGATTGAACAGCTTCAGGCGGCTGTGGCCAGCGAGATCAACTCGCAACTTCAGGATCAGGAAGTAGAGGTACTGGCGGAAGGCAAAAAGGGAGGGAAATGGTATGGCCGCACCCGGAGCAACAAGCTGGTATTCTTTGAAGATGCTGGAGACTGGCAGGGCCAATTGACGATGGTCGACGTTCAGAGAACGAGCCCTTGGTCGCTGACGGGCCGGGTTAAGAAATAGTTAATTAAAGGAGGTCAAGTTATGGAAACATGGGGAATGCTTATCTTTTTGGTGGCAATTTTTGCCGTTATGTATTTCCTGATGATCAGGCCGAGGCAGAAGCAACAGAAACAACACGAGGCGATGATGCAGGAACTGAGGCCGGGGGATAGGGTGATTATAGCTGGCGGGATTTACGGGCAAATTGACAGTCTTAGTGAAGATACTGCTATTATCAAGATAGAATCGGGAGCAACAATGAAGGTTGCCCGAAACAGCATACTTGGCAAACAGGAAGTTGAGGAGAGTAGTAAGGGAATATTTTGACGTTTATGCCTGAGGGATTTTCTCTGGGCCGTCTCTTTTCTCCCAACAGTGTAGCTATCATAGGGGCTTCTCCAACCCCTTTTTCCGGGGGACATCAATTCACGCGTTTTCTTATAGAACACGGCTTCCAGGGCAGACTCTATCTGGTGAACCCGACAGCAGGTGAGATTCTAGGACTAAAAGTCTATCCCCGGCTAACAGAAATCCCTGATTCCAGCGTGGACTATGTGATCTCCTGCATACCTGCCGAGAGTGTGTTGTCTTTACTCGATGACTGCGGCAAGAAAAACGTCAAGCTTGTCCACTTATTCACAGCCAGACTGAAGGAGACAGGAAGAGACAAAGAGACGAAGCTTCAAAGCGACATTCTGGAAAAAGCGAGGAAGCTGGGCATTAGAATTCTCGGCCCGAATTGTATGGGAATTTATTATCCCGAGCTAGGTTTGTCTTTTAACTACGGGCTGCCCAGGGAAAGCGGGCCGGTGGGTGGATTTTTTCAGAGCGGCGGCGGAGCCGCGGAATTTGTCCGTTACGCTGCTTTGAGAGGAGTCCGTTTCAGCAAAGTCATAAACTATGGCAATGCCTCAGACATCGACGAGGTTGAGTTACTAGACTATTTCGCCTCTGACGACAAAACAAAAGTGATTGCCTCCTACATCGAGGGAGTCAAAGACGGCGGCAAATTTGCGAGGGCGCTGGCACCGGCTGCGAGAAAAAAGCCGGTCATAGTCCTAAAAGGAGGGAGGAGCAGAGCAGGGGCAAAACTGGCACTCTCGCATACTGCATCATTGGCTGGCTCTATCGATGTTTGGCAGGCACTGCTAAGGCAATACGGAGCCATTATGGTCAGTAATTTCCAGGAGCTAATAGACCAGGTTGTGGCATTTACCCTTTTGCCGCCTATTACAGGCAGGAGAGTAATCGTTGCTGGAGGCGGAGGCGGCAAGAGTATGGTCTCCGCCGATGTGTGGGAAGAAGAGGGCTTCGACCTACCAGAACTAACTGCGGAGTTCAGAAAGAAGCTTAAAGAGAAAGTTCCTCAGCTCTGGGACTGGGTGAGAAATCCGATAGATGCCTCTCTTTTTCAAGGGACACCCCTGCTGGACATAAACCTAATGGAGTGGCTCAGTAGTGAAGACGGATTTGATATTTGCGTTGCCAACTTGACTCAGGACGACCCTTTGCCCAATGATGTATGGGAAAAAGTGCTGGCACCAAACTTCTTGAACAGCGTAGCGGCAATTAAGAAGAAAGGCAAGCCTGTAGTTTGTGTTATTGAGACGGGAGAAATTGGCCCGGCGGAGATGGAAAGCTGGAAGTGGAGGGCTATTGCCGAGACGAGAAGGCAAATTGTTGATCAGGGTCTGGCGGTTTTCCCTTCTCCGGAGAGTGCCGCGAAAGCAGTGAGGAGATTGGTAGATTACTGGGCATGGCGGGAAAGTGAAGACGAATTATTATGACTATATTATAGTGGGCAGCGGCATTGCTGGGCTTTATATTGCCTTGCTGGCTATAGAACGGGGCAGTGTCCTCATCCTGACTAAGGGCAGCATAGATGACTGCAATACCAAGTATGCTCAAGGTGGCATCGCTGTGGCCATGGGCAGGGATGATTCTCCTGGCTTGCACTTCAAAGACACGATGGCGGCCGGCGCTGGTTTATCTGATCCTGAGGCCGTGCGAATATTGACCGAAGACGCTGCTGATTGCATCGCTGACTTGATCAGGTTTGGAGTGCCCTTTGACACTCTGAACGGCGAAATTACCTTGACCAGAGAGGCAGCCCACAGTGTGCCGCGCATCCTGCATGCTGGCGGAGATGCCACCGGGGAACATATCGAGGTGACCCTGAGTCGACAGGTGCACTCTAGTCGCATCAAAGTATTGGAGAACTGCCTGGCCAACCAGATCTTGGTGCAGAGGGGCAGAGTAGTCGGCGTGACAGCTCTCGATTCCAACACTGGCTCTGTGGAGGAGTATAGCTGCAAATTTCTCGTCTTGGCTACTGGTGGTGCCGGGAGGTTGTTCAAATACACTACTAACTCCGATGTGGTCACCGGCGACGGGATAGCGTTGGCTTTTGAAGCTGATGCCGAAATAACCGACATGGAGTTCTTTCAGTTTCATCCTACCGTTTTGCGCCTGCCGGGAGTAGCTCCTTTCCTAATCTCTGAAGCAGTCAGGGGAGAAGGTGGCATGCTGAGAAATGTGGAAGGCCATCGCTTCATGCCGGACTATGCTGACAAAGCTGAGCTAGCGACCAGAGATATTGTGGCTCGCAGCATAGTCTACGAGATGAAGAAGACTCACAGCGACAGAGTGTTTCTGGATGTTGCGCGTCTGCCCTCTCGCTTGATTACCACCCGCTTTCCCCACATATATCGCTTTTGTCGGGAGCACGGGCTGGACATCACCAAGGGGCTTATCCCCGTCGCCCCGGCCGCTCACTACCTTATGGGAGGGGTGAAGGTCAACATCTGGGGAGAGACAAATATTCCGGGGCTGTTTGCTGCTGGCGAGACTGCCTGCACCAGGGTGCATGGTGCCAACAGGCTAGCATCAAATTCCTTGCTTGAGTCAGTTGTTTTCAGTAAAAGAATAGTTCAGCGTACTGAAATGTCTGCGCCACCTCCTCATGGCAAAAAGCGGGGCGGCAAAACAATCTCCTGTTGTCTCCCCGAACGTGAGGCATTGTCTAGGGTAGCGTCGCCTAACCTGCCCAACCTGCAGTCCCTTATGTGGGACAGAGTAGGAATCATCCGTTCTGGAAAAAGCCTCAAAGAGGCGGCAGGCATCCTGGCCACCTGGCAGAGCCTCCTACCTCGACCCAGTGATCGCCCTTCGTATGAACTGAATAATCTGGTATTATGTGCCAGGCTCGTGAGTGAGGCTGCTTTGCTCCGGGAAGAGAGTCGCGGTGCTCACTTCCGCACAGACTTCGCACAGACTTCGCCGGAATGGCAAAAGCACATCGTATTTAGGAAGAATGCCATCAAATAAGCTCCAGATTGAAGAAATCATTGACCGCGCTTTGGCTGAGGACCTTGGTAAAGGCGATGTCACCACCGAGGCGCTAGTACTTGGCGACCATCGAGGTACGGGCTTTATTGTGGCTAAGAAGGAAGGTGTCCTGGCTGGTATGAACGTGGCCAGACAGGTTTTCCATCGGGTTGACCCGGAGTTGAAGGTGGAGGTTTTTCTGGAAGATGGGGCCAAAGTCAAGCCGAGCAGCGAAATAGCTAAGGTATCGGGCAGCATTGCCAGCATTCTCAAAGCGGAGAGGGTCGTATTGAATTTCTTACAGCGTTTGAGCGGCATTGCCTCGGAAACCAATCGGTATGTGGAAGCGGTCAAGGGATTGCCTGTGCGCATCATGGATACCAGAAAGACCACCCCGGGCCTGAGGTCGCTGGAGAAGCACGCCGTCAAGGTGGGTGGTGGTGAGAATCACCGCATGAGTTTGGGCGATGGCATACTCATCAAGGACAATCATCTGGCGGCGCTCCGTAGCCAGGGATTAAACATCGGACAGGTTGTGGCCAAGGCAAAGGAGAGTGGTCCGCAGCAACTGCTGGTCGAGATAGAGGTGGGGACCGTTTCGGAAGCTTTGGAAGCCGTCGGGGCCGGGGCAGATATCGTCATGCTTGATAACATGAGTGTCGAGGATATGCGTAAAGCGGTAGAATCTATTCATGGTCGTGCTTTGATTGAAGCCTCGGGGGGAATTACGCTGGATAATGTCCGGGCCGTAGCCGAAACCGGCGTTGATTTTGTTTCTATCGGTGCCCTTACCCACTCCGCCAAGGCCTTGGACATCAGCCTTGAGCTTGAAGGCTAGTGATCAAAAGAATCAGCGGGCGCTCTTCTCAGAAATAACCAGATATCGTTCAGGATTGTCCTCGAAGCGGGTTATCTTCAATGACGCCTGCTTTATCATCTCTCTTAGCTGAGATTCGTCCGGCAGAAGGTCATTTGCGATTAGGCCACCGATGGATTTATGAAGCTGGTTGAGCATTTCCCGACTCATGGTGTGGCAGATGGCCAGACGGCCGTTGTCATTGAGCACCCGGGCTATTTCCTGTAACGCTTTGACCTTGTCGCCAAAATGGGGAAAGGCGCTGTTGCAGATAGCCAGATCCACGGAGTCATCAGCGAGGGGAAGGGCGAGGACATCAGCCTGAGCAAAACCAACTATAGGCGGAAAGGCCTTGACTTGCGCTTGAACCAGCATCTCCGCGGAAAAATCCAGAGCTACAATTTTTCCCTCGTCACCCACTTCTGCGATTAGAAAGGGCAAAAGGGCGCCCGTACCGCTGCCGATATCAAGTACATAATATCCCGGTCTGATGCCTAATTCCTTGACGATGTTGGCTAGACGCTTCAACCTCTCTGGGGTAAGCTCTTTGTCCCAGGTCGGGGCTAGCTGGTCGAAATATTCTTGAAGTTGCATAGCTAACCTGCTAGCGGAACTTGCCGCCATCCCTTCACCTTTCTCTTGGGAGAGAACGCCGTCGCCAGGCCGAAGATAATAGCAGAAGTTATCACTATGGCTGCTCCTGAAGGGATGTCCAGCAAATATGAGGCAGCCAATCCAGCCCAGCAGGAAGCGACGCCAAAAGCCGCAGCCATGAGCAGCATCTTTTTCAAGCTGTAGGTGAGTTGATAGGCAGCGGCTGCCGGATTGAGGATGAGACTGTAAATAAGCAAGCCGCCTATGCTTTGCAGCGAGGCGGTGACGGTTACGCCGGTAGAGAATAGCAGGCCATAGAAAATAAGAGTTGCCGGAATGCCTACAGCCAAAGCTACCTGGCGGTGGCAAATCACAGCCTGAATTTCCTTGTAGAAGGCAACCACCAATGCGACTATTACGCCAGCCATGGTGGCTAGAAAAATGATGTTGTGTCGAGTGACGGTCAATATGCTCCCCCATAACAGATTCAGGGCTTCCGTCCTGGCCCCGGGCATCAGGCCCATGAACAGGAAAGCCAGCCCCAGCATCAGGGAGAAAACAATGCCTATCGAAGTATCGGGGTTCAATTCCCCGCGGTCAGCCACTGGTCCGATAACGGCTGCCGACGCCAGGCTGAAGAGCAGGGCACCAATCAAGGGATTAAACCCCAGCCAGAGGCCGAGGAGAGCTCCGGCAAAAGCAGCATGGGCAATGCATACCCCGATAAAGGAGAGGTGCATGGTGACCACGAAAACGCCAACCACAGAACAGGTTATGCCCCCCAGTAGCCCGGCCAGGATGGCATTCTGCATGAACTGGTACTGTAATATAGATAGAGCCATTCCAGCATCCGTCCTCACGTCTGAAGCGGGGCAATGCCGTTTGGCACTGAGATCGGGGCCTCGTAAAGCTGGCTCAGCACCTCTTCCCGGAGCATTGACTCCGGGCTGCCCTGCCGCCATACCTTGCCTTCCTTCATTAGGATCAATCGCTGGCAGATAGGCGGCAGCGTTCTCAGGTCATGGGTTACAAAGAGAGTGGTCATGTGGTATTCCCTATGAATGAGCTGTATCAGGCTCAAGATTTCATGTTGAGCCTTTTGGTCTATCGAAGCAGTCGGCTCGTCGAGAAGAAATATTTCGGGCTGCTGAACCAGAGCGCGGGCAATGGCCGCCCTTTGGTATTCGCCCCCGGATAGATGTCCTATCGGGCGCTGGGATAAATGAGCCATGCCCACCATTTCCAGTACCTTATCTACTATCTCCCAGTCAGCCCGTGTTGGCCGATGGAATAGTCCCAGGCGTCCGTAGCAGCCTACCATTACCATCTCTCTGACACTGATGGGCAACCTGGGGTCGATATTCTCTACCTGAGCTACGTAGCCTATGCGCTTTCTTAGGCTATTGCCATTTGTCCCGTTCAGCCGCGACCCCAATACCCAGACTTGTCCATGGACCAGTTTGCCCAGGCCGTTGATCACTGTGAGCAGGGTAGTTTTGCCGGCGCCGTTAGGTCCGATGATGCCGACGAATTCTCCTTTCCTGATCTGGAGAGACACGCCCTGCAAAGCCACATCTTCCCGGTAAGAAACCACAGCATCTTGAATCCTGATGACTGTATTATCCATATTATTCCTCCCATTCGTTCAAAGCTGCCAGCAGTAAATCAACATTCTTGTCTATTGCCTTCTCCCAGGTTTCGGTGTTTTCCAGGCCACCGGGGAAGTTAGATATGGTTACTGGGATGGCTGCGATGTCCTGTTCCATAGATATAGATGCTCCCAACGTCGTGGTGCCGCTCTGGAGATTATCGATGACTAGCACTACCCCGGCTTCCTGAGCGTCAACTATCAGCTGTGCCACCTGCGCCGGGGTTAAGTCTTCAGGCCGGCCAAAGGTAGCCACGACATCGAACCCGGCCCACCTCACAAATCCTGCCTGCATCTCGGCGCAGATTACCTTCACTCCCTCTATTCCGGCATCCTGCAATCTACCTTTCACCACGTCGCCATAGGCCGAGATGGCCTGTTCCCTGTCTGTGGCGTTCCCCTGATAGTACGCGGCGTTCTCCGGATATAATTCGCACAGGGCTTGAGCAATTTTGCCCACTCCTTCCGCCTGAACCGCTGGCACCATCCAGTTGCCTGTGACATTAAGGACCG
>Ga0224505_10001397_pt1 | contig 15279 bp, 19 predicted proteins | sample SF_Jan12_sed_USG_FD_169102 | JGI IMG/M metagenome (GOLD analysis project Ga0224505, IMG submission 169102) | Sediment microbial communities from San Francisco Bay, California, United States - SF_Jan12_sed_USGS_4_1 | ecosystem: Environmental > Aquatic > Marine > Sediment | place: USA: California... | reverse complement strand
TGCACGGGAATCTACACGCGCGGCCCCCGGAACGGGTATGCAACCCTTCATCGTGTCGGAGCATCTAACGTGATGACGGGCCACCAGTCATGTATGCGAGACGCGGGCAGAATCACTGCCAGGGTGAGCTGGTCGGTTCCGGGGTCGAAACTCCCACTCTCGGGGGTGCGTAGGTGAAGGAGGAAGGAACCATGACCGCACTCACTGTTGCCGCCACGAATGGAGCCGTGCACACGGGAGCGTGTGTGGCGGTGCCGCCAGCGTTGATGAACGTGTTGCGGGGTCTCCGGGGACTCATGGCAGACCCCGCGCCGCGCGAGCGCGAGTACTGCCTCCACGACGAGGGGGGGCGTCCGGTCGGGGTCATTCACTCGCCCGCCGGGCGGCCACAGGTCGGCCGCAGCGCGCCGGCCGTGTACCTCCGTCGGCCAGACTGAGCCGGCCCCCGTACCGTCGCGCCGCCGCCCTCCGGGCGGTGTCTTCATACCCGACCTTCTTGAGGCGGCGGGCCGTCGGCTGCTTCGACTCAGCCAGAGCGGCACCACGACGAGACGGGCCAGCGCAATCGTGGCGTGCTTGGGCCCGCGGTGGCCCTCTGCTCGCGTGGGCCGTTACGCCGTGGGGTTCGCCGTGTATCCCAGGTACGTCAGGACGATGATGAACGCGATGATGCCGATCGTGATCCACGTGAACAGGCGGGTGTGCTCCCGACCCGTGTGTCGGTCGATGAACGGGATCAGCAGCAAATAGACCCCCCCGGCCGCGAACGCCAGAATGCCCACCACCTCACCCTCGAACCAGAGGATATGGGCCGGGAGGTACTTCAACGACTGGAACATGAACATGAAGTACCACTCGGGCTTGATGCCGGCCGGCGCCGAGGCAAAGGGATCGGCCTTCGCACCGAGCTCCGCCGGCAGGTATGCCGCGAGCGCCGCCAGGATCGCAAGCGCCGTGAGCCAGCCCACCAGGTCACGCAGCAGGAAGTTCGGGAAGAACGGCATCACCCGTTTTGGTCCGCCGGCGTCCTCCACCGATGGAGGCACGCTCATTCCGTGTCGCTGCACGAGGAACAGATGCAGGCCGAGCATGACCAGCGCCGTTGCCGGTAACAACGCCACGTGAATGGCGTAGAACCGCGTCAGGGTGGCGCCCGTCACGTCGTCCCCTCCCCGCAGGACCCGCAACATGGTCTCCCCAACGACCGGAACCACCGCGATGATCTGGGTGCCCACCCGGGTCGCGAAATAGGCCAGCTCGTTCCACGGCAGCAGGTATCCCGTGAACCCGAACGTCAGCGACAGCCCGAACAGGAAGAAGCCGGAGATCCAGGTCAGCTCCCGCGGCTTCCAAAAAGCCTTGAGGAGGAGGACGCTGAACATGTGGAGGAACAACGCCAGGATCATCAGGTTGGCGGCCCAGTGGTGAATGGAGCGGATCAACCACCCGAACTGGACTTCCGCCATCAGAAACTGGATTGACTCGTAGGCTTCCTCGGCGCTCGGTCGATAGTAGATGAGGAGTAGCGCGCCAGTGCCGAGTTGGACGATGAACAAGAAGAGGGTCATCCCGCCGAGGTAGTACCACAGCGTATGGCGGTGGACCGGGACTTCCTTCTTCTTGGCGATTGCCTGAAACGCGGCAAGCCCGATCCGGTCATCGAGCCATTCCCACACGGTGGTCAGCGTTCGACGCATGGGGTGCATCATCAAGCCCCTTTGCTCACGACGATCTGGTCACCCCGCACGTTGACCTCGAACGCGTCGAGCGGCCGCGGAGGGGGCCCTTGGATGTTGACGCCATTGAGGTCGAAGTGGCCATTGTGGCAGGCACACCAGAAGTGCCCGAGGTCCTCGCGCAGCTGTACGATGCAACCGAGATGCGTGCAAGCCGCGGAGAACGCGCGGAGCTCTCCCGTTGCGGTACGCACGATGATGCCCGGGCGATTCCCGAACTTGAAGATCTTGGCTGAGTTCGGCGCCAGCTCGTCGGGGGTGTACGGGAGGGTCACGGAGGACGCCGCCGACTCCCCGCTGGCGGGCGGCATGAGGTATCGGCCTACCGGGTAGATGACGGCGACGATCAGCCCGCCGAGGCTGGTGCTCAGGATCCACGTCGTGAGCGTCCGGCTCAGGAGCCAGTCGAGAAACCCGCGGCGCGTGCCGGATCGGGGGCGGGGAGCGTCAGACATGCACGTGACTCCTGCAGGGTTGATTGGGCGGAAGGCGCATCAGCTTGCCCGCTCCAGCTGCCAGATTCTGAGGACGAGACTGCCGATCAGCAGCACGATGACCCCAGTCGAAACGCCGAGACCGACCCGACGGAAGCGCAGGTCATCGAGTGCCCCGTGGCCGCGCGTGATGGCTGAGGCGGTCACCTCCAGGCCCTCGTCGACATGGCGCTGGACGGAGTCGTGCACGAAGGTGTGCACGGCGGTTCGCGCTTGGAGCAACGCGGTCTGCGCGTTCTCGAGATCGAACTGCGGCTGGCTGACTTCCATGCCGGCCTGTTCCGCAGTCTGCAACAGCGAGTCGGCGAGCATGAAGGACGCGTGAAGCGAGTCGATCGCCTGCCGCATCGACGCCGCCACGAGCCCGCCGCCCGCTCCCGCGACATGGCAGCGGACACAAACGGCTCCGTCCCCCACGCCAAGTAGCGTATCATTCGTGCGCGCAATCGCGTGGTTGCCGTGGCAGGCGGCGCACCCGGGAATCCCCATGGCCGTGAACACTTGCGCGTGACGGCTCGTCGCGAAGTAGTCCGCCATGACCGAATGGCACTGCCCGCAGACATTCCCGACCCACCCGACACCCGGCGGCGCGGCGCCGTGGTTCCCGTGGCAGTCGTTGCACGTCGGCGCGGACCGATCCCCCAACGCCGACAGCGCTTCCCAGTGCGCACTCTCCTGGTACCGCTCGAGCTGGTTCGTAGGGATGCCATACGGCTGCATCCGCACCGTGTCGGCGTGGCAGGCGCCGCAGGTTGTGGCGACGTTCTCCGGTGCCACGCTCGACCGCGAATCACTCGGCGGACGAATCTGGTGGGCGGGGTGGCAGCTGACGCACGTGGCGACGGCGGTGTCACCCTGTCCCATCAACCGCTGGCCGTGGACGGACGACGAGTATTCGACGACCTGATCGACCCGAAGGCCCGGATTGTACTGGCGCATGAAGCCGGCGTCCGAGTGGCAGCGCCCGCACACCTGCAGCACCTGTCGCCCCACGGGCCGCCCCACGAATCCCCGGCGCGGATCCATGCTGGCAAAGCCCGGGGCCGTGGGGTCCCCGCCATGGCAGTCGACGCAACCGAATCCCTGGTGCGCGTGGATGTCGTCGGCGAACAGCGTGACGGGACCAGCCAACCGCTCCATCGGGAGGCTCGCGTGGCAGGATGCGCACATGTCCGGTGCCGCACTGTCGGCCGCGGCCTGTGCCCGGAGCGCACCCGAAGGCACCGCGATGACCACCGCCACCAGGAGTCCCGACCAGTCAACCCTACGAATCATGGTCTATCCCCGTCTCTCGAAGAACGCCACCAGGTCCGCCACCTGCTCCGCCGTGAGCGGTTTCCAGGCGGCCCGCAGCACGCCGTCAGGCAGCCCGACGTGGTTCCATAGAGCCGCTATCACCGCGGCGCGGCTCGTGACGGCGGCAAAGGTGGCCAAGTCGGCGGCCTGCCCGGGGCCGTGCCCGCCAGCGCCGTGGCACCCCGTGCACCCTGCCACGCGTGCCGCGGACGCACCCTGCGCGGCGGTGCCGGAGCCCGCCAGGTACTGAAGTGTTCCCAGGTACGCCACGAGGTCGGCCATGTCGCCTCCGGTGAGTCTCGGAACCGACACGTTCGCCGCCCGCATGGCTGCCATCATCCGGGGCCCTTTGTTCCACATCGCGGCGGCAAACGCCGAGGGGGCCCGGCGCGCGGCCCGCGTGAGATCAGGACCCACGGCACCGCCTTCACCCGCCACGCGATGGCAGCGGATACACCCGCTCCGGCGGAACAACGCCCGACCCGCGTCGACCCGCCCCGACAGAGCGTGCAGGGTCACCGGTTCGCTGCCATCACCGGCCGCACCGAAGTACGCCACCAGATGGTCGAGGTCCGCTCCGGAAAGCGTCGGGCGTTGGAGGCCGCGAGACTCCATCTCCGTGCCCATGGTGGGGGCGTGGTTCCACAGCGCCGCGGCGAGCTCGATGCCGGAAAACCGTGCCTTGGCGTCGTCGAGGCGCGGCCCGAGCACCCCGCCCACACCACCCACTTGGTGACAGGCCACGCATCCCTTGTCCAGGAACAACTGCTTGCCGGTGTTCGCGCTGCCCGTGGGGGTGGATGCGGAAGCCCAGAACAGGAACGCCATGAGGTCGGCGGCTTCCCACGGATCGAGCCGTGGGGCTGGGGCTCCGCGGGCGGCGAACGTGGCCGCCATCTGTGGCAGGTGCTCCCACATCGCGGCGACGAGGGTATTGAGCGACGACGCCCCGATCCCGGCGAGATCCGGCCCCACCGTCGCGCCGATCCCGTTGATCGCGTGGCAGCCGTTGCATCCCTTGGCACCGTACACGCGGGCCCCGGCGGCAATGCTCTGCGCCGGAGTCGGCGTGTCCTGGGCGTTGAGACCACGTGGTGTGAGCACGAATCCGAGGGCCAACCCAAGCCCAGCCGCCAATCGCAAGCGGTGGACATGCGCTCGCAGCTGCTCAAGGGACTGTCGACCGGCCGCTGGGATAGAGGATTCCCAGTCTTCCATCATGCAACGCTCCTGGCAAGCGTTCTGCGAACGTAGTTGTTCGGCCGCGTCCCGTGCAACCCGCAACATTCTCTGTCTTCTCAGAAGCTCTCTTCATGTGCCGCGGACTGTGCCGGGTCCTCGCCGTGCTTTCCCGACTTCCGCTCCCGACCGGGCGCACCCGCACGCCCGTGCTGCGCGAGACCGTAACGATCTTCTTCACTCTTGTGGGGCTCTTCAGAATATGTGGGGGCCATGCCCCGGTAACACCTGCGCCCTACCCCACGGCCCGAGCACGAGGGGCGTCTGTCTCATCCGGGACGCGCCCAGTCCGGATACTAGCGCGTGGCCGGCAGCGACACGTGCAGGTGGTCAGCCGTCCCGACGTGGCGGAGCGTCCGGAAACCGAGCGCCCGGAAATACTGCTCCGTCAGCCAATTGCGGACGGCGCCGCGACCGATGGTCCGCAGGTCCACCGCGTGGACGTACCCGTCCGCATGACGGTAGTGCAGCGAGGAATCATACACCGGGAGCCCCATGGCCGTGTAGTCGCCGGGCGTGCGCGCGATGTCCGTCACGACCAGGCGGTCGTCGAGAATCATGAAGGTACTGGCGGCAAGTCGGAGCGTGGGATGCAGGGATCGGTAGTAGCCGCGGACGTCCTCCGTCTTGGCATTCACGCGTGAGAGGAACAGCAACGCGTGCGCGCAGTAGGCGATGACCAGTGGTGCCGCAATCCACGTAGCGACGAACCGCACGCGGCTCTTGCCCGTGAGCCGTTTGGAGAGCAGTGCTGCGTAGACCGTGAGGAGCCCCAATGCGCCGCCGCCGGCACCGGCGATCGCCCCCCACGTTGGCCAACCGAGACGCAGATAGAGGAAGGTGGCGCCCCGCAGGAGCACCACCACTGGAAGCACGATCGCCACGGGAGCCAGCACGAGCCCGACGCGGGCTTCCGGCAAGAGCCCGCGCAATCGCTGGCGCCACGCGGCCACCCGCCGCTCCCGCGCGACCTCGCGGCGGAGCTCCGCAAGACGGTCCATGCCCGTCTCTACGAAGTGGGTGGCGCTGAGTTACAACCAGCGCAGGCTCCGCGCCGCTGGCTCTACTGCGCGCTCTCGATCCGCAGCACCCGAGTCACAGTGAAACTGCCCGGTCCCCGACGATGGTCGGCGGCCAGGGATGCGAGTCGTTTCGACAGCCGACTACGGCTCGGTGGGTGCGGAGCGCGAACCCTCGAAGTAACACGAAGCGATCACGTTGGACTCGGCCATACGCTCGACGCAGGTCTCCTCGCAGTACTGCTTGTCCGTGTTGTAGCGGAAGACGTCTCCGTCCGTGTAGAACGTGACGCAGCTGCCGTAGGGATTCCCTCCGCAGGCGGCGGTTGCCGCGGCTGCGAGGACGAGTGCCGCGGCGGATACGATGAGGGTGGGAACCAAGCGGACGCGTCGGAACACGGGTCAGCTCCTTTGGCGAAATGACCGTGGCAGATCGCGGCGTGCCGGCCTCCCGTCCGACAGACCGTTGGTTCGCGAGGGTAAGACCCGGTTCCCGAGGGCGCAAGTCGGTGAGGGGTGCGGAAATGCAAGCGTGCTGCTCCCACTTCGGGCTGACGCCACTGTCGGCGCATGCCGGTCCCACGGTCCCGTCGGCCAGCATTCAACCGCACCCGGCCGCGACTGCCCACGCCTCGGCCCCCGGTCCGAGCGGTCCATGAATGGGGATGTCGGGGCGACGCTCGCCGTGGCACCACGAAGCAACGCGGCCAGGTCCGGAAGGCCGGCCTGGCCGCAAGCGTCGATACGAGGGACATACGATCATACCCGAGGTGGGAGTCGAACCCACACGCCCTTGCGGGCACGGGATTTTGAGTCCCGCGTGTCTGCCATTCCACCACTCGGGCGCCAACACAACCCAACTTGCCGCTACCTGCTGGCCTTGCGGCGTGTCGGAAGGCGCAATCTACCCAACTGGTCCACCCGGCACATCGGCGCCCGGCCCGCGGCGGCCGTGTGCTTGCGCTATTGCTCAGATGAGCGCAACGTAAACACGTCCCGCAGCGGAGCCCGTTCCCATGTCCCGGCCCTCCTCCGGCTTCACCCTCATCGAACTCCTGGTGGTCGTGCTGATCATCGGCGTGCTCGCGTCCATCGCCATCCCGAAGTTCGCGGGTGTGAAGACGAAGACCAACGTGACCACGATGAAGACCGACCTGCGGAACCTCATCACGGCGCAGGAATCCTATCTCGCGGGCAGCATGGTGTACTACGATGGACCGATCCCGGCGGCGGGCTTGGGATTCACGTCCTCGTCCGGCGTCACGCTGACCCTGCTGGACGTCTCGGCCTCCGGGTGGGCGGCCACGGCAACGCACGCATCGGCGCCGGCCTGGGTCTGCGCGGTGTTCGTCGGCTCGGCATCGCCCGTTGCGCCGGCCACGTCAGAGGGACAGATCACCTGTCAGTAGATTCGAGCTTCCGCTTCGTGCCCTCGCCATCGAGGCGAGTCCAGCGGGGAACTCGGCCATGACCGACGAGGGGCGAGGATCCGCGCACTCGCCTCCACCCCATCCCCATCGTTCCTCAACGAGAAGCTGCCGCCTCCATCGGACCGCCCGGCCGACGATCACGCCGCGGGACCGGCGGCGTGATGACTGCCGCTGAACCAGCCGCGGTTTCCTAGTCGAACCGACGATAGTCTGCGGGGTCGAACCGCTGCTGGATGAGTTGCTGGATCTGGCGCTCGAGCCGTGCAAACGCGAGTACCAGTTGCGCCTGTTGCACGGGATCGAGAAACGCCTTGACTTCCTCCCGCTCCGCCAGGAGTCGGTCGCTCCGCTCGCGCTGCACCCCGTTCAGGTCGTCCAGCAGCCGTGTGACGCTATCGCGGTCCGCCGCCATGCCAGGCCGCAGCTGTCCTTCGAGTGCCATGACGAGCTGCCGCTCCCGCTCCTGGAGTTCGGCGCGCGACGCCCACTGTCGCCGGACCACGGACTCGAGCCGGCGGGACTGCTCCTCCGTGAGCCCTGCCTGCGTGCGGTAGTTCTGCAGGAACCGTTGCACCACCTGCTGCCGCAGCCGTTCGGGGTCCTGACGAGCCTGCCCCGCTGCGGGTGCCGCGAGCAGAACCAGCCCGGCGATAACGAGAATCGCGCGCATCATCCCTCCATCAAGGCAAGCAGTGTCCGAAGCTGTTCCGCATTAAGATCGTCCAGCGTGGAGCGTCCGTCGAGCCGCACGGGCGTCGCGGCGCTGAGCGAGTCGAGTACCTGATCCAGCTCGGCCACGGACAGGTCCCGGAGCCCGGGCGTGAGCGCGGCCATCGCCATCGGCGTGCCGGGCGGAGTCCCCTCGGACCCGAACGTGAACAGTGCTGCGCCTACCATCAGCACGACGCCCGCGGCAAGAGCCAGCCACCGGCCGATCGGTAGGGACACCGCGGGGCCTCCGGCCGCACGCAGCCGGGCCGTCACGCGGTGTGCCACTCGGTCGATGTCGAGCCGCTCCCCCGCGTCCTCACCAAGCCGCGGAGCCAGCCGCTCCAGTTCCCGCTCAGACATCCCCATGAGTTCCTCCCGGAGCCGTCCCGTATCTGTCATCATCTCTCATCTCTGCCGCCCCTGCCCTTCTTCTCTGCCCTCTGTCCTTTCCCTACCACTCCACCGCCCGCTTCAGTCGCTTCACTGCGTGATGGTAATGCACCCGCGCTGCTCCGGGTGACGTATCCAGCGCCCGGGCGATCGCATCATAGTCCAGTCCCTGCTGCGCCCGCAGGAGGAACACGTCGCGCTGCATCGGCGGCAACAGTGCCACCTGGGCTTCCACCCGGCGCAACAGGTCCCCTCCAACCATCTCCCCGTGCGGGTCGGCGCGCTCGTCAGCGACGTCGTGATCGCCGAGCGCCACCACCGGGCGACGGCCGCGGCGGCGGCGGTGGTCGGTCAACGCGTTGGCCGCGATCGCCATCACCCAGGTACGGAAGCTCGCGCCCCGACGATACCCATCGATGTGCCGGAATGCCCGGAAGAACGCTTCCTGCACGAGATCCTCGACTTCCTCTCCCGCCCCCGCCGCCGCAAGGAACCGGGCCACCGGCCGACCGTGGCGCCGGACGAGTTCCGCAGCCGCCGCCTCCTCACCCGCCTGCCACCGGGTGATCAGGGCCGCGTCTTCGGGCTGGGGCTCGGGCATGGCGGCGGTCACATCCTGTAGGACGTTGGGATCGGGCCAAAGTTAAGTCCGGGCATGGGATTGGGGGTGGAATGGGCTGCCCCACCCGGTTAGAATCGAACGATCGTTCGCATGTCCATGTTACCCTACGACGAGCGGCTCGGGGCACTGTTCTCGACGGCCGCCCAGGTGTTTGCCCGCAAGGGCTACCACGCCACGACGATGCGTGATCTGTCGCGCGAGTCGGGGATGAGCCTGGCTGGGATGTATCACTACGTCGAGGGGAAGGAAGACCTCCTCTTCCAGATCCAGCAGCGCTGCTTCGCCGGCGTGCTTGTGGGTGCGGAGGGGGCCTTGGCGGCGCACACCAGGCCGGACGAGCGACTCCGTGCCTTTGTGCGCCATCACCTGGCCTTCTTCGCGGCGCAACCGGCGGAGATGAAGGTGCTGTCCCACGAAGCGGACAGTCTGACTGGACAGCGGGCCGAGGAGATCCGACGGCTGAAGCGTCGTTACGCCGACCTGCTCGAGGCGGTGGTACGGGAGGCCGACGGCGGCGACCCGACGGTGGGGGCGTACGCACTGTTCGGGATGATGAATTGGACCTACACGTGGTTCCGTCCGGACGGTCGCCTGTCCCCTGACGGCCTCGCCGAGGCGTTTGCGGCGTTGTTCCTGCACGGCGTGCGCGGCGATGGTGGGGCTCGGACCCCACCCGCGCGCCCGCGTTGACCCAGCCCGAGCACCCGCGGAGGATGTCCGTGTCCGAACCAAAGACGTATGACCCGGTCGAGCAGGAGTTGATCGATCGCATTGCGGCCGGGTTCGTGGTCGAGTCCGAGGAAGATATGACGCCGGGTTACAAGCGGTCGCTCATCACGCAACTCATGGTGCAAGGTGACACGGAGGTGATGAGTGCTCCGGCCTACTACCTCGCGTCCCGCGACGCGCCGAACATCAACAGCCGGATTGCCGTGACCGCGATCGTTCACGACGAGCTGGGGCATGCGAACATCGCCTATCGCATCCTCGAAGATCTCGGGATGGACAAGGCGTGGCTCCTCTACGGGCGTCAGCCGCACGAATTCAAACACCCGTACGGGTTCGATCAGCCGCTGGAGAACTGGGCGGAGATGGTCGTGGCGAATGGGTTCTTCGATCGCGCCGGCATCACGCTGCTGGCGGATGTGCACCAGCACACGAGTTACGGACCGCTGAAGCGAGCGCTCGTGAAGGTGGATCGCGAGGAAGTCCTGCACTTGCGGCACGGCGAGTCGTGGATGAAACGCCTTGCGAAGGCCGGCGGCGAGGTGCGGGAGGCGCTCCAGCGGGCGGTGGACTGGATGTTCCCGATGACGCTCGAGTGGTTCGGACTCCCTGACGAGCTGAAGCGCCACAGCGGACAGCTTGCCTATCGACTGAAGGGCAAGACCAACGACCAGCTGCGCCAGACCTGGATGGATGCCACCGTGCCCCTGTGCGAGGGCATCGGGATCGACGTCCCGGCGCACTGGGATGCCCAGCAGAAGGAGTACGTCCTGGACTATCCGTTCCCGTGCCAGTACGACCCCACGGTCAAGCGCTGGCTGTTTGACGCCCCGCTGTCCTGGGACCAGGTGTTCGATCGATGGAAGGCGCGCGGGCCGATGAACGAACGGTACGTCGAAATGCTCCAGGGAGCGTTCCGTGGCTGGACCGCCAACTGACGCCCAGATTTGGGACGCCCTCCGGACCGTCACCGATCCGGAGTACCCGCTTTCCATCGTGGACCTCGGCATGGTCTACGGAGCCCGGGTCGAGGACACGGTCGTGCACGTGACCATGACCTTCACGTCCATCGGCTGTCCGGCGATCGATATGCTGCTCCACGACGTCCGCGAGGCGCTCACCGCCGTTCCTGGCGTGACCGCCGTCGCCATCGACGTGGTCTGGGACCCCCCGTGGACCAAGGAGTGCATCTCGGATCGCGGGCGACGGGTGCTCGCAATGTATGGCGTGGTCTGCTGAGGAGCATGGCATGAACGCACTACCGGTCTACGAGGTCTTTGCGCGCAGCAAGCACGACGAGCCCCTGAAGCATGTGGGGAGCGTGAATGCCGCGGATGACGACTTGGCGAAGGCGTACGCCTGGACCCTCTACGACGAAGAGAGCTGGGTGGAGATGTGTGTGATACCGCGGGCGGCGATCGTTCCGATCACGTCGCATGGGCGGTTGCCGGTGTGGGGAAATTGAAGCGGAGAGTAGTGGGGCACAGGGGCAGCGAGAAGGTCGGGGCGAGGATGACTCGCCCGGTGATGCGGGTTGCGCTCCGGTCGAGGTGCTACGATGGGTGAGCCAGTGGTGCGGGAGTTCGAGTCGCTCGAGGGAATGCCGCAGGCAGCGGCCGACGGGTTGCGCCAGCTCCTCTGGGCACTGGCCGACACGAAGCTGCTGTTGGGCTATCACTATGGGGAGTGGACGTTCGGCACGCCGGAGCTGGAAGCGGCCGTCGCCAGTTGCTCCTTGTCCCAAGCCGAGCTGGGGCACGTCCGCCTGCTCCACGCCCTGTTGCGCAAGCACTGGGGCGAGGATCCGGATGCCCTCGTCGAAGTGCGCGCGGTGGCCGACTTCGCGAATATCACCTTCCTCGATGCGCCCATCGGGGACTGGCCGGCGTGTGTGGTGATGAACGCGGTAGTGGATCTGACGGCCACCAGGGTCCTCGCGACGTTGCACGGATCGTCGTTTCGGCCGTTGCGCATGAGCGTGGACAAGATGCTCGACGAAGAGCGGCACCACGCGCACCACGGGATCGGCTGGTTTCGCACCCTCGGTCGCCGTGGGGGCGACGGCGCGCGCGCGATCTGCGACGCCGCGGAGCGGGCCCTGGCGGCCGCCGCCCTGTGGCTCGGCCCGGCGGGCGAGCCCGGCGACGCGGCCCTCGTGGCCGCCGGCGTCAAGTCGACCGGCAACGCCGAGATTCTCGCCGGCCTGATCGGTGACGTAACCGCCATGGCGGACCAGGCCGGGATCACGGTCTTGGCCCCCGCCCCCGCATCGTTCGCGCACTGGAATCCGAACAGCCGTCGGGGGAGCGCCGGTGGACCAGCCGAGGACATCGTGTTCCACCTGCGTGGCGCGGCCAACGCGATGTTCAAGCTCGGCGAATGACGCCGGTTCCGAAGGCCTGCCCGTTCTGCGGATCCCGCGACACGGTCAAGGAGGCGGACTTCGCGACATCGCTCATGGTGAGCCGGCATCGGTGTGGGCACTGCAATTCGTTCTTCGAGGCGATAAAATGGGGTGATACGGCCGACCTCGACGTCCCGGCGTTTCTCGCGCGGGACCCGGATCCGGTCGATGAATCCCACAAGTGACGGCGCCGCACCGGCGGCGCCGCTCCGGGGCGGTCCCCCGCCCCGTCTGATCCCGCAATGGAGGAAGGACTCGCATGACTGACTGGGGCGCACCCACGGACAAGACGCTGATCGAGTATCGGGTCGAGGACGGCGTAGCCATCTTCGAGCTCAGCGACCCGCCGGCGAATACCTACACGTACAACATGATGAAGCAGCTCGACACGGCCATTCTCACGGCCCGGATGGACGACAACGTCCACGTGATCGTGATGCGCGGCAAGGGCGAGAAGTTCTTCTCAGCCGGCGCCAACATCTCGATGCTCAACGAGGTGACGCCTCGGTGGAAGTACTTCTTCTGCCTGCACGCCAACGAGACGCTGAACCGCCTCGAGCACACGCCCAAACTCGTGATCGGCGCGTTGAACGGGCACTGCGTCGGCGGTGGGCTCGAGATCGCCATGGCGTGCGACCTCCGCCTCGCGGCCAAGGACGCGGGCAAGATCGGCCTTCACGAGGTGACCCTCGGCGTCCTCCCGGGAACCGGCGGCACGCAACGCCTTGCGCGGATCGTCGGGAAGTCCAAGGCCATCGAGATGATGGCGACGGGTACCCTGTTCTCGTTCGAGGATGCCAAGGCGGTGGGACTCGTGAACGACGTGCTGCCCAAGGCGACCTTCTGGGACGACGTGATGAAGTACGCCAAGCAGTTCGTCCCGCCGGCGAAGGCGTCCAAGGCCGTGGGGCACATCAAGCGGGCCGTGTGCTCGGGTCTCGAGGTCCCGTTCGAAAGCGGGCTCGCCATCGAGCGCGAGCTGCAGCAGCAGCTGTTCCAGAGCCAGGACGCCAAGGAGGGCATCGCGGCGTACGTGGAGAAGCGGACCCCCGCGTTCAAGGGCGCGTAGGTGCGCACCGAGCTGTACATCAACGGTGAGTGGCGGAAGGCGGCCTCGGGGGCACACCTCGAGGTCGTCAACCCTGCCACCGAAGAGCGGCTTGCCACGGTCCAGGCCGCGGGAGCGGACGACATCGATGCCGCCGTGCGGGCCGCTCGGAGCTGCTTCGAGTCCGACAGCTGGCAGGGCACGTCCGGCCGCAGGCGGGGCGCGATCCTGAGCAAGGCCGCCGACCTGCTGGAGGCGCGCGCCCAGGAGTTCGCCGAAGTCGAGACGCGACAGAACGGCAAGCCGCTCTTTGAGTCGAAGATCGATGTCGCGCAAACGGTCGATGTGTTCCGGTACTATGCCGGCTGGGCGGACAAGATCGGTGGCGAGATCCGACCGGTGGACATGGGGGATTTCGTGTTTGCCGAGCGGGTCCCGGTGGGGGTGGTGGGCGCCATCGTGCCCTGGAACTTCCCACTGAACCTCGCGAGCTGGAAGGTGGCGCCGGCGTTGGCAGCCGGCTGTACGATCGTGCTGAAACCGGCGCCCGAGACGCCGCTCACGGCCCTGCTGCTGGGCGAGATCCTCGGTGACGCGGGGCTTGCCGTCGGCGCGCTCAACGTGGTGCCCGGCGACGGCCCGACGGCCGGCGCGGCCCTCGTGCGGCATCCGGGCGTGGACAAGATCTCGTTCACGGGATCCACCGCCACTGGCAAGCTCATCATGCGCGAGGCCGCCGACACCGTGAAGCGCGTGACGCTCGAGCTCGGTGGCAAGAGTCCGAACATCATCTTCGCGGACGCCGATCTGAAAGCCGCCGTGCGCGGGGCCCAGACCGGCATCTTCTACGGCAAGGGCGAGGTATGCGCCGCGGGTTCGCGCCTCCTCGTGCACCGGTCCGTGCACGACCAGGTGGTGGAGGAACTCGCATCTCGGGCGGCGAAGCTCGCGTACGGCGATCCGTTCGAGAAGAGCACCCGCATCGGGGCCATCGTCTCCAAGCGGCAGCATGAGCGCGTGATGGGCTATATCGCCTCCGGCAAGGCCGACGCGAAGCTGGTGGTTGGTGGCAGCGCCGGTTCCGTCAACGGTAAAGGCTACTTCGTCGAGGCCACGGTGTTCGACGACACCCGACCGGGGATGAAGATCGTGGACGAGGAGATCTTCGGGCCCGTGTTGTCAGTGCTGACCTTTGACGATGTCGATGAAGCGATCCAGCTCGCGAACCAGACGTCGTATGGCCTGGCCGCCGGCCTCTGGACCGCCGATATCAAGCAGGCATTCCGCGTCGCGCGGGCGATCCGCGCGGGCACCGTCTGGGTGAACACGTACAACCTCTATGATCCGGCCGCCCCCTTCGGCGGCTTCAAGCAGAGCGGCTTCGGCCGTGACCTGGGACGAGAAGCACTGGACGGGTATACGGAATCGAAGACGGTGTGGATCGGGTTACGATGATGCAGACGAGAGGGGCAGAGAGGCAGAGAGCAAGGACCCACTCTCTTCTCTGCCCCCCTGCCCCTCTCATCTGAGGGAGCATACCATGTCTGACGTTCTCATTCTCTCAGCGGTGCGGACTCCGGTTGGGCGTGCCGGCGGCGCGTTGGCCGACGTTCGCCCGGACGACCTGGCCGCGCTTGCCGTGAAGGCCGCGGCCGAGCGCGCCGGGGTGGATCCCGCCGATCTCGACGACGTCCTCCTCGGGTGCGCCAACGGCGCCGGCGAGGACAATCGTAACGTCGCCCGCATGGCGGTGCTGCTTGCCGGCTTTCCCATCGACGTCCCGGCGCAGACCATCAATCGGCTCTGCGGCTCCGGCCTTCAGGCGGTCATCTCGGCGGCGCATGCCATCCGCGCCGACGAAGGTGACCTGTTCGTGGCAGGTGGCGTCGAGAGCATGACCCGATCGCCGTACGTCCAGCTCAAGAAGGGATCGGCGTGGGACCGCCGTCCACCCGAGATCGCGGACACCACGGTCGGCTGGCGATTCGTCAACAAGAAGATGCCCGCCGAGTGGACGATTGGGTTGGGTGAGACCGCCGAGCAGGTGGCCAAGCAGTACGGGATCACGCGTGAGGAGCAGGACGCGTTCGCGTATGAGAGCCAGCAGCGGGCGGGGCGGGCGATGGCGGAAGGGGTGTTTCGGGACGAGATCGTGCCGGTGGAG
>Ga0224505_10001396_pt1 | contig 15297 bp, 12 predicted proteins | sample SF_Jan12_sed_USG_FD_169102 | JGI IMG/M metagenome (GOLD analysis project Ga0224505, IMG submission 169102) | Sediment microbial communities from San Francisco Bay, California, United States - SF_Jan12_sed_USGS_4_1 | ecosystem: Environmental > Aquatic > Marine > Sediment | place: USA: California... | reverse complement strand
CTTCCAACTCGAGCCCGTGCCGTGATTGGTCGGATATCCGGCGGCGACACATGGCCCTTGGCGAGGTAGCCCCCACGCACCGGGGCCGCACGTTCCGCTGCCGCGTGGACATGGGCGGATCGGGTAGTTCGCTTGCGCGGCCTTCGGAAGCCGTGTGGGTGGTCGAAATGGACGGTGAGTCCCACGCGCCGTTCGACGCCAGCCCGGACGACACGCGCGCGAGCCTGATGCGTCGCGTGGTAGCCTGGTTCGAACGCGTGTATCCATCCTGAGGCCGAGCGCACCACACGCTTGCGAGGCCCGCTCGCTCGCTGCTCGTTTGACCTTGGGCTTCGGCGCGACCATCTTCTACGTCCCCTGCCACCCGGAGTCACCATGAATCGCTTCATGCTCCCCACGATCGCGCTCGCGATCGTCGCCACACCCGTATGTGCCCAGCAGACCGCCCCGAACTTCGCCGTGAGTACTTCACGTGCCCTCTGGCAGGGACTCACGGGATACATCACCACCACCGCGGAAGAGCTGCCCGAGGATCTGTACGCCTACCGACCGACGGACGAGGTGCGTTCATTCGGCGAGATGTTCGCGCACGTCGCGGGCGCCCAGTATCTGATTTGCGCCGCGGCGCTCGGCGACCCGCCCCGTGACGAAGCCGAGGTCGAGCGGACGGCAAAGACGAAGGCCGCCATCGTGGCTGCCCTCAAGGCCTCGACCGAGTACTGCGCGCGGGCGTACGGGCAGACCGACGCGGCGGCGGGCCAGTCGACCCAGTTGTTCGGGCAGGATGCCACGCGTCTCTACGCCCTGACCATGAACGCCACGCACAACGGCGAGCACTACGGGAACATCGTGACCTACCTGCGCCTCAACGGGATCGTGCCGCCGTCGAGTCGTGGCGGGATGTAGGACAACCGCACGGGGCATGACGATCGACCGTCGGAGGTCAACCGGTGGCCTATGACGAACGCCTGGCCGACCAGGTCCGGGCCGTCCTGACCGGGGTGCCCGGGTTGCAGGAGAAGCGCATGTTCGGCGGGCTCTGCTTCCTGGTCCACGGCAACATGGCCTGCGGCATCGTCAAGGACGTGCTCATGGTGCGGGTCGGCCCCGACGCCTACGGGGCGGCCCTCACCGAGCCGCATGCCCGGGAGATGGACTTCACCGGCCGGCCACTGAAGGGGATGGTCTACGTGGACTCCGCCGGAGTGCAGACGCCAAAGACGCTGTCGGCGTGGGTGAAGCGGGGAGTCGCCTTTGCTGGCGCGCTCCCACAGAAGCGACCGAAGGGGCCAAAGCGGTAGACCTCCGCGAACCTCTGGGAGGAGTCCCCGGAGCCCCGGCGCGTGGCCGGGCGCCCGGTCGAAACCGCCGGTCCGCTGGTATCTGGACGGCGCGGAGCCAACGGCTCCGCGGACAAGTGCGTATGCTCCCAGGACTCAAACGACACAGGAGTCAAACATGCTCAGCCGCCGCGAATGGATCGGAGTCACCGCCGGGGCCGCCGGCGCACTGGCGCTCAACCCCCGCCTGCTGCGCGCCTTGCAACAAGGCAAGCTCATCCAGCGCGCCGTCCCCTCGACAGGGGAGATGCTGCCCGTGGTTGGTCTTGGGAGTTCGGCGACCTTCTCACAGGTCGCGCGGAGCGAGGAGACCGACGCACTGACCGAGGTGATCCGCACCATGGTCAGTCAAGGGGCCACCGTATTCGACACGGCGCCCAGCTACGGCGCCTCCGAGCAGGTCGCGGGGGACATCGCCAACACCATCGGCGTCGCCGACAAGATCTTCTGGGCCACCAAGGTCAACGTGGTCCAGCGCGGCGGCGACGGCACAGCTGATCCCACCGCCGCTCGCGCACAGATCGACGCGTCATTCGCGAAGTTCCGCGTGCCGAAGATCGATTTGATTCAGGTGCACAACCTGGCCGACGTTCCAACCCAGCTCGGGATCCTGAAACAACTCAAGAAGGAAGGTCGGATCCGGTATCTGGGAGTGACCACCACGAGCAACCGCCAGTACGAGCAGCTGGATCAAGTGATGCGGAACGAGCCGCTCGATTTCATCGGCATCGACTATGCGGTAGACAATCGCGATGTGGAGGAGACGATCCTGCCGCTCGCCGCCGAGCGGAAGATCGCCGTGATGGTCTATGTGCCATTCGGTCGCACGCGGCTGTGGCAGCGCATCGAGGGCCAGGATCTGCCGCCGTGGGCGGCGGAGTTCGATGCCACGACCTGGGCGCAGTTCTTCATCAAGTACGTGCTCAGCCATCCGGCGGTGACCGTCGTGACCCCCGCCACCAGCAAGGCCAACCACATGGTGGACAACATCGGCGGCGGCATGGGCCGGCTGCCGAACGCGGCGACGCGCAAACGCATGGCGGAATTCGTGGATGCGCTGCCCCCGGCGCCGCCGAGGAATCGCTAGCACCTCGGCCGGCACGTAGATCGGGTCTGGATGAGAGGGGCAGAGGGGCAGTGAGAAGCGCGTGGTCTTCTCTCTGCCCCTCTTGCCTGCTCCTCTGCCCCTCCACCATCGCCTTCAGCCCGCGTCTTCTAATCCGCCCCCGCTCCCCTCTCCCGACGGGAGCGTCGCGGCCGTCTCATTAGCGCTTCATGAGAGTCTTCCAACACACGCCGCCGCGTGCGCGCCGGACCTCTAGCGTGGGGTCAGTCGGCATCACTGACACCCACAAACCCAGGAGAGCACCATGCGCACGCTTCCCTTTCTCACCCTGCTCGCCGTGGCCACCGTGGCCTGCGATCAGGAATCCGCCACGGACCCGTCCCTTCGGGCCGACGGCTACGCCAACGCGGCGGACGCCGCCGCTCGGACCTATGACATCACCATCGAGAATCTGACGTCCAGCCAGCCGCTGTCGCCGGGGGTGGTGGTGGCGCACTCGAAGCAGGTGAGCCTCTTTGCTCGCGGCACCACCGCATCCGAGGGCATTCGGCTCATCGCCGAGCAGGGCAATCCCGCGACCGCCCTCGCCGACCTGACCGGCGCCGCGGGCGTCTTCCAGGTCACGGGGACCATGGCGCCCGTGCACCGCATCGGCGGCCCGGGCCCGTCAACGCTCACCACGCAGATCGCGGCAGCGGCGAACGCCGATCGGCTGTCGCTCGCGGTGATGCTGATCTGCACGAACGACGGCTTCGCGGGCCTCGACGCAGTGAAGCTGCCCGGTGGCCTCGAACCCGCCACCTTCTACGCGATGGCCTACGACGCGGGCACCGAGGTGAACGACGAGACCTCCACGAGCATCGTGGATCCGTGCTTCGCGATCGGTCCGGTGAGCGCGGACGGTGACGGCGACAGTCGCACGGCCGAGGGCGGAGTCGTCGGGATGCACGCCGGCATCGGCGGCGGTGCGGACCTCGATCCCTCCCTCCACGGCTGGAGCGGCCCGATTGCCCGGGTGACGGTCCGCCGGGTGAAGTGACCATGTAGCTTTGGGCTGGTGCGGCCGGAGGCAATCCCTCCGGCCGTCCGCCTTGTTCGAGGACTGGTCATGCGCATCCTGCTCGTCGAGGACGACAAGAACCTGCGTGGCTTCCTGCGGAAAGCGTTCCGTGAGGAAGGGTACGCGGTCGACGAGGCCGTCGACGGAGACGGTGCCGTCGAGGCCGCAGGCGAGTACGATTGCATCGTTCTCGATCTCATGCTGCCCGGCCGAGACGGCTTTGCCGTCGTTGAAACCCTGCGCCGCCGGGGCGATCGGACACCGGTCTTGATGCTCACGGCCCGCGGGGAACTGACGAACCGGGTGCGCGGACTCGAAGGTGGCGCGGACGACTATCTGACGAAGCCGTTCGATCTCCCGGAGTTGCTTGCCCGCGTACAAGCGTTGATCCGTCGCGCCAGCTTCCGGCAGGAGGACGCCATCCTCCGGGTTGGCGTGTTGAGCCTCGATCCGGTTGGGCGGCGGCTCCTGCGAGACGGGAAGCCGGTCGATCTGTCACCGCGGGAGTTCGATCTCCTGGCGTTCCTCATGCAACACGTCGGCCGGACGGTCTCGCGCTCCCGGATCGGGGAGGCGGTCTGGAACTACCAATTCGATCCCGAGACCAACGTGGTGGACGTGTACATCAACTACCTGCGGAAGAAGCTCGGCTCTCTCCCCGACGGCACCGAAATTTGCACCGTCCGCGGCGTGGGGTATCGGCTGGAGGGCCCGTGACCGAGCGGGCGCTTTCGCACGACCTGCAGCGTCGCTTCGACCGGATCCTGTGGAGCACGCTCGTCGCGTTTGGCGCGACCGTCCTGGTCGCGTTCGCCGTCGTCGGAGAGATCTCGCTCCGCCGGACCATTGCCAATACCGCGGATGTCGTCGAGTCGCTGCTTGGCCTGTATGCCGATCCGGCCGGCGAGCGCACCCCCGTGGCCCCCGCGATGCTGGCGGATCAACTGGTTGGCATGGGCGCGCGATTCGTCATCACCCGCACACTTCCCAGCGGTGACGGCGAGCGCTCGGTCTACTTCCTCACGCCGGACATGCCGGCGAAGCGGATCGAGACCCTCAGGCCCGACGCGACGCCAGAGGAGATTGCGAGCCTGCTGCGCCGCGAGGTCGCGGCTCGCGGGCGCTTGACCTATGGCCTGCTGCACCGCCGCGTGGGCGAGTTCGACATCTTCGTGACCGCCACGCGCAGTCCGTATCTCCTGGGTCTCGGCGTGCTCGCGGCCGTGGTTGCGCTGCTGATCCCGGCGGCCGGCTTCGCGGCCCGACGCGCCACCCAACGGGCGGTGGCCACGGGCCTCGCGCCCGTCGAGCGGGTACGGCGGGAGACGCAGGACATCGACCCGGACGACCTGAGCCGACGGGTGACCGAGCCGGCCGGAGTGGCCGAGGTCACCGAGATCGCCGGGGCCATCAACCGCCTGGTGGCGCGCGTCGAAGCGGCGCACGAGACGCTCGAGGCGTTCACGGCTGACGCTAGCCACGAACTGCGCACACCGCTCACCCATCTGCGGGCCCAGGCCCACTGGGCCCTGGCCGAGGGGCGGTCGCCCGAGGAAACCCGCGAGTCCCTCCGCGCCATCGCCGACGAGGTCGAGCGGGCGGGTCGGCTCGTCGAAGACCTGTTGCTGCTCGCGCGCGGCGATAACCAGGAGCTGCACTGCGACCGCGAGCCGTTCGCCATCGGCCCGCTCTTGACGGAGGTGGTGGAGATCACCGAGGCCATGGCCGCCGGCTGCACACTCGACGTCACGTCTCAGATCGACAACGGCGGCTGGGTGGTGGGCGACCCGAGGTACGCGCGCCAGATCCTGCTCAACCTCGCTTCCAACGCCGTTCGACATACCGCCACGGGCAGCATCACCTTCCGCATGCAGGCCGAGGGACAGATGCTCGGCGTCGCCGTGACCGACTCGGGCGAGGGCATTGCGCCGGAACACCTGGAGCGGGTTTTCGACCGCTTCTATCGTGTCGAGACGTCCCGCAGCCGTTCGCACGGTGGCGCCGGTCTGGGACTCGCGATTGCCCGGATGCTTGCCGAGCTGCAGGGTGGGCGGCTGGTGGCGGCCAGCGCGCCTGGTGCGGGGAGCACCTTCACGTTCTGGCTCCCGCGGGCGGAACGCGAACGCGCGTAGCCATCGATCCGCGCGGGCATCCATGGGCTGATGCGAGCTTCAGCCCGACGATCCCGACGACGTTCAGGCCTACGAAGAAGAACCGAGCAGCGTTCGCGGGCTCGCTGAAGACGGCGAGGCCAAGCGCGAAAGTGCCCGCCCAGCTCGAGCCCACGGGCCAGGACATGCCGTCTACCTTGCGGGGAGGAAGAAGCGGACCCGCAAAGCCGCGGTGCATGGCTCCGGCTGGAAAGGCCTCTCGTGGCGCCATCATGCTGAGTCGCAAGACGCGGTCTCCCGTCCTGATCTGCTCCGTCATCTTCGCCGTCGGGGTCGTCGTTCGGGTTTGGGTACTCCTCCACTACGTCCCGGCGGAGTACATCGCCCCCCACACCAGATGGGAGGCAGAGGCGGTTGCCGTATCTCTGGCTACGGAAGGCGCGTTCGCGGACCCGTACGCCGTCCCTACCGGCCCCACCGCGCACGTGGCGCCGGCGTGGCCGTTCCTGCTGCACCTGGTCTATCGCGGGCTGGGGCTTACCCGCACGGCTGGCTACGTCACCTGGGCGATGGGGATCGTCGTCTACGCGACGATGTTTGCCCTGTTGCCGTGGGTGAGCCTCCGGCTGGGAGTCGGGGCCGCACCAGGAGTGCTCGCGGGATTCGCGGGTGCCATCCTCTGGATCGCCTGGCCCGATCCCGCCCAGGCGCTCGCCGGGCTCGCGATGGAACTCGTGCTGGTCGCGTTCGTTTCGCGCTGGTCAGGTGCCCGGCCGGGGCTGCTTTCATCACTCCTGGTGGGTGTCGGCTGCGCGCTGGCGCTGCACGCGCAGCCTGCGCTGCTCCCCGTCGTCGCTGGCTGCATGGCATTCGAGTTGTGGTGGCGGCGGCACGAGCGCGCCTGGGTCGGAACAACGGTGTTGGCCCTGGGCGTGATGCTCACCAGCGTCCCGTGGACGGTCCGGAACTACCGCGCGCTGGGCGCACCCGTCTTCATGCGCAGCAACCTGGGCCTCGAACTGCGCATGGCATTCCACGAGGGGGCACACGCCGACCTGGAGGTCTCGCATCAGCGGGGCGGCGCCCGACATCCACGCACGAGCACCGCCGAGGCCGTGCGCGTGCGGGAACTCGGCGAAGTGTCCTACATGCGGGAGGCGCGAGATGAGGCGGCGGCCTGGGTCGCCGCACACCCCACGGAGGCCCTGCGGCTCGTCGGCCAGCGCTTTCTCTACTATTGGTTCGGCCCGCTCCACGATCCCCCCGTGGCCGCAGCATACGCGGCGCTCACCCTCCTCGCCGCCGTCGGGCTCGTGCGCCTGATGCGCGCGCTGAGTTCCCCACAGCAAGCGGCGCTGGTCATTCCGCTGCTGCTGTTCCCGCTCATCTACTACGTCATGAGCTACATGACGCGCTATCGCCTCCCGCTCGACTGGCTCCTCCTGCTCTGTGCGGCGGCCGGTATCCTCGGCTGGCGGGCGCCGTCCCGTCCCGCCGACGACGAGCAGTCGCGGAATCGGCTCCCGTAGGATCGACCGTTGCCGGATGACGGCTCGACTGCGACGTCGCCGCACCCCGGGCCACGCGATTAGGTTTGTCTCGGGCTCCTCCAGTCTTTCCGTCAACCCCATTCGCGAGTGAGTACCGTGGGCAACCCTCCGTCGATCTTTCCCCGCGCCCGGATACCCTATGGCACGTGGGGCAGCAGTTATTTCCCGGCCTGGCAGACTTCGCCCTTGGCGGAAGTGAACATCGGCCAGTTCGCCGGCGAGGCGATGAACCGCATTCTCGGGCTCCGACGCGTTCCGGCCAGTCAGCTCGACTACCTCGTCATCGGGTCCACGATCCCGTGGCACTGGAAGTTCTGGAATGCCCCGTTGGTGGCGAGCTGCCTGGGCAACCGGGTCCCGGGCTTCCACGTGGAACAGGCGTGTGCCACGGGACTCCAGGCGATTCTCCTGGCCGCGGCGCAGGTCGAGACGAAGGCCCACGACACCGTCGGGGTGCTGACGTTCGACCGCACCAGTGACTCGCCGGTCGGCGTGTTCCCCGAACGGCGCGCCCACCAGCGAACCGTGCCGATCGCCGACGTGTGGGACAACTTCGGATTCGATCCCGCGACGGGAAACGCGATGATCACCACGGCCGGGATCGCGGCCCGCAAGTACAAGATCGACCGCAGCGAGGTCGACGAGATCGCGTTGCTGCGGCACGAACAGTACTTCCAGGCCAAGCAATCGGGCTTCCTCGATCGGGTGCTGGTTCCACTCGAAGTCCTGAACCTGCAAGGCCGACCGATGGGACGCATCGACGACGACGTGGGCGTGCGGAAGCTCACCCTGGAGAGCCTGCGCGCGATGCGCGAGCTGGATACGTGCGTGACCGGCGGCACCCAGACCCACGCCTCCGACGGCATGGCGTCCCTGCTCGTCACGACACCCGAGCAGGCGCGCGCGCTGAGCCCGCGGCCCGAGATCGACATCCGCTTCGTCGGGACGACCACGGTGCGCACGCAGCCCAGCCTGATGCCCGAGGCACCGGCGCTCGCCGTGCGCAAGCTCCTGGCCGATACCGGACTCACCATGGCGGACATCGCCGTGGTGAAGAACCACAACCCGTTCGCCGTCAACGACGCCGTCTTCGCGCGGGTCGTGGACTACGACTGGAAAGAGATGAACAAGACGGGCAGCTCGCTTGTGTGGGGTCACCCCCAGGGCCCGACACTCACCCGGCTCGTGATCGAGGCGCTCGAAGAGGCCGTGGATCTGGGCGGCGGCCACGTACTCGTGTTCGGCTGCGCCGCAGGTGACGTGGGGATTGCCGCGCTGCTGACCGTCACGGAAGGAGCGTGACCGCAATGACGACAGCCATGCGACAACCGACCCTCGAGACCCTCGGCCTCGGTGGCGTGCTCGACCTGTTCCGCAACGGCCGTCTGCCTGCCGACCCCGCTGGGTTGGTGGACCGCGTGTTCGGCCCGGCCAAGGCGCGCGGATCCCTGGTGATCACCGGCGCCAACGGGATTGTGGGTGCGGGGAAGACCATGCAGCTCGGCTCACGCCTACAACCGTACGACGTCCGGATCGTGGCACTCGACTTCCCCAATGCACCAGACGGGATCGGCGCGCAGTATCCCGGACTCGAGCAGGCGTTCGGCCGTGAAGGTGCGGCCCGCATCATGGGCAACATCATCCGGCTGAGCTATGACGGCACACACCTGCCGGTCGAACTGGCGAACCTGAAGCCCCGGTTCCTCCTCGAGGCGATCCCCGAGATCCTCGATGTCAAGCGCGCCCACTATGCCGTGTTCCGCAAGGCCTTTCCGGACATCGAGATCCGCTCCGTGACGTCAGGGTTCCCGAGCGCCGAGCTCGGCGTGGGCATCGCGCACCCGGCGTTCCCGCATCAGATCAACAAGGTGTGGGAGGTGGTCGAACCGGAGCCGTCGGATGTCACACGGCTGCTGTGGGCGCTTGGGCTCCTGCCCGTGCCGGTCAGCGATCACTGGTCGTTCGTGCTCGACGTGCTGTTCTGCGGCATCACACTGGCCGCGTTGCGATACCACCGCGCCCGCAACATGCCGTTCTGGAAGATCGACAAGTTCGCCCGGAAACTGGTGGGACCAAACCCGTTCCGGGCGCACGACGCCATCGGCGCCAAGGGCGCCAACTTCCTCACGTGGTCGTGCCTGCATCACCTGACGGAGCACTACGGCGAGTTGTTCCGGCCCACACCGGAACTCGAGGCACACAAGGACAGCGGGCAGGATTGGTACCCGCCCAACCACTTCAGGCCGCTCGTCAATTGGGCGCTCGATGACACGGCGGCGGACGAGTTCCGCACCTGGATGCTGGGCTCCGTCTATCAGATGACGGCCCTCATGTTGCACGAGCGGCGCGGACACCTGTCACACCTGAACGCCATCGGGGAGTTGTGCGCGCAGTTCCGGCGCGGCGTGCTGGCGCTGATGCGCGAAGACGGCCCCGACGGCGTCCGCGCGACCGTGCAGCGGTACCACGCGCTGCACCCCGAGGCCGCATCCACCGCGTGGTACCCCGACGCGCTCCACGCGATGGCCGCCCCGGAGTGGCAGCAACTCTACGTGAACGCGGAGCATGACGGGACGGTGGGCGTCGTCACCATCAGTCGTGAGTCGTACAACCGTGACGTCGACGCGGAGTTGAACCGCGCGATCGACTGGCTCAAGGCCGCGAAGATCGACCGGGTCATCCTCACGAGTGACTTCCACCTCTCCACGCAGATGGTCGGGGCGGATACGGCGGAGTTCTATCCCGCCCTGGAGCGGGAGGACGAGGGCGAACGCATCGCCAGCACCTGGTCACGAACGGCTCGCCGTCTGAACGACGAGTTCGCCGTCTCGGTCGCGTTCGTGGCCGGGAAGCGTGCGCTCGGCGGGATGCTGGAGCTGCTCATGCACTGTCACTACATCGTGGCGAACGACGGCGCATCACTCGGCATGCCTGAAGTGACGTTGCCGGTGGTGCCCGGCATGGAGGGATGCCATTGGCCGCTGCGTAAGGCCAAGCCCGCAGACCGCGGCAAGCTGCTCCACCTGCTGCTGTCCGGCAGGGCGGTGACCGCCGGCGATGCGGTTGGCTGGTTGATCGACTACGCGGCCCCGATGAGCGCCGCCCTCGCCATGGCATGGAAGATCGCCGCCGATGGGAAGCACGGGCTCGTGCGACGGACAGTGGAGGCCGCATCGATCGAGGTCCCCGATGGCGTGAGCGGACTGCCAACCGGACGATCGCCAGAGGGAGAGGCCGGCCGGGAAGCGATCATGGAGTGTATCCAGCAGGCGTGCGCCGTCCCGCTCACCGAGGCGTTGGGCGTGCAGGCCAGGCTCTCGGCGGCATTCATGGTATCCGACGCGTGCCGCTCCGGGGCCGTTGGCAGCGACTTTGCCAAGACGGTGCTGGTGTAGGGCGCGACGGGCGCGATGGGCGCGGGGGAGCACGAGGGTCGCCACGGGAAGGCCGTGAGAAGCGACGCAAGTGTTTCGCCTGCTGCGTTTCTCACTCCGAGACGTGCGCTGGCGCTGCTTCCCGTCCGGCGGCAAAGGCCCGGCGGTTGAGCTCGAGGTGCCGTTCGGGGATGCGTCGCTCGAGGGTCCGCTGCCACGCGTCGTCGGGGAGATCGAGCACATTCGCGAGCGCGCCGAGGAGCACCACGTTGGCGGCGCGGTGATCGCCCAACGCCAGCGCCTGCTGCGTCGCCTCGAGCACCATGACCTGAAAGCCCTTGCTGCTGAGGAACTCGATCGCATCCTCGGGATACGGCCGCGAATCGCCGACCCGCACCGGCTCGACCTGGTGGTCGTTCACGATGACGATCCCGCCCGGCTTCAGGAAGTGGGCGTAGCGTAGCGCTTCGAGCTTCTCGAGGGCCACCAGCACGTCGACCTGCCCGCGCGGTGCCATAGGCGAGTGGACCCGCTCACCAAAGCGCACGTGACTGAAGACCGCGCCACCGCGCTGCGCAACGCCGTGAAACTCCCCCTGCTTCACATCCTGTCCGGCCTCCATGGCGGCCAGCGCTAGCAGCTCGCTTGCCAGGACCGCTCCCTGTCCGCCCACCCCGGCGATCACGACGTTCGTTACCGGCATTCAGGCAACCTCCGTGGCCACGATGGCCTCGGTCGCACAGAGCTGGGCACACAGCGAGCAGCCCGTGCACTCCCACTCGTGAATTTCCGGGCCATCCGCTCCCCAGACCAGCGCGGGACACCCGGTCTCCATGCACTCCTCGCACTGGATGCAGTCCTCGAGCACGACGCGGTAGGGAACGCGCGTCTCGGCCTTCGAGACGGGCAGCAGCCGGCAGAAGCGTCGCGCAATGATCACCGCCGGACCGGCGTGATCGAGTCCGGCCCGGATGGCCCGCTCCGTAGCCTCCAAATCCCACGGATCCACCACCTCGATCTGCTCCACGCCAATCGCCCGGATCAGCGCCTCGTAGTCCACGGCGGGCGCCGGTTTCCCCTTCAGGGTGTGCCCCGTTCCCGGGTGCTCCTGGTGACCGGTCATCCCCGTCGTGCCGTTGTCGACCAACACCACGGTCGTTGGCACCTGGTTGTACACGGCACTCACCAGACCAGGGAGCCCGCTGTGCAGGAACGTCGAGTCGCCAATCACGGCCACCACGCGAGGCTCGCCGGCCCGCTGAAAGCCGGTGGCGTTGCTGATGCTGGCGCCCATGCAGAAGGTCGTGTGGATGGCCTGATAGGGTGGTAGGCACCCGAGGGTGTAGCACCCGATATCCCCGGTCACCAGCACGCCGAGCTTCCGCAGCGTGGTGAAGACACCCCGATGGGCACAGCCGGCGCACAGCACCGGCGGACGTGGCAGGATCGTGGTTTCCGCGCTGAAATCGCCCGGCACCGGCGCACCCGTCAGACCGGCGGCCACGAGATCCGCACCGAGCTCCCCCACATTCGTGAAGCGTGCCTTGCCGATCACGTTGTGGATTCCCAGCGCCGCCATCTCCTGCTCGATGAATCCCTCGCTCTCTTCCACCACGAACACCGTGGCGAAGCGCGCACAGAACTCCTTGAGTCGTCGCTCCGGCAACGGGTAGAGCATCCCCAATCTGAAGATGGTGGCGTCGGGGCAGACCTCCTTCACGTACTGGTACGGAATGCCATGCGTGACGACGCCGATCTCAGCGCCGCCCTCTTCGATGACGTTGCCCGGGAACTCCTCGGCAAACTCCCGCAGCTGGCCGAGTTTCGCTTCCAGCTCGACGCGACGGAACCGCGCGTACACCGGGATGGCATACTGACTCACCTGGCGCGAGAACGGCTTCCGCTCTCGCTCCGTCCGCTCACCCGGCTCCACGAGGCCGCGCGTGTGTGCCAGTCGCGTGGTCGTGCGCAGCATCACCGGGGTGCGGAACCGCTCGCTCAACTCGAACGCGTCCCGGGTGACCGCGCGCGCCTCCGCGGCGTCGGCCGGCTCCAGCAGCGGTACCTTTGCCACCTTGGCGAAGTAGCGGCTGTCCTGCTCGTTCTGCGACGAGTACATCCCCGGATCGTCCGCCACGAGCACCACGAAGCCCGCGTTGGTCCCGGCATAGGGAAAGACCATGAACGGGTCGGCGGCAACGTTGAGGCCCACGTGCTTCATGGTGACCATGCTGCGCACCCCGCCGAGCGCCGCGCCCATGGCCTCCTCGAACGCGACCTTCTCGTTGGTGGACCAGTGGGCGTCGACCTCGTCGTACGTCGCCAGCCGCTCCAGCACCTCGGTGCTCGGCGTGCCCGGATAGCCGGCGGCGAACACGACGCCCGCCTCCCAGGCTCCGCGCGCCACGGCGTCGTTGCCGGACATGAGCTTCACGATTCCCATTCTTCCCCTCCATCAGCCGTGTACACGGCACCAGTCATGAGCGCCGGATAGTGCTCGGTGAACGCGGCCAGCATCTCGTCGAGCGGCAGGTCGTCGTACGGTCCCCGGTCGCGCACGTACTCCATGTAGCGATGGCCCTGGCGGTCCGCCTGCTGGAACAGGCTGTCGTGTCGTCCGTCAAACTCGAGCGGCTCGACGCCGAACCGCTCGCACAGGGTGCGGTTGAACGCGGGGGTCGCCTTCACCCAGCGATCCTCGAGGTAAAGCTCGGCATATCCATGGAAGACGAACAGGTCGGTGCCCATCGCGCGCCGCATCCGGTCCGTCGTGAGGTGATTCCGCACGTCGGCAAAGCCGAGCCGGGCGGGGATGCCCATGGCCCGGCCGGCCGTCGCGAGGAGCACGGCTTTCGCGACGCAAAAACCGGAGCGCCGGGCCAGCACGCTACTGGCCCGCATGGCGGCCGGCCTCAGGTCGATGTGCTTGGGATCGTAGCGAATGCCGTCGCGCACGGCGTAGTAGAGTGCGACCGCCCGGTCGATGGCGCCGGTACGCGCCGCCGTGACTGCACGCGCGAACTCCACAACCAGGGGGTGATCGGCATCGAGAAAGCCGGTTGGTTGGAGCTGCGCGCCGCCATCCGCCGCCACTGCATCCATACGCCTCGACCCCGGGAATACTCCCCAAGGTCGGTACGACGGTAGGGTAGGGGCAAGGGGCGGCGACATGCGCCGCGGCGGTCAGGCGCTGGCGGCGAGCGTAAGCTCCGGTGCATCGGTGGCGGCGAGTGACTCCTCCACCATCTCCCGGAAGACCGCGAAGACGTGGGGATCCCGCCAGCCCTTCTCCACTTCGGCGGCAATGTGGTCCAGCGCTTCGGTGGGGGAGAGCGGTACCCGGTACGGGCGCTTGGTGGTGAGCGCGTCGTAGATGTCCACGATCTGGAGGACCCGGGCCGTCAGGGGAATCTCCTCTCCGCACAGGCGGTCCGGGTACCCCGCGCCGTCGAAGCGCTCGTGGTGGTGCCGGATGATCGGGAGCACGCGGCGGAACGACGCGAGTCCCGCGCAGATGCGCTCCCCCTCCGTCGGGTGGCGGCGCATGACCTCCCACTCATCGTCCGTGAGCGGTCCCGGTTTGAGCAGGATCGCGTCCGGTACGGCCACCTTGCCGATATCGTGAACGATCCCGGCCAGCCGGAGCGCCTCGATTTCGACCTCGCTCAGCTCGAGCCGCTGGCCCAGACGCTCCGCGTACTCCGCCAGCCGCTCGCAGTGACCGTGCGTGTTCGGGTCCTTGCCCTCGATGCACTGCGCCATCGCAACGATCACCGTCTCCGCCGGCTCGAGCCCGTCCGTGAAGCCTTTCGCACGAACAAGGCCCTGGACACGCGCCACCAATCGGGAAAGGTCGAATGGCTTACCGAGCAGGTCGTCCGCACCGGCCTCCAGCGCGCGGATGCGGAGTTCCTCCACCTCCATCCCCGTGGCGAGCAGGACGGGAATGAGCCGAGTCGCCGGATCGTGCTTGAGCCGTCGGCAGGCTTCGAACCCGTCCATCTCGGGCATCAGGGCATCCAGGATCACGAGGTCCGGCCGCTCGCGACGCACGTGATCGAGGGCCGGACGGGCGGCGCTCAGGCCGGTGATCGTGGCGCCGGCGCGGCGCAGCACCCGTTCGAGCAACCGCCGGATGTCAGGATCATCGTCCACCACCAGGATGCGCGCATGCGCGAGGGGACCGCTGGCGGTCTGCTGCATCGTGGAGTCATCGGGTTGGACTGCCGGGGCCTTCGGACCACGCGCACACACTTCGGGCGTCGTCGCGACCGCGGCCAGCACCGCACCCACCACCTCACGCAACCGCGCCGGCTTGACGGGCTTGCTGACGTACGCCGCGAACCGTGTGGCGGGCATCGCGTCGCTCACGTCGCGGCCTTTGCGCTGGAGGGTGGTCATGAGGATCAGCGGCGTCGTGCCGGCGTGCGCCACGGCGCGGATCTCCGCGGCAAGCGCCCGGCCATCCAAGCCCGGCATGTGACCATCGACGAGGATCGCGTCGTATCGCTCGCCCGCACGAAGCCGCGCGAGCGCCTGCGCCCCACCGGTCACGGCCGTCGCGCTCCCACCCCATCCCTCGACGAGTTCCACAACGTGCTGGCCCGCGAGCGCGCTGTCATCCACCACCAGGAGTCGCTTGCCGATGAGATCGGGGTCGAGCGATTGGTGCGACCGCGCCTCGTCGATCGCGCGCACCTCAACCGTGAACCGGAACGTCGAGCCCTTCCCCAACTCGCTCTCGGCCCAGATCCTCCCACCCATCAGCTCCACCAGCTCCTGGCAGATCGAGAGTC
>Ga0224505_10001395_pt1 | contig 15312 bp, 10 predicted proteins | sample SF_Jan12_sed_USG_FD_169102 | JGI IMG/M metagenome (GOLD analysis project Ga0224505, IMG submission 169102) | Sediment microbial communities from San Francisco Bay, California, United States - SF_Jan12_sed_USGS_4_1 | ecosystem: Environmental > Aquatic > Marine > Sediment | place: USA: California... | reverse complement strand
GCCGGATCGCCGCTCGGCAAGCTCGAACACCCCCTGCACGACAAGGGCCAGCGCCGCCGCCGGGAGCGCCCCCGCGAGCAGCATGACGCTGTCGTTCAGCGCGAGCCCGGAGGCGATGCGCTCGCCGTAGCCGCCGGCGCCGATGAACGCGGCGATGGTCGCGGTGCCGACGTTGATCACCGCGGAGGTCTTGACGCCGGCGAGGATCGTCGGGCTCGCGAGCGCCAGCTCGACCAGCCACAGGGTCTGCTGCGCGGACAGGCCGAGTGCGCGCGCCGCGTCGCGCATGCCGGCGCCGACGCCCATCAGCCCGGCGTGCGTGTTGCGCACGATCGGCAGCAGCGCATAGAGGAACAGCGCCAGCAGCGCCGGCAGCGTGCCGATCGTGCCGAGCGCCGCGATGAGGAAGGCGAAGAGCGCGAGCGAGGGAATGGTCTGGATCACGCCCGCGACGCCGAGGATGAGCTGCGCCAGGCGCGGCCGCCTGGCCGCCGCGACGCCGAGCGGCACGCCGGCGGCCACGCTCGCCGCGAGCGAAGCGAACACGAGCAGCAGGTGCTCGCGCGTCAGGCGCCAGAAATCCGGGCCGAACAGCGCGTGCAGGAAGGTGCGCGGCGCGGCGCGACCACCGCCGAGGAATTCCTGCGCCACGCCGGCAAACGGTATCTTGTCCAGTTCGGCGCGCGCGTTCATGCGCACCATGCTGTGCGCGTCGATTCGCCCTTCGAGCCGTGCGAAGGCGGCGAAGGCCTGCGCAAAGCGCGCGGGCGCATCCGCGCGGTACAGCAGCACGGCGTCGTAGGCCGGGAAGTAGCCCCGGTCGTCGGCGAGAACCTGGATGCCGTAGCGCGCGATCTTCGCATCCGTCGAGTACAGGTCGATGACGTCGAGCTCGCCGGCGGCCAGTGCCTCGTAGGCAAGGCCGTGATCCAGCCCTACCGGCGCCTGCGGCAGGCCGTAGGCGGCCTTGAGCCCCGGCCAGCCGTCGCTGCGGCCGAGGAATTCGTGCGAGAAACCGAAGCGCAGGCGCGCGCGCTGCGCGAGATCCGAAACGCGCGCCACGGCGTCGCGCCGGCGCATGCCGAGCGCGTACGTATTGCTGAAGCCCAGCGGGTACCCGGCGGCGAGGCCGAGGGGCGCGAGCCGCGCGTTGATCTGCGGCAGGGTCAGCGGCGCGGCGCTCTTCAGGATCTCGCGCGCGAGGGTCCCCGTGTATTCGGGGTAGACGTCGATCGCGCCGTTCTTCAGCGCCTCGACCAGGATCGCGGTATTGCCCAGGCCCGGCCGGTGCACCGCTGGCGGCGCCGACTGCGCCAGGATCTCACCGAGGATGTAGGACTCGGTGAAGCGCTTGGAACCCACTGTCAGCGACTCGGCGTGCGCGGGTGCGCTGGCCAGCACCAGCAGCAGCGCCCACCTGATCATGCGGCGCGCGCGACCCTCGCCGCTCCGCCCTCGAGGAACTGCAGCTGCGCGAGGCTGGCGTACAGCCCGCCCTGGCGCATCAGCTCGGCATGCGTGCCCTGCGCCACGATCGCGCCGCGATCCAGCACCACGATGCGGTCGGCGTGCTGCACCGTGGCGAGGCGGTGCGCGATGACCAGCGTGGTGCGGCCGCGCTCCAGGCGCTCGAGCGCCTGCTGCACCATGCGCTCGCTCTCGGCGTCGAGCGAGCTCGTCGCCTCGTCGAGCAGCAGGAGCGGCCGGTCGGCGAGCAACGCGCGCGCGATCGACAGGCGCTGGCGCTGCCCGCCCGAGAGCATGACGCCGCGCTCGCCGAGCGGCGTGTCCAGGCCCCGCGGCAGCCGGGCGATGAACTCGGCAGCGAACGCCTGCTCGCAGGCGCGCTCCACTTCGGCGCAGCTCGCGCCGGGCCGGCCGTAGCGCACGTTGTCCAGGGCGCTGGCGGCGAAGATCACCGGCTCCTGCGGCACCACCGCCATCAGGCCGCGCAGCGCGCGCGGGTCCATGTCGCGCACGTCCGTGCCGTCGATGCGGATCGCGCCCGCCTGGGGATCGTAGAACCGGAGCAGCAGCGCGAGCACGGTGCTCTTGCCGGCGCCGGAAGGGCCCACGAGGGCAACGCGCTCGCCGGCGGTGATGCGCAAGCTGAAGCGCTCGAGCGCCGGCGCGTCCGGGCGCGCCGCGTAGGCGAAGCTGACTGCGTCGAATGCGTATTCGCGCGGCGCCGCCGGCGCGGCGCGCGGCGCCGCCGGCGCGGCGATCGCCGGCTGCGCGTCGAGCAGCTCGAACAGGCGCTCGGTGGCGCCCGCGGCGCGCTGCAGGTCGCCCCACACCTCGGAAACGGTGCCGGCGCCGGTCGCCACCACGCCCGCATAGAACACGAACGCCGCGAGCTCGCCCGCGGACAGGCGCCCGGCCAGCACGTCGTGACCGCCCACCCAGAGGATCACGCCGACGGCGCAGAAGGCGATCAGCATGACGGCGGCAATCAGGGCGGACTTCTGCGCGAGGCCCGCGGCGGCCGCGGCATAGGCGGATTCGGCGTGGTGCGCGAACGCCGCGCGGTCCGCGTCCTCGTGCGCGTAGGCCTGCACCGTGCGCACCTCGTGCACCGCCTCGTCGACGTGCGCCGAGACGTCCGCGACGCGGTCCTGGCTGCGGCGCGACAGGCGCCGCACGCGCCGGCCGAGGAGCAGGATCGGCACCAGCGTCGCCGGCACGCCGGCGAGCACCAGCGCGGCGAGCTTCCAGCTGGTGAAGAACAGCATCGCCGCCGCCCCGGTCATCATGATCAGGTTGCGCACGAACATCGACAGGCCGTAGCCGATCACCTGCTGCACCACCGTCGTGTCGCTCGCCAGGCGCGACACCAGCTCGCCCGTGCGCGCGGTTTCGTAGAAGCCCGGCGAGAGCGCGAGCAGGTGATTGAACACCGTGCGGCGCAGGTCGGTGACCACGCGCTCGCCGGTCGTCATCATGAGATAGAAGCGAAAGAACGTGGCCACCGCCAGCGTCACCGCCACCGCTACCGCGGCGGCGAGCGCCTGGTCAAGAAGGCGCGGATCGCCGCTGCCGAAACCGGCGTCGACCACGTATTTCAGGCCCTGACCCAGCGCCAGCACGCAGGCCGCCGCCACCACGAGCGCCCCGAGCGCTGCCGCGACGCGCCAACGGTAGGGGGCGAGAAAACGCGCCAGGCGCGTGAGCGAGCCCATGCGCGCCACTCTACCGCAGCGCGCTAGCGGGCGTAAAAGCGGAACTGGTCGCCGCCCGCGCGCTTGGCGCGATACATCGCCGCATCGGCGTTCCGGAGCAGCGCCTCGCCGTCGCCGGCGTCCTCCGGATAGAGCGAGATGCCGATGCTGGCGCCCACGCGGATGTCCTCGCCTTCGGCGCGCAACGGCGCCTGCAGCGCGCGCAGGATCTTCTCCGCCACCACCTGGCCGTCGGACGCCGGCGCCAGGTCGGGAATCAGCACCACGAACTCGTCGCCGCCCTGGCGCGCCAGGGTGTCGGCCTTGCGCACGCAAGCGCCGAGCCGCTGGGCGACGTCGCGCAGCACGGCGTCGCCGGCGCGATGCCCGAAACGGTCGTTCACGCGCTTGAATTCGTCGAGGTCCACCAGCAGGATGGCAAGCCGCGCGTCGCGCCGCTGCGCCAGATGCAGCGCCTGGCGCAGCCGGTCGTCGAGCAGCCGGCGGTTGGGCAGGCCCGTCAGGGTGTCGTGATAGGCGAGGAAGCGCTCTTCCTCCTCGCGGCGCTTTCGCTCCGTGATCTCCTGCGATACGCCGATGAGGCGCATCGGCTCGCCTGCGGCGTCGAACAGCATCTTGCCGCGCAGCGCCGTCCAGTGGATCTCGCCGTCGCGCCCGACCAGGCGCACTTCAATCGCGTACGGCTCGCCGCGCGCCGCCGCGAGGCCGGCGGCATCGTAGCGTTCCAGGTCCTCCGGATGCACGCGCTGCCGGAACTGCGCCCGGGTCAGCGCCGCCGACTCCTGCGCGCCGGCCGCCGGCTCGCGTCCCCACTGCAGCCGGTCGCTGGCCGCGTCCCATTCCCAGACGTTCAGGTCCGCCGCATCGACCGCCAGCCGCAGCTTCTCGATGCCTTCGTGCAGCGCCGCCGCCGCCCGACGCTCCTCGCTGATGTCGCGCGCCGTGCCGGTGGCGCCGACGATGGCGCCCTGCGCGTCGCGCAGCGGCACGGCGTTGAACGACAGGTCGACGCTGGAGCCATCGCGCCGCAGGTGGCGCGTCTCGTGGCGGAACACCGGCTCGCCGGCCAGCACGCGGCCGAACACGACGATGTCGCGCTCGCGCAGCGGCAGCGCGGCCTGCTCGTGAAACGCGCGCCCGAGGAACGCCGCGGGGCGCCCGCCGTAGATGCGGCGCACCGCCTCGGGGTTGAGGTAGGTCCAGCGGCCCTCGAGATCGATCGACCACACCAGGTCGTTCGAGGTCTCGACCAGGCCGCGGTAGTGCGCTTCGCTCGCCTGCAGCGCGCGCTCCGCCGCGCGCCGCTCGGCGACCCGGTTCTCGACGAAGGCCGCGCCGACGCCCGGCTCAGGCGGCGACGCGCTCAACTTGCACCCGGCAATCGTAGAACGTGGCGCCGCCGCCCAGGTCGGCGACGCGCTGCGCGGTGAGGTTGTTGGCGTTGCCGCGATCCGGCGAATGCTTCTTCCACCACACCGAAGGCGCCACCACCACGCCCGGGCGCGGCCGGTCATTGACGTGCGCGCGCAGCCGCAGGCTGCCGCGCGCATTGAAGACGCGCACGGTATCGCCGTCGCGGATGCCGCGCGCCGCGGCATCCGCAGCGTGCATCTCCAGGCGCGGCTCGCCCTCCAGGTCGCGGAAGCGCTTCAGGTGCGCGAAGCTCGAATTGAGGAAATTGCGCGCCGGCGGCGAGATGAACTGCAGCTCGCCCGCCGCGGCGCCTTCCGCCGGCGGGTTGTAGAACGGCAGCGGGTCGAGTCCCTGCTGCTCCAGCGCCGCGCTGTAGAACTCGCACTTGCCCGAGGGCGTGGGAAAGCCGCCCTCGGCGAACGGCGCGAAGCGCGCGGGGACATCGAGGCGCTGCCAGCCGCTCTTCTTCATCTCGTCCCAGTCGATGCCGCGCATGCGCGGCTGCGACGAGGCGAGCGCCGTGCGGCAGATGTCCTCGTCGGAATCGCGGAAGCACGGCTCGTCGAAGCCCATGCGCGCGGCGAGGCGCCGGAATACCTCCGAGTTCGGCAGCGACTCGCCCACTGTGGCGATCGCCGGGTTGTTGGCCACCGCGTACAGGTGGCCGTAGGACTTGTGCACGTCGTAATGCTCGAGCTGCGTCGTCGCGGGCAGCACGAGGTCGGCGTAGTCCGCGGTATCGGTCATGAACGAGTCCATGACCACGCAGTACAGGTCCTCGCGGCGAAAGCCCGCCAGCACCTTGTCCGACTCCGGGCACACGGCGACGGGGTTGTTGTTGTAGACGATCACCGCCTTCACCGGCGGCACGGCCGTCGTGAGGGCGTCGCCGATCGCAGCATGATTGACGACGCGCGGCTTGCGCCCCGCCAGCAAGTCCGGGCGCTCGAGCGCAGCGTGGTCGAAGCCGTAGAAGTCCGCCGTGGTGAGGACGATGCCGCCCGCGACGTCGCGCCAGGCGCCCGTCAGCGCCGGCAGGCAGGCGATGGTGCGCGCCGCGATGCCGCCGCCGGCGTGGCGCTGCATGCCGTAGTTGAGGCGAATCGCCGCCGGCTTCGTGGTGCCGTAGGCGCGCGCGAGCTCTACGATCACGTCCTCGGCCAGGCCGCACACGCCCGCCGCCCATTGCGGCGTGTACCGTCGCGCGCGTTCGGCAAGCGCATCGAACCCCAGTGTGTGGCGCGCGATGTAGTCGCGATCGAGCAGGTCCCCGGCGATCAGCACATGCATCATGGCGAGCGCGAGCGCACCGTCGGTACCGGGCAGCAGCGCCACGTGCTGCGTGCATTTTTCCGCCGACAGGCTCCTGTAGGGGTCGATCGCCACCACCCGGGCGCCGCGGCGCTTGGCTTCCTGCACGCGCGACCACAGGTGCAGGTTCGACACCACCGGGTTCGCGCCCCAAAGCAGGATCAGCTGCGCCTCGTCGAAGCGCTCGGGATCCATGCCCACGGAGCCGCCGAGCGTCGCCTTGATGCCGGCCTTGCCGGCCGAGGAGCACAGCGTGCGATCGAGGATCGAGGCCCCGAGCCGATGGAAGAAGCGCCGGTCCATGGAGCTGTACTGCACCATGCCCATGGTGCCGGCGTAGCTGAGCGGCAGGATGGTCTGCGCGTCCTCGGCCGCGAGCGCCTTCAGGCGCGCGGCGATCTCGTCGAGCGCGACGTCCCAGGAGATGCGCTCAAAGCGGCCGCTGCCCTTGGGGCCGACGCGCTTCAGCGGGTGCAGGAGCCGCTCGGGCGCGTAGGTGCGCTCGAGATAGTGCGCGACCTTGGTGCACAGCGTACCCTGCGTGAAGGGCATCGACGGATCGCCCTGGATCTTCACGGCGACGCCGTCCTCCACGGTCACCAGCATGCCGCAGGTGTCGGGGCAGTCGTGCGGACAGGCAGCGCGGACGAGCATGGGCGAAATACTAACCCTGCCAGGCCTCGTCGAGCAGTTCGACCCAGTGCGCGACCGGCACGCCCGCGCCGCCCTGCAGGTGCACGAGGCAGCCCACATTCGCGGTCACGATGCCCACCGGCAGCCCGCTCTGCAGGGCCGCGAGCTTGCGGCCGCGCAGTTCCCGCGACAGCGCCGGCTGCAGTATCGAGTACGTGCCGGCCGAGCCGCAGCACAGGTGCGCATCCGGCACCGGCGCGAGCTCGAACCCCGCGCGCGCGAGGAGCGCCTCGGTCGTGCCGCGCAGCTGCTGGCCGTGCTGCAGGGAACAAGGCGAATGGAACGCGATGCGCGCGAGGCCGGACCGTTCGGGAATCGACTCGAGCGGGATCACTTCGCTCGGGTCGCGGGCGAGCGCGGCGATGCGCGCGGCCTTGTCGCGGTACGCGGGGTCGTGCGCGAGCAGGTGGCCGTATTCCTTCACGGTCGAGCCGCAGCCGCTCGCGGTGACGACGATGGCCTGCACCTCGCCGCGTTCCACGAAGGGCCACCAGGCGTCGATCAGCGCGCGCATGTCGGCGCGGCCCGCCTCCTGGTCGTTGAGGTGAAAGCGCAGCGCCCCGCAGCAGCCGGCGCCCGGCGCTTCGATCAGCGAAACGCCGCACCGGTCCAGCACGCGTGCCGCGGCGGCGTTGATGCGCGGCGCGAGCGCCGGCTGCACGCAGCCGGCGAGCGCGAGCATGCGGCGCGCGTGGCGCGGCGCGGGCCAGGCGCCGGCCGGCGCAGCGGGCGCGGGCACCAGGCGCGGGAAGAGGAAGCGGAACATGCGCCCCAGGCCGAGGAGCGCGGCGAACAGCCGCGGCCGCGGCAGCGCGAACGCGAGCGCGGCGCGCTGGGCGCGCTGCCAGGGCGATCTCGGCACGCGTGCCTCGACGATGCCGCGGCCGATGTCGGCCAGGCGTCCGTACTGCACGCCCGACGGGCAGGTGCTCTCGCACGAGCGGCAGGTGAGGCAGCGGTCCAGGTGCAGCTGCGTGCGCGCCGTGGGCGCCGCGCCCTCGAGCACCTGCTTCACGAGGTAGATGCGGCCGCGCGGCCCGTCGAGCTCGTCGCCGAGCAGCTGGTAGGTCGGGCAGGTGGCGGTGCAAAAGCCGCAATGCACGCACTTGCGCAGGATGGCGTCGGCCTCCCGCCCCTCGGGCGTGTCGCGGATGAAATCGGCCAGTTCGGTCTGCATCGACGGGCCGCTATACTCGATCCATGCAGACGGTCATCGTCCTCGCCGCCCTCGCCGTACTCGCCGGCGTCGTGGCGTGGGTGGTCAACGTGGTGCGCAAGTACAACGAGCGCAAGGTCGTCGAGGGCGAGCGCGAGGCGCAGTTCCTCGCCGAGATGCTGCGCGCGAAGCCGCAGGCCGCGAAGCCAGCAGCGACGGCAGCGCCGGCGCCCGCGGCTGCCGCCACCCCTGCTGCGGCGCCGCCCGCCGACCCGATCGCCGCCGCGGGCGACGCGATCCGCGCTGCGCTGGCCGCCGGCCGCGGCGCCGATGCGGCGAAGGCGTTTCTGGCTGTGGTCGCCGAGCGCACCCGGCTCACGCTCGAGCCGGCGGCCTGGGAAGGACTCGGCCGCGCCCTGCTCTCGCAGGGCACGTATCTGGAGGCGGCCTGGGCGCTGCACGCCGGCGCTGCGCTCGCCGGCGATGCGGCGGGCGCGCAAAAGCGCTTGGTCGAAGTCGCGGTGCGCGCCGGCGACGCGGGGCAGGCGCAAAACGCGCTCAAGCTGTACGCCACGCTCCTCGCCAAGTATCCGCAGTCGCAGTACGCGGACTTCGTGCGCGCCAACATGAAGGAGCAGGAAAAGAAGGTGCCCAAGGCCTAGAACTCCGGGTACAGGCGTCCGGGATTGAACACGCCGGCCGGATCGAAGGCGGCCTTCAGCTCGCGGTGCAGGCGCGCGAGCGCCGGCGCGAGCGGCGCGAACACGCCTTCCGTCTTGTCGCCGCCGCGAAACAGCGTCGCGTGCCCGCCGGCGCGCGCCGCGGCGTCGCGCACCGCGCTGGCGTGCGCGCCGGCGCGCAGCCAGCGCAGCGCGCCGCCCCACTCGATCAGCGGCGCGCCGGGGAGCGCGAGCGGCGCGGCGGCCGAGGGCACCGAAAGGCGCCACAGCGGCGCCTCGCCCGCGAACCAGGCATCGGTCTGCTCGCGCATGCTCGACCAGAAGTGCGCGGCATCCTCGGCCGCGAGCGCTTCGCCTCCCAGCTTTTGCGCCGCCGCCTGCACCGCGCGTTCCGCGCCCGAGAGGCGCACGCAAAGCTCGCCGTCGCGCCAGGCGCTCGCCGATACCGGCAGCGGCGTGCCGGCCCAGCGGTTGAGCGATTCCAGCGCCTTGTCCTGGGGCAACTCGAGCCGCAGCGTACGCTCCGCGGCCGGCCGCGGCAGCACCTTGAGGGACACCTCCAGGATCAGGCCGAGCGTGCCGAGCGAGCCCGCGAGCAGGCGCGACACATCGTAGCCGGCCACGTTCTTCATCACGCGCCCGCCGAACGCGAGCTCGCGCGCGCGCCCGTCGATGAGGCGCGTGCCGAGCACAAAGTCGCGCAGCGCGCCGGCGGCCGCCCGGCGCGGGCCCGACAGCCCGGCCGCGACGCAGCCGCCCAGGGTCGCATGGGCGCCGAAGTGCGGCGGCTCGAAGGCGAGCATCTGCCCCTCGGCGGCGAGCGCGCCCTCGAGCTCGTCAAGGGGCGTGCCGCAGCGCGCCGTCACCACCAGCTCGGTCGGCTCGTAGTCGACGATGCCGGCGTGCGATCGCGTGTCGAGGACCTCGCCGCACGGCGCGCAGCCGTAGAAGTCCTTGCTGCCGCCGCCGCGCAGCTGCAGGCGCGCGCCGCGCGCCGCCGCGTCCCGGATGCGCTCGCGCAGCTCCGCCGACATCAGAAGCGCGGCAGCTGCGCGTGCCGCAGCTCGCCCCCGTGCACGTGGCCGCGGCTGAATTCCGCGCAGCGCGCGAGCGTCGGCACCGCCTTGCCGGGATTGAGCATTCCGGTCGGGTCGTAGGCGCGCTTCACGGCGTGGAACAGCTCCAGCTCCGCGCTGCCGAACTGCACGCACATCTCGTTGATCTTCTCCACGCCCACGCCGTGCTCGCCGGTGATGGTGCCGCCCACGGCGATGCATTTCTCCAGCACTTCGGCCGCGAACGCCTCGGTGCGCTTGAGCTCGCCGGCGTCGTTGGCGTCGAACAGGATCAGCGGGTGCAGGTTGCCGTCGCCGGCGTGGAACACGTTCGGGCAGCGCAGGCCGTACTTCTTTTCCATCTCGCCGATGAAGCCGAGCACCTCGCCCAGGCGCTTTCGCGGGATGGTGCCGTCCATGCAATAGTAGTCGGGCGAGATGCGGCCCATGGCGGGAAACGCCGCCTTGCGTCCGGACCAGAAGCGCAGCCGCTCGGCCTCGTCGCGCGACTCCGTGAGCCGCGTGGCGCCGGCGCGCGTCAGCACCTCCTTCACCTTCGCGATCTCGTCCTCGACTTCTTCGGGCAGGCCGTCGGCTTCGCACAGCAGGATCGCCGCCGCCTCGAGGTCGTAGCCGGCGCCGACGAACTCTTCGACCGCGCGCGTCGCCGGCCGGTCCATCATCTCGAGTCCGGCGGGGATGATGCCGGCCGCGATCACCGCCGCCACCGCGTCGCCCGCCTTGTGCAGGTCGTCGAAGGATGCCATGACGACACGCGCCGCCGGCGGCTTGGGCAGCAGCTTCACCGTGATCTCGGTGGCGACCGCGAGCATGCCCTCCGAGCCGACGATCAGCGCGAGCAGATCGAAGCCCGGGGCGTCGAGCGCCTCGGAGCCGAAATCGAGCGGCTCGCCATCCGCCGCAAACCCGCGCACGCGCAGCACGTTGTGCACCGTAAGCCCGTACTTCAGGCAGTGCACGCCGCCGGAATTCTCGGCGACATTGCCGCCGATGCTGCAGGCGATCTGGCTCGAGGGATCGGGCGCGTAGTAAAGGCCGAAGGGCGCCGCGGCGTCCGAGATGGCGAGGTTCCTCACGCCCGGCTGCACGACGGCGATGCGCGCCACCGGGTCGAGGCGCACGATGCGCATGAACTTGGCGAGCGAGAGCAGCACGCCGTCCCCCGGCGGCAACGCGCCGCCCGAGAGCCCGGTGCCCGCGCCGCGCGGCACCACCGGCACCTGCAGCGCGTGGCAGGCGCGCAGCACCTGCTGCACCTGCGCCTCGGTCTCCGGCAGCGCCACCACCATCGGCACCCTGCGGTAGGCCGTGAGCCCGTCGCATTCGTAGGGCCGCGTGTCCTCTTCCTGCCACAGCACGGCGCGCTCGGGCAGGAAGGCGCGCAGCGCCTGCGCCACGGCGCGCTGGCGCTCGCGCTGCGCTACAGGTAGCGCTTCGCCCATGCGAGCCCGGCGACGGTGTCGCCCTTCGGGATGTACTCGCAGCCCATCCACCCCTGGTAGCCCAGGCGGTCGATGTGCGCCAGCAGGAAATCGAAATTGATCTCGCCGGTGCCCGGCTCGTGCCGGTCGGGCACGTCGGCGAGCTGCATGTGGCCGATGCGCGGCAGCAGGCGCTCGATCGTCTTGGCGAGGTCGCCTTCCACGATCTGCATGTGGAAGATGTCGTATTGCAGCTTCAGGTTGGCGCAGCCGGCCGCATCGATCACCTCGAGGCCCTGGCGCGAGCCGCAGAGGAAGAAATCCGGGATGGTGCGCCGGTTCGCCGGCTCGGTGAGCAGCGTCAGCCCCGCGGCCTCGAGCTTGGCCGCCGCGAAGCGCAGGTTCTCCACCAGCGTCTCGAACAGCAGCTCCGGCGCGACGTCCGGGGGCGCAACTCCGGCCAGTGCGTTCAGCCGCGGGCAGTCCACGCGCCGCGCGTACTCGACGGCGCGCTCCACGCCCTCGCGGAATTCAGCCACGCGCGCCGGCTGGCAGGCGATGCCGCGATCGCCCTTGGCTGCATCGCCGCCCGGCAGGTTGTGCAGCACCACTTCGACGCCGGCTTCGTGCGCGCGCGCCGCCACATCGGCCGCGCTGCCGAAGGCATACGGAAACTGGTACTCGACATAACGGAATCCTGCGCGCGCCGCCGCCGTGAATCGCTCCATAAACGGAACTTCCGGGAACATCAGGGAAACATTGGCGGCCAGGCGCGGCATGCGTGGCTATGTTAGCTAAGATTGCGCAAGTAAGAGAAGATTCCGCCCACCTTGCCGCTCCCGCACACCGTCGCGCGCTTCCTGCCGTTTCTGGCCTGGTGGCCGCGCGTCACCCGCGCCACGCTGCGCGCCGACGCCAGCGCCGCGCTGACCGGCGCCGTCGTGGTGCTGCCGCAGGGCGTGGCGTTCGCCACGCTCGCCGGGCTGCCCCCCGAGTTCGGCCTGTACTGCGCCATGGTGCCGGCGGTGGTGGCGGCCTTCTTCGGCTCGTCATGGCACGCCGTGTCCGGACCCACCAACGCGGTGTCGCTGTACGTGTTCGCCACAGTGGCTTCGCTCGCGGTGCCCGGCTCGTCCGAGTACATCACGCTGGTGCTGACACTCGCTTTCATGTCCGGCGTGCTGATGCTGGCGATGGGGGCGTTTGGCCTGGGGCGCGTGGTGAACTTCGTCTCGCACACGGTGGTGGTCGGCTTCACCGCCGGCGCGGCGGTGCTGATCATCGCCAGCCAGCTGCGCAATTTCTTCGGCATCGAGATCCCGACCGGGAGCTCGTTCCTGTCCACGCTGCGCGCCTTCGCCGCGCAGGCGGGCGCGGTTAAGCCCTGGGTGGTCCTGGTGGGCGCCATCACGCTGCTCGCCGGCATCGCCTCGCGCCGCTACGTGCCGAAGGCCCCCTACATGATCGTCGCGCTGGTGGCCGGCGGCCTCGCCGGCTTCGTGCTCAATCTGTGGCTGACGCCTGAGGAGAGCGGCATCCGCGTCATCGGCCTGGTGCCCGGCGCGCTCCCCGGGCTCACCACGCCCGATCTGTCGGCCGACACCTTGAAGGCGCTCATGGGCATCGCCGTCGGCGTGACCGTCCTCTCGCTCACCGAGGCCATGTCGATCGCGCGCTCGGTGGCGCTCAAGTCGGGCCAGCGCATCGACGCCGATCAGGAGTTCATCGGCCAAGGCCTCGCCAACGTGTCGGCGAGCCTGTTCTCGGGCTATCCGGTGTCGGCCTCCTTCAACCGTACCGGCCTCAACTACGAAGCGGGCGCGCGCACCCCGCTCGCCGCCGCGCTGTCGGCGCCGATCCTGGCGGGGGTGGTGTTCGCGGTGGCGCCGCTGCTCGCGTACCTGCCGTTCGCGTCGATGGCGGCGCTGCTTTTTATGGTGGCCTGGGGCTTGCTCGACTTCGGCGCCATGCGCGCCATCATGCGCACCAGCCGCAGCGAGTCGGCGGTGCTCGGCCTGACCTTCGTGTCCATGCTGATCATGGACCTGGAGATGGCGATCCTGGTCGGCGTGACGCTGTCGCTGGTGATCTACCTCAACCGCACCTCGCGGCCGCAGATGCGCGCGGTCGCCCCCGATCCGCGCCATAGCCTTCGCCGTTTCGGCCCGGTGGCCCAGGGCATCACCGAATGCCCGCAGCTGAAGATCATGGCGGTCGAGGGCTCGATCTATTTCGGCGCGGTCGACCACGTGGAGTCGCATTTCGACACCCTGCGCGAAGTGGCCCGCGAGCAAAAGCACCTGCTGGTGGTGGCGCGCAACATCAACTTCCTCGACATCGCCGGCGCCGAGGCGCTGGTGCGCGAAGCGCGGGCGCGGCGCTGGCGCGGCGGGCGCCTGTGGCTGCAGGGCCTGCGCCTGCCGGCCGAGGACGTGCTGCGCAACGGCAAGTACCTGAGCGAGATCGGCGAAGACGCGGTGTTCCGCGACAAGCGCGAGGCGATCGCGCGCATCTTCGACAAGCTCGACCCCGCCATCTGCGCGCGCTGCCGCGCGCGCATCTTCGAGGAATGCTCGACGCGGCCGCTGCGCGAGGACGGCTGAGGCCGGCTATTGCCATTCGCAGGATGGCCGGAATAGACTGCGCAACACCCACACGGAGGGAAATCCCCATGAAACTACGTTTCGCCATCGCCGCCTGCGGCTTGGCTTTCGCCAGCAGCGGCCTCTACGCCCAGTCCACGCTCGACGCGGTTAAGGCCAAGGGCTATGTGCAGTGCGGCGTCAACACCGGCCTGGCAGGCTTCTCGCAGCCCGACAGCCGCGGCGAATGGAAGGGCCTGGACGTCGACACCTGCCGGGCCGTGGCCGCGGCGGTGTTCGGCGACGCGAAGAAGGTGCGCTATACGCCGCTGACTGCGCAACAGCGCTTCACCGCGCTGCAGTCGGGCGAGATCGACGTGCTGGCGCGCAACACCACCTGGACCGTGAGCCGCGACACCAGCCTGGGCCTGAACTTCGTCGGCGTGAACTACTACGACGGCCAGGGCTTCATGGTGCCGAAGAAGCTCGGCGTGAAGAGCGCCAAGCAGCTGAACGGCGCCACCATCTGCGTGCAGCCGGGCACAACCACCGAGCTCAATCTCGCCGACTATTTCCGCGCCAACAAGATGAGCTTCAAGCCCGTGGTGATCGAGAAGCTCGAGGAAGTCACCAACGCCTACTTCTCGGGCCGCTGCGACGTGTACACCACCGACGTCTCGGGCCTGGTGTCGACGCGCGCATCGCGCGCGCCCAACCCGGCCGATCACGTCATCCTGCCCGAGGTGATTTCGAAGGAGCCTCTCGGGCCCGTGGTGCGGCACGGCGACGACCGCTGGTTCGACGTCGTCAAGTGGACGCTGTTCGCCATGCTCGAGGCCGAGGAGCTCGGCCTGTCCTCGAAGAACATCGACGCGCAGGTGTCGAGCACCAACCCGTCGGTGCAGCGCTTTGTCGGCGCCACCGGGGACCTCGGCAAGATGCTGGCGCTGGACGCGCGCTGGGCCTACAACATCGTCAAGCAGGTCGGCAATTACGGCGAGTCCTTCGACGCGAACCTCACCCCGCTCGGCTTCGAGCGCGGCATCAACGCCCTGTGGACCCAGGGTGGCCTGATGTACGCGCCGCCTCTGCGCTAGGGCCAAGCGGCCCGTTCGCCCCGTGGCGGGCGCAGCCAGACCGGGGCCGGGCGCCGCATCCGGGCGGCGCTCGCCCTGGTCGCTGAACAACCCGCGCGTCCGCGCCGCCGTCTACCAGGCCGTCCTGGTCGCGGCGGTGGTGCTCGGCGTCTGGTACCTCGCGGCCAACACCGCGCATAACCTCGAGGTGCGCAAGATCGCGAGCGGCTTCGGCTTCCTCGATCGCGAGGCGGGCTTCGAGATCGGCGAGTCGCCGTTCACCGAGTACAGCGCCGCCGACACCTACCGCAAGGCCTTCGTAGTCGGCCTGCTGAACACTTTCCGTGTCGCGTTGATCGGCGTTGTGCTGGCGACCCTGATCGGCACCCTGGTCGGGCTGGCGCGCCTGTCGCACAACTGGCTGATCGCGAAGTTCGCCTCGGGCTACATCGAGCTGATCCGCAATATCCCGCTCTTGGTGCAGCTGTTCTTTTGGTACGCCATCATCTCCGAAAACCTGCCAGGCCCGCGCGAGGCGGCCAATCCGCTCGCGGGCGTCTACCTGAGCAATCGCGGCATCGCCTTCCCGGTGCCTGAGTCGCACCCGGTGCACCTGTGGCTCGGGGTGGCACTGCTCGCCGGCATCGCGCTGACGTGGCTGCTCGCGCGCTGGGCGCGCGCACGCCAGGCGCGCACCGGCCAGCCCTTCCCGATCTTCTCGGCGG
>Ga0224505_10001394_pt1 | contig 15327 bp, 11 predicted proteins | sample SF_Jan12_sed_USG_FD_169102 | JGI IMG/M metagenome (GOLD analysis project Ga0224505, IMG submission 169102) | Sediment microbial communities from San Francisco Bay, California, United States - SF_Jan12_sed_USGS_4_1 | ecosystem: Environmental > Aquatic > Marine > Sediment | place: USA: California... | reverse complement strand
TGCCGAATAACAAAGATATACTGCCCGATTGAATATTGGCGACGGCCACATCCGGAACCTTGTCGCCGTCAAAATCCTGAGCTACTCCATAATTGGGACCGGCATCACCGCCTGATTCCTTCCCTTCTTGAAAGGTCCCATCCCCGTTTCCTAAAAACACGGTAATCGTGTTCATTTCACCATTGATCACGAGAAGATCAAGTACACGATCAGTATTAAAATCCGCAAAGGAAACCCCCAAGGGCCGCTTGCCCGTCCGATAGTCAGTCGGAGATTGGAAGGTCCCATCCCCTGAACCCAACCAGATCGAGACAGCGTGACTCATCGGGCCCCCATTGGTCACAGCCAAATCCAAGTGTTTATCCCCATTCAAATCGGCCGTGGCCACGGAAGTTGGCGTGTCTCCATATTCGTATAAAGGACCCAATCGAAATTTTCCGTTGCCCATACCCAACAGGACTTGAATTTTGTCGTTCCGGAGTGCCACAGCCAGATCGGGAAGGAAATCTTCATTGAAATCGCCGGTAGCGATACTCACCGGGGTGCGATGAACAAGGTATTGGGCTCCCCGCAAAAAGGTGCCATTGCCTTGTCCCAAAAACACCAGAGCATGATTATCCCCGGAGCACGCCACGACAAGATCCGAAAAATGGTCAAGATTAAAATCATCGACGGCTACATTACGCGGCTCCTGGCAGGCAGAAATAATCTTTTGGTCTTGAAAACTCCCATCACCATTCCCCAAAAGAAGAGACAGGGAATTTCCCTGGATATTGCTGGTGATCAAATCCGCAAATCCATCCCCATTAAAATCACTTGTCCGGATCGATGTAGGATTTTTACCTACAGGATAATCCTTGTAATGATAAATAAGGTCTGGTGGCTGAAATTCCTCCCCTGAAGGACAACCGACCAAAGACATTATGAGACCCGACATGCCCAACAACATGACAAGTCGAACCCACAAAGATTGACGGGGATACAAATTCCTCTTGCCTTTCTCCAGGGTGAATAGAAAAGGGGCTACTATGAAAGATACGAATAAAAAGCCTGACTGACAGCGCGAGTATACGGATTTTACCAAATGTTGTAAAACCAGCAGGAGAGAGGGAAAACCTGTTTTTTCTATTTATCTAGCATGCATTTCCCCATGATTTGTTGGGGGAAGTTGTGCGGTTCGCCACTGGCAGAGAATGCCACCTTTATGTTATAGAAATCGCTTTCCATTTGTTACGTTAGTAAGGAGGAAACCATGGTTGAGGAAAAGCAGAAAATTGAGCTAAGCATGTACGGAGTGGCTGAGATCATAAAATGGTGCATCAATCGAAACAACGGACGCATACCGGGAACCGATACCGAAGCATTCAAAAAGCTTCAGGCAGCTCTCGCGGAAAAGCCAGCGACAGGGGATTATTTTACGTTGGATCAGTTTTGGAAAAAGCGAATAGTCTTCGAATTCACCCCGGAAGAGGTGGCCACTATTGACCGATGCTTATATGATATTCCAAATTTTGATGGCGCTCAGCTTCCCCAAATTCGGTACAAATTTTGGCCAAAAGCAGTCTGTCAAAACTAAGATGGGACCTGGACCACTGGCTCTTGGGTGATTCCTTTCTCCTATCAATTTTTCGCTTCATTTAAAATCACCGTGTTTTGGCGAAGGTTATCACTTTTGCCATGCATACATGGCCGAGTATGGAAACCCAACACCAATTTGGTGATGGCATGTCTTGCTACAGGGAGGCCGCAGGCAACTGGCCTAGCATAAAATGGCATACTAGATGCCTCACCTCATCATCCCCGCCATTCATACATGATCATGATGTTCATGGCCAAACACTGCCACCCAGGCGGCAAACGACGCTAGGGTCAATCTTCCAAAGACCACCTTTTAATTTCAGGATTCACAATCCAATGAACGGGAAATGATTGCTAAAACAATTCCTCCATTAGGAGAGCCAACCAGGAACCAGCACCGAAGATCCAAACAGACAGATATTCACAAGGGACCAACCCGCCAGTTACTCATTTCTAAAAAATGATTCCAGCCCCTAGCTTCCACCTGAACCGCCAGTGACGAATCCATTCGTACCAAGAAAGCACTCTCCAACAATCCAGGCACCATGGTGGTTTAACGGAATCCGTCCTGAGCTTTGAATCAGAGGTGGTAGACAGACAAGCATCACACTAATAAAGACCATCTACCTAATGGAAGGTAGAACCCATAGCCACATGAGCTCAAACCCCTTGCGTTAAAGTGTTCTTCCGATTTTTCCAAATGCTGGATTATCCTTGCCGGAGCAAACAAGGATGCCTCACTTTTCAAGAAAAGAGGAGCGGTGGCAAGCGGCGGAAGGGAAAACTACCCTTCTCCTTGAAGTAAGTCTAGCGGAGAGAAATCATCGGTAAGAATATCCCCAGGAGCTAACACAACCGGCTCCTGAGACATGAAAAATCCAAGTCCTTCCGGCGGGAAACGATTACGATTCATTTGACGGATCAAGACATCCAGAAAATGAGAATCCCGCATGGTTTGAACAGGCTCTCCGCCAAAAAAAATGAGGTTCACAGACCCTTTTTTTGTCTTCAACCATTCAGGGCCAGCTACCCCGTAAGTGACCACATCTGGAAACACAAGTTGCATGGTGGTCAACACCGCTTGCGCACGACGAACATTAGCAGGCGCATCTGAAGAGGCCAGATTGACGGCAACTGCGCCTTTAGAATTCACATGCATTCGTAATTCTTCAAAGAACTCTCGAGTCGTCACATGAAACGGAATGAGATGCCGGGCAAACACGTCGACCCATACCACATCATACATGGTAGGATTATTTCGTAAAAACGTGCGGGCGTCTTGGACGTAGACATGATGGTTCGGAGGTGGAGTATACCCAAAATATCGTTCAGCGGCCTGGACAACAGACGGATCCATTTCGATCACATCTAATTCCAGGTCCGGCCAGTTTTCCCCCAGCCACTTGGCTAATGATCCACCGCCATGGCCTAAGATCAATCCCCGCTTGGGATTCTCTACGATAGGCAAGACACCCATCATGACCTGGCTATAGGGCAAAGCAAGAAAAGTCGGTGCGGCTTTCCACATCACCGCATGGAAGGTATTATCTAAAATCAGGTAACGAAATAAATCATTTTCACTCACCCGAACCTGTTGATAGGGGCTATCTTCCTGATGAAGCGCCGGCGGCAAAATGATAACAGGGTGGAAACCCATCCAGGTCATCCCCCCAACTCCTGCAAAGAGAATGATTTGTAGCCCAACCGGGAGACTTCCGAGTCGCAGAGTCCACAATAGACCAAGACACACCTGCACCACCCCCAGAACTGCAACTAATGTGGTACTGCCCAGCCAGGTTAAGAGATAAAAAGACGTCCCCCAGGTTCCGACAAGACTACCAATGGTCGAAACGGCAATCATGCCACCGGTATGACGTCCAAGATGCCCCATATCCCCAATAGCCAAACGCAAGAGTGCAGGAAGGACACCGCTCAGTCCAAATGCCGGAACAGCCAACAGCACACTGGCCGCGAAACATGGTCCCCAGCGGGGATCTTGAATCCATTGAGCGACTCGAAATACCACCGGTTGGCCTGACCATGCCAATAAGAGCGTCCAAGCCCCAGATACCAACAACAGTCCAGCTAAGACCCTCTGGGGAGGGGATCGATCAGCCAGCCAGCCTCCTGCAGCATATCCACTGCTCATAGCTGCTAAAATCACGCCGATCAACGCGCCCCAGACGAATAACGAGCTCCCAAAAACCGGCGCAAGAAGTCGGCTTCCTAAAATTTCAAGCGCCATCACCACGGCCCCAGTGGTAAAGGCCGTCGCAAAACACCACCAACGTGGCAGGCTGGATTGAGTCAACGAAGGTCTTGTCATAAGATGAAGAAATGTATGGGCAAAAGGGAAGTGATGCTAAAGCATGAGGTAAATGGTGTCAATTCATGAGGCCGCGGATACGCAATGAAACAGAGCTCTGCTTGAATGTCCTCGCTCCCTTTGGCTCAAAATTCTAATACGTCCGACTTCTTCCAGATGAAACTGATTAACGTTTTTCGATAATATGCCTGTTCGGATGTCTCACTCATCCCCACCTCCATCTTTCCCGTCTTCTCCCCAAGGAGAGACTGACCGTATCAGCCGGGCGGCCGGCCTGATCGGCGGAGCCACCTTCTGCAGTCGGATTCTGGGGTTTATTCGTGACATCACCTTGGCTAACTTGTTCGGAGCTAGTGCCTCGGCAGACGCCTTTTACATCGCCTATCGAATCCCCAATCTGCTGCGAGAACTCTTCGCGGAAGGGTCCATGTCTTCCGCCTTTATCCCGGTTTTCACCGAATATCACTCTACACGCTCCAAACATGAAACCTGGGAATTGGCCAGCGCGGCATTCACGACTCTCCTGACACTCGTCACTTTCGTCACGTTAGCCGGCATCATTGCCGCCCCGAGTATCGTCTGGTTGCTGGCACCCGGCCTGCATGAACAGGCAAATCAATTAGCGACGACCACACTCCTCACACAGATTATGTTTCCCTACTTACTCTTCGTGAGCCTTGCGGCCCTGGCCATGGGGATACTGAATTCCCTGCGTTCATTCGCCGTTCCTGCCTTGGCTCCGGTCTTTTTCAATCTGTGTGTCATCTTCTTTGCGGTCGCCATTTCTCCTTTTTTCGAACAGGCTATCGTGGCCGTGGCCATCGGAATTGTGGTGGGAGGCCTGGCCCAATTCCTGATGCAATTACCAAGTTTGCAAAGGAAAGATTTTTTATTTTCCTGGAATTTTCATCCCCGCCATCCTGGGGTCAAGAGAATGGGCGCCCTGCTCATTCCTTCACTTCTGGGTTTAGCCGTGACTCAAATCAATCTCACCATCAGCACTATTTTGGCGTCGTATTTTCAAGGGGGGCCCACCTATCTATTTTATGGCATGCGCCTTATTCAATTCCCTTTAGGGATTTTTGGCGTCGCAATGGCAACGGCGATCTTACCAAGCTTGTCCAGCCAGGCGGCGCGTGGGGCCATTCATGAACTACGGGAGACGGTGAATTTTGGCTTGCGCATGGTGCTATTTATCATTCTTCCTTCGATGGTTGGGCTTATGCTGTTACGAACGCCTATTATCCATCTGTTTTTTGAGCATGGCGCCTTTTCGGCCATGGACACCATTGGAACCGCCTCTGCTCTTCTCGGATTTTCTATCGGGTTATGGGCGTTCGCCAGCTACCGAATTCTGGCGACGGCATTTTATTCCCTGCAAGATACCAAGACCCCTGCCATCGTGGCGGTCGTTTCGGTGGGCATGAACATCGGATTATCTTTATGGCTCATGCAATCGCTTCAACACACAGGATTGGCCCTGGCGGCTGGCTTAGCTGCGATAGGCAATACACTTGTGTTAATCACCATTTTAGGCAATCGGCTTGAGGGTTTACTGTGGAAGAAACTCGGAACCTCCCTTGTTCGAACAGGAATTGCCCTGGTCCCCCTGATCGCCATTTCCTTCTGGATCGCAGGGCTACCGATTTGGCATGAAACAGGACATAACCCCGAAAAAGCTGCGTGGCTGGGGTTAGCTATTATTGGAAGCACGATGGGATATTTCACCGTTCACCAATTATTCCAGTCAGAAGAACTCGCACATCTTAAGCTCATGCTTCGGCGAAAAATAAAAAAACCATCCTCCTCCATATAAGGAATAGGGAAAAACATGCTGATTGCCATCTCGCCCTGCTTTTCAGGGATAAGTAGTAAGGGATCGCTAGCATGATTGCCGTCATTCAACGCGTGAGACGGGCTTCAGTGACGGTGGAAAATCAAGTCATCGCCCAAATCGATCAGGGACTGGTTATTCTGTTAGGGGTAGCCCAAGGCGATACCAGTCAAGATGTTGACTTCATAATCGAGAAAATTTCTCGGCTTCGCATTTTCCCAGACACACAAGGCAAAATGAATTATGGGCTCCAAGACATCAACGGAGAACTCCTGCTTGTCTCTCAATTCACGTTGCTGGCGAATACCGAAAAAGGACGGCGTCCAAGCTTTGAATCGGCTGCTCCTCCTGAAGAAGCGCAGTTCCGCTATCAGGAAGTGCTCGAAAAATTCCAAGCCCTCGGCCTGGCCGTACAAGGGGGCATGTTTGGCGCTGCGATGGTGGTGGCATTGGAAAATGACGGCCCGGTAACCCTCATCCTGGACAGCAGGGGCCGCAAAGCGGTAAAAAAGGTTAAGGACTCTTTCCCTCGGACCGATACAGTCCTAAAGATCGGAATGCCCCGAGAAGAGAGAATCATCAAAAGAGAGGGAAGAGCATGGCGACGCAAATCCCTGAACAACATCCTCTGAGGCAACTATTTGGCCGACTAACAGAACGGAACTTTTCCGAAGCTTTAGGATGGCCGGATTTCCAAGTCACTGAGTATGTTTCAAACCTGCTTCTCGAATTTATCCATATCGACCAGCTTGCCCGCATCAAAGATCATGAGGGAGAACCGGTCGAAACCGTGGTGGAACTTCTCTATGAAGCCGAATCCCATAGCCAACAATCTTCTATGGAAAAAGAGCGAGAAATTCATCGTCATATCGGGGACCTGACGTTGTTCCTTGCCGGGATCTTCCCTGAATATTGCCACCGGATTAAGTGCTCCGGGCTCATTCACCACAAAGATTTTTTGGTGGACTACGTCAAAGCGGGCAAACGCTCCTACGGCATTGTCGCCACGCATCAAGACCCTCAGTCCAAAAATCCACCTTCTCTCTTCCAGACACTCTCGACGAATTTCGAACTATGTGTCGCCGGACTTGGTTTCGTTCGATTGGACCTGAACCGTTTTCAGGATCACAACTTCAACCGGGGACAAGACATTCTTTTCCATTAAAAGCGGCTCTTCCATACAACCACTTTTAACCGCTCCTCCCCTCTCAACTGGAACAAACCCCTAGCTCACAGAGATCTGGCTGACGGGCTTTTCTCATCAGTCCCTCGAATCTCCAAAAACGAGGAAGACGGCATATTCAACATCAATGTGGCAGAACATCACGATGACACCATGGCTAAATTTCATTCACAGACTTTTTGCTTGAACCCTCTTTCCTGCCTCTAGTACCCATTCACAATCACAAAGATCTTTCCCGAATCAAAAGGATAGTCATCAACTTTCCTCATATTCCTATTCAGATGACAAAAAATATGCCGAAATAAATATCTGTAGAAAGAGAACAGCCCTGCGACATCCCCGTGTCCTTACCCACAAGTAGGCGGAGGGCGCTTGAGTAGCTGAGACGCAGAGCTTCCCAAAAAACTCGTCAAGAGTTTTTGACCGAGAACATTTTTATGACTCCAGAAATTAAAAAGAAACTACAATCCTGCCTCAGCCTTCCAACCCCGACACCCATCGCCGTCCAAATCATCACCTTAGCCAACGAACCGGAAATCGACCTCCACCGTTTTATCGGAATTCTAAATTGTGATCCCGCACTCGCCAGCAAAATTCTACGAACGGCTAATTCTTCCTTATACTCGTATCCCAAAAAAATTGGAAATCTTCATCAAGCAGTCATGGTGCTTGGCCTCAACGCGACCATTTCCCTCGCCCTGTCTTTTTCATTAATGAAATCGCTTCAGACTAATCGAGCCTCTGGTTTGGACTATGCGCTATATTGGAAACGTGCCCTTATAGCTGGCACGGCCTGCCGTGTCCTTGGAGCAACTTGTGGTTTCACCGAAATTGAAGAGTTGTATCTTGCAAGTCTCCTGCAAGATCTGGGAATGCTGGCACTCGATCAGGTGTTCCTGGACCTCTATAATCATCCAGAACTGGATCAAACATGCCATGCCAGCATCATCTCCCAAGAAGACCAATGCCTCAGAGTAAATCATGCGGCTGTGGGAAGTTGGCTTTTGACTCAGTGGAATTTTCCGGACCGCCTTCGGTTGGCCGTGACCGGAAGCGATGACCCCTCTCGCATTCCCCCCCAAGATGCACGGGCAAGATTTGCTTATTGTGTATCGCTGTCAGGGAAAATCGCGGAAATCTTTTTACGCAAATCTCATGACGACTATCTCCAGACTATCAAAGAGAAGGCCTATGCTTGGCTGAATCTTAGTCCAGATGAGCTCATGGAAGTGCTGGAAACAACCCAAGGGCTTCTGCCGGAGACAGAGAAAATATTCCAGACAGACTTACAGACGTGGACCGAGCCTCAAGCCATCTTGGAACAGGCGAGGGAATCGCTTCTCCTCCGAAGCCTTCAATCTCTCAAGGAAGTTCAGGAACTCCAAAGCAACACGGCCGCCATGGAAGCCCAATTCCAAAATTTGGAAGAAACCCACCGTCACGATCCGCTGACCGGGACATTGACAAGGGCCTACCTGGATCAGTACCTAGAAACATCATTTGAGCAGGCTCTGGCCAAAGAGGAATGCCTAACCCTGGTATTCGGAGACCTTGATACGTTCAAATCTGTCAATGATACCTATGGGCACCAGGCAGGGGATAGCGTTCTTCAATCCACAGCACGTCTTTTGCTTTCGCAGGTTCGCACCACCGATATGGTCGGAAGGTACGGAGGAGAAGAGTTCGTACTCATTCTCCCAAAAACTTCGTCAACCGCCGCTGAAATAGTGTGTGAAAGAATCCTTGACGCATTTCGTAACACAACCCATGCAATAGCCAAAAACCAACACATCAAAGTCACCATTTCCCTAGGAGTCGCCACGCACACGCCAGATCATCCCTATTCCAATATTACCGATCTACTGCTTGCCGCAGACAAAGCCGTCTATCATTCGAAATCCCACGGTCGCAACCGGTACACCTTTTATGACAGAATACAAATCGAACAACCGGTTTGACGCTGGACGCAACAACGACTCATCACAACCCTCTTTCTTTTTTATTAATCCCTTCGCACCCCTTGCCTAAGCCCACACTTCTCCCGACGCCAAGAGTCCTGATCCATGGGGGCGCTGGTTCCCGACAACCGACCCGCAGTCAGTCCGATTGTCTGACTGAGGCACTCGTGAGGGGATACGAATGCCTCAAGACAGGTCATTCACCATTAAATTCTGTAGAAAACATGATTCGTCACCTGGAAGAATCCGGACTGTTTAATGCTGGCCGAGGCTCGCTTCGGCAACTCGACGGGGTTCAACGAATGGACGCTTCGATCATGGAAGGACAGAACTTATCGGCTGGTGCCGTCGCAGGTCTGGAAGGGTATCTTCATCCAATCAGCGCCGCACGACGGATCATGACCGACACTGATCATGTGTTGGTCGTCGGCCAACATGCCAATCGTTTGGCCCGGCATTTCGGTTTGGCCCGATTGGCCAGGCAGAAAGATTCGATTCAACTCAGGAGCAAACGGGGTTCACTAAAAAACATCAATCCCAAATCCCAGGCTCTGTACCGTGAGATGAGGTTGTTTGACACAGTGGGCGCGGTTGCCATGGACCGTGCCGGCCATCTTGCCGCAGGGGCCTCAACCGGTGGAGTTGCAGTCATGTTACCCGGCCGAGTGGGCGACACCCCCTTAATCGGCGCGGGAGTGTATGCTGACAATACCGCCGGGGCGATTTCCATGACAGGTTTAGGAGAATCCATCATTCGAGCAGGGATGGCCAAACACCTGGCTATTCTACTCGGGCTCGGGTGGACGCCAGGAAGAGCCGCTAACCATACACTCAAAGCGCTCGTCAGACGAATTCAGGGAGAAGCTGGATGTCTCATCCTCGATACCACTGGCAGATTTGCGATTCGACATACCACCCCCTGGATGAGTGCCGGCCATTGGAACGGCCGTGGCAAGCCTGTAGTCAAAAGCCGCTTTCCCTAATGTTGTTCAAACCACCTTTTTTCTTCAGGCCCCAATCCGCTCCTCCCATCCCAGAAATCAACATTTTGGAAAAGAAACCCAAAAACGTGAGATAATATTATTCAGGATTCCAGCCATGCCGCTTTCCCTCTTCCACCTTTCCATTCCGGTTAAGGACATCGACTCCACCAAAGAATTCTATGTTCAAGGTCTGGGATGTGGTGTGGGCCGTCAATCCTCTGTCGCTATCACATTAAATTTCCACGGCCACCAAATTGTGGGTCATGTGACCGAAGACCTTGGGCCACAGCAAAAAGGTGTCTACCCCCGACACTTCGGGTTAGTCTGCCGGACAGAAGAGGAATGGAACAACCTTCGAGACCGGGCCCGCACAAACAGACTCAAATTTTTTCGGGAACCCCGTCGACGATTTTCCGATACCCCCCTCGAACATCTCACGTTTTTCCTGGAGGACCCCTCGTATAATCTTCTTGAATTCAAACATTACTTCAATGCCAACGCCGTTTTTGGTGAACAGACTTTCTCGCAAATTGGCGACGCCCACGAACGAAATGAGTAGAAGTTCTTCCCTTGCATTTCATCATCTGCCTCATTCACTGGGCCACATTATCCAAGGGCTTGAAGCACTTCGGTAAAATGCTCGTTCACTTTGACCTTGGGAAAAATTTTCCTTATGGTCCCATTTTCGTTGATCACAACCGTCGTTCGTTCAATACCCATATATTTTCGCCCATAGAGGGATTTCTCCTTCCACACCCCATAGGCCTGGATCATGGCTTTGGACTCATCACTCAACAAGGGAAAATTGAGTTGATATTTTTCGGAAAATTTCCGGTGAGACGAGACTGAATCCGCACTCACGCCGAACACCACTGCCCCCTTTTCTCTCAATTCCTGAATGCCATCCCGAAACGAACAAGCTTCTTTCGTGCAACCGGGCGTATCGTCTTTTGGATAAAAATACACGACCACTTTTTTCCCGCGAAGCTCAGACGAGTTCACAATTTTTCCGGTGTCATCCGGAAGGGAAAAGGCAGGAGCATAGTCGCCAACTTGCAAGTCACGCATTGAGTTTGGTTGTTGACCTGCCTGAGAGGGCTTTTTTATTTTTTTTGGCGGAGCTGTTTTGGACTTGGCTGGTACTCGAGATCCTGAAGCCACTCCCTGGCTTTTCGATGATGAGGAACGACCAGGAGTGCTCTTCTTTTTAGGGGCTTTCTTCTTTTTTTCAGCTGTCTTCAGTTTTGATTTTACTGGTGTCTTGTTCTTAGACTGTGCTGGCTTTGCTTTGGGTGGCATAGGATCCTCCTCTGATGACAAATAGGTGAAACGTCCTTTGATAATTTGGTTGCTTATGATGAGCCCGCCCCGATTCAATCAAGAGATCTTCGTCTTCTCCTTGCTAAGATAAGTGGCCATTGTACAATGAATGACGGGTTTCGTTCCTCTGTTTTTTCAGGGGAGATTTAGGGCAACATGCCCCACAAGCTTGCGCACAAACAGATCCTGTAGGCTGTGTTACCGGGTCTGTTGAAAAGACCACCAGCCGCGTTCTCGCCACTTTCCGGTGCTCACGTACTGGAAGTACGCTCCGCGCCTGAAAATGGCTGTGGCCTTGCTGGATGGGCTTTTTTGAACCGACCCGAAGCCGCCAGGCATCCCACAATTCTGTGAGGCTTTTTGCTCCTGGCAATCATTATTATTCAACATTCCCTTACTGGAAATACCCGCCGAAGAACGGACAAGTGAAGCTCCCCCCAGCAAGCTTGGGGGGCATCGTTAACATGTTTTCTCTAATCACATGGCGTATTTCCCCCTCAGCAAGCTGAGGCGTATCCTGCGCAGTTTCTATGAATTTGAGGCACTTCGGAAACACCGCACTATCGGGTGGGAAGGGCCGAGCTCTAAGGTAAACCTTTCTTTCACCAAAGAGTCAACTCACAGCCTTGGAAATTCAAACCTACGCGTATTTCTACTCAGTGAGGATCAGATACCCCTGAATTTATTGAGGCTTGGGGTGAGGGAGGGAAGGAATTCCTTACACCGAAGATGCCCTTAAAGGCGCCATCGAAATAGAGAGAAGAATACTTGTTGGGGTTATCAATATGATCGCAGGAAGGAACCATCTCATGAACAGAGGTTCAAGGCCTCTTCCCACAGCCAGGGGATTTGCAGTGAAAGACATCCCCCGGACTTACCCGATGGGCTCTTCAATGTGGAAGGAGGAGGGAATCAACGAAGTGTATTCACGAAGACGCAATTCTAATTTTTGAATTTCTGCGTCTTTTCGTTTGATCTCCATAACAAGAAGATTATTCTGCACTTCGGCATTTTCCAGTTCATGTTGCAGGCTTTGCATTTCCGGATGCACCTGATCCAATTTCTGCTTTGTGGCTTGTAGCTCCCGTCCAAGCTTTTCCTTCGTCTCCTGTAGTTCCCGTCCAAGCTTTTCCTTCATCTCCTGCAGGTCACGCATCATGGCCTTTTTCGCTTCCTTCACGGTCGATAATTCGTCTTCCAACGTTTTCAGTCGGTCTTCCAGCATCATCTTCTCGCCCCGCAAGGCCTGGACCATGGTATGAACCTCTTCAAGCAAATCGGCAATATCTTTCATCTCATTGTTCCTCACAACACTAAAATGGTAAACCCGCTGGCTCTATTCTGCTGTTTTTCTCAATTCTGTATCGGTCTTTTTTTCTCTGATATTTAGGGGTACCGCGAATTTCATTCAGCTTTTCCCTGATTAAATCGAACTTTGATGACACCCCCACGCGCCTAAAAATTTTTGTCAGGTATAGATTTTCAGATCCCTCGCATCGATTTTTTAAGAAAAAGTACGGCTCAGGGTTCTTGACAAGGTTTGTTTGTGAATTTTATATTTAACACTATTCCTATCGTTTTAGTAGGAATTAAAAATGAACAAATTTCCCATCAAAGTCACGTACGGGATTATGGCCACAATCGAACTCGCAAGGCAGGACGGATCTGTTCCGCTTCAAGCCAAAGTCATCGCCAAGCGACAGGGAATACCCTCTCGTTTTATTGAACAAATCCTTCAACACCTTAAACAAGCCGGAATCGTCCGAAGCCTGCGCGGCGCTCAAGGGGGATACACTCTAGCCCAACACCCCAGTCAGATTTCCTTGGCGGATTTGGTCAATTCGATGAATGGGTCGGTGTCAGAGCCACCGCTCAAAAATTTGCCAGCCAATGGCCACTCTGAAAGCGGACAAGTTCCCAACGCCTTACTTTCAAGTATTTGGCAACAGGTCCAAGAGGCCGAGCAGGCAGTCCTTCGAGTCATTTCAATACAAAAATTGGCAGAACAGTATCAAAAGCTCGAAACTCAGCGCGGCGTGATGTATCATATTTAGTTTTCGCAGAGAATTCCGCCTTTTAGGCCTGAAGCAGGAATCTTTTCATTCAAGGCAAGTAGCAGAAGATTATGATCGTTATGCAGCATATTGGAGGATTATCATGAGCACCTCGCCAGTCACCAGCCGCCCTCCTGTTCACACTGTCCCAATTCCCCAGGAGATTCTTGAAGAAATAGAAACGTTTGAGGATGAGGTGACTCGCCTCCAAACAGGAGACACCCCAGTCGACGTCTTTAAACCTTTTCGACTCCAATACGGCATTTATGGGCAGCGCCAGCCGGATGTTCAAATGGTCCGGATTAAAATTCCCTTTGGTGGCCTTACCGCTAATCAATTGCGTCAGGTAGCCGACATTACCGACACCTTTGCAACCGGCGTGGGACATGTGACGACCCGACAGGATATCCAATTGCACTTTGTTCCACTCCGCCATGTGGGCACTATCATGCGAAAGCTGGCGGAAGTTGAACTCACCACCCGGGAAGCCTGTGCCAATACCGTCAGAAATGTCACGGCCTGTGCATTGGCAGGAGTCTGCCCCGGTGAAGTGTTTGACGTGACCCCATACGCGAAAACCGTGGCCTATCATTTATTGCGGAACCCTCTCAACCAAAGCCTCCCTCGCAAATTTAAAATTGCGTTTTCCGGCTGCAAACATGACTGCGCCTTAACCCCCATTCACGATGTGGGGCTGCTAGCCGCTCGCAATGCCGAAGGGGTACCGGGCTTCAAAATGGTCGTTGGAGGCGGTCTGGGGTCCACACCTCGCATCGCCAAAATCCTCCGGGAATTTGTCCCCATGGAAGAACTGATTCCCGCCATTGAAGCGATGCTCAAAGTGTTTGATAATTTAGGTAATCGAAAAAATCGAAGCAAAGCCAGGATGAAATTTGTTATTGACAAATTAGGGTTTGAGGAGTTTTCTCAACGGTGGGAAGAAACCTACGATGCCATGCTGCAATCGGGCGCAACCAAACTTGGATTGAAACCAGCTTTGTATGCCGATGATCCTCCCTTGGTGATGCCGACAAAATCCGGGAACAACGCATCCGCCCAAGGCAATGGCAACAGTCACCCGAATGGATCATCCACAAATGGAGAACCCTCATCTCATGAAGCGTTCGACCGTTGGTGTGCTACAAATGTGGTGGCTCAACGCCAGTCAGGATTTAAAGCGGCAGCGGTGAGGCTCCGCTCGGGCGATTTAACGTCCGAGCAAATGTTTGTGCTCGCCGACCTCGCCGAACGGTATGCCAACGCCAACATTCGAACGACCATCAATCAGAACATGATGGTGCGCTGGATTCCCGATCTGCATCTCCACCGCTTCTATGATGAGCTGATGGCACATGGGCTGGGTGACCCCGGGGCTGAGGGTGTGGCGGATATCGTTGCCTGCCCGGGGACGGACACTTGCGGACTGGGGATCACCTCCTCCAAGGGACTTGCCCGGGCGCTGGCAGAAGTGTTTCCTGCCGGAAAAACCGCAGATGACCTTGAAGGAGTGAATGTCAAAATCAGTGGCTGCCATAATTCCTGCGCTCAGCATCATATTGCCACCATTGGCCTGCATGGAGTAGGCAAACGGATTGGGAACCATGTCGCTCCAGTGTATGAACTGCACCTTGGGGGACAGGTCAACGGAACGGCTAAAATTGCCCAACTCATCGTGAAGGTTCCTGCGAAAAACGTCCCTGCCGCCATCCAGCACCTTATCGATCTGTATCGCCGGGATAAAAAGATTGGAGAGTCTCTATTGGCTTTCATTGACCGCACCGGGAAGAATCAACTGAAAGATGAACTGATCCCCTATACCATTCTTCCCACGTATCAGGAGGAACCACAGTTCTATTTTGACTGGGAAGGCGATGAGGAATTTTCGGTTGAGGACCTCGGACCCGGCGAATGTGCCGGTGGTGCGTTAGAGATGATCGACAATCGAATCCTTGAAGCGGAACAGGAGCTCTACCAAGCGCGCTTGTTAGCTGAAAAGCACCAATACGCATTTGCCATTAATAAAGCCTACCGTGCGGTGGTGGCGGGAGCGAAGGCTATCCTAGTCACAGAAGGAATCGATCCGAATACAGA
>Ga0224505_10001393_pt1 | contig 15331 bp, 23 predicted proteins | sample SF_Jan12_sed_USG_FD_169102 | JGI IMG/M metagenome (GOLD analysis project Ga0224505, IMG submission 169102) | Sediment microbial communities from San Francisco Bay, California, United States - SF_Jan12_sed_USGS_4_1 | ecosystem: Environmental > Aquatic > Marine > Sediment | place: USA: California... | reverse complement strand
CGTGTCGTGATATCGTGCCGGAGCGAAAAACCCGCGACCATCAGGCCTGCGCCTCCCACTCACAGGTTCGGACACCCCCGATCGGCCGTTCAACCAGCGTTGTTCCGCCCATCATGAATAAACCCGGTTAGACCGAAGATGGTGAATATGCTGAGCGTGCCGTCCTGATAGACGCAACGATCACCACCAAACGTGAGAGTGGAGGGAACTCGTGGATTCACTGATTACTTGGACGAAGGTCGTGTACGCCCTCCATGCATTCAGCCTGCTGACCGGCATCATCGGGACTGCCACGGTGGTCGGCGCATTCCTCACGGGCTGGCCCTCAATCATCGCGGTCGTTCTGAACTACGTCAAGCGGAGCGAAGCTCGCGGCACCTGGCTTGACTCGCATTTTCGCTGGCAGATCCGAACGTTCTGGTTTGGACTGCTCTGGATCTCCCTCTGCGGGGCCTTCATCGTCGCGACCCTTGGGATCGGCCTCCTCTTTGTGTGGCTCCCGATCACGCTTGTCGGACTCTGGTTTGTCTATCGCATCGTTCGCGGCTGGGTGACGCTTGCCGACAGACGACCAATGTACGTCTGACGGACTTCATGAGCCCACTCCTCCTCGTATAATCGACACACCGTCACCCCGCCGATTCGAGACTCCTTCTCCATTTGCGCTACCAGGACACCCCGACGTGTGCCGAAGTTCGCTGACCCCGTAGCATTTCATCCTGGACGGTATTCCCCGAAAACAACTTCACGGACGGAACCCACTACAGATGTGGGATTGGTTTGCGTGAAGGTTGAAGGCAGGATGGACGCGTGGTGCATCGGCCTATTGGTTAGCACCCTGTTCGTAGTCACGCCCAAGGAAAGGAGGCGATGATGCTTACGTGTAAACAACCTCAAGAAGATCATGGGTTTCACAGTTGGTACAGCGGTGTGCTCACACTCGTTGCATGGTTGGTGCTGATTTTGCCGCTGAGTGGCTGTTCCTCGTCACATAAGGAATACGTTGTGGACTATACCCATGGAAATGATTCGACTGCTGAAGGTTCACGCGAGCGTCCGTGTCAGACCGAAGCACAGTGTCAGACGTTGGCGGAACGTGATGGCGTACAGGCCTATTGGATGGTCTATCAGTAAGGACAGCAACGACATGAGGGAGGCTTTAGGAAGCGCTGCTGACGCCACTCAGATGTGGCCCCGTTTGCATGCCAGGTTCCGCACGACAACACATAAGTCACAGTAGCATCAACATCCCGTTGGATGTATACTCGCACCTCTTCGAGGGAGACCCTCGGCATCACAGAGGTTTTATCCTGCGACCCCATCGCATAAATGCGAAGGCTAGTCGCCGGGTCGAGAATGCATAGGACTGAGTATCACTGAAGGCGATTTACCCGGTCGCCAAGGAGCCTAGGGATTTTGGCAGAAAACTTACTGGAGGTGTTTATCCGCGGGCATCTTTTGCGATACGACGATAAATAGCCCGCGGGTCGACCGAAGGTTGGTTTGGAGGGGTGACGGAGCGGCCGAACGTGCCGGTCTTGAAAACAGATTTAGACCCTCAAGAACCCCCAAAAACCGCATAAACAGCGGCTTCTGATTGGACAGGATGGGTCATCTGTGGCTCATCCTGTGTTCATTTCCGCGCCCCAAGTGGACCCCGTTAACGACGTACATTCTTACCTGCTGATCCTACCTTCCCTACCTCTCTTCCTCTAACACCGATACCCCCGTCTCACAACCGGCACACCCCTCACCGGGTTAGGCAATGGGTCCCCTTTAGCTTTGCAGTACAGGGACAAAAGAGGCCTTAGAAACGCTTACAAACGGGATTCCCCCAATTAACGCTGACGGGTCAGGAGTCCATGCCGATCGGTGTGGGAGAAGAGTCCAGCCAGTGTGTCTGTTCGGGCAGATCCGCTAAGCCTGGAATACGAGTCCGAGTTTGAACTATTTAGCACTTCTTGAGCTGCCCCGTTAGCTCATCAATACATTTGTGATGCCCTGGAATGTGGCCATGCGGAAAGTGCGATTTTTTCTCCAGCTTGGACAAATCCAGATTTGTCGCCTTCGTTGCAAGGTACGCCCAGATTTCTGCAAGGTCAGCTTCCGCCGTGTCCGTGAGACGAAGGGTCAGAGTTTGGCTAATAATTTCCTCCCTCGCGCCATAATTTTTCTCGGATCAACGTCGGTGACGCGCCCAGCGGCAAGATCCGCCAGCCCCTTGTCGATATCCGCTTTCAGCGCGACGAGTTCCCGCTCTTGCACCCCCCGTCGGAGCTTCCATTCGCGCAGGGCTTCGCGCACAACCTCACTGGTCGAGGCGTAGTCACCACCATCAACGGCAGCTTTGACAAGCGCCGCCATATCAGCCGGCATGGTAATGGTCATGCGTTCGATACTCGACATGTCGCCCTCCTTGCGTGACTCATAAGTCCTACTTTATCATATTTAATGATACTCGCGCGAGCGGAGAGTTGAAATGCTGGTTCCTCGTGAAAAAAGCGATTTTCCCGAGGAAGGAGGAAGGGGTTCCGATCCACATGCGTCATCACAGCCAACTTGCAGTCCACCCAAATGCGCACTCACGGCAGCCACCGCCAATTCTAAAACATTATTGGCTCCGATGAGAACGTCTTTTCATCGCTCGCGATCGCTCCCCCGCTCTCGCTCCGGCGCCAGCGTACGTCCGGGTTCTCGAAGATACCGCACCAGATCCGCCGCCAGTTGTCGGTCCTCTCCGCGATCCGATCGTGCGAGCGCCCTCATGACCTGCTTGTAGTGCTGCATCACCTCCTGGTACTTCCCTGGAGTGTGTGTCTCTCGTTTCTTGCGATCCAGCACCTTCGCCTTCGTGCTGCGATCTGGGAGATGTTGGACCTTCCACCGTTCATGCGTCGTGCGATGAATCCGACTCGTCGTGGTCGCCTCAATGCCATGCTCGCGTAACGCTTCCGCAAACCTCTCCCTCCACCGTTGAAGATCCGGCTTTCTTGGATTCAAACGGATCCCATCCAGGCCGGCGGCTTTCACCGTGAGATGCACATGGGGATGTGGGGACGGATGCGGATCTGGATCAGTCTCAAACGTGTGGAGCACCATCGCGTATTGAAACCCAGAAAACTCCCGCTTGGCGAAGTCACGGGCCGCTCGTTGCACTGATTGGGGATCAGTCCGTTGTGGCATAGAGAGGACAAGATGAAAAGCATCGCGCATCGTGGAATCCGCCGCGATCGGCATGCCGCCGTCGCGCCATTCGGTCTTCAGATCCGCCACCGCCTCTTTTCCCTTGATCACCTGGCCATCTTGATCCTCAATCTCCAGGAGCCCATCGCGTGAAATATAGGTGAGGTTGTTTGAGATCCCCTTCATCCCCTTCGGCGCCCTGACGAGTTTCACCACGACTTGCGGCGCCCGACGGACCATCGCCTGCAGTGTCTGCCTCACATAGGTCGTGCGAGCCTGTGGTGTACTGAGCCGTCTGCTGGGAGTCACGGGTTTTGGGGAACCAAGAGGCGTGCGCTTGCCGCGACGCGGCCTTAGTGGGGTGTCTCGTGAGACGTTGAACAGCCGACTCCCCCACTCATCCAATCGCTCATCGAAATGGATGCGTGCGGCACTCATCGAAGCTGCCAGCGCTCCACGGTCCCGCGCAAGACATCCGAGACCTTGTCGGTATGAGATCGGATCACGCGGGAGAGTTCGGTGATGACCTCCACGCGAAATGCAGCGCGGTTTTGAGGCGAGGTATTCAAGACTTTTGCAATCTGGTTCAGATTCCTCCCCAAGGCGAGCAATTGTTGATTCGAGCGGGTCAGTCGTTCCAGTTCCGGCTGTCCGACATGCGGTTGCCCGGTCAATTTGGTGCGAATCATCGCTACAACCCATTGCGTCGGTCGATAGCCTTCTTGGGCAGCCAGGGCATTGAGCCCGGCCAGCTCCGAGGCTGTCAGGTGGAGCTTCATCCGCTGGGCCGCTTTCTCCCTCCGATTCTTCAACACCCTGCGAGGCATGGCTGACTGGGCGGAGGCACCGCTGATCGCACGCCCCAGAATCTGGCGCAGGGCCACGCTCGGCGTGATCTGATGGGCCTGGCACCAGGCGAGCCAGGGCGCTTTCAGATCACCGAGGTCGGCACTAATGGTGGTGGTGCGTGATTTCGCCATGAAGGTGCAGGAAACGAGGACCAGGAAACGGACCAGACTCCCATGGCAAGCAGTCTAAACCCAAACCTATGTGTAATACAAGAAGGGCGGAAAGCCATATCCTGCAACCTCTTAAAATAGGTCTTACAACATGCTTATGCCGACACCGATCTAAGACCGAGATCAACCTCTTAGGCTGTGCAGAAGACGCCAGAAACAGGCCCGAATCGGCTGGTCGGAGGAGCCTGCGGCAGGCCGCCATTGCCAGTTGGCTGGTCCGGTTTCTCGCAAGTCGGGATTCCCCTATTTGAAGGGGATTCTCTTCTTGTTATCCTGTGACAGAGGGCACAGCCTGTGCGTTTTGTTCTCGTTTTATCGAGATAGTCATGTGCCTGATATGGACGAGCACTCTTCGATGCCTTTTGGCACTCTATCTTATGAGTGGACTCGTGGCCTGTGGCAGCTTTGCCAATTGCTTCAATAGTGGGTTCGCTTCCGTCGCCTGTGGCGGCGGGTATCGCGACAGCGACGTGTCTTCCCTGCCGCCGCCCACGACCACCTCGGCGGAAGGTCGCTGGACGGGCTCGACTCGTACCGGTCGCACCGTCGCGGGACTGGTCCTCGAGGACGGCTCGTATTGGCTGTTCTATACGGCCAGAGACAATCCCCACGTCCTGGCTGGCCTGATTCAGGGCACGGGCACCTCGCACTCCGGCTCCTTCGGGTCCCCGAACACCAGAGATTTTCATCTGGAAGACGCTGGCATTCGCGCGGGAAGGATGAGTGGCACCTATGTGCCCAAACAGAGCTTTCATGCGACGATCGTGTACTTCAATGGAGAGACAGAGCGCGTGACGAGTACCTACGATGGCGCCGCTGAGTCACCTCCAAACCTGACTCTGGTGGCCGGGACCTATGCTGGGCTCCATGCGGACCATCACACGGTCACGGTGACCTTCGATGTAGCCGGGACGCTGTCTGGTCATACATCAGATGGCTGCCCCATGACTGGCACCTTGTCTCCTCGTGCCAAGGGCAATGCGTTCCTTATCTCGATGACATTCGGAGGGGGCGCCTGTCGCCAGAGAACCGAGACGCTTACGGGGGTGGCCTTGTACGATGCCGCGACCAACCGGCTCTACAGTGCGGCCCTCAACCGTGCCAGGACCACCAGCTTTCTCTTTCTCGGCACGAAGCAGTGAGTCTCAACAGTTCCATATTCTGTAAGAGTTCCTTTTTTGGACGGGGCATGATCTGATCAGATCATGCCCCCGGAATGGATCGAGGAGATCACGGCGACAGGATCTCTCGAACCGCGGTGGGGGCAAAGAAGCCCTGCTCTCGAAGCGTGGCCAACCAGTCCCGGGCAAATTCCTCCAAGTCCTGTTTCAGCGCGAGCAGGACATGAGTGCGCCTGCCCCCTTCGTCGTACCGGTAGACGTCCTGAACAATCCCCAGGTAGTCGTTTCGATAGGACACCGGTTCGGCCGCCGTGCCGTCGGGCAAGTCAGTGACCATGAACACCAGATCGGGATCACGCATGAGGTCGCCGTTCTGTTCGCCATACTGGCACAGCGACACCAATCGGTGTCCGTCGTCACTGAATCCAATCTCCTCGACCGAGAGTGGCATGTAGCCCGGCACGGTGATCCGCACCGCGCGTGCATCGTTGAGCAAGTGATTTAAATCGGTGGCAAAGGCTTGATACAGTTTCATGATCGTGTTCCTTTCTTCACGTGAAGGAAGCCCCCGGCGCGAAGGCCGGAGGCTTCCATTTTGCGGTCAGCGACTCGACCGCTCGGCGACCCAGAGTTTCGCCTGTTGGGTGACGGCCACGAGTGCGTCAAGGTCCGCCAGGCCGAAGGAGTCGGAATTCTTCCAAACTCCGTCCTGGCCCTTGTACGAGCGGGCCACAGTCACGTTGTAGAACGGACCGTTCATGCCCTCGTTCATCCAGATGCTCGCCTTAATGCTGCTGCATCGAAGCGTGGTGACCGGCATGGGTTTTTTGTCGTGAGGTGCCATGGTGTTGTCTCCTTAAGTTAGAGTTGATGTGTTGGCCTCTCACGAGAGGTGGAGGCCACACAGCGACGAGAAAGGAGACAGAGAGGCCGTTGCCACCTGGCGGGCCGGCGGGCGCAATGCGGAGGAATGACCGCGAAAGACGACGCAGGTTCCAGCGGCGCGCGGGCATGATCGACGCGGCCCGACGGTGAAAAGCCAGGGCGACGGCCGGATGCGCACAGGCACCGGACCGGAAACCACAAGCTGGTCCCCGCATATCAACAGCAACGCATGACAGAGCAGATTCACAGAACGAGGTGAGAAGGTCCTCTTCACATAGGCCGAAGAGACCAGGCCCGTTCTTCACGGTGGAAGAGAATCAACAAGTCTCCTTCGAGACGGTCTTGAGCGTGACGTAGTTGTCGGCCAGCAGGCGACGATTCACCCAGCTAGCTGGTTGCTGAACGCGGTGGAAGACCGAACGGCCCGGGTAGGCGTAGGGTGATATGTTCTGTGATCAAGGGGGAACTCTTGAGGCTATGGGCACATGCCGTCGCACGCCATCACTCTCGACCGAGCATGACCGGTGCTCCGCCCTTCCGAAATCTCCGCAACCGCTCGCATGGTTGACTTGCATAGCATGACAAAAGTAGTTACACTTTATTGTGCGTTATGAATGGGACGAAGCCAAGAATCGTCGCAATCGTGACAAGCACGGCCTGGACTTTGCCGATGCTCCTCACGTGCTGGACGGACGCTGCGTTACCTTCGTCGACGACCGTGTCGACTATGGAGAGACACGGCTGGTAAGTCTTGGCCTGCTTGCCAAACGGGTGGTGGTGATCACCCACACTCCGCGTGGGCAGGACATGACGCGCATCATCTCCATGAGAAAGGCGAATCGTCGTGAGCAAAAAACCTATGATCAAGAGCGACCTGAAGCGACTGGACCGCATGACGGATAAGGATATCGACTACTCCGATATCCCGCCATTAGATGACGCATTTTTCAAGAAGGCCACGAGGGTCGCCTGGCCGCCGGTGAAGCGGCAAGTGACTGTACGTCTCGATGCGGATGTGCTCCGCTGGCTGAAGGCCTCCGGCAAGGGGTACCAGACACGGCTCAACTATATTCTCCGTGCGGCAATGGAACATCAGGGGCCGCGGCGACCGCGCGCCAGAAAGCGTCGGCGCCCCCATGCGGCGTAACGAAGGATCTCGCCATCATCGGCGCCAGCCTGAACGTGGCTGAGGCGCTGGCAAGGAGCGATGACATGAAAAAACGAGTCATTGAAGGGATCGAGGTCTGTCGCGGGTCTGGCAATGTCTTCGCAGACTTGGAGCTGCCAGATGCCGAGACGCTCCAGATCAAGACCGGGCTGGTGATCGAGATTCGGAGAGCGATTCGCCAACTAGGGCTGACCCAGCAAGCCGCAGCCACCCGGATGGGGCTCACCCAACCGAAGGTCTCCAGCATGATGCGTGGGGACTTCTCCAATGTGTCCGAACGCAAACTGATGGCGTGCCTGAATCGGCTCGGCTACGATATTGAAATCAAAGTTCGGCCAGCCTCCGCTCGCATCGGACATCTGATGCTGGCGCTACCGTAATCACAGAGCGTTCTCTTGCGAAGGTGCTCCCTCTCCTAAGAGAGGAACCGGACGTTCCCTGTGATTTCTGAGAGCCCTCCGCGTCACTCGTGTCTTCACGGATACTCACACGATTCAGCGCATCACAACCCTAGGGGACAGGGCGTCCTGCTAATAGTATCCAGGCTGGCTCCGGCTATAAGGATCACGTTGTGAAGCCGGCGGAGGTTCGTCGGAATGATGCGATTGGCCCGGCTGCGACGCTCCCATATTCACGTTGTCATAACCAGGCGCCGGTCGTTGCCGACCCGAAAAGGAATCATCAGCACAGCCAGCGATCATGGTACCCGCCAGAAGGGCAAAGGGCAGCGCGCATAGCATACGAATCATACGAAACCTCCTTCGTCATTCGGAGTGATTTCGATGCAGTTCTCATCCAACCAGTCTGCTGTACGTACAGGATATCGCTACCTGACAAGCCTTCTTCAACCTGCGAAGAGTCACGTGATCATGTGAACTCAGCCAACTGGGGAAGTAAATTGGTGTGCCCCTATATGTTGCCACGCATCATCTTCTCAATTTTGCCATGCATCCCCTCCAGTGCGCAAAGATCGATGTGCGAACTCAGTTTTCGGAAAGGATAAATGGGACGAGAACTGGCCATTCACCACTTCTCACACGGACATCGCCGTACGCATACAGCACCGCCCTCTTTCTCACGTAGCACGAAGTTGCAGCACGACGCGTCGCTCGCCGTTCTTCGCCCCGTAATGGAGTCCCTCACTCCGGTCCTCGATCACCCACGAAGAGCCGAGCCCAGCATGAACGGACTCAAACATCGGACAGGCGCACCACTCCTTTTCAACACATTGTTGCGCCCCTCACCAACACCGGGGCGCAACAGAATCTCCATGTCTGTGGCTACGCACGGCCGCAAGCGTGACATCGTTCGCGATGGCGCGGTTGCCACGGGCGTGCCACACCCCTTGATGTGCAACGGCTGTTCTCTCGGCACGGTCGAGTCGCGTGGAGCGACACGACGGTGCCTGATCCCATGTGGCACGGCGTCTCCGGACGCGGTGCCTCAAAGACCTGACTGGAAAAGTCTCAGCCCAGAGAGGCCTTCCGGGGGATTCCTACAGCGTGCATGGTCAAGAATGCAGAGCAGAACTTTTTGCCGCGCATCCCATGCCATTTGAACTCCATGAGAAAAGGGCCGGAGTAAGGTCAGCAGCAGGTCATTAAATAGCATACCATCAAGAAACCGTGACTCGAGCTGGCCAGCAGTGGTCCATGTCTGGATAAAACTGTTCGCATTTATCTATAAGTGCATGCATATTTATCCATACCTATGAAGCGCGTTGAGCTGAATCGCCAAACTAAAGCTGTGTTCCGCCGCCATCGAGGCGTGCTACGAACCTCTCAAGCCCTGAAGCTCGGGATCCATCCACGCATTCCTTACCGACCCTCATCTTCTGGTTTACTTTCCTGAGAGTGCGATCGCGGAGAAATTTCAGTCGATGGTGCTGCCGGATTCAGCGAACAGCCGAATGAATATTTTTATGACATTTGGCTGCTTGCCAGCGGGCATCCATTTGATGGCTCTGTTGTAAGCGAAGCGCTCCAGGCCACGTTTACGCGGCGTCTTTGTTTCCTTTCTTCGGTGAAGGAAGCCCCCGACCCGAGGGCCGGAGGCTTCCCATGACGGTCAGCGGTCGGACCGCCCCGCGATCCAGCGTGTCGCCTGTTGGGCGACGACGATCAGCGCGTCGAGGTCTGCGACTCCGAAGGAGTCGGAATTCTTCCAGACTCCATCCTGTCCTTTGTATGAACGGGCCACGGTCACGTTGTAGAACGGACCGTTCATGCCCTCGTTCTTCCAGATGCTCGCCTTGATGCGGCTGCATCGAAGCGTGGTGACCGGCTTGGGTTTCTTGTCTTGAGGTGCCATAGTGTGTCTCCTTGAGTTAGAGTTGATGTGTTGGCCTCTCACGAGACAGTGGAGGCCACACAGCGACGACAAAGGAGACAGAGAGGCCGTCGGCACCTGGCGGGCCGGCGGGCGCGAAGCGGAGGAATGCCCGCGGAAGACGACGCGATCGTTCTCGGCGCGCGGGCATGATCGACGCAGCCCGCCGGTGGAAAGCCAGGGCGACGGCCGGATGCCACAGGCACCGGACCGGAAACCACAAGCTGGTCCCCGCATATCAACAGCAACGCATGACAGAGCAGATTCACCGAACGAGGTGAGAAGGTCCTCTTCAGATTGACCGAAACAACCAAGCCCGTTCGCCAAGATAGAAGAGAGTCAACGAGTCGGCTTCGAGACGGTGTTGACCTTGACGTGGCTGTCGGCCAACAGGCGATCGAGTACACATCAGATAGTCGCTGACCGCAGTGGAAGACCGAACGGCTCTCGCGAGGTTGCCGGGGGAGCTTCACCATTGTCGTGAAAAAAGGGATCAGCATCAGAGACGAGCGGAGTGCGACACGATCAAACGATCCCGCAACGCTCTTAGACCAGACTAAGCTTGAAGGGACGGATGGACTGGATGGCGAGAAAGTCCCGTTGATTCTGTGTGACGACGGTCCTCAGTGTGCAGCTAGTCGAAGGAGAGGTTGGTATCAAGAACGAGGCGCCGCTCTCATCGAAAGACTCTTCGGACTTGCATGCGGCCCTTGGCCCGCTTCAAGGGTTGGTTGAGCGTGTGCTCCTCCACCACGAGCGCAAGGGCGCGTTCGATGGCTTCGGTCTCCGTTTTGGCACCCAGCACGGCCTTCGCGCGCGTGAGTTTCCCTTGATCGAGTTGGAGATGCTTGTGTCGAATCGCGGCGCGGTGTCTCATGGACTCTCTCCCCTCGATTATGGTGACTCTCTGCACTCTGGATGCTGAGGACGCACTACCGGCGCGCGCCGGCGACCTTCAGTCGTGTTGGAACGAGATGGCAGGCGTCCGCTGTCAGTTCCAATTTGCCACCGAGCACGCCGAGAAGCTTTTGCAGGGTTGGAAACGCGGGGAAATGGGCGCCGCTTTCCAAGCGGGCAATCTGCGGCTGTTTCATGCCGGTGAGTTTCGCGAGCTCGGTCTGACTGAGCCCGCGTCGTTCCCGCAGCCTCGCCAGCTCCACGGCAATCCCCACTTCTTGCTCCGCCTTCGCAAAAGCCTCGGCGAATTTCGGCTCCTTCTTGATCTGTTCGTTAATGTACTGTCTATGCGTTTTCATCGTGGCTCCTTTGCTTGACCTCCTCGTATCGTTGCTCCGCGAGGGCGATGTCTCGTTCTCGCAGTTTCTGCCGTTTCTTCTGGATCGCATGCAGGATGATGAAGCGCTGCCCCACGAGTGCGGCATAAAAGAACCGGTATTCCATCCCAGACCATTCCGGACGCAGCTCCCAGATCTTCCCTCGGACGTGTGCTGCAATCGATGCTGGAAGACGCGGGCCATCAATTTCCAGCCGACTGATATAGGCCACACAGTTAGCTCGCGCCCATGGGACAAGGCGTTGAGAAATGCCTCAATCGGCGTATCTCCCTGCGCCGTCTCCTAGTAGACTACCGTCCAGGCCATGTGGGGAAAATATAACACTTATGTTATAACTCGTCAAAGAAGTAATCGTACGGGTGAAGGGCTTCCACCGCTTCGATTCCTCTGCGACGTCACTGATCAACCACCTGTCTGTGACAGCGGAGAGCTGGACCGATCACGAACGGCCCCACACAGCAGACTCGCACACCGACTTCTTCTCAATCCCGTGTTGCGCCCCTCACCGACACCGAGGCGCAACAGACCGTCAGAAACCGAGTTCACTATGTGATCCCACGCGCACCAATTCGAGAGAGGTGCTGTCCGGTTTACGATAAATGAGGATCAGATCGGGTCGAATGTGGCACTCACGATGATCGCTTCATTCCCCGGATAACGGATGGTCAAAATTGCGGCGGGCCAGAGGGGTATCATTGACAAGTAAGTTCACGACCTCCATCAGCAGTGTATCGAGGTGCTTGCCGTGCTGACCGGACTGTTCACGCCGATAGTCTCGCTTAAACCGGTCGGTGTATTTAATCTCCCGCATTGAGACTACCGAGCAAGTCTTTCGGCTTTCCAGCCTTGATCAGATCGCCCTGGCGAACAGCCTTCATGGCGGCAATCGTTTCGGTGTTGGGATTCAGCGGCTCAAAGGGAAGGGCATTTTCTGCCGCCACTCTCACCAGGAGCAAGCGGAAAGCGTCGGACACGGTCAGGCCAATATGTTTTAAGGCGGCAGCGGCCTGTCTTTTCGTGCGTTCATCGATCCGAGCGCGCACAACGGTGATGTTAGTCATGGTAGCAATGCTCCTTACTGAGCTACATTGTAGCCCAAGTATTTCACGTTGTTCTGCGTTTCACAACTGACCCTTTGTGAAACAGCTGTCCGTGCGGGGGTGGGTTACAGCAAATGGCGTGGGACATCCACCCGTTCATGGAAAAACCGTGCAACGCGCACTTCGTGTGCGACAACCGTATACAAGACAAGGTGATGTTCGACGGAGAAACAGCGGCAGCCCGAATACCAATCCTCACGTGGCTTGCCCAGTTGGGGGTTGATGGCAAGTTGCCGCAAACCACGATTGAGCTTAGCAGCGTACAGGTTCATCTGCCGTTCGCCCCATTGTTCGAGGGTATATTGAAGAATATCCGCGAGATCGAGCGCGGCCAGTTCCGAGAGAACGATTGTACAATCAGCCCGTGACAAGCGGATTGACCACGCGGCCTTTCTTCGCGTTTGCTTTGGCCATACGTTTAGCGGCGGCCATATTCAGGGGCACGGTTTTGCCAGCATGAAGCTGCGCGAACCCATTGGCAACCTCGTCGCGTACCGCCATGAGACGCAAGGCTTCACGCACGACTTCGCTGGCGTTGTTATAGAGCCCCGTCGTTACCTTTTGCTTGACCAACCGCTCCAGTTGCGGCGTGAGATTAACGTTCATCGTTCACCTGCTCATATCGTAACTGAACCAAATATATCATAGATTGTCAATCTCTGACAATCCAAAATGCACCGTTGGCCAACACTCACGAACACCCACCCGCCTGCTCGTGATATCTGGGGCTAGTCGGTGAACTCATCCACGCAATACCGCTCACCATTTCCAAGGAGCCTTGAATTTCGTGCTGACGATGGATGTCTAAGGCCTGCCGGACTTTCAGCGAATTGACGATTGATACGCGCCCATTGATCACCTCGCAGTAATTCTTGGTGCCTACGATCTGGATCAGCACCCCATGCTGCCCTTGCTCGTGATGGTGCCAAGAATCGTGCACCGAGCAGGCAGGGTGGCCGTGCAGTGTTTTCAGTCACCTTGTGGGTCAACCTTGAACGGATGCCGCACCGGATAGAACTGCTGGCCGTGCGGGCTTCGGCGCGTGGTGCAAACCTTACCCCTTGTGAAACGTGAGAACCCGACCGTGTTGCGCCCCTCATCGACGCGGGAGCGCAACAGCATCTCCCAGTCTGTGGCCACGCACGACTGCACCCGTGACACCGTCCGCGGTGGCGCGGTCGCCACGGGCGTGCCACACCCCTTGTTGGGCGACGGCTGTTTCCTTGGCACGGTCGTGTCGCGTTGGGCAACACGACGGTGCCAGACTTCACCTGGCACGGCGTCTCAAGACGCGGTGCCTCAGCAGACATTCGTCCGCCGCTCTGCAGACCTTGGTGAGTGCCTCCCGGAACGCGGCCGGCACCAAGACCGGAGTCCCTTCGCTTCTGTGGCCACCCCTACTTTTTCGGTATGGTTATAAAATCTGAACCTTCTCATAAGTGCTTGAGAGAGCAATGACTGAACAGTGGATCACTATTAGGAAAGCGTTGAGAGACGATTCACTGAGTAGGCCACATCGGCAGGGGTGCTGAGCGTTACTGAGCCGACCACCAAATAGTGCGTAATGTTCAGTTGGCAAAGTCTCAAAACCCCTTGTTTATAAGCGTTCCAAGAATCAAGATGCGCACTATTTAGCGTTCCCCTCAGTAACTAATTGGTCACTGAATGACGGAGCGTCCAGGATTTCTCCCACTGAAGGAAGCAGCTGTCTGGGCGGGCGTTTCTGCCCGTACGGTCAAGCGTTGGCTCGCTGATGGCTTACCGTGCTATCAAGCTGGCCATAGGACCAAGGTGCTTATTCGTCCGACGGATATTGACCAGTTTTTGACCAGGCGGCAGGTCACAAAAGTCGATATCGATGCTCTGGTTGAAAATACTCTACGAGAGATGCAAGAGGCGCGGCACGGGAAGGATGTAGCCTAATACCCCATCATAGGTTTATCCTTGGACCTTGTACTTCCTGAGAAGGTCACGAAGGGCTTCCTCCACTATGGCATTTGGTCGCCGTTTTTGCTGAATGGCCAGGATCTTAGTCTGCATCGCATTATGCCGCGTGTGGATGGATGACTGAGAGCAGGAAGAAAGATGGTGACAACATGTCAACCAATCATGCTGTAGGCAGAAACGTCTAATCCAAGGAGGATGAATTGGGAGTCAAAGTTACACAACGAACTGGAAAGTCTGGCTGGTGGGTTTCCATTATCCACAATAACAGCCGCAAGAGGAAGCGGTTCTCTGACAAGAAAGTAGCCTTAGAGTTTGCCAAGAAGATTGAAGCAAAGATCAGATGGGCCGAGGCCAATGGCAGTCCAGTAGTCTTTTCCCAACCCGAACAGAACATGCCAACCCTGAAAGGGTACATGGAGAATTGGCTCAGTGGCTATGTGGACAACAACTGCAAATTCTCAACAGCCTCAGGCTATCGGCAGGTGTGTAAGAAGCACCTCTACCCTGCCCTAGGCTCTCGCCCCTTGGATCAGGTGACCAGAAAGGATGTGAAAGACTTGGTCGCCACCTGGAACAGCCAGGGACTCAAGAAACGGACGATTTTGAATATCCTGACTCCGCTGCGAGAAATGTTCAACCACGCCATTGATGATGGCACCGTGACCGCAAATCCTGTGTCCAAAGTTGGGATGATCGTGAAGGGATGTAAGGCCTCAAGTGTCCATATCGAACCGTTGACCGCAATTGAAGTCAAGACTTTACTTGCCGCCACTAAGGAGCGGTATTCGTTTCTCTATCCGCTCTTCCTCTGTGCCGTACGGACAGGCATGAGAGAGGGAGAATTGATCGGTCTCCAATGGGAAGACATTGACTTCCTGGGATCCTTCATTGAAGTCCGGCATAATGTTGTCAGGCGGCAAGAGACATCCACCAAAACCAACCGGATTCGGCGCGTAGATCTCTCTCCCCAGTTACAAGCCGAGTTGCTCAAGTTGAAAGAAAGTCTTCAGCTTGAAAGCTCGATGAAGGGATACGCTTTCCCGAAATGGGTATTCTTGACGCCACATGGCAACCGTATGACGAATGAAGTCCTCAGGAAAGGCTTCTACGCCTGTCTAGAAGCGGCTGGGCTTCGCCGGGTACGATTCCATGACCTGAGGCACACCTTCGCCAGCCTGTTGATTCAACAGAATGCGAACGTAAAATATATCCAACAACAACTCGGTCACAGTAGCATCAACATCACGTTGGATGTATACTCGCATCTCTTTGAGGGAGACCATCG
>Ga0224505_10001392_pt1 | contig 15332 bp, 15 predicted proteins | sample SF_Jan12_sed_USG_FD_169102 | JGI IMG/M metagenome (GOLD analysis project Ga0224505, IMG submission 169102) | Sediment microbial communities from San Francisco Bay, California, United States - SF_Jan12_sed_USGS_4_1 | ecosystem: Environmental > Aquatic > Marine > Sediment | place: USA: California... | reverse complement strand
TGTTCATGTTCGGGTCTGTAGCAGAAGTGGTCTGCGTGATGGCATGCACCTCCGTCGGCTTTTCGATCACCAGAATACTTTCACGATCACTGCAGCCAGCTAAGATCACTAGGCTCAGAACAAGGAGCCAAACTTTTCCCACACGCCCCTGCCATTCTTCCAGCGTATCCTGGTTCCACATCGCTCGTTACACCTCACATCGTACGATCCAACGGTACCATTCGCAGCCAATATCGTTCCCTGTCAGAGATTCTGTTCCGTCGTCAGCAAACGCCTAACAGTAATTCAACGAGACGGGCTAAGACAAGAGGCTGCACGGTAACAGATGGCAACATCCTGCTGAATGCAGCGGTATAGATAAAAGGCCGACGGCGCTAGCTTGCAGTGCGTCGCTATTTGAACGTCTCTGAGAGCATTCGCCGACATGACCATCCCCCTGAGGCCGCTTTTCCGGATGAGCTCTTTACGTGAAAGCCTTGTGGTAGTTGGTTTGATCCAGCAGGTAATACAACTGCGTCGCTCTTATTGACTGCCGGCCGACTCACAGTCTCGCGAACATTTTGTCGAGTAACTGTTTCACGCTCTTAGTTTGGCTTGACCTCCATGTGCAAAATCACCGCTCTCTGGATAACACATGGGCATTGGGGTCCTTATCTTCTCTCGGGCGGCAATCATCGAAATACAAACAAGAACACGTCGTATCAGGAGCTGCCCCCAAGCAATAAGCTTCCGCCATGCACAAAATAAGATGCGTCTCCCAATTGAATCTGATTGGCTATTCCCGTGCTATAACCTGTCCGCTTTTGTGCCTATTGAGGCCTTTCCGGTCAAAAGAACCAGCCCTGACGGCCATCACGCTGGCATGACCGAAGAGGGAGCTCCCAGGCATGTCTGAAGAAGTGGAGGTTCGAGTCCGTCCCTGGAGTACGGAATGCTCCTGATCCCCAGAGAAGGGATCGCGATCAACCATCCCATCATGCCGTTCACCGATCACGTTTCCATCCGCGATGTAGTCCCCTTCTCTCAACTCGGGCCGGTGAAATAGTGGCCCTGCCCTATGAAATCTTCATCGGCCTTCGCTACTTGCGCACCAAGCGCCGCAATCGAACGATTTCGCTGAACACCTTTGTGTCGGTGGCCGGCATCACCCTGGGGGTGGCGGCACTGATCGGCGCAGTCGGCATCATGACTGGCTTTCGGGAGGACTTGGAGAGCAAGCTGATCGGCACCACAGCCCATATCATCGTCCAAGAGCGGATGAAAGAACACATGACCGACTATGACCGTCTCACCGATAGGATCCAGACGCTGCCGGACGTTGTCGCAGCCACCCCGTTCGTCTTCCACCAAGTGTTACTCGCCACGCAAAGCGGAGTGCAAGGCATCATCGTACGTGGGATCGATCCGAAACGAGAAGCCACGGTCACCGAACTGGCTAAGAACATCACGGCAGGGAAATTGCTCGACCTCCTCACCCCAGTCAACGTGACCCAGACTCCGACTGATGACCCTCATGGCGAACGACGCACCGTTGAAACACCAGGCATTATTCTGGGTAAAGAGCTGGCTCTCAAACTGGGAGTGCTCGTGGGCCATACGGTCAACGTCGTCTCTCCAGCCGGCCCGATCAGCGCGATGGGTATGGTACCCAAAATCCGCACCTTCGCCGTGGTGGGCCTATTCTCTTCGGGAATGTTCAGCTACGACTCTTCGCTGGCCTATATCGAGCTCGGCGAGGCACAGCGGTTTTTCAACTTGGGCGCGAGCGTCACCGGGATCGAAGTCAAGGTGACGGATGTGTTCCGTGCCGGAGAAATCGCCCACCATATCGAAGAGGAGCTTGGATTCAGCCACGGGGCCAGAGACTGGATGCAGATGAACCGCAACACCATCTCGGCCCTGAAACTGCAGAAGACAATGATGTTTCTCCTCCTCGTCCTCATCACGGTTGTCGCCTCGTTCAACATCGTGAGCACCTTGACGATGCTCGTGAAGGAGAAACAAAAAGAAATCGCCATTCTCAAGGCGATGGGCGCAACCAAGCACAGCATCCGGCGGATTTTCATGCTGAATGGGCTGATCATCGGCTGCGTAGGAACGGCCATCGGCATTCCATTGGGCTATGCCTTTCTGTGGCTGATTCAAACGTATTGGACCTTCGATCCGACCGTCTATGAAATCTCGGCCATTCCGGTTCACGTGCTGACGGAAGACGTGCTCCTGGTGGCCGGTTCCGCCATCCTGATCAGCTTTTTAGCGACAGTCTATCCGGCCACTCAAGCGGCGAAGCTCGAACCAGTCGCCGCATTTCGGTATGACTGACCGCCGTTCACCCTCTGTTGGATGATAGCAAGGCATCCGACCTCACCCCTTGCCATGAGGTCCGATTCACGATTCACCCCCAACTGAATTTCCCCTCGATCCCCTTCCGGACAAAAGATTGACAGTTCCACCCTCCCAAGTGTCAATCTTTTGTAACTGCACAACGTGTATTTTACTAAGTATTTATTGAATCCTTGAAAAACCGACCCGCATTACCGTGGCGCAGCTCTTGCTTCTATATACCAGCAGTTGTGAACCCAACCACCCTAGGAGGAATCGATGGAATGTCCGAAGTGTAAGGGGATGATGATGTTGGAACGGTTCTCGGATTTCTTTGTCGTATTCTACGCGTGGAAATGCTTCAATTGCGGCGCGATGATCGATCGCACCATTGCCAGCAACCGCCGAAAGAGTTTATCGGCACGAGAAGCGCAGACTGTTGCGGTAGGCTAGATAGGTATCGTGGGATCGCAGTCCTGGTCGAGAACGTACGACAATGGTCGGGAGTCTGTTTCTGATATCGCTCTTTCGCTCCTCAAGCCTTTATAAAGACTCCCGCCCCTTATTTTCACAAGTTGGTAAGAAGAACACCAAAGAAACGTGGGCCGACTATGCCGCTGATCGCTTTCGATGTGCTGACTTTTTGATGAAGCGTCGAGATGTTTGAGTGGACTTACCAGCCGCGTCACACAAGACCCGCAAGGCTCGGTTCACGGAAGCCGAGTCCGGAAACACCTTTGCCAAATCTGGATCGACGAGCACAAGATTTGTTCCCGCCATGGCTTGTTTATAGTATTTCCCCCGCCCAACCTTTTTCAGTTTGGTCAAGTCGTATTCGGGACGAAAATCATCTTTCATCGCTTGAGCACCCTACTTAGAGCAACGTCTGCAGCTTACTCAAGGTTTCCGCGAGCACGGCAGATGAGACGACACCTTTCTTGACCGCTTGTCGCGTCCTCCAGTCAAGGCTCTTGATTTGATCCGCCAAGACCACGCTTGTTCGATTGGGGTCATCACTGACCACCACTTCGAAGGGATAGCCTTTCCTGTAACTGGTCATCGGGCAGCACAGCATGAGGCCACTGACCTTATTGTATCAGGCCGGCGAGAGAACAAGTGCCGGAGGATGTCCCGCCTGTTCGTGACCGGCTTGTGGGTTGAACTGCAACTAGACGATCTCGCCACGGTCCGGGACATATCTGGACTTCTTCATCACCAGCTCTCGCGACCCACCGGTCCCCCCGAATCGACTTCACTGTGAGCGTTCTTCTTGGTAATTTGTCTAAGCAGATCGTCGAGCCGATATACCCGGTGAAGTTGTGGTTTCAAGACGACATGGCCATCTCGAACTTCGATGTCTAAATCGTCTTGTGCCTTGAGCTCTATTTGCGTGGCGACACTCTTCGGCACTCGTACCGCCAAACTGTTCCCCCACTTCTGCGCTCTCGTTTTCATGCTACACACTCCCGTTGTATCTACATGGTAGATACCGTGCCAATCAATCAGATTCCGTCAAGAACCACCCTTTCAATGCTCCTCGACCGCCTACTCTGGATCAAACGCTGGGGGTCTGGCTCATCTGAGCTTGGCAATGAAAGACAACCCCTTCCTTACCTCCGCCTAATAAATAATCCCTCCCACGACCCAGTGTCGGTCATCCGGCACATCGATCAATAGTCTAGCGAGATTCATGCGAGCCAGTTGGGAGCCGATCTCGTCTTCCGTAAAGGCGGCGAGCAGAGAATTGTAGAAATCTCTGCGTAAGATGTCCGGCTCGTTGGCGGCGTACTGATCCACGATGGCTTGTGCTGCTTCCGGTGATTCGGGACGCAATAAATCCATCACCAGCACAGGGGCTCCGGGCCTCACCAGCTGACGAATCTTCTGCCAAAACTGTAGTGGGTTCGGCAGATGATGCAATAGACTATTCGACATCACCGCATCAGCGATTCTCGCACTAGCAACTTCTTCATACCGTTCATTGCGCAGCGCGATGCGATCGGCTAATCCCGCAGCCTCTACCGCTTGCTCTCCAAGCTGAATCATGGGAGACGAAGCATCAACCCCGATGATCTGGCAGGCTGGATACAATTGGGCAAATCGAATTGGGATATCCGCTGGACCGCAGCCGAGATCCAACACCGTCCCTTGCGAAAACTCGGGAAAGTATTCTTTGAACCGTTCGACGAATCCTTGATTCTCTTCTGCAAAGTCAGCGCGCGCGTAGGCTTCCGCCTGCCTAAGATCATCCATTAGTTCTGGCTCAAGTACTCGTTCCATCATCCTCATCCTTTGTCGTTCGCGGATCAAAGGTCTCAGGTTGCGAGTTTAAGGTTTCGCGTGACGTTCGAGACGAGAAACTCGAAACCCGTAACTCCATCTCCAAAATATTTGTACGTTTCACGATTCAGTGGCCACGACGTCTCCCGGCCTGACAATCCCACCTTGCAATACTCTTGCATAGACCCGACTCCAGCCGGGATTGAGTTTCTGAGACATGCGCGAGAAGTCCTCATCCCGAAACCACCGACCATTGTGGCTACAGGGCGTCGTATAGCTCGTCACCTCAAGCTGGACTTCCGGACCAATGGTTAACCGCACGCCAGGCCGCACCTGATGCCAGTCCAAGCCGGACAAGGTCAGGTTCTCTCCAGAGGATCCGGGATCAATGGGATGCCCCTCATCTTGGAGCCGCTCAATCACTTCAAGCGAATACAAACAGACCGCACGGTCTGGGCCTCCGTGGAACTTGAGATTGCGCTGCCGATCGCCATCCACACCCTGTTCACTCACCTTGGCTTCCCACACAGGAAGCTTCGGAACCCCTCCATCGGAAATGTTGATCTGATGCACATGGGCGTACGGCGGCCTGGTGGACATGATCAGGCCTCCCCTTCACAGGATTCCGACCGTAGAAATGTCAGCGCCACCCAACCTTCCTCCTCCCGTTGTTTCGAACAGGCGAGCCCAAGATCGGAAAACCGCTCCATGATCTCAGCCCGTTGCTCACTGAGAATGCCGGAGACCAACACCCTCGCCCCTCCCGACGCCACGGATGCCAAATCCTCCGCAAGAGTTAAGACCGTCTGCCTATCAAGATTAGCCAGTATAAGCTCGACTGATTGCCGTCTCACTGTCGGTAAATCACCTAAGGTCCCGCACTGAATCTCGATCTGATCGCCCAATCTGTTCTGCTCGACACATTCTCTTGCGCAATCGACGGCAACCGGATCGATCTCGATCCCAATCGCAGAGGCCGCCCCGAGCTTGACGGCGGCCATCGCCAGAATGGCACTACCCGTACCGACATCCAGAATCTGTTCGCCTCCTCGAATGTCCTCGTGCAACCACTCCAGCAACATACGTGTCGTCGCATGGTGCCCCGTGCCGAAGGCTTGCTTGGGGTCCAAGATGATTTCGAGGTCACGAGGGGCGAGCGAAACCGATTCCCAACTTGGGCGAATGACGAACCGACCGATGCGAAGCGGTTTGACGGAACGAGCCCAGGCTTCGTTCCAGTCCTGATCAGGCACAGATGTCACGGACAGCGACTGCCCTTGGCCCGATTCTGCTAGATCCGCAAGGGCCAGGCGGAGCGCTGAGAGTCGTTCCTCATTCCACTGGGCTTCCGCCCAATAGAGATGGACCTTTCCCCCATCATCCTCCCAGGCTCCCTGGACCATGGCATCATCCAGGCGACTCAGCAGCTCGCCGACATCGAAGTTGTCATGGATACAGACATCGACCCAGCCATTCGACATCATCAACACTCACTCATGATACGTAGCAACAAGACCATTGCCTCTCCGAGATTTCAGCATTTGACGTTCTCGCTCGTTCCCAGTAAGGTCGCCAATCATGACGCCACCCCGAAGCGCTCGACTTGAGACAATCATCGGACGAACGGACCGCCTCATTGCTCAAGGCACGAAGACCAGCGCCCTGTTCACCAGATGGCGGCTGGCGATCTTCCTGATCGGCCTCATCTGTACCGTCACTCTGTACAAGCTCAACTGGTACCACAGCGGCAACCTGTCACTCGCTCTCTTCCTCATCATTTTTATCGCCGTGGCGGCCTATCATAACAAGGTAGAAACGCAGATTCATCGGCTTCGCCAGTGGAAACAGATCAAACAGGCACATCTAGCCCGGATCGCGTTAGATTGGGGAAAGATCCCAACAAGATCGACCAACGGACCGAATGCTCACCCCTACGCGGCAGATCTCGACCTCTTTGGTCCTCATTCCCTCACGCATCTGCTCGACACCACCATATCGGACCAGGGCCGCGAGCGGTTGCACGGCTGGCTCCTAAACCAACCTCCTCTCCCCGCCGAGTGGCGTCGCAGGCACGCGCTGGTCAAGGAACTGACCGCTCGTCCCTTATTACGTGACCGGCTCACACTCGATGCCAAACTCACGGGCGACCAGGAGATCAACGGCAAGCGGTTGGCCGCGGTGATCGAGCATCGGCTCGGCCTCCCGCACCTGAATACCATCCTGGTCATCCAGACGCTTCTTGCCCTAACGACAATCGGACTTGGCCTCGCCACGCTGTTCGGACTGCTGCCAGGCTATTGGATGTTTTCGTTCGCTGCCTATGTGGTGATCTACTTCATGACCGATCAAGGGGAAGAGTTGCTCGAGCATGCAGTCGGTCTGCATCATGAAACCGAGCGTCTGGCCACAGTCCTTGGCTCGATCGAGCGATACGCCGCGCAGCGAGAGACGACGCTGGCGTCCACCTGGACCAACCTGATCGGCACCGTCAGTCCCACACAACAACTGAAGGATGCCGCACGCACGCTCCATGCCATCAGCATTAAGGCCCATCCCCTCGTGCACTTGACGATCAACGCGATTGGCCCATGGGACCTCTGGTTCCTGCGCCGGCTGATTCACACACAAGACCGGATCCAACAGGCACTCCCGCAATGGCTCGATGCCTTGGCAGAAATCGAAGCTGCGTCGGCACTCGCGACCTTTGCCTACCTCCACCCTGACTACATCTGGCCGACTCCACTCGTCGTCGCTGATGGGCAACAGGAGCATCCCCCGACTCTCCGTGCAAGCCGGCTCGCACACCCCTTGCTGCCTCCAGGTCCGCGCATCGCGAATGATGTGCAGCTGGCTGAACTCGGCTCAATCTACCTGATCACCGGGTCGAATATGTCCGGCAAGAGTACGTTTCTGCGAACCATCGGCATCAACCTCTGCCTTGCACAAGCCGGAGGGCCGGTATGTGCCGGCTCATTTGAATGGACCTGGAACCGACTCGCCTGTTGTATTCGCGTCGACGACTCGCTCGATGCCGGTCTGTCGTTCTTCTACGCCGAAGTGAAACGACTCAAGACCATCCTCGACGCCACGAAGGAGCGCACCCTGCCTCCTGTACTCTTTCTGATCGACGAGATCTTCAAGGGCACCAACAACCGCGAACGGCTCATCGGTAGCCAGGCCTATATCACCGCGCTTTCGAAGGGACGAGGATTCGGCCTAGTCAGCACGCATGATTTGGAATTAGCAGACCTGGAACAGGCCATCCCACGACTACGGAACGCCCACTTCCAAGAAACGGTGTCAGACGGGGCTCTGACGTTCGACTACCAACTGAGGCCGGGCCCCTGCCCGACGACGAACGCCTTGAGAATCATGGAACTAGAAGGGTTGCCTATTTCCCCAAGCCATCATAATCGGGCACAATAGCCCACACGCATGACCACCGCGGCCGGTCCAGACCAACAACCTGTCTTCCGCTCCCTCCGTGGCCTCCTGATCGCGCAGTTCTGCGGAGCCTTCAACGACAATGCCTGGAAACTGATGGTGGCCTTGCTGGCCATCCGGCAAGCGACAGCAGGGATGGCCCCGGGGCCAGAATTCGAAACCGTCGCTCAAACACAAACCGCCACAGCCTTTGTCATCTTCACCCTACCGTTGGTGCTCCTCTCGCTGGTCGGCGGCACCTTCGCCGATCGTGTGAGCAAGCGGACGGTGATCGTGACGATCAAAGTCATTGAAATTCTGCTGATGGCAGCCGGCACCGTCGCACTCTGGATGAACCCTGCCGGTGGCACACTTCCACTGATCGTTCTCTGTGGCATGGGTGTTCACAGTGCGCTCTTCAGCCCATCGAAATATGGGATTCTTCCGGAGCTGATCCCCCATGAACGTCTGGCTGCCGGCAACGGCCTCCTGGAGCTATGGACCTTTGCAGCCATCCTGACGGGGACGGCCGCCGCAGGCGTCCTGCTGCAGATAGCCGGATCTCACACGTGGCTAGCCCCGCTCGTGCTGACCGGACTGTCGATCGTCGGTCTTATCACCGCATGGTCCATCCCACCGGTTCCTCCCGCTCGCACGGAGGGCGGCATCGGCGCCACAATCCGCGGTGCCTGGGAGGCGATTCGCACCGAACGCATGTTGCAGATGGCCATTCCCATGGAAGTTTTTTTCTGGACGATCGCCAGTCTGTTTATGCAAAACGTGATCGTCTACGCCAAAGCGGTGCTTCAACTCTCCGATGCCATGTCTGGACTTCCGCTCACGCTCTTGTCGATCGGCATTGGCATCGGTGCTATCTTGGTGGGGAAGATCTCGCGCAACCGTGTGGAATACGGGCTGATCCCCTTAGGCGCCATCGGCGTCTTCCTAGCCCTGCTCCTTCTCGGTATCGTGGCGCCCCCACTTTCTGGAACATTTTTCCTCTTGGGTGGACTCGGCATTGCCAGCGCCTTCATCTTCGTCTCCTTGAACGCCATCCTCCAATGGAAATCGCCGCCCGATCGGCGCGGCGCCGTGATCTCCTTGTCCAACACCTGTGTCTTTACAGGCATCCTCCTCGGCTCACTGTCCGGCGGATGGCTGGCTAATGCCGGTCTCTCGACCGCCAGCATCTTCCTGGCCACTGCCGGAATGACCTTGGCCGGTATGCTCTATGCCCTGTGGCTGTTACCCGATACGTTTCTTCGATTGATCCTTGTGCTGCTCACCAATACCCTCTATCGCCTTCGCATCCTTGGAGCGGAACACATGCCGCCGTCCGGAGGCGCATTGCTGGTTCCCAACCATGTCTCGTTTGTGGATGGGCTGCTGCTCATCGCCAGCCTCGATCGCCCCGTGCGATTCGTCGTCGATGCCCAGTATGCCGAACTGCCGATCCTCAAACCCTTGATGAAGGCGCTCGGCGTCATTCCCATCTCGTCGCACGGCGGGTTGCGAGTGATTCTCAAGGCACTCCGGGAAGCAGGTGCTGCCCTCGAGAACGGCGACCTGGTCTGCATTTTCCCCGAAGGGCAAATTACCCGCACCGGCACGCTCCTGCCGTTCCGACGGGGATTTGAACGGATCGTCAAGGGACGAACCGTTCCGATCATCCCCGTGCACCTCGATCGCGTCTGGGGCAGTATCTTCAGCTTCAATCGTGGGAAATTTTTGTGGAAGATCCCGGAACAGCTCCCCTACCCCGTCACCGTCTCATTTGGAGCTCCTCTGCCTGCTACGACCTCGGTCCATGAGTTGCGCGGGACGATCCGTCAGCTGGGAGAGGCTGCCTGGCAATTGAGGAAACCCCATCGGCCGCCACTCCATCGGGAATTTATCCGATCGATGCGTCGTTATCCGTTTCGCCTGGCCATGGCCGACCAGAATCGCCCGCATGTATCCTCGTTGCAAGCCTTAATCGGATCCATCGTCCTGGCAAGAATCCTTCGCCCCTCTTGGAACGATCAAGAGCGGATCGGCGTACTGCTGCCACCCACGGTCGCCGGTGCCTTAGTGAACGTCGCCGCTCCCCTCTGCGGCAAAACCACTGTAAATCTGAACTACACGGTTGGAAAGTCAGGATTGGAAGCGGCTGTCCAGCTGGCCGGGCTTCGTACCATTGTGACCAGCCGTCTGTTCGTCGAGAGGGCCAAGCTCGACCTGCCGGATGGCCCCTCGATCATCTGGCTGGAGGATCTTGCGAAAACGATCGGCACGAAACACAAACTTCAGGCGGCCTTGCTGGCCCTCTTCGCTCCCTGCCGCATCATCGAACGGGCCTGCGGGCAGACGACGCCCCTTACCCCCGACAGTCTGGCCACCATCATCTTCAGCAGCGGCAGCACCGGCGAACCCAAAGGCGTGATGCTCTCCCATTTCAGTGTCGACTCCAACTGCCAGGGCGCAACACAGATGCTCCATCTGTATCAAGATGAACGTGTGCTCGGCATCCTCCCCTTCTTCCATTCCTTCGGATACATGGTGTTCTGGTTCGTGATGTCCAACAACGCACCGATGATCTTTCATCCGTCGCCGCTTGATGTGGCTGCCATCGGTGAACTGATCAGGAAATATCGCGTCACCTTCCTCGTCACCACGCCGACGTTCCTACAACTCTATTCCCGCCGTTGCACACCGGAACAATTCAGCTCGGTCCGGGTGATCCTCACCGGCGCAGAAAAACTACCGGCCCGCCTCGCCCAGGCAGTAGAAGACACGTTCGGAGTCGGACCGATCGAAGGCTACGGCGTCACCGAATGCGCCCCCGTGATCGCCGTCAATTGCCCGGACTTCCGCGCAGCCGGCTACTACCAACCGGCCTCACGCCGTGGCACGGTCGGCCAGCCCCTTCCGGGTGTCTCCGTCCAGATCGTCGATCCCGACAGTTACAGCCCTCTTCCATCTGGCACGCCCGGCATGTTGCTGGTGAAAGGGCCGAATGTCATGAACGGGTATTTGGGCCGGGAAGATTTGACCGCTCAAGTGATGCGGGATGGCTGGTACATCACAGGGGATATTGCCACGCTGGATGACGATGGATTTCTGACCATTACCGATCGGCTGTCTCGGTTTTCAAAGATCGGCGGTGAAATGGTTCCACATGGAAAGGTGGAGGAGGCCTTGCAGCAAGCCGCCGGTGCAGAAGTCCAGGTGTTTGCCGTCACTGGCCTTCCTGACGAGAAAAAGGGAGAGCGCCTCGTCGTCCTGCACACCGTGGACGAGAGCGCGATTCCCGATATCCTCTCAAAACTGTCTACTATGGGGCTCCCGAATCTCTTCATTCCCTCTCGGCACCACTTCGTGAAAGTGGACGCGTTACCGGTCCTTGGAACCGGCAAGCTCGACCTGCGAGGCGTCAAGCGTATTGCGATGGAACGGCTCCAGGAGGGATAAACCCGTTTCGGGTTTCACGTTACGGGTTTCGAGGTTGAAGTCAGAACGCAAGCCTCGAATCCTGGTGTAACTCGAAACTCGCAACCAGAAACTCGGAACTCGATTTATGCCGTTATTCAAAAGCTTTAAGGACATCACAGCCTGGCAGAAAGCGCGAGAATTGACCAAGGATATCTATCTGGTTTCTACTGGTGGAGCTTTCGCCAAAGACTTTGGACTTCGAGATCAGATACGTCGTGCGAGCGTCTCCATCATGGCCAACATTGCTGAAGGCTATGAACGCAGTGGCACCGCTGAGTTCGTTCAGTTTCTGAGTATGGCAAAGGGATCAGCAGGCGAGGTCGAAAGCCATCTCTATGTTGCTTTTGATCTCGGATATCTTAATAAACCCACATTTGACCGTTTATCCTCCACAACTGTTGAAACCGCACGACTGATCGGAGCCCTTATGCAATACCTCCGCAATTCTGGCATCAAAGGCGGGAAATACAAGAAGTAGGTCCGGGTTACGAGTGTGGTGTTTCGAGTCCTGGCTCAACCCGCAACTCCAAACCAGGGATAGTTCATCGAAACCCAAGACTCGAAACCCGAAACTTTCAGCATGGCATCCACTTCAGAAAAAACCTTGATCGATTGCCATGTCCATCTGGCCGCCCTGCCGGACGGCGACAATGGCTGCTTCATCTCGCCAAAACTCCTGCGTAGCCCGCTCTTTCGCTTTCTCCTCTGGAAACATGACCTCTCGCCGGCACAGCCGCGTGAAACGAATCAGCGCTACCTCGATCATCTCCTGACGGAGTTACGCGCGTCACGGTACGTGCAGAAAGTCGTGCTCCTCGGGATGGATGGATTCTATGACCAGACCGGCCTCCTCAACCGCCAACACACCGACTTTCTGATCAGCAACGACTACGTCTTTAAAACCGTGCGCGCCAATCCCGATGTCTTTTTAGCCGGTCCATCGATCAATCCACAGCGCGAAGATGCCATCGACGAAGTCCATCGCTGCGCCGATACCGGTGCCGTGCTCGTTAAAGTCTTACCCAACGCACAGCAGTTCAACCCGGCCGACTCGAAATACAAGGCGTTCTACCGGGCCCTTGCAGAACGAAAGTTGCCGTTACTCAGCCATATCGGCTATGAATTCAGTTTGATCGGAAAGGATCAGTCGGTGGGCGATCCAGATCGCCTCCAGCTCGCCCTCGATGAAGGAGCAACGGTCATTGCGGCCCATGCCTGCAGCTATGGACTGATGTTGTACGAAAAGTTCATCCCGGCCTTGCATGAGCTGACGACCCGCTATCCTCATTTTTACGCCGACATCTCCGCACTCACCTTGCCCAACCGCTTCCGCATGTTGCTCTATCTCAGGAAGCATCCAGAGTTGCACGATCGTCTTCTCTTCGGGACCGATTATCCGCTGTCGGTCTTCCATCTGGCAGCCTGGGGACGCGTGGGCGTTGGAACATTATGGGACATGATCCGCACGACAAACCGATTTGACCGACAGGTGGAAGTCTGTGCAGGACTCAATCTCCGTTTCCGATCGATCGGAGATCTCCTATCTGATTCTGCAACCGCCTCGACCACTGATCATTGATGGACCGCGACCAGACACTACACGCCCTTCGCGAAAGGATTCTCGCGTTTGCGACATCACGTCTATCGAGAGATCAGGCTGAAGACCTCACGCAGGACGTCTTAGCCGTACTGCATGACAAGTATTCAGACGTGACTGAATTGATCGAGCTCGTTCCCCTGGCCTTTCAGGTCTTGCGGTACAAGATGCTGGATACCCATCGTAAGTCCCTGCGGCGTGGCGAATACAATCAGGAGTCGGTCGAGGACCTGCCGCTCGCCGATACCAGCAACAATCCCATGACGCAACTCGATCAGAAGCAGCGTGTCGACCGGCTGCTTTCAGCCATTGCACAACTCGGTGAACGTTGCCGGAAACTCTTCACATGGAAACTGGAAGGGAAAAGCTTCCCGGAGATTCAGAAGATCATGGGGCAAAGCTCGATCAATACGATATACACGTGGGATCTTCGTTGCCGGAAGCAGTTAATTGATCTCATGGGAGGATCATGGGAATGAGAAGACGTTTCGAGTTTCGGGTTTCGAGTTTTGCGTTATGAATCTTTGGCGAGATGCGCTTCACGAATGACGAGCGAGATTCCGATGAGTGAAAAGGACCTCGAAAAGCTTCTCGGTGGGTTTGCGGCAGAGACGTTGACTGCCGAGGAGAAGGAACAGCTCTACCGGACGGCGTTGCACGATCAAGCACTCTTCAACGCACTGGCCGATGAGCAGGCGTTGAAAGAGCTTCTGACTGATCCAACGGTACGCCGCAGGCTCTTCGAGGCCTTGCAGAGTCACCGGGCAGAACGCGCCAGTGGTTCCGCATCGTGGCTCGACTGGCTCCGACGTCCAGCCGGAATCGCCTGGGCCGGAGGTTTGGCGGGCGCAATCCTTGCTGTCGTTCTGGGAACCAACTTGTACCAGGAGAGTCTTCGGCAAGAAGCCCAGTTAATCGCCCAGGAAGAGGCACGGCCTCTTGTCCCGTCATCGCCCGTTCCTGCCCCAACCCAATCTGCCACTCCCCTGACCAACAAACCCCCGGCGACGTCAGAACAGAAGTCCCGTTCGTCACCGCCCTCTCTGAGAGAGGGGCTCACCGACAAGCGACCCTCTAAGGCTCCCCCCTCCGGTACAAGCCAGGATGAACGGCGAATCGATCGTTTCGAGCGTGATGCTGCAATGCCACCTGCCGAGGCAGGTGCCATACCAAAACAGACTGAATTCTCCACCGAAACAGTGATCACATCGGCTGACAACGCCGCGCCTCAGTCGATCGCATCCGCCCCACCGCCATCCCAACCAGCCGCCTCACCTCTCCCAAGCCAATCCAAAGTAGACAGCACGATGCCCCTCCGAGAAGGTGCTTCTCTGAGCGCCCGTTCACTCTTCTATCGAGCAGGGCCGCAGAGCCCGGACCAGTCAATAGCACCGGATACTAAACGACGCGAGAAGGCCGCGAGTGAATCTGTCCAGCCTCCAGGCCAGTCGGAACTCGCAGCCCAATCATTGGCCATGGCTAAGAGCAAGCGCGCCTCCCCTCTTCAACCAGTGGGTATTCGGTATAGCCTCGCCTTGAGAGAACAGTCCGAACAGACCCACGATGGCGCCATGGATAGCGCCGCGCCTCTAGCACTCACGGTCGAGTCCAATCAAGACGGCGTCCTGCAACTCTGGAAGCAAGTCGGCCCCGCACAACCCCAGCTCCTGTTCCCAATCTCAGAGGCAGAGCAGCTCCGCTCCAAACTCGTGGCCCATACCCTAGTGATTATTTCCGTACCATCGATGCCTGGTAGGCTCATCCTTCGATTTTCTCGTACAGACCGTATCCCTTCGGCAACTTTCGATAGCAAGCTGCTCGATGATTTCTCTCGGGGTCAACTTCGGGAATCAGTGACGCCCGACGACACCTCCAGTTTCCCACCACCGATCCACTACATCGTCAACCAAGACCCCTCCCTGTCGGAGGTCATTGTGCACATTGCTCCTCGCAGCGATGAGCAGGATTGAACAACCCAAGGAGGTGGTGGGTCATAAATAGATACTGCTGAGTGCGTCCAGAATCGTAGGGAGCAGCAATGGGGTCGTTGCTTGACTTTACGCTCTGGCAAGCTGCAGTTATGCATGCACATGGTGCAAGATCAAGCAATGACACCACTTTCTCTGAAGACCCCATATTCTCTGCTTCGTGTCATGGTAGCCCTCCTTGGGACTACACCCTAGACCGGACGTATCCTGTGCCACAAAATCCGGACAGATGATGTGCTAGCTACACCCCT
>Ga0224505_10001391_pt1 | contig 15334 bp, 16 predicted proteins | sample SF_Jan12_sed_USG_FD_169102 | JGI IMG/M metagenome (GOLD analysis project Ga0224505, IMG submission 169102) | Sediment microbial communities from San Francisco Bay, California, United States - SF_Jan12_sed_USGS_4_1 | ecosystem: Environmental > Aquatic > Marine > Sediment | place: USA: California... | reverse complement strand
TGAGCCACTTACAAGATGTGGGGACAAGGTAAAACGATGCCTAGACGCTCTTCTTGTACACGATGATACCGCCGATGAAGATCACGAGCATCACGACCACAAAGATTAAGAAGGTACTATCCATAGCTACTCCTTTCGTCCGGACCAATCACACGATGAAGTAGTACACCACAGCACACTTCCCAAGTCTGAGACCGATAGACATCCTCCCTGAAACAAACTGTTAAGCCTGACACCACAGCGTCGGATGCCAAACGCTAACCCGGCCCCTGGACCTCTGGGAACCAATATCGGCCCCAAATTTAATCTGAAGAAGAGGTACTGTCAACTGGTTTAGACACAGGGTCTAGCATGAGTAGCTTGGAGCAAGGTGAGGGGGAGGGTGAACGTGAGGCTTACGCGATCTGCTGTCTCCAACAAGGGCTATTCGCTTTTCTCGGCATCAGGGAATGGAGAGCTACCTTGAATCGTCGGCAGAAACTATTCCGGCACCTTCCAGTTTGTTACCGTTCTGCTTATGCGAATGCCGTATGAACTGGTATCGTGCAGGATCGCCCGTCGCGTGCGAGCCGGTAAGGCCTCAGGCACTTGAACACCCACCAGGCCGCGCGGCATATGTTTGACAAACATGGTCACGAGATGCGCCGTGCTCCACGCAATTGGCGAGTAAGCGAGTTTTCTGCGCCGCAAGGCGAACAGTGAAGGGAACCGAGCATCCCAACGGATCAGGCAAGGACGCACCCGCTTGTACCCGTAGACTAACACCGCCACGGCAAAGCGAGCATTGTGCAGAATCCCTCCCTGGACCATTCTGATCATCGTATGAGGAGAAGCCGTCGCTGGGAATCGCACCGGGCTGAGACCGCGCGACCGAGTGAGTTTCCCTTGTCGATACCATCGCCGAAGTTGGTCGATGTCGGCCCCGCCGATTTTCGCGTCCACATTCTGAAGATGAAAGACGCGAGGCAAAGTCGTAACTTCGTCTTGGGCGGCAAGAACTACACCGACCAGCCCAATTGGCGGGGGAAACCTGAACCGTTCTCGCTCGCCGAATCGGGCACCGAAACCGAAACGGCCGTCACGATAGACACCAGGGCGCGACACCGCTTCTTCAAAGGAGGTCTCGGCCGACCACTGTGAGACAGGATTCTGAGACGCCGTTTCCTCAAAAAGTCGGACCTCTGCTTTGTCCAGCCGATCAAGTTCAGCTGCGGCCTGCGCAACGAATAGATTCGTCAATCCAGGCGCGACTCCGGCGTGGATGAGCGCCAATCGTCCTTTTTCTCGGAATTGTCTATCGAAGAAAAACTGCTCCGGTCGAAATGGGTGAGTCCTTAAATGTGACGCGGTATCGAGGTAATGGGCGCGCAATCGCAGAGCCGCACGCATGACGACCTTGTTCAAGACAGCCGGGCAGGCATTGATCAGGAGATGGCATCCTTGGGCTGCCTTGACGACACTGCGGAGGTTCCGGGCGTTGACGCGTTGGATGACAATATCGGAGTTTCCGCCCAGGAACTCTCGAGCACGGATAGGATCACGGTCACCGCAAGACACGTAATGGCCTTGCCGCTTAAGCAGCTTGACCACGAGCGAGCCGGTCGCCCCCACTCCCAGAACAAAGACCTTCATGGGTCGGGCACTCTACCATAACCTCCATCCTGGATTTCAGTGCACTCTCATGTTTATGAGGTATCACGCGAGCAGGTGAGGAGGCAGATGTGTTGCCGACAAGACTATACAGGCGTTCAACAAAAAATGACTGGTTTTCAAGAGGTTGGGAACCATGGCCGGCTTTCCAACAATTTCTATAGCAGGGCTGATCGCTGGTATGAACCGACGAAGATTGGTTCACATTCGCAGGATTGAGCTTCGCCAGCCCTGTTATGGTTAGCAGTGAGGACCAGTGCGGTGTAACGGTAGCAAGAGGCAAAACCTGGCACACCGAGAAAAAACAATGAGATTGCCCTCTTGGCAGACTGATTCTGACGGAGTCTCCTAAGACTGCTAGGCAGGGGTCTGAACGTGACCTTGTCTTGAAGATACGTGGGATGGGTCGGTTGTGACCGGGTAGGCCTGAACTGAGTATGTTCTATCTGGATCGAGCGTCACGCGAACCTTTCCTGTCTTGTTCAAGTAATCGATGGCCAAATATACCTGATTCCACGTCAGATCGGGACAAAGCCCAACAACTTCCTCCATCGAACAGCTGGCACCGAATTCCTCCAGCGCATGATAGACGCGGTCTATGATAGCTGAAACCCTCATAGATCCCTCTTCGGCACAGGAGCTTTTCTTTGTGTCAGTCATTTCATTCTCTAAACTAAGTCGGTACCGAACTATACGGAATCTTAACGAGTTCGTACGACTTCTGTGAACTAGGGAAGTTTCTAGAAAGAAGGAGGTATCTTACTAGTGATTAGGTGCGCTTCGCAATGACCTGAAGACCCATCCAGCCAGCTGCCTCCGGTCTAAACCTAGGTCGACACGCTCACGAGGCCTTCAGCGATAGCGTACTTAATAAGCTCGGCGGTGGAATGCAGATTAAGTTCACCCATGATCCGAAACTTGTGGAATTCCACGGTTTTCACGGAAATATTGAGAATGGCGGCGATCGTTTTGGTTCCCTTTCCCTCCGCGACAAGTTGGAGCACTTCTCGTTGTCGCTGAGTAAGGGACGTCACGAGCGGCTTACTTGGTTGCCCATCCGGGGATTGCAGTGTGGCCGCCAACACATCCTTCGTAATCAGCGGAGTCATGTAATGTTGACCTCGCATCACCGCCTGAATCGCTTGCTTCAGCTCCACCGCCGCTGAGCGCTTAATCAAATACCCTGCGGCTCCGGCCTTAAAGGCTTCAGTGGCATAGGTCGGTGTCGCATGCATGGTCAGAAAAATGAGCTTGCTTTCCGGCACCAACTTGGTCAACTGACGTGCCGCATCCAGCCCATTCAGCAATGGCATCGAGATATCGAGCAAGACGATGTCGGGACGGAGTTGCTGAGCCATGTCGACCAGCGTACGCCCATCTTCCACCATCCCAACGACCTCACCCTCGGCTTCGACCAGCTTCCGTAGCCCGGCCAGAACAATGGCGTGATCGTCTGCCATCAAAATACGCGGCCGCTTCATGTGACCTCCACCTCAAAGGGTACCCACGCACAGACCTTCGTCCCTTGGGACGGTCTCGACTGAATTCTGAACACCCCGTGCAATTGCCGCAATCGTTCCTCCATGCTACTCAACCCCAGACCTTGTTCATGGGCGCTCATTTCATCCACGTTAAACCCTTTCCCATTGTCTAGGACGGACAGCCCAAGCCCTTTGGAAGACCCACGAAGCCGGACGGTCGCCTGCGTAGCCTGCGCGTGTTTGACGATGTTCTGGACACTCTCCTGCATCACCCGGAAGAGACAGGTGGCGTGATCGAGAGACACAGCAGTCGGAACCCCGGCAATCTTGAGACGGATCGGCAGACCCGTGCGCCGAGCAACCTGCTGGACATGATCTTCGACAGCCGGGCGCAGTCCGGCATGCTCCAAGAGTGACGGATGAAGGCGGTAGGCGAGGCTGTGCACATCGTCCGAAACCTGTTCCAATCCTTGCCGCAACGTGATCAACGCTTGCGTCAGTTCAGCCGGGACGATCGAAGAATGGTTCTCGAACGACGCGACTTCCAGGACCAAGGCCGCCAGTCGCTGACTCACATCATCATGCAAATCCCGGGCGATTCGTCGTCGCTCGTGTTCTTGCGCCGTCAGGAGCTTCGAGGTCAGCTCCTCCAGCTGCACCTGCTGCCGATGAAGCGCCTCTTCCGCTTGCTTGCGTTCAGTGATGTCACGATTGGACTCCAGCGCGTACTCCTGGCCACCGTACATGACCCGCACATGCCGACTCTCGACGATCAACCGCCGGCCATCCTTGGCGATGTGGGTAATCTCACCGTACCACCGGCCCTCTTGCGCAAGGCGAGCTTCCATCTCTTTGGTTGTCGTCGAAGGGCTCGTGTTGAGCAGGGCGTGACTGCTGCGTCCAATCACCTCATCCGATCGCCATCCATAGAGTTCTTCCGCCCCGCGGTTCCAATACACGATGCCTCCACCGATCTTCCACACAAAAATGGCATCGTGGGATTGATTCAGCAAGTCCGCTTGCTGTCTTAGCAGCTCCTCTGCTTGTTGGCGTTCAGTGATATCGACGGCTACGCCACCCAACAGGGCAGGGGACCCTTTGTGATCAACGATGGGAAACTTGCTGACGAGGGCATGTCGCACTTTTCCATTCTGGATGAACGGCGCGACCGAGTGCATCGGCATCCGAGTCTCCCACACTTTCTTGTCACTTCTCTCGTACTGCTCGGCAATTTCTTCAGGCCACAATTCACGGGCGGTCTTCTCTTTCCAATCTAAACCTGCCAGTAGAGATTCGTGAAAGAGCCGATTGACGTACAGATATTTACCTTGACCGTCTTTGATCCACGCAAAGCCATGCAAATTATCCATAAAGGAAGCAAATTGACGCTCGCTGAGCTTCAGTGCCTCCTCGGCTTGTTTGCGTTTCGTAATGTCGATCATCGCTCCCAAGGTCCGCGTGGGACGACGATCTGTTCCCTCGTTGTCAAACAGCGTCCATGATCGCAAGCTCAACCAACGGATACTGCCGTCGGGCCGCACCACACGATGCTCCATCAGGTTCAGATCGTCACTGACTGAATTATTCGTCAGCTTCATCGCCGTCACAACCGCTTCTCGGTCATCCGGATGGATGAGCGCGAGATACCCTTCGACAGAAGCCGGCTCATCGGGACCGACTCCGTACATTTCTCTCATCACCGGCGACCAGTAGACGGTCCCGGCGCGGTAGTCATGATCAAAAATCCCAAAGTTCGCCAGGCGAATGACCTGATCTGATCGTTCCTCGCTCTCGTGAAGGGCGCGCTTCGCTTCCACACGGGCCGTCACGTCTTCAGTTGCAATCACGATACCGCCGACCGTATCCCCGCTGTACCACGGGCGAACATTCCAGGTGATCCACTGGATGCTGCCATCGGATCGGACGAAGCTGTCTTCATCTGCACTGAGTATTTCTCCCGTCAGACCTCGACGATGGACTTCCTTCCACCATGACGGAAAATCAGGAATCAGGTCATAGTGGGACCGACCCAAAATATCTCCGTAGAGCCCATAATCCTCCATCCAGCGCCGACTCGCCCCCAAATAACGCATGTCCCGGTCAAACATGGCGATCGCGGCAGGGGCGTGTTCGATGAACAAACGAAACCGTTCCTCGCCTTCGCGCAGTGCTTCATTCGCCCGTTTCTGGTCGGACACGTCGATCTGAAATCCGATGAGTTCGAGTGGCGCACCCGCCTCATCGCGAAGCAGGCGGACTTCATCGCGAAGCCAGCGATAGGCCCCATCCTTATGCAGGAACCGGTATTCGTGGATATGACGACCATATTCAAAGGTTCTCGAAAGACCCGCCAACACATACGCACGATCATCGGGATGGATATGACTCATCCAAAAGTCCGAGTGACTGGTGAAGTCTTTCGGGCTGTACCCGAGCTGTTCCACCACGTTCTCACTGACGAATGTGGCGGCATAATCCCCGTCCACCTTACAGGCGTAGAGCACCACCGGAGTGGACGTCAGCAGAAGTTGTTGCCTGGCTTGCACCGTCCTCAATGCCGTCGTGCGCTCGTCGACACGCTGTTCAAGCGTCTCGTTCAACCGGCGAAGCGCCTCCTCGGCCTGCTTGCGTTCTGTGATGTCATTGCCGATCGTGAGGATGCACGCCTTCCCTTTGAGGGTGATCATGTTCGTGGAGATGAGGAACTGTCGGTATTCTCCATTCCTCATCCGCATGGAGACTTCATGATTCCTGACCGCCCCTTCAGCACGAAGTCGATCGACGAGTCTTGCACGGTCGAGAGGGTCGGGCCAGATTCCCAACATCAACGTGGTCTTTCCGATGACTTCTTCTCGACGAAAACCAAAGATCTCGAGACACGCGTCATTGATCTCCAGACAGCGTCCGGTCTCAAGTTCCGTGATACCGATCGGGTGGGGACTCAGGCGAAAGGCTTCGGCGAAGAACTCGTCCTTTGCCGATTTGGCCGACTGTTCCTGCCGATCTCCTGGGTGAAGGACCGGTGAAAGTGGCCTTGCCCTTACCCAACGCTTTTTCTTGATGGCCTTGGGTTTCATGGCGAGAGAATTTAATTCTAGTCTTCTTACGTAGGTCCCGCAAGCCCTCAATTTTGGTCAGGGACGTCTACCTTCAGGCACATGTGAGAACGATCGGAGATCAGCATGCCTCGATGAAACTGTACGGCTCGGCTACCCCAATGGGTTTCCCTGAGACCATCAATATGGGCGGTTTACGGGCCTGAGAAAAGCGATGATGAGGTAAAGAGAGACCGGCTGCCTGACGGCCCATTTAGACATCCAGCCTTCAGAACATGGACGAGCCTGGTTGCTTGACTTTGAGAGGTTTATCGCGCGTCGAAGACTGTTGCAGCTCAGCCAATTGTTGCATGAGTACGCGTTCACGATCCGACATCTCGGTAGGCGTCCGCACCTCCACCACGACAAAGAGATCGCCCTTTCCTTTCTCTCCGACCTTGGGCATGCCTTTCCCATTCAGCCGAAGCGCTGTGCCGCTCTGAGTTCCAGGCGGAATCGCGACTTGCAGCGTCTCTCCTCCCAACCCCGTCACGCGCAACTTTCTGCCGAGCGCCGCATCAGGAAAGGTGATTGATTGAACCATATAGAGATCGTCGCCATGACGTTCGAGCGAGGGATGCCGCCGGATATGAGGACTGATGAGAAGATCGCCTGGAGGCCCGCCGTTGGCGTTCGCCTCGCCCTGGCCAGGCAACCGAATGAGCATGCCGTCGTCGATTCCAGGCGGAACCTTCACCTTCAACGCGTGTGGGAGAAATCGATAGCCGCTGCCCTGACAGAACGGACAGGGAGATTCAACGATCTGCCCCCGTCCCTGGCAACGCCCGCATGTGGTCAAGGTGACCAGTCGTACATCCTTCCTCATCTTCACGTCTTGCTTCTGTCCGCTTCCTCGACAATCGGGACAGGACAAGGGCTTCGTACCGGCCTTGGCCCCGCTACCTCCACAATCCGTACATTTTTCTGATCGTGTGAGATGGATCTCCCGCTCTCCGCCACGAGCAGCTTCTTCCAGCGTTAGCTCGACATCGTAGCGAAGATCCGCGCCTCTCGCCGCATCCGGTCCGGGCCTCATGCGCCGCCCAAAGAAATCCCCAAACATGCTCGACAGATCGCCGAACCGACCTCCAAAGAAATCCCCGAACTGGAAGTCCCGCATGAGGTCGTCTGCCGACCACCGTTCACTTACGCCGGCATGGCCGGTCGTATCGTATTCTTTTCGCTTGGTATCGTCGGACAGCACGGCATAGGCTTCCGCAAGTTCACGGAACTTTGCCGCCGCGTCGGGATCCTTGTTCTTGTCAGGATGGTATTGCAAGGCTAACTGCCGATAGGCATGCTTGATCTCATCGCGAGTCGCGGTTCGATTCACACCAAGCACTTCGTAATAATCCCTCTTCGTGTTGACCTCTGGCACTGGGATGGCTCCTCACCCTCTTAGAGAAGATACACGATCGTCATGCCGTAGCCTCGTGCTTCAATGTCATCTTCTCCTTAATCCATATGGACTCCAATGCGGAGGACCCCAGTAAGGCCCCCAGTACGGTCCCCAATAGGCACCGAAGTATGGATAAGGATGGAACCAGAAGGCCGGCAGCTTGGGAGGCCAAACCGTCAACGAGGCAATATCGATCGTCGGATAGGCATACTCGACCTCGTCTAACATCTGCGTCGTCGAACCGGTCACTTCGCCCACCACCGTGACTCGTGTCCCGGTAGGAATGGTCGCCGGATCGAGAAACTCTTTGTGGAACGCGAGGAAGCGCCCATGGGAATCTGTCAGTCGCCCTTGCGGCTCGTAGTCGCTCGCGAGTGGAAGTTGGAGAACCTCGATCTGCGTTCCGTTCTGTTTAAGCGGCTTGACTGAAAGCACGGTTCCTCCAACCACGACGAACTGACCTTTGTAGGAGAGCGGCGAGTCTTTTATTTGCTGAAATGACACATCTCGCTCGATTTTTTGCTGAAGATCGGGTGGTACAACCGGCACACCGCCGCATCCCACAACCCCTAGGATCGAGAGAACAGCCGCAATTATTTTTGTGACGCTCGTCGCACGTCGAAGATCCATGCAACCTTTGTTCAGCAAGAGGAATGCCTGACCAAAACGCGAGCGAGCTCGCGAGCGGAATCTCATGTGTCACCGGCAGAAGTTTGAGGGAAAGCCGCTCGTACCATGATGGATGGCCTGGACGGAAATTGGGGGAGATTGCCCCAATTTCAGACAACAGCTGCTGGGCGATGGAGCAACGTTCATCGACTAGTCGGATTTTCCTTTTCGCCAAAAAATCCAAACCAGCACACTCGCGACCACAAGCGTGACAATCGCTTCAAACAAGTACTCAGACATCGAGCCACGCACAAGGTGAGAAGCCCTTGGTTCCTTACACAATTCTAAGCGCTTGAGCTCGTACTAACGAGAGCGCTTCGAGAAGCTTGAGAGCAGGCCATCCAGATCTCGCACCTGAATGGCCTGGTCCGCGGGTTCTAAGACCATGAGGATGTCCTGCGTTGTGGCGTTGATGGAGGACACAATCACGTCTGCGGGTCCTCCGCCTTTGGCAATCCTGGGTATCGGCGGCTGACAGAGGCTCACACCGAATACCCCGATCACAACCGCGCACAACCCAATCATGAATCGAAGATTCATACGCTCCGACCTCACACGGTACTAATCGATCTTCACTGAGACGGATTTCTTCTTCGCTTCCTCCGTCTTCGGCATCCGGATTTCCAATACACCGTCCTTGAAGGAAGCCTTGATTTCGTCGCTCTTCACTTCACAAGGCAAACCCACGCTCCGCAAGAACGACCCGTATGACCGCTCACGGCGATAGTAATTGTCCTCTTTCACTTCTTTTTCGTCTTTTTTCTCGCCTTTAATGGTCAAGGTTTCCCCTGCGAGATTGACTTCGACATCTTCCTTCTTCATCCCGGGAAGTTCGGCCTTGACCACCACGGAGTCTTCTTCCTCATAGACATCGAGTGAGGGCATACGCACCGACAACGGACGGAGGGGTAACCAACGGTCCCGTCCGAACAGGTTGGGAAATGGACGCCGCCACATGTCGTCCATGAAACGCTCCATCCAATGCTCGATGTCCTCCACTCGCGACGCGATTTCACTCGGTTTCTTGGTGGCGACGGCTTTTTCTTCTGCTTTGGCCATGACACATCCTCCTTGCTGGGGGTTTGTTGTGGTTTCTATCCTCAGGCGGCGTGATGTCGCCCTTCCTCTCTTTATTATGGACGGATCTCCAACCGATTGATCGCCTTATCCACGCCGAAGACATACCAGGCATCGAACTCGGCCATTTCTTTCTGCGGCGCGGAGGGTACATCGCCTTCCAACGTCACCACGGATCGTTGCGCCATGACACGAATTCGTTCCTCGTTCACAAACGGATCTTTCTTCAAGACGATTCGAACCGCCTTTGCGATCTCCTCATCCGAATCCGGCTGACTCGGGACGACTTCCATCCCATTGATGACATCACGGCTCCCTGGAACCCACCAGGCCAACACCCCGGCCAACCGCTTCTGCGTGAGCCCGGTCACATGGTCGTCGAGCAACACGACCCCGTCGTTTACGGAAACCCTGATCGAGCCATGAGGCTCGTTGGTGACCTCTCGAACGGTTTCCAGTTGTCCCTTGCGGATTAGGCGGATCGTGCAATTCATGAGGGCGGTTTCCTGAAGCAACGCATCACGTACCGCATCCAAGATCGCTCCGTCTCCCATACGTGTTGCCGGGGTGACGCGGAGGCGGTCGATAATCCCGGTGACGCCCTGCACCGCGATCGCCAACTCCAGGCTGAGCTTTTTCGCGGCAACATGTTCAACCTCGCCTTCCAGGGTGAGGACCCCGTCGCTAAATTCCATCCCAATCGGACACTTGTGCAAGTTAATGCGCGGCTCCCGCTCGAAGGCGGCACGCACTTCTTTTAGAATCCGATCTCGTTCTGACACAGCGGTGGTCTTCATGTGGGTTACCGCTTACGCAGGTCTGCACTCTCCCTCACCAATGACGATGCTCAGCAATGACGATGCCACACACTTCACCATCGCAAAGTCCTTGATGGTTTAGGCTGAAGTAGGATCGCCAGTTGTACCGAGAAATTTCAGAATGGGGTTGAAGTGGGGACTAATTCCCCACACAAGTTCGTTCCCTTGCTGCAGAACGCCACGTTTGTGTTGACTGACTCCTAGAGGAATCGCCTGCTGATTGTGTTGCCTCACGGCACGCACGATGCACAAGAAATTAAGAGGCGTGGTGTGGACTGTGACTCTTCCTCTCTTAGACATTCGCAATCTGACCTTCACGGCGGGCGATCAGAGGATTCTCGATCGACTCGGTCTTACAATCGACCCGGGAGAAATCCATGCTCTCCTCGGAGCGAACGGCTCCGGCAAGACCACCCTTGCCTACCTGCTCATGGGTTGTGACGGCTATGTGCCGACGACGGGTACCGTGATGTTCAACGGTGCGGACCTTCTCTCACTTAAGACGCATGAACGAGCGAAGTTGGGCTTGACCCTCGCCTGGCAAGAACCGGCTCGGTTCGAAGGCCTCACGATCCGCGAGTACCTGACCTTGGGCCGTACCTCGCTCGATCCAGAGCCGGCGCTGCTCCAAGTCGGCCTGGACCCCGATCGCTACCTGAATCGGCGAGTTGATAAAGCCCTCAGTGGAGGCGAGCGTCATCGAGTGGAGCTCGCCTCCGTCCTGTCGATGAAGCCGACGCTGGCCATCCTTGATGAGCCCACCGCCGGCATCGACATGCTCTCGATCAGTCATATTATCAACGTCATCCGCGTGCTCAAGGATCACGGCGGGGCGGTCTTGCTTATCACTCATCAGGAAGAGGTCGCAGCGATTGCCGACTCGGCTTCCCAATTGTGCAACGGCCGGATCATTTTTTCCGGCGATCCCGCCCATGTCATCGAACACTTTCGCGGACGGACGTGCGTCCGATGCGATGGAGAGGTCTGCGGATATGTCCGAACTTGACGAACTCGCTCGTGTCTTGCCGATGGTCGGAGCGGAGCCGACAATCCTCGCTGATGAGCAGATCGCGCATGTCGTCGGACACGGCCATCGCATCCTGAGCCGACGGTCTGTACCAGGTCTCCAACTGGATGTGGAAGAAACTCCAGAGGCGCTCGTGGGGAAAATGACCATTCAAGCGGGCGTGACCATCGTGCAGCCCATCCACATGTGTTTCGGCCTGGCCCATCCGACGGGCAGTCAACGCATTCAGATCGACGTCTTTGTCGAAGAGAGGGCGACGGCACGCGTGCTCTCCCATTGCCTTTTCCCTGTCGCCACCGCCGCAGAACATCGCATGCAGGCCACGATTGCCGTCGGCCCCGGCGCGTCCTTAACCTACACGGAAGGCCACTACCACGGCCCTCACGGCGGCATGCTGGTGCTCCCTCATGCGACTGTGAAGATCGGGAAAGGCGCGAGGTACTTCTCCGACTTTTCGCTGCTATCCGGTTCGGTGGGCAATCTCGACATCGATTATCTTGTCGAAGTGGAAGAAGACGGCATCGCCGAACTCACCGCAAAGATCTTCGCTCACAGGACCGATCAGATCATGCTCAAGGAAGCCGTCATTCTTCGAGGGGAACGCTCACGGGGTCTGATCAAGACGCGCGTGGTGCTCGAAGACGAAGCCCGTGCAGAAATCACCGGCATCACTGAAGCCCATGCACGAGGAGCCCGCGGTCACGTCGATTGCATGGAAGTCGTGCAGGGCCGGGCACATGCCAGCGCGATCCCCATCGTGCGGGTGTTTCACCCGGAAGCAAAGGTCACCCACGAAGCGGCCATCGGCAGTGTGAATAAGAAAGAATTGGAAACGTTGATGGCGCGTGGGCTCACACCGGAGCAAGCGATAGAGATGATCGTGAGCGGGATTCTTCGGTGACAGGTCGTCTTACTCCACACCTTGATCCATCGCTCGACGCAGAACGCTCGCGCTGTGTCTGATCACGAACCGGTGCGCACATGGAATCGTGGTTCCAGCGCCTTTAGATTCTCCATGATGCCGGTATACTCCAATTCCGCCATGGGCAGCATGGCCGCGCCGAAGAACCCTTGGCGTCGCATGCCGATGGCTTTGTCGGAGACGGTGTCCCGCACTCGGTTCCAGAACGGATGGGCAAACGTGTCCGCCGGTTCGGTAAACCGTCCGTCGTGCATCGCGAAGGCGGCACAGGTGATCACCGGAGGGCCATCGAAGTAGCTGATGCCCGACTGAAGCGGGACCGGCATCAAGGGCATCTGGTGAGAGCCACGCATACCACCTGCCACATACGGACCGACGGCATAGGGCGCGATGACTTCACCCGTTGCCGGGAAGTCCTTCTGAACCCGCACCAGCATCACCGGGTCGTCCTTGCCGGTGTACTTCCCGGCAATGTTATGCAGCCGTGAGGTGGATGCCACCACGGCTTGTTCCCCGCTGGCGACGGACCACACCGATTCCACGACGTACCGTTCGGTGTCGCGCAGCAGCGCGGCGATTTCGTACAGTTCTTTCCGGGTATTGAGCTCGATGATCCGGTCACCTTCCGTATGATTCACATCCATGATGACGAAGCGAAAGCCTTGCGCCATGCTGGGTGCCAGGATCAAGCCCGGTGTATTCATGGGATCTGCAAAGGCCATATAAAGCGGGAGATTAAAGGCGCCGGGATCGGTCTTGTCGGCCGCGAAGAAGAGAAAGGGTTCATTCGGCCGCTCGTTGAATTCCATCTCCGCCACTGCCGGTCCCATCCCCCGCACATTGCCTGAAAAGGCGTCTTTCAACAGGTCCTGACCGGCACCGTACAGCCCCTGCTGTTTGGCCACGGCGGTCCCGGCGAGGAACGCATCCCAAGCCAGTTTATGGACGGCTTCGTGTCCCGCGCCATGCTTGTGGCTCATCAAGATTGCAACATCGTCACCGGTACTGCTGACATAGTGGTCGATCAACAGAGCCGAGCCATGCTTGGCGATATGATTCCGAACGCTTTCCAGCACTTGCCGCGAGGGACAAATATGACCGCCGATCGAACCGATATCGGCTTTGATGATGCTGAGGGTAACTTTCATGGTGATACTCCTCTTCTGGAGAACAATGAGCGTAGTTCTTGCCTGAATATAAACTGAGCAATCCCGATGCCACAGCGCTCATAGACGATTCGTTCACAGATTCCCATGGTTTGGTGTATGGAGATTTAAAGCACAGACATCCGATGGCTGGGGTAGGCGGCTACAGAGATGCATGGTTCGATGAGGCAAGATGCAACAGTGGGAGAAGCTTTGCACCAGTCTTGTCCCAGGGATACCCACGCCGTTGACTCGTAGACATCACATGAAATTGGATTAACACTCGCATGACCTTGCGCCAGGCCACCAGCGCGATGCTGACCATCGACGGCTCCCGCTATTCCGGCAGCGGCACCATTGTGCGGCAGGCTGTCGCCTTCTCTGCCCTTACAGGCCGGCCGATCCATATGGTCAATGCGAGGGCTAAACGAGACAAGCCGGGGTTACGCCCACAACACATCCGCGTCGTCGAGGCCATTGCCGAGCTTGTCGATGGAAGAACGGAAGGGCTTGCCCACGGTTCGCAGGAATTCACATTCCAGCCAAGCCAGCTCAAGACCGGGAGACACTACCATTGGGACATTGGCTCTGCCGGCTCGACAACCATGCTGGCTCTCGGCATCCTGCCGGTCCTGGCCTTTGCCGGGTCACGAGTCACGGTCGAATTGCACGGGGGCCTGTTTCAGGACTTTGCCCCTTCGGCTTTTCATCTCCAACACGTCTTACTTCCCCTAGTTCGAGACATGGGGTTCCGCGCTGAACTCGAGATCGCCCGTCCCGGCTATGTGCCGCGCGGAGACGGCATACTCCGCCTAGTCGTGACACCCCTCACTCAACCTTTCCGTGCGGTCACAAAGGAAGAGGCTGGGCCGGTCACCAAAATATGGGGCATCGCTCTTTCCTCCCATCTCGAAGAACGGCAGGTGAGCCGCCGCATGGCAGAGTCGGCACAAGACGTGCTCGGCGAATCCGGTTATCAGGCGGATATCGAGATTCGTCACGATACAGACTCACCGCAGCGTGGTGCCGCGCTGGCCCTCTTTACCGATAAAGGTGAAGCCGTACGACTTGGCGCAGACCAAGCCGGGGCCTTGAGGAGAAGGGCAGAGTCGATCGGCAGGCATGTCGCGAAACAATTGTTGGAGGAGATCGCGTCCGGCGCCACGCTGGACCGGTTTGCTGCAGACCAGATCATACCCTTCGCAGCCTTGGCTGAAGGTGAGAGTCGATTCATGATTCCGACCGTCACTGATCATGTGCTCACGAGCGCCTGGCTGGCGGAAGCTTTTCTTGGCGCACAAGTCCGTATCGACGGACAGAGGCTCGTGATTCACGGAATCGGATTCTGGCCCAATCGCGGTCGAACGCGCAGTGAGAAGAGCCGGTCTTGTTGATGGGCAGCCCTCAAGAACCAGCCGAGCCGGTCCAGCGCTTCATCGCCGATTCCATGCTCGGTCGCCTCGCGCGCTGGTTACGGATTCTCGGGTATGACACCGCTTACGAAAATGTGATCACGGACGAAGCATTGGTCGAGCGAGCGGTACAAGACCAGCGCTGGCTGCTTACACGAGATCGGCGGCTGGTCGTGCGCAAGCTCCTCCGTGGTCGGCATACCTTGATCATGAGCGACGTGGTCGAGGGACAGCTGCGTCAGCTCCATCGGGACCTCAAGATCGATCTCGACATGACCCATCAGAGGGACTATCGCTGCGCGGATTGCAACGTCATCCTCATATCTATCTCGCCTGAAGTTGCAGTTCCCCTTGTCCCTCCCTTTGTCGCGCAGCACTACCAGACGTTTCTTCAATGCCCTCGGTGCCGCAAGGTCTTTTGGCCAGGAACCCACTGGGAGCATATCCTGGATCAACTGGCCACGATGAGAGCGGGGGAGAAATCTGCATGAAGATCCACCTGCTTCACTCGTGGGATGTGACGCCGCAGGAGGCCGTCCAGATTCAGGAACAGCTTCGTACCAGAGTCGTCCCACGAGGGCACGTGCCTAAACCAAAACTGGTAGCCGGAGCGGACGCGGCCTTTGACCTTAGAACTAG
>Ga0224505_10001390_pt1 | contig 15346 bp, 17 predicted proteins | sample SF_Jan12_sed_USG_FD_169102 | JGI IMG/M metagenome (GOLD analysis project Ga0224505, IMG submission 169102) | Sediment microbial communities from San Francisco Bay, California, United States - SF_Jan12_sed_USGS_4_1 | ecosystem: Environmental > Aquatic > Marine > Sediment | place: USA: California... | reverse complement strand
GAGATAGATCAGCATGGTCAGACCCTTTCCAGAGTTTTTAGCAGCGCCTCCGCCTTGTGCAGCGTCTCGAAGTATTCCCGCTCGGGGTCCGAGTCGGCCACGATCCCCGCGCCGACCTGCACATAGGCGATATTATCTTTTATCACGAAAGTGCGGATGATGATATTGGTATCCATCTCACCGTTGAAACTGAAATAACCGACCGAACCGGTATACGGCCCGCGGGCCACCGGCTCCAGCTCGTCGATGATCTCCATGCACCGGACTTTCGGGACACCGGTGATGGTGCCGCCGGGAAACCCGGCCTTGAGCACGTCGAAGCAGTCCTTCCCCTCCAGCAGCCGACCGCGGACGTTGGAGACGATATGAATGACGTGGGAGTACTCCTCCAGCACCATCAATTCATCCACCTCCACCGAGCCAAACTCGCAGACGCGGCCCAGGTCGTTGCGCTCCAGGTCCACCAGCATGATATGCTCGGCCCGCTCCTTGGGGCTGGTGATAAGCTCGGCGCTCATGGCGGTGTCACCCGCCCGGTCAGCGCCCCGCGGCCTGGTACCGGCAATGGGCCGCGTATCGGCCACACCGTCCGACACCCTGAAGAGGCGCTCCGGTGAAGAGCTTACAATCTGCACTCCGTCGAAGTCGAGATAGGCGGCAAAGGGCGAAGGGTTGATCTCCCGCAGCAGGTCGTAGAGGTCGAGCGGGTCGACGTCGCCCAGCTCGGCGGAGAGCCGCTGGGAAAGGTTGGCCTGATAGATGTCTCCTGCGGCGATATACTCCTTGCAGCGGCGCACCATCTCTTCGTAGCGGGCCTTGCTGATAAGCGGCTTGACGGTAATGTTCCGTGCGCCGTGACTGCCTGAAGATCGCGGGTACTCGTGACTCAGGCGCGCGGCAAGGGCATGCATCCGCTCCACACACTCATCGTAGAGTATGGCCGGATCATCGCCTGTTCCCCGACACCCCGGCACACCGATTATCCACTGGCGCCCCGCCTCATGGTCCCACGCCACAAAGGTATCCACCATCATGAACCAGGCATCGGGCAGGCCCAGGTCGTCGGTTGCCTTTGACGGAAGTTTTTCGAAATGGCGGCTGAACTCGTACCCCAGAAACCCTACCGCCCCGCCAAGGAATGGGGGCAGATCGGCGGAACGGCGGACGGATCGCGCCCTGGTTAGTTGTCTCAGCAGTTCGACCGGATCGCCGTCACTGCGAGAGGAACCCTTGCCGTCGATGATCTCCGTCGTATCGCCCTTGCACTTGAATACCCTGTACGGATCGGTACCTGCAAAGGAGTAGCGGGCAATCTTGCCGCCGGGGCGAACGCTTTCGAGCAGGAAGTTATATTTTCCCCCGCGGATGCGCCGAAAGGCATCCCAGGGAGATAAGGGCGTGGAAAGTTCGAGGGAAAGCGGGGCAATAACCCCGCTTTTACAGGAATTGAGAAATTCTTCTTTGGAAGGAGTAATCATGCCCCATTATTTCAAACCCCTGCTCCCCGGTTTTACCGGCGCCGACCCGGCCGCACAGAGAGGACAGGTCTCCGGCGCATAGGTGTTTACCGTAAGGGTAACAAGGGACTTCATGGGAACGCCGATATCCGCGCTTCCACCGCTGCGGTTGATGAGCGATGCAGCGGCCACGACGTTGCCGCCAAGGGCGGTGATGACGTCGATGGTCTCCCGGGTCGAGCCTCCGGTGGTGACTACATCCTCCACCACCAGCACGCGGGTGCCGGGAGTTACTTCGAAGCCGCGCCGCAGGGTGAGCTTGCCGTCCTGGCGCTCCACGAAGATTGCAGGGACCTTAAGCGCCCGGGCCACCTCGTGGGCAACAACAATACCGCCAACCGCGGGGGCCGCCACCAGCTCGATATTCATGTCGCCAAAATCAGCCGCCAGCTGGGCGCAGAGTTTCTCCGCATGCCACGGATACTGGAGCACCCGTGCGCATTGTAAATAGGTGGGGCTGTGCAGCCCCGAAGTCAGAAGGAAGTGCCCTTCAAGAATCGCCCCTGTCTGACGGTAGATATCGAGAACCTCGACCTCAGAAAGCATTATGCCACCTCCAGCATTTCGTCAAGAACCATCCGCGCCGCCAGATCAGGCTTCTCAGCCGCCAGGATCGGGCGTCCCACCACAATATAATCAGCCCCCCTGGCCATGGCCTCCTTGGGCGTCGCCACCCGCTTCTGGTCGTTGGCATCAGCCCAGGCGGGGCGAACACCGGGGGTCACCAGTACAAAATGCCTGCCGCAGGCATCGCGGATCGGCACAATCTCCTTGGGCGACGCGACCACACCGTCAAGCCCGGCCTTTTGCGACAACTGGGCCAGGTGGACTATCTGATCCTTCAAATCCCGCCCCACACCGATCTCACCTGTCAGCTCATCCTGGTTCATACTGGTAAGCACCGTGACCGCCAGCGTAATGGGCCTGCCGAGCCCTTCCTTGTCCGCCGTTTCGTTCACCGCATCGACGCAGCGCCGCATCATGGTACTGCCGCCCGCCCCGTGGACATTGAACATCAGCACCCCAAGCCGCGTTGCCACCGCAGCCGCCTTGGCAACGGTCGTGGGGATGTCATGGAACTTGAGGTCGAGAAAGACCTTGCCGCCCTTGTTGTGGATCATCTCCACCACCCGCGGCCCTTCGGCAGTGTAGAGCTCCATCCCTATCTTGAAAACGCCCACATACTCACGAAGCCTGTCCACCGCCGATTCCGCCTCGGCGAATGTCGGCAGGTCAAGGGCCAGACAGAGCCTCTCTTTCACATCTTCATAACGACTCATGGTATCTCCCGCGCACTGTTTTACAGCGCGCAATTATACCGAAAAACCTTGCCCATGCAATGACATAATATAGGGGACTACACCTCGTAATCCACTACTTTCCGGTCGATGACGACTTCCTTGATGAATCCCGCCACCTTCACATGTTCGGGATGTTTCTGATAGGTCGCCAGGGCGTCGAGGCTGGCGAATTCGGTATAGAGCACCACATCGTAGGCTGCGTCGGACGCAACAACGTTAACCCCCACCTCCAGCGCCTTTATCTCCTTGATCTGAGCGGGAAGGGCTTCGAGCAGCGCCTTCATCTTGCGGATGTTGTCGGTCTTGCCGGCGCCCCATGCATAGTCTTTCATTTTCCACATCACGATATGCTTGATCATCTTCTCTCCTTTTATCTTTGTTCTCACTAAACCGCTGTTTTATTCTTTCTGCCTGAACGAATACGCCGCCAACCCTGTCATGCTCGCGGCTATGACCACCATGACGCTGATGTCTACCCACAGCGGAAAATCGGGGCTGAAGGGGGACGACGGGTCGCCGGTGAGCATGATGTTTTTGAGGGCATCAACCCCGTAGGTGAGGGGGTTGACCATCGCCACCATCTTGAGCCACTCGGGAAGCACCTTTATGGGGTAGATGGCGCCGCTCAAGAAGAACATGGGCATGACGAGGAAGTTCATCACCACGTTGAAGCTGTCGAGCGACTTCAGGTGCGAGGTGATGAGGATGCCCAGCGACGAGATGGTGAACGACACCAGGGCCGATGTCAGCAGAAAGGCTACAAACTGGCCGGGGGTGATGTGTATCCCCAGGATCGGCACAAAGAGGGCGATGATCGCCGCCTGGAGCGTGGCGACCGCCGTGCCGCTGGCCGCCTTGCCGAAGACGATGGCTGACCGGCTCACCGGCGCCACCAGTATCTCCTTGAGCGGCCCGAACTCCTTGTCCCAGATGATCGACATCGACGAGAAGATCGAGGCGTAGAGCACCGTCATGCCGGTGATGCCGGGGAATATGTACTCCTTGTACGAGATGCCGCCGCCGGTGGCGACGATCCGGCCGAAGCCCCACCCCAGCACCATCAGCCAGAGGATGGGCCGAAACAGGGTGCCCGCCAGGTGGAGCCGGTCGCGGAAGAATTTCCGCAGCTCGCGGAGGCAGATGATGTAGATGGCTTTGAAGGTTCCCATAGCTATATCCTGTTTTTCGCCCTCAGCCGTGTGCGGAGGCCGTCAAAGGCGCCCCCTTCTTCCGCACGGATGGTCCTTCCCGTAAGCCGCAGAAAGACCTCATTGAGCGTCGGCTTCTGCACCGTCACCGAGGTAACCGGCACTGAAAGCTCTCTCACCAGCGTGGGTATGAACTCGTTCCCTTTTTCCACTTCAAGGTGCAGCTCGCCATTTTCGAACTTCGCCTCGATGCCGAAGCGTTCCATGATCTCTCGCTTCGCCGCCTCGTTGTTTGCCGTCACCAGGCGAAGGTGGTCTTCCTTTACCATCGCCTTGAGCTCCCCCGGGCTGTCGAGGGCGATGAGCCTGCCCTTGTCGATGATGGCCACGCGGTCGCAGTTTTCGGCTTCGTCCATATAGTGGGTGGTCATGAACAGGGTAATCCCCTCCTCGCGCCGCAATCGGTGGATGAACTCCCAGATGTTGAACCGCGTCTGCGGGTCTAGCCCCAGCGTGGGTTCGTCGAGGAAGAAGACCCGGGGCCGGTGCAGCAGACCGCGGGCTATCTCGAGACGACGCTTCATCCCGCCGGAGAACTTTTTCACCACGTCGTGCTGGCGCGCTTCCAGGTCGACCACCTTCATCAGCTCGGCAATTCGCTCCTTCATGGTTTTGCGGCTGAGGTTGTATAGGTAGGCGTGAAACTCAAGGTTTTCGTATGCGGTGAGGCCGTTGTCGAGGGTGGGGTCCTGAAAGACAAGGCCGATGGACTGTCGTACCTGCGCTGAATCTTTCACGCAGTCGAAGCCGTTGACCGATGCCCTGCCCGACGTGGGCCAGAGCATGGTGCAGAGGATGTTTATGGTCGTCGTCTTCCCCGCGCCGTTGGGGCCGAGGAAGCCGAAGGCTTCGCCCTCTTTCACTTCGAAGGAGAGGTCGTTGACGGCGGTGAGGTCGCCAAATTTTTTAACCAGGTTTTGAACTTCTACAATAGGCATCAGAGTGCGTCGCTACGCTCTTTCGTTTGTCGAAAAAGGGGGTAATTGGTGATGCGGAAGGTATCACAGGCGGGGATTTATGGCAACTCTACTGCTTCATCGCCCTCGCGATGGCGATCCTTACCTCCCGCGCCCCTTCGTCAAAGGCACTGCTGGCTCCTTTGGCAAGGCTGAGGAAGGTTTTGTCATCGAGCTTCACCCTCTTTGAGATGCTGTCCCGGTAGAGGTCCTTTCCTTCCGGCGAGAGGAGTGCGACATCGAAGGCAACATCGGCGAATGACGTCTCCCCCTCGTCCAGCCTTTCAAAGTGCTTGAGATCTATCTTAAGCGCATAGGAGCCGCTGCGGGCGAAGCTGGCGGGCCTCGCCTCCCTGAACAGGGTGGCGGAGAGCGAATCCCTGAAGCCGTCCCTTACCATCGCCTCCGGCGATGCCTCCCATTTGGCATAGCGCGAGATAACAAGCTGGTAGGGTGACGTCCTGCAGGCAATGTAGGGCTGGGCGAGATGCTTGGGCGAGTTGGTTATCAGCAGCACCGTTGCATCGCGGGCCACTGTCCGGGGACTGTTGTCGGCCGCCAGGTTAAGGGTGTATATGCGGGTCTCCGGCATGGCGCAGGCCGCCAGGGCCAGAATCACCATGAGACAGGCCGTCCTCTTAAGCATTTACTCCTCCCTTCCCTTCTCTTCTTTGTAGATAAAGCTCCAAGGCTTGGCCTTCATCTCGTCGAGGGCATCGCGGATGTCCTCGGTGGTCCTCCCCAGCGTGGTCAGCAGGTCGTCCATGTTCTCCGACTGGTGGTCTATGGCCTTGTCCGCATTCCTGATGGTAGCGTTGGCGCTCTTCGCCGTTTCTTCAAAGGCCTTGAGCATCTCTCCGGCCCTGTCGATCTCCTCCCGAGCCCGCTTGAGCAGCGGCGAAACCTCGCCCTTGTTCTCCCTGATGAACCCTTCAACCTCACCCAGCACCAGCTCCAGCTTTGCCGTGGTCCCCTTGAGGGCCATGGCCACCTTTTCCATGTTCGAGGAGCCGGAGGCGATAGCAGCGTTGGTACTCTCCAGTATCTTCCCCACTTCCTCGACGTTCTTGTCGCTGAGGATAGCGTTCATGTTCTTCGTCAGGCTGTCCACCGACTGCATTATGCTGTCCGTCCGCGCCATCAGCGTGGCCATCTGCACCTGCGGCTCCGTCGGGATAATGTCTCCCGGCTTGAACTGACCGCTGGTCGTAGTATCGATGGCGAGGAGGATGTAGTTGTCGCTCACCAGGCCAGCCTGGGCAATGGATGCCCGTGTCCCCTTGAAGATGACGGTCCCTTGCTTGACGCCAAGGTTGATGGTCACCGCCTCGCCGGGGGCAGCCGGTGGAATAATGGCCGTAACCTTGCCCACCGGCACGCCGCCCAGCCTTACCTGCGAGCCTACGTCGATTCCGGCAGAGTTCATTACCTTCATGGAGTAGGTGTCGACCTTTTCGAACAACCGGCTGCCGCCAATGAGGATGACGAATGCGCTCAGGACGACAAACGCCGTGAAAATGGTAACACCCGCCTTGATTTCTTCCTTCAGGTACGACATCTAGTCTCCTGCGATGAAGCTGAAAAAGTCCTCGGGGGAGCAAGTCTCCTCCTCGGCCTTCCGTTCGAGAAACATCCGTATCCGGGGATGCTCCGACGCCATGAGCCCGTCGAGAGGGCCGGTGTAGAGCACCTCGCCCCGATCGAGCATCACCACATGGTCTGCAATCTTGAAGACGCTGGGGAGCTCGTGGGTTACTACGACTATCGTCACTTTGAAGGCATCCCTTAGCTTGATGAGAAGATCATCCAGCCCGGCCGCGCGCACCGGGTCGAGACCGGCGGAGAGTTCATCGAGAAAGAGAAACTCCGGGTCCAGCGCCATGGCCCGGGCGATGCCGGCCCTTTTTTTCATCCCGCCCGAGAGCTGGGACGGGTAAAAATCCGCGAACTGCGAAAGCCCCACCAGGTCGAGCTTCATCCGTATCATGATGTCGATGGTCGACTCCTCCAGCTTCGTGTGCTCGCGGATGGGGAGGGCCACGTTGCCGCCTACGGTCAGCGAGTTGAGCAGCGCCGATCCCTGGAACAGCACCCCGGTCCGCTTGCGCACATCGAGCAGCTCCCTCTCGTTCATCACCGTAACGTCCTGGCCGTCAAAAAGGATCTGCCCCGATGTCGGCTTGAGGAGGCTGATGAGGTGCTTCAGGAGGGTACTCTTGCCGCAGCCGCTTCCACCAAGGATTACGGTAGTCTTCCCGCGCGGGACTTCGAAAGAGACCTCCTTGAGGATCATCCTGTCGCCGTAATGGGTGACGAGGTTTTTTACTTCAATGGCCGCGTCCATATCTTATCTGATACTCCTTAATACCCATAAGTATCTTCTCCACTTTCTCTTTCTTCACACTTGACTCTCTCACTGCCGCGTCCAGAGCCAAAGCACTAGCATCCATATCCATCTCGATTATGTTTATTGCCGAATCCACTTGACCTTTCCTCAGATGGCTCAGAGCTGTTATGTTGATTGTCGCTTTCGCAGCTTCGCTCGTATAATAACTATCTAAGAAAAATGAGGACGTGAAGTGATAAACCATATAGCCGCCTGCCAAACCACCGGCCATTGTGAAGAGCAGTGCTCCTGCGATTATCTTAGCTCTATTGGAACATGACATTGTTTAAAATCCACTCCTTAGCTTAAGTGAAGTAGTAGAACAGAACGGTGAAGAACAGGTCGAACACGATCACCAGAAAGATCGACGTCACCACCGACGACGTGGTCCGCTTGCCCACCTCTTCTGCGCCCCCCTCGACACGAAACCCCTGATAGGCGCCCACCAGCGTGATGATTACGGCGAAGGCCAGCGCCTTGACCAGCCCACTGATGACATCCATCACCAGCAGGGCATTGAGCGTCTGCTGATAGTAGTTGAACCAGTTGATGCCGAGCACCGTCGACGACAGGAGAAGCCCGCCCGCGATGCCGATCAAATCCGAGAAAAGGGTAAGGGCGGGCAGCATGATCATCATGGCCACCAGCTTGGGCGAGACAAGGAATCCCACGGGGTTGATCCCCATGCAGGTGAGGGCGTCGACTTCTTCGGACACCTTCATGGAACCGATCTCTGCGGCGAAGTACGAACCGCTTCTTCCGGCCACGATGATGGCGGTAAGGATGGGGCTCAGCTCCCGGGTGAGGGAGACGCCGACCAGGTTGGCAACGTAGATGAGCGCCCCGACCTTTTTGAGCTGATAGGCCGCCTGGAACGCCAGGATGATGCCGACGAAGAAGGAGATCACCGCCACGATGGGGATGGAGTTGTAGCCGGTCTTGACCATCTCCGAGACCGTCAGCGGAATCCTGAGCGGCATCCCCTTGAAGGGGGAGACAAAGGTCCAGTAGAAGGTATTATTCACCAGCACCGACGCCTCATGGATACCCCTGCGGAAAGACAGGGCGCGCCTGCCGACGGAACCAAAGAAGTTTTCAGCCATTATGGGCATCGTGGAGAGTCCCCCGGATTTCAAAAACCTTGTCGAGCTTGGCAAAGGAGAAGATATCCATGATCCGTTCGGGGATATCGACCAGCTTCAGCGTGCCGCCGTAGGACTTCATCCCTTTGAGCCCTTCCACAAAGGTGGCGATGCCCGAGCTGTCGATGTATGAGACCTCGTTAAAATCAACAAAGAGGGGGGTCACCTTCTTCTGGACCAGCGACATCAGTTCCTTTCTCAGCACGGGGGAGGTATGCATGTCGATCTCCCCTGCCAGGGCAATTACCTTTACCCCGTTATCCTCAACGACCCTGATCTGCATCTTCCGCCCTCCTGTGCCGGACAAGCCTCAGCCGGTTGCCCTTCTTCTTTCTTCCGTCAAATTTAAAGACGTCAAATGTCCGCTTAATAAAATGGATACCAAGCCCGCCGGGCCGCACATCATCGAGGTCGCGCCCCCGTATATTCTCCGGTCGGGCCTTTATCCCGTCATCCTCTATGACCACCTCGAAGGATGCCCCCGGAAAATACTTCACCACAATGCGCCCACTGACATCGCCCCGGTAGGCATGCTTGATGACGTTGGCACAGGCCTCATCCACCGCCAGCTTCACATCGTCCTTTCCCGCATCGCTCATGCCCCAGGCCCCGGCCATGGCGGCGGTAAGCTCACGGATGACCGCAAGATAACGCGGATCTGAAGGGACGGTGATCGCCGCGGTTTCAGTCATGGTTTTCCCTCGCTTGCGCCCCAGCGGACCTCCACAATGGTGAGGTCATCGGCCTGATCCGCCCCTTTTGAGAATTTCTCGACATGGCCTGCCAGTTTGCCTACGGTCAGGTCATTGCTCCGGTGTTCGTTCACAAAATCGACAACCCTGCCGAAACCGAGCATCTCCCCCCCTTTGTCTCTGGCTTCGAAAACCCCGTCGGTGAGAAAGAACAGGCGCTCGCCGCCCCCGAGGTTGACGGACGAAACCGGATAGCTGGTCGGCACAATGCCCAGCGGCGGCCCCGCCGGAAGCTCCGTAACCATCGCCCCTTCACGGGTAAGATGGATAAGCGGCGGGTGCCCCGCGACAGAGACCAGAATCTCTCCCGTGGCAAGATCGAGGATGCCGTAGATGGCCGTGACAAACATTCCCATGGGTGCGCGGGATGCCAGATCGTTCAGTTTGTTGAAGACAATTTCAGGGCTCTCAACCTGCCGGGAGATATACCTGAAGTCGCTGATGAACTTGGCCATATAGAGCGCGGCCGAGATCCCCTTACCCGAGACATCGCCGATGAAGATGCCTACCTTTCCGTCCACCGGCTCCACAAAGTCGTAGACATCGCCGCCTACCTGAGACGCCGAAATATTGAGCGCCTCCACCACGGCCCTTCCCCGGCTGAAGACGGGCGATTCCGGGAGAAAGCTCTTTTGCAGTGACGCTGCAATCTCCAACTGTTGTTTGTGCCGCTCCTGCTCGATGGCCGACTTGTGAAAACGGGCATTCTCTATGGCGATGGCAAACTGCCCACAGAGGAGCTGAAAACTCTCGGGGTCGAGGTCGTCATTGTTGTAGTTGATGATCTGCACCACACCAAGGAGACCGCTTCTCGTCATAAGCGGCATGGCGATCATGTTACGGGTGGTAAAGCCGGTGAGTCTGTCCACCCCCTTGAAGAAGCGCGGGTCTTCCCTCACATCCTCAATGGAGAGCGCCTGCCAGTTCGCTGCGACCCAGCCGGCAATCCCCTGCCCTGTTTCGAGGGTGATGCTCTTTTTCAGAATCTCGGAGACCGACTCATCGTTGTTGATGGCCACCTCGAAATCGAGCGTCTTCGTATCCTCGTTGTAAAGGAGGATCGAGCAGGCCTCGGCGTCCATGATCTTCTTCGCCTTCTCCATGACGAGAGGCATAAGCTCATCCAGTTCCAGGGCGGAAGAGATGGCAGGCAAAAGACCGAAGAGACGCTTCATGTCATCGAGCTTCTTCTCAAGCTCTTTCACATAGGTCTCGGATACCGTAGCCTGCTGCTTGTTCGACATGGCGTGACTGGGTGAAATGTTTGCGTTATAAAGACGGGCTCAGGTTGATGTTATCGGCGGGGAGAAGGGAAAGCTTGAAGGTCCGGCCGGGGCGCTACCAGGCCGGTTATGCACTCTTCAGTCGGCGGGATTTTTTACCTTCCGGTTCGAGCCGGCCACCATGTCGTACACAAACAGGCGGCACTCAAGCGCGCCGTTGAAGAGAGGAGTCCGGCGTGAGGCGGAAAGCCGGATCATCTTCGCCAGCCGCAGGTCGGCGGTAATGAAGCAGGCGCGCCAGCCGCTGAACCGCTGTTTCAGCAGATCGCCCAGCTTCGGGTAAAGTTGGGCCAACTTTTCTTCTTCGCCGATGCGCACGGCGTAGGGGGGATTGGTGACGAGAAGACCCGCTTCAGCAGGGGGCGCAACGTCGAGCGCATCGACCTGCTTCAGGTTCACCACGTCCTCGAGTCCCGCGGCTTCGAGATTGGCGCGGGCAGCGGCCAGGGCAATGTTCAAAATATCGCTCCCGTAAATCGGCAGCCGCTCCTTGGGATGCTCAGCCGCCACGGCTTCTTTGTAGATCGTATCCCAAAGAGCCTTATCAAAGTTCTTCAACTGTTCGAAGGCGAACCAGCGCTCGGCTCCGGGCGGGATGTTGAGCGCCATCTGCGCCGCCTCGATCAAAAGGGTGCCGCTGCCGCACATCGGGTCGAGCAGCGGCGTCCCCGGCTCCCAACCCGACAACTTCAGGATGCCCGCCGCCAGGTTCTCTCGCAGAGGCGCCTCACCCTGCTCCGTACGGTACCCACGCTTGAACAGCGCCTCGCCCGAGGTGTCGAGATAGATCGTCGCCGTGTCGGCGGTAAGAAAGGCGTACACCCGCATGTCCGGCGTCGTCGTATTGACGCTGGGCCGCTTGCCGCCATGGGCGCGGAACCGGTCGCAAACAGCATCTTTTATCTTCAGGGTCACAAAATCAAGACTGCGCAGGGGGCAGCGGATGGCGCTCACCTTTACACGGAAGGTCCGCTCGGCATCGAACCATTCCTGCCAGGGCAGGGCGTAGGCAGCGTCGTAGATATCCTTCTCGCTGCGGTAGCGTTGATCCGCCAGCTTCCACAAAATGCGGCTGGCGATGCGGCTTTGCAGGTTGGTGCGGTAGCATAAGGCCTTGTCACCGGAAAAGGCAACACCGCCGTCGGTGGTTTTGATCGCGGCAGCGCCGAGGGTTTCCAGCTCGGTCGCCAGAACGGCTTCGAGGCCGCGCGGGCACGGGGCGAAGAATTGATGGGTGGTTTTCATGATGTTTGAGTAATTACCAAATATTTACCTGACATTACCACGCAACCTGTGACTACGTAAAGCTCGCTGTGGTGAAAAATGTCACATCCTAAGACATCCTAAAGTATTCCATTATATTGCCGATAATATTTGCTGGAGGCATGTCATGATTTCAGGTATCAGCGCATCAATCGCTGGCATTCAGGCCGCGAAGAAAATGCAGGACGTTTCAGCCAATAACGTCGCCAACAGTACGACCAATAATTTCAAAAAAGATATCGCCACGGCCCTCGAGGGTGAAGACGGCGGTGTAACGGTCGAACTGTCAACAAGCATTGAGCCGGGTCCGATGATTCAGGAGCCCGAGGGCGAGATTGTCGAAGCTTCAAACGTGAACCTGGCCGATGAGATGACCACCCAGATGGTTATCAGCAAGTACCACGCATTTAACGTGGCCGCGCTCAAGACCTCCAACGAAATGCTCAAGAGCGTGCTCGACATAGTCGCCTAACTAATCCCTTCCAATCGTCTCGCAATAAGCCGTCACACCGGTGCAAACCGGTGTTCAGAGGTTTTGCAACCTATTGATAAACACTGGATTCCGGCGTTCGCCGGAATAACAAGCGTATTGCGGTTCATGCTTTTCTCGACCCTACCAACTCGCCCACGCATTTCCCGATTAGATGCCTTTGCCAAATCCATGCCCACCATGTATTATGGCAGACATGGAAAACATGCCTCTCTTAAAAGACCTCGTCATACTGATGGCTGCGTCGGTCTTCGTCTCGATGATATTCCATCGTCTGGGGCTGCCGACCATCATCGGTTTTCTGATCACGGGAACGATCATCGGCCCTTACGGCGCCGGACTGGTGACCAAGGTCGACGACGTTGACCACCTGGCCGAGATCGGCGTGGTTATGCTGCTGTTCATCATTGGCCTCGAATTCTCCATTACCCGCATGATCCGGCTCAAGCGAGAAGGGATTGTGGGCGGAGGCTTGCAGGTCCTCCTTACGGCCCTTATCGGCTTTGGAATTGCAGCGGCCATGGGGCTGCCTATGAACCAGTCGGTCCTTATCGGCTTCGTGGTTGCCCTGAGTTCCACCGCTATTGTGCTCAAAATCCTCGGTGACCGCGGTGAAATAGACTCCTCGCAGGGGAACCTGTCCATCGGCATACTGCTGTTTCAGGACCTTTGCGTCGTTCTGATGATCATCATCCTCCAGACCATGGGACAAAATGGCGAAACAACGCTTCTTTCGGTAATCATCCCGCTTCTCGTCGCGGTAGCGGCCATCGCGGTGATTGTAACGGCATCGTTCTTCGCCGTGCCGCGCCTTCTGCATCATGTGGTGAAGCTGAGAAACCGTGAGGTATTTCTCCTGACCGTCCTCTTCCTCTGCTTCGGCACGGCCTGGCTTACCTCTGCCTTTGGCCTCTCCCTGGCTCTGGGCGCCTTTGTTGCCGGGCTGGTTATCTCGGAGTCGGAGTACAGCCACCAGATCGTGGCCGAGTTGCTCAGTTTTCGCGATATTTTTCTGAGCCTTTTTTTCATCTCCATCGGGATGCTGCTTGACCTCAACTACTTCATGCAGCACCTGCCGATGCTGGTGGCCGTTGCAGTGGGGATTATCCTCTGCAAGACGGTTATTACGGTAGGGGTGAGCCAGATGCTTAAATACCCGCTGCGGCTGTCCATCATGGCGGGGCTGGGGCTGGCCCAGATCGGGGAATTTTCCTTTGTGCTGCTGAGGATGGGAGAGGACTACAAGCTCCTGACGCCGGAGGTATACCAGACACTGCTGGCCGCCTCGATTCTGACCATGGCGGTGACGCCCCAGCTTATCCGCAGCTCGGCGGCAATCGCGGGCAAGGTTGCTCAAATACTGAAGATAAAGGCACACGCTGTCGAGCCCCACGCAAGGACCACAATGCAGGACCACGTCATCATCATCGGGTATGGGGTCAACGGCCAGAACCTGACGAGCGTCCTTAAAAAGGTGGGGATCGAGTTCGTCGTGCTCGACCTGAACTGGGAGCGAATAAAGCTGGCGCGGGATGAAGGGCATAAGGCATTCTTCGGCGATTCGACCCGCATAGAACTTCTGCACAAGATGGGCGTCGAGAAGGCGCGGATGCTGGTGGTGGCCATCTCCGACCCGCTGACAACGCGGCTTACCCTCAAGCTGGCCCGGGAACAGAACCCGAAGCTCTACATACTTGTGAGGACCCGCTATATCAGCGAGGTGGAGGACCTTTATAAACTGGGGGCAAACCAGGTAATACCCGAGGAGTTCGAGACGTCGGTGGAGATATTCTCCCGGGTGCTCAGGGAATACCATATCCCCAACAACATCATCCAGAACCAGATCGATATCATCCGCCACGAAGGCTACGCCATGCTCCGGGGCACCTCCCTGAGCCGCGAAAAAATGATGGAGATCACTTCCATACTGGCCGCAAGCGTGACCGACACCTTCTATGTCGCCGACAACTCACCTCTCATCGGCAAGACTCTGGCTGACCTCGACCTGAAGAGAAAGAGCGGCACCATGGTCATCGCCGTGGTCAAGCTGACCAAGGCTCGCCCCAATCCCCCATCGGATTACCGGATAGAAGCCGCCGACACGCTGGTCCTTCTGGGCAGCCATGCCGAGATGGACCGGGCAGGCCAGATTTTGAAAGGCGGCGGAGAACTGCCGCCGGTCATACCCTAACCCGCCCTACTGCCCGCTTCAGGCACCCCGCTGCCATTAAATCTATGCCGGGGATGTTGGCAATTTCATATGATATACTTATATTGCGACTTGACTCTACTGCCGTCCTTTTCACCCTAAACGGTGGCATTGCTTATGACTGACAGGGCTTCAGGCAATATCCGCCTGGGATTAATGGCGCCCCTTACAGGCCTCGTGGAACTTTACGGCCCCGAAATACGCTGGGCCGGCACAATTGCCTGTGAGGAAGTAAACGAGCGAGGAGGTGTCCTTGGAAGACCCCTCGACCTGGTTATCGTTGACGACGGAAGCCTTCCGGCCACTGCGGTTCCCGCGGCGGAAAGACTGATAGAACGGGAACACTGCGCCGCCATTATCGGCAACCTCCTCTCCAACTCCCGCATCTCGGTGGCATACCAGGTAGCGGAGCCGCGCCGGATACCTTACCTTAACTTTTCGTTTTATGAAGGCAGCATCTTCAGCCGCTATTTTTTTCACTTTGCGGCCCTTCCCAACCAGCAGATCGACAAGATGATCCCCTACATGGCCGCCCGCTTCGGCCCGAAGATGTTCTTTGCCGGCAGCAACTACGAGTGGCCCCGCGGCTCTCTCGACGCGGCGCGACAGGCCCTTGAAAGGATCGGCGGAGAGATCGTGGGCGAAGAGTATATCCCCATCGGATCGTCCGACGTGGAACCTCTCCTCGGGCAGATCGCCAGATCCGGCGCCGATGTCCTCGTGCCCTATTTTGCGGGGGCCGACCAGATCAACCTGCTGACCAGATTTACTGAAATGGGTCTCAAGGACAGAATGGCTGTTGTCATGGGGCATTACGATGAAGCCATGGTGCGGTACCT